>Ga0105092_10001227_pt1 | contig 13674 bp, 7 predicted proteins | sample PPLLak2March2015_FD_87021 | JGI IMG/M metagenome (GOLD analysis project Ga0105092, IMG submission 87021) | Freshwater sediment microbial communities from Prairie Pothole Lake near Jamestown, North Dakota, USA - PPLs Lake P7 Core (1) Depth... | ecosystem: Environmental > Aquatic > Freshwater >... | reverse complement strand
TCAAAACCGGCTTTTTCGATGAGCACGGCTTCGAGGGGGTCTCGTGCCCCCACACACAGTGCGAGTTCCTTTTCGCGCAGAAGTCTACGAAAGCTCTTGGCTTTTTCACCCACTGGCTCCTCCTCACCCGATGGACCCCTCGGTCCCAGATTCTCGTTCCGACGCTGCAGTATTGCGTAGATTACTAAAACGGGTGGAAGTGTCTAGCGGAAATGTAACAGCAACGTACCGGTGACAAACACCACCGAATCACGGGAGCTCTACCGGTCTCTCCTTTGGTTACTGACCTTTCGGTATCCGCCGAACTTGCCCGGAAACTTGAACCTGCGCACACACCGCCTCGTATATCCGCTGTAGACTAATCTTCGAGACCACCAGGAGAGCGGTCTTTGGGAGATCCGAATGGATACGCAGTCCAAGACCCGGCAAGCGAAAGCAACTGGACGAGAGATCATCCTCGCAATCGTCGAAAACATGCAGGAGTCGCTCGAACCTTTGCTCTATTCGACCCTCGCCCCAAGCCGGTTTGACGTGTACCTGCATGAAGACGATTACGAGCGAGTCAAAGGAATCCTCGACCGCATCAGCAGCGAATCAAAACTAGCCTTGGAGGCCCGAGTCAGGCAAATGAACTCGAAACCTCTCTTCGGTCCTGAGCCAGTCAAGGTCGAATCTGCCGAGGGCGACTGGTTCATTCGCTTTTTTAAGTCGGAGGAGGAAGATTTCGAACCGGGCGACATCATGATCGATTCCGCACTTACGACGGCCGTTTCCACTGCATTCGGAGTAGGAGCTAAAACCCAACGTGTCGTGACCGTGCGGTCACGCGGCGAAAGTCGCCAAATAAGAAGCTACCAGGAGGAAGGCCGGCCCCCCGAACTACGGCTGGCAAGATTCAGTTACAAAGACCGAAACGGACAGCGCCGCGAAGACTTCATGACCAAGAAGGACGTTCTGGTTGGAAGAGGCGGCGAGAACGTGCCCTGTGACATTGAGCTGACGTGCGTCGATGACGTTTCCCGCTCCCATTTCTACCTTCGTTTCGACGAAGAAAAAGGCCGGGAATTCTGGATTCAAGACGTGAGCAAGTTCGGAACAGCGGTTAACGGCAGGAAACTGGAAAAAGGGAAGTGGACCCTGCTGCCGTCAAAGGCAGTCATCAGGCTCGCCGAAAAAGTGGATCTCGAGTTCGAGGCTCTATGAGCTGGCTGTACTGGTTTCGTTTTCTGTTTGTCGCCGGATTGGTGACCGTGGTGGTCCTGATCGTTCTTATGAGCAGGGGAGGCGGCCAATTACGACAGAGAAATTCTCCGCGCAGCGAAAGCAAAAAACTGTGAGAATCCAAGCCTACGCATACTCTCACCCGGGCCGTGAACGTTCCCGTAACGAAGACCGAGTGTACTGCGACGAGCACGAGGCCATGTTCGTCGTTGTTGACGGAATGGGTGGCCAGGCCGCTGGAGAGAAAGCGGCTGACGAAGCGATGGCCGCCATAAGACGCCGGCTGAAAGAGAAGACCGGGGAGGTTGAGCGGCGCATCCGAGAGGCGATCTGGCATGCTAACGAGGAGATCATCCGCCTGGCCTCGACGCGCGACGAATGGAAGGGGATGGGGTGCGTACTCACGGTTGCAGTCATCGAAGATGGCGACCTCTTCATCGGCCACGTTGGAGACACGCGGCTCTACGAGATCCGAGACGGAAGCATCCGCAAGATCACCCACGATCACTCGCCTGTCGGCGTGAGGGAGGACGCCGGCGAGATCGGTGAGCTCGAGGCGATGCGCCACCCCCGCCGGAACGAGGTTTATCGAGACGTCGGATCTGACAAACATGACCTGTACGACGACGGGTTCATAGAATTCGTGCGCCGTCCGTTCTATCCGGACGCAGCCCTGGTTCTGTGCTCGGATGGACTCAGCGACATGATTACCGCGGACGAGATCCGAACCTGCGTTGAGAGGTTCGCAGACAACCGTCGAAATGCCGCCTCCGAATTGGTGAACCTGGCCAACGAAAAAGGCGGCAAGGATAACGTTTCGGTGATCGTCGTGACGGGGGAGGACTTCCCGACAAGGTCCGATTCAAGACCCTACGAAAGCGAGCCCGACGGGAAAGCCGCCGGGTCAGCGGAACGACGGACTGAGGCAAGCAGGCTTTCGAAACCACGTGGCGCCTTTCGAAGACCTGCTGTTTTCTTCCTTGCCGGGATGGCTCTCGGAATTGCGCTGCTTGCCCTGGCACTGGCCTTCTGGCCGACTCGTGTGGAGCCGACGACTAGTCTGCCTCCCGAGACTTCCGAGAGTTTTGCGCTTATCCGGGTGGGCAAAGGGCGTTCCCTGGACACCATCCAGCGGGGCCTGCTGCAGGCGAAGGCCGGCGATGCAATAGAAGTGGATCCAGGAGTGTATGAAGGGCCGATCGAGTTGAAAGACGGCGTCACCGTGGTCGCCCGGGAACCCGGCACGGCAATCATCGAGGCAGAGGATCACCCGCCCAACCAGTCAGCCGCCGTTCGGGGCCAGAGTCTGCGCTCGGCTTCCCTCGAGGGATTCGTCGTACGAGCGAAACAGGGGCGAAACCTGGCGATCGGGATACGCCTGATAAGCTGCAAAGTAACGATCGTGGACACCGAGGTGAGCGGCGCCTATTCGATTGCTGTCTGGTTGGAAGGTGACAGCCAGGCCACGCTGATCGGGAACTGGGTCCACGATAACCTGGGGACGGCCCTGATGGCGGAAGGCCGCTCCCGAGTAACCCTCAACCGGATCGAGAAGAACGGCGTTGGGGTCGCGATCGGACCGGATAGCGGGGCACTCAAAGTCAGCGGAAATGTCCTTCGAGACAACAAGTCGGGAGTCGTTGCGCCCAGCCGGGAGTTGAAGGCAAAGGTGGAGCACGAGAACCTGCTTGTTGCCAATAAAGCGCAGGTCCGAGGCCCCGGGGTGGAAGGCGAGCAAAGAAGTCGGAGGTCGCAGTAAACGAATCGTTGGGCGAAGGGGATCTCAGCGGCGGTTGAGTGACTCGCCGAAGTGTGGCGAGTTGTATCGAAACCCCGCGCCTCTGGAGCGCGGTGGTTGCGTCGGACGCAAAAAGCCGTGCTCCAGAGGCCCGGCGGGGGTTTCGATACAACTCGCCACACTTCGGCGAGTCACTCAACCGCCGCGTGGAAAACGGCCCCGCGGCCCAGGAGCACTGTGTTTGCGGCCAACCTGTAAGGAGGAAAAGCAAGAACGAATGCCAGAAGCGGGCGCGATTCTACCGCAAATCGGACACTTCCGAATCGAGAAGAAACTCGCACGCGGTGGATTCGGGGATGTCTACCGGGCTCTGAACACGAAGGAGAACCGGACGATCGCCCTGAAACTGCTGGAGCACGACCTGACCGATCCGGCCGTGATGGAGGCCGAGAAGTTCGGAACCGCGCTGCAGACGCACCTGTGCCGGATTGAACCTCGGGTGGTCACGGTCTACGACTCGGGCGACCTCGACGGCTACTTCTTCGTGGAGATGGCTTATGTCAACGGGAAGGATCTGAGCAAACTTCTCGCGAGAGAAGGGCGTTTTGACCCCAGACGAGCCGCAGGCATTATCGCGGAGCTGTGCGTCGCGCTGGCCTCGGCACATAGCTTTCCCCTCGAGGTCGACGGAAGGCAGCTGCGCGCCATATGTCACGGTGACATCAAGCCGAACAACATCCTTCTTGAAGAGAACGGCCAGCTGCAGGTCGTCGATTTCGGAACCGCGAAGGGCCTGACGCTCACACGCCGGCAAACGAGCAACTCAATAGGGAGCGTCGAGTATTTCTCCCCCGAACGGCTGAGGACCGGACAGGTCGATGAGATGAGCGACTTGTGGGCCGCGGCCGTGATGTTATTCGAGTTGATCGAGGGCCATCGACCGTTCGAGGCCGCTACTCCCGAGAGGTTGGAGCGGCGCATTGAATCAGGCGCCGATCCCCAGGGAATTTCCACTTCGTGCGCTCCGGGGTTGTCCGACGTGCTTCACAAGGCGCTTGACCGAGATCCCTCCGGCCGTTACCAGTCGGCCAGGGAGCTCGAGGCAGACCTGCGGAGATTTCTTGCGGGAGAGCAGACGGAGGCCAGCCAACTCGCGGCCGATGAACCCCGGGAAGGAGCAGTCTCGCGTTCAGCCGCTTGGGGAGCTGAAACCAGGAGGACTGGGGCTCCCACGTCAACCACCGGGACCGGCCCTGCGCCCTCAACGGTCAGGACTCAAGCTGCCATCTCGGCCATGCGAAGCTGGGGCCCCGGATGGGATCGGGCCAAATCCCTCGTCGTCCGTCCGCGAAACTGGGTTCTGACGATTCTCGGGCTCTTCGCTCTGCTCCTGCTGTGGGAGGCGTCGAGTTGTCCGGGGGCAATGGATTTGAGAAAGAAGGCCGCAGCCAGGGAGATAGCCGCCAAGAACGTGTGGACCGAATTCCAACGTGTGAGGAACAGGAGCGTCTTAGGCGTGACGCCCTGGATTGCCGGTTATTCAGTTCGGTCGGTGATGCTTGAAGACTGCACAGCCGCGATTGACGACTTCCGGACGGGGGACAACCCGAAACTCCAGAAGGCGGATTGGGTGCGATGCGAGGTGAATACCCGTCACTGGCTGGAATGGATGAGAAGAGATAACGAGGTGGCGGCCGTGCACGCATACAGCAGGGCGCACGTTGCCCGAATTTCCGGGCAATACAATAAAGCAATCGAGAGCTTCGAACTGGCAGCGCGTTTGAACAAACGATGGCCCGATCCGTATCTTGGCATGGCCCGCGTTTACTTTTACGGGCTCCGCGACGTTGAACGCGGGCGGAAGGCCCTGGAAGACGCCGAAGACCGGGACTTTACGCTCGGACGAAGAGAGCATGCGCAAATAGCCGATGGGTACCGCATTCGGGCAATCCGAGAACAGAAATCCGCTGAGGCCCTTGACGGGGAAAACAAAAAGGCCCAGTTATTGAAGGCCCGCGAGGACTTCGAGTCGGCGATCGAACATTACTTTCCGGTCGTCGGTTGGGGTGACGTCGCCGTCAACTTACGCGAGTGCGAGCGCAGGACCCGCCAGATCAAGGACGAGCTTGACAGGCTGGACGAGGAAGACGGTGGCTGGAGGTGGCCGTGGTAGTCACGAAGAGCACCGCTGCCCAGCGGCGCCTCCGGCAAGTATCGGCAACAGGCGCCCAACCGCGATCGAAAGAAGCCGCACTTCTGTTGGCAGGGGCACTGTTGTTGGCCCTGGGCGTTTGCCTCAGCTACATCGCCATGGCGGGGCGGGTGAAGGCCGAAGCAAAAGCAGGGCCGCCGCTCCTCAATCTCAACAGCAAGCCCGAAGCGCAACGGCTCGCTCCCCTGTTGACCTCCTTTCAGACCAAAGCTGATCGTCAATTCGCCGCGGAGCAGATTGCCGGCCGCCTGCAAAGTGGTCCCATCTCGAGCGTTTCGGACCTGACCGCCTTGCGGGCCGATGCTCATCTCGTTAGACAGACCCGAGGCCTGGTCGATTTTCGTTTGCGCCTCGGGCAGGTGTCCAACGCCGAGGCTGTCCCTGTGATGACTGCGAGGGACATTCGAGTTGTGCGGCCGGCTCTCTGTGTACGTGATTTTGCCGATTTTCGTTGGCTGCTTGCCGGGGCAGCCCTGTCTCTGATTCTCTGCTTCTGGGTGATACACGCGGTCTGGGTCTCCAAGTGGTTCACGGGCGATCAGATCTTGTTGCCAGTCCTTCAGATGCTGACCACGGTGGCGTTCCTTTTGATGGTTACCCTCCGGGATCCTCTTCGCGACCGGCTTCTGTTTCCGGACTTCTCGGTAGGGGTTGCCGCCGGGTGCCTCGCGCTGCTGGCTGTCAGCTTTGCAGACCTCGAACGGCCCGTGCTGAAGCGACTCGCCTACGTACCGCTCCTCCTCGCCATTGTTACATCCATCCTTCTGATCAGCTTTGGTTTTGGCCCAGGGCAGAGCGACGCAAAAGTCAATCTGTCTCTTGGAGGCGTGACGGTGCAGCCCGCCGAACTGATCAAACTGCTGCTCCTGCTGTTTCTTGCCGGCTATTTTGCGAAAAGGTGGGAGCTCCTTCGAGAACTGAGCGAAAAGCGCAGCAATCTTCCGCGGCTGTTCCGAAAGTTCCCGGTTCCCAGCCTCCGGCACGGCCTCCCGGTACTGGCTGGCGTCATACTGGCGATCCTTCTCTTCATCGGACAAGGAGACATGGGTCCGGCACTCGTGCTTTCATTTGTCTTCTTTACGCTCTGGGGTATAGCGCGCCGGCGAACGCTTGGCGTTCTTTTTGGGTGTTCTCTCGTCCTGGCTTCGTTTCTCGCCTGTTACATGATTGGTTTCCCGAGAACCGTTGCGGCACGTGTCGGGATCGCGCTGTCCCCCTGGGACAATTTCATTCGTCCGGGAGGCGACCATATCGCACAATCGCTGTGGACTTTCTCAGCCGGAGGCTTGCTCGGGACAGGTCTCGGCCTCGCAGAGCGCCAGCAGGCGCCGGCGGCCCACACCGACCTGGTGCTCGCCGTTGCCGGAGAACAGCTGGGATTCGCCGGCCTGGCGGCTCTATTCGTGCTTTACGCGGTGTTGATTCACCGGACGCTCAAAGTAGCGGTCTCAGCCAGGGAGTACGGCTTCTTTTTGGCTCTGAGCGTCACCTTGCTGACCGCCTACCAGGTGCTTTTGATTTCATGCGGCATACTCGGAGTCGCTCCGCTGTCGGGTGTCGTCACTCCGTTTTTGAACTACGGCAAATCCTCGACTGTGATCAATTTCCTCATGTATGGGATGGTTGCGGGCATATCAGGACAGCCCCGCGACCCAGCCGGGACGGAGAACTTCGGCAGCGGCGTGAAGAAACTCCAGTTGGCTCTCTGCCTGGTAGCCTCGATTGTCATCGCCAAGGCGTTTTACATCCAGGTGTGGAAAGCCGACGAGGTCACGTTCCGGCAGGCTCTCGTTGTGCACGCTGATGGTCACAGGAACTTCGTCCACAACCCTCGCATCAGATCCGCGATCGCCACAATACCGAGGGGAACAATCTACGACAGCACGGGGCTGCCCCTTGCCACCGTCCACCTGGATGAGCTGCTAGCCAACAAGCAGGCTTACGAGAAGATCGGTTTGAATCTTGAGACTGCGCTCAGCCCCGCCGAGGGACGACGCTATCCGTTGGGCGAACTGATGTTCCATGTTCTCGGCGACGAGAGGACTCGTTTGAACTGGGCCGCGGGGAATACGTCCTTCATCGAACGCGACGAGAACGTCCGTCTTCAGGGGTTTGACGACCACGCAAGGCTGGTCAGGGTGCGGGACACCCGGGACGGAGGCGAACGGGTTGTCTTCAAGCGTGACTATCGGGACCTGTCGAATTTCGTGAAGCATCACGCCTGGCCGGGACATCCGGACGTGCAGCGGATGCTGGCTCGAGATCGAAGTGTTCGGCTGACCCTCAACGCGCGTTTGCAGGCCCGTGCCGCAACTATTCTGGAAAGAGCCATAAAAGGCGCGGCAGCCGGGAAAGGGGCGATCGTGGTGACGGATCCGCGAACCGGGGCCTTGCTCGCCTCGGTGACCTACCCCTTCAAAGGTGTCATGAGCGAGATGGAAGATGCGAGCGACCCCGACCACGCAGCCGCCGCCCTGCTCGACCGCGCTCGTTACGGTGTCTACCCGCCAGGCTCTTCATTCAAGCTTGTCACTGCCGCAGCAGCGCTTGAGAGAAGCCGATATCCCAATGCCACGTACACATGCCGACGCCTCCCGGACGGGCGCGTCGGCAACTGGGTGAAAGGCTGGCAGAGGCCCGTGCGCGACGATGTTCAAGACAAATCACCCCACGGGGATGTCGATTTGAGAAGGGGCCTCGTGGTGTCCTGCAACGCATATTTCGCGCAGCTGGGAACGTATGTTGTAGGCGCACAGGCGTTACGGCGGACCGCAGAACAGTTTGGTATCCGGACGGCTTCGCCAAACACCGACCAGAAGCTGAGGGATTCACTGCCGCAGGCATCGTACGGCCAGGGCCAGGTCACCGCCTCACCGCTCCAAATGGCCCGCGTCGCCGCCACTATCGCGAATGATGGGGTGTTTGGACCGACACACTGGGTACAGGGATCTTCGGCTGAAGGCCGACGGGTGTTTGACGCCGATACAGCGCGGCAACTGGGCGGATTCATGCGCGAGGTTGTGCTTGACGGTACCGGGCGACGATTGAACACGTTAAGCATTCCGGTGGCAGGGAAAACGGGGACGGCTGAATGGAGGAATGCCCGGTCTCACGCCTGGTTTGTCGGCTTCGCTCCCTACGGAAATGCAAAGAGCCGCATCGCTTTTGCGGTGCTGGTGGAAAACGGCGGATACGGGGGCCAATGGCCGGCTTTGGCTGCCGGCGAGTTGGTCGAGGCAGCCGCGGAGCTGGGACTTATCGAACAACAGTGAGGGAGAGGCGATGTGGGACAAAGTCAGACGAGCGGCGAGAAAGGCCGAAGCCATCATCCACAGGCGAATCGACTCCCTTTTCCCCTCGGACCCGACCTCCCCGCTCGAGCTGAGACACCAGATCCTCGAAAACGTGGAGGACAACATCGAGTTTGACAAAGGCGGGCCTCTGTTCCCCTATGACGAGATCCGAATCTCCTTTCCCGGGGCGGACGAGAATCGCCGCCAAGTCCTGAACCTCGCCTTTGTCGAAGAGCGACCTATCAGGGACGATATCGTTGCCTTGCTTCACCGGCACCGCTGCCGAATGGCTTCGGAACCGGCGGTCCTCGTTCAGTTTTCCAGGGACGACGAGGCGGGAGAGACTTACCCCTTTCGGATCGATTTTTCCAGGAGATCGACGGCGGCAGCCAGGAGGGTCGCGGCCGACGATAAACCGCAGCCGCGGGCGATCCTCTCGGTCGTGAAAGGCGCGGCGGACCCGATGACCTGTGACGTGATCAAAAAGAGGACGCGCATCGGGCGGGTCAAGGAATTGTTTGACCTCGAGGGCGCCATCGTGCGGAGGAATGATCTGGCCTTCGCCGACAACGACGATGAGGTGAACGCGACGGTCGGACGGGCGCACGCAACCATTGTTTTCGACAGTCAGACTTCCGACTTCCGCGTAATTGACGAAACCAGCCGCTATGGAACGCGGATTTTCCGGGAGGACCGGCCTATCAGAGTGCCCCCGGGCGGTCGGGGAATCGCGTTGAAAAATGGCGATGAGCTCTATTTCGGCCGGGCATGTGTGAGGTTTGATATCCCAGGAACTGATGAGGCACACGAGTAGAGGGTGGAGGCAGGCAGTTCATTCCAGCTCACTGAGCCAGTCAGAGCCGTGAGCGCAGCGTTTTTTGCGGAGCGACCCGGCCGTTGCCTCTGAAGCTGGATTGACGGGGCTTCAGAGGCAACGGCCGGGTCGCTCCGCAAAAGACGCTGCGCTCACGGCTCTGACTGGCCTCAGTGAGCTGGGCGAGAGTCCGGCCACAATAAAGACCCGTTTCCATGATCGAGGTGCGCCCAAGAGACTCCAAAGAAAACGCAACGGCCTGTGCTAGCATGGGAGCGGCTCGGATTGGGTTCGGGCGCATGAAACAAGGAGACACGCCATGGCGATAACGAGACGGCATTTCATGTACGGCAGCCTGCTGGCCGGCGCTATACCGGCGGCGGGATTCGGCAGTGTTCCTTCACTGAAGTTCCTGGGCTACAAGTCCCCCAATGAAAAACTGAACGTAGCCGCGATCGGCTCCGGCGGCCAGGGCGGCGGGAATGTCATGGCTGCGGCTCAGACGGAGAATATCGTCGCGCTTTGTGACGTTGACGACCGGCGCGCCGCCACGACGTACCAACGTTATCCGAACGCGCCGAAATTCCGGGATTTCCGGCAGATGCTCGACAAGGAGGCCAAGAACATCGATGCGGTGATCGTGGCGACTCCGGACCACATGCACGCCACGGCGGCCATCTGGTGCATGGAGCGTGGCAAGCATGTGTACGTACAGAAGCCGCTCGTGCGCACGGTTTGGGAGGCAAGGCAGTTACGCGCGGCAGCCCGGAAGTACGGCGTAGCGACGCAAATGGGCAACCAAGGCTACTCCAACGAAGGCACGCGCCAGTGCGCCGAGATCATCTGGAACGGCGACATCGGCGGCGTCACCGAAGTGCACGCCTGGAGCGACCGTCCGGTATGGCCGCAGGGTTTGACCGAGATTCCCAAGGAAGATCCAATCCCCGCAACGCTCGATTGGGACCTCTGGCTGGGTTGCGCCGAGAAACGGCCTTTTACGGCCGGCGGCAAGACCGAACCGGACAATCGCGGAGCCTTTTTCTATCAGCCCTTCAACTGGCGTGGATTCTACGACTTCGGCTGCGGCGCCTTGGGCGACATGGCCTGTCACATCCTGGGGACCGCAAACATGGCGCTCCACCTGTCCAAGCGCCAACTGATCAGCGTGGAATGTGTCAAGAAGGAGGGGACCAGCCCCTTCATGTTCCCCAAGGCCTCGGTGATCCGCTTCGACTTCGCCGCCTACGGCAACATGCCGGCTCTGAAGATTTTCTGGTACGACGGACTGAAGGAAAGCCCTAAGATCGCGGGCGTCCCTGAGGGCGAGTGGATGGGCGATCCCCCCATGATCCCGCGCACCGGCGGGCAGCCGGGCGGACAGGGTGCAGGAGCTCCCGGCGGTGCGCCGGGCGGCCGCACAGGCAGGGGACCCGGAGCCGCGGATCTCGCGCGTCCCGGTACTGCCGAGTTCCGGTCTCCGGGTCGCGTCTTCAACTGGGATGACTTCCAAGCGCTCAAGGAATCCACGACTCCACTCCGATTCCCTGCGCCCGATGGCAGCCTCTTTATCGGCGACAAGGGCATGCTGACCACCGGCACGTACGGGGAAATGACGCGCTTGATCCCCGTGGAGAAAATGAAAGACTACCAAATGCCGCAGCCCACCCTCACCCGATCACCCGGGCACATGCGTGACTTCGTGCGCGCGTGTAAGGGCGGAGATCCGGCAGGCTCGAACTTCGACGTCGCGGCGCCGTTCGTGGAATGGATGCTGCTGGGGGTGATCGCGCTCCGGTATGAGGGGAAGTTGCAGTATGACCCCCAATCCATGCGCATCACCAACAACGCTGAAGCCAGCAAGCTGCTGAAGCCAGTTTTCCGCAAAGGCTGGGATTTCCACACCGTAAAATCCTAGCGACAAAAATGGGGGTTCGATGAGCCCCCACTTTCATCTGCCTGAACAGCTCGTTATTCATCGGTATTCGCTAATCGGAACGGCGGCTCCGAATAGGGTCCACCCCCGACGGCCCGCTTGCCGGTCCAAGACTCTTCTTTGGGCTTGGGCTTCCTCGATGGATCGGTATTTGTACACGCCCGGAGGGAACACCCGAGGAGGCGCAAGGCGGGAGGCGATCCAGAACACCGAACGCACGGCGCGGCTATGTTCGCTGGTCCCGGGCTGAAGTCGCTTTGGCCTGTCTGCGTGGTTCACGCAGTGGATGAATCGGCACGGTCAGTCACCCAAGTCGAATTCTTCTTTCAAGCTCTCGGCATCGGCGCGATCCTGAAGGCGGACAGTATTTCTCTTCATATCGTCGAGGGTTTTCGGCGTCGCCACCAAGATTGAAACGCCCTAGAGGAGGGCACGAGCGGTTCAGAAGAGCGGCCTTTGGGCCTTTCGGGCTTTGATGGAACCGCCGATCTTCTTCCTGCAAGCGGCGACGCGTTTCTGATCACCCAGTTCTCGGTAAAGGGCTTCCGCGTCGGTCCATCTCTTCATTTTCTCGAGCATCCGGGCTGCTTTTTTCTTGTAGTCCGCCTTGAGATAAAGGCGGTAGGCGTTCTCGAAATCGCCCGCATCCGCCAGCCACTCGGCAGCCATGAGGATCGAGCCGGCCCGCTCGAGCAACGTTGCGCCACGGGTAATTTGGCCGGCCTGACAGAGGGCCAGCCCGGCTTCGCGCCAGTTGTCGCGGCTGAGATGGTAGTCAGCTACCCGCTCGTGGTAGCCGGCCCTCGCCAGAGCCCTCACGTTGTGCTCGTTTGCTTGCAGGTCGACCCAACAGCGTTTTGCCTCGTCGGCGCGCTGTGCGCACAAGTACCACGCGCCGGCCCCGACAAGGTCCCCGGATTTCTCCAGCTCACGCGCTCGCCTGGCCAGGTGTTCCAAGTGACGCCTCTGATCGGTTGGAGCGTAACCCCAAGTGAAGGAGTCACGGGTACCCACCATGGCATCCAGCCAACCGAGCGGCTGGAGGATTTCGGCAAGGAGGTCCAGGGGCAGGTATATGGAGAGCTTGGAGAGCAACGGCGCCAGCTCGGCCCGCAGTGTCTCGGACCCTTCGGCCGTCCACCAGCGGCGAATAACCATCGTCAACGCGTCGCGCGGGTCGTCGCCGTAATACGTGCCCTGTGCACGAAGGATCTTTGCTTCCAGCAAGGCAACGGCCGTCCCGTACTGACCGGTCTGTGAGACACACTCGAGCAGGGGCTTGTAGTAACCAGCATCCACCCACCGGCGAAGCGCATCCTCGACTCGACCGCTCTCCGCGAGGCACGCAGCCTCATCCAGCCACATACGGAGCGCGTGGAACAATGCTGCAGCCGCTTCAAATTCTCTTGAGTTGCGCAGAGAGCGGGCCAGAGTCACCCAGGCGTCATCCGACGCGGCCGAGAATCCCGCCCCGGATCGATAATAGCAACTGCGCAGCCCTTTGAAATCCGCAGCCCGGTCCTCGGGACTGCGCGCGTACATGGCCGCAGCATCCAAAAACCGGTTCAGCCTGGCGAACAGCCTCCCCGCCGCCTGGAAGTCTCCCTCTTTGCGTCTGGCAATTGCCGCCAACTCGATTTCGCCTGCTTTCTCCCAGGCTCCGCCGGCGCCCGCGAGATCCAGGAGCTCAAGTCTGACGGCTCTCCGCGCCTGCCCTTTCTTGCCGCGGGCCGGCAGCGCACTCTCCGCCAACCACAACGCGCGCCGACGCGCGTCCTTTGATCGACGATAGGCTTCCACGGCCTGTTTCCATTCGCCCCGGCTTTCATGAGCAGCCCCGATCAGCAGCGGGTCGCCGGAACGGATGGCACACCGGAGCAGTTGGTCTGGCATTCTGAGCTTGCTCCAAAGGTCCATGGCGGCCTCGAGCTGGCCGGCATCTTCCAGACAGCGGGCCGCATCCTCTTTCCGCCCCAGCTTGAGGTACAGTCTCGCAGCGTTGGCGAAATCACGCGCTTTCAGATAGGCTTGAGCAGCCTTCGCGCGGTTCTTAAGCCGTTCCCACAGCTCGGCTTCGCGGTCATGACGCCTCGCCTTCGACCAATTCTCGACTGCGCGCTCGAGCTCTTTGCGCTCTTCACGCGCCACGGCTGCCTCTGCGAATCGGCCGTCGACCTCCAGCTGGAGTACGCGGCAATCGTCGGCACGCTTCCGCTCTCCGAGCTTCTCCCACAGCGGGAGCGCAAGGCCTGGCTTTCCGGCACGCTCGTAGCTTTCGGCCGCGCGCCGGGGTTCGCCCGCCTTCTCCCACCACCCAGCCGCTGACTCGAAATCTTTCTGCTTCTCTGCCGCCAGGGCCCGCGCCCGGGCCATGCGCTCGGGCAATTCTGCGTTCCGATAACACTCGGCTGCAGCCCGGTAATGTTCGAACTCCATGAAGTAGTCGCCCTGTCTCTCCCAGTC
>Ga0105092_10001226_pt1 | contig 13675 bp, 9 predicted proteins | sample PPLLak2March2015_FD_87021 | JGI IMG/M metagenome (GOLD analysis project Ga0105092, IMG submission 87021) | Freshwater sediment microbial communities from Prairie Pothole Lake near Jamestown, North Dakota, USA - PPLs Lake P7 Core (1) Depth... | ecosystem: Environmental > Aquatic > Freshwater >... | reverse complement strand
GGAGGTCGCCGCGATAAAGCTCGACCGCCCGCTGCAAACCTGCCAGAACGCCAGCCGGTTCTTTCGCACCATTGAGAGAGCTTTCAGCCAGAGCCCGGAATTCCAATGCGTCTACCTGCATTTCTACCTGTTGCGCAATGCCGACCTGGCCGGCATCGCTTTGCAGTAACTCCGGCAGGGCGCGCCGGATATGCCACAGCGCCTGGCTGAGGGCGTGCTGTGCCTGAGCTTCAGAAGAATCGGGGGCAATCAGATCGGCCAGCACCGGGCGGGGGAAAGCCCGTTTCGGATGGAGCAACAAATAAGCCAGGAGAACGCGGGCATTTCTTGCCACCGGCAGATGGCATGGGCGATCTCCCTGAAGCAGCTCGAGCTGGCCGAAGAGACGAGTTTGCATGAGCATCATAATGATTAATGGACTAGACAAGTGGCTACCTCTAATTATAGTCTTTTTTAAGAAGAGGAGCACCTGTAAGTAAAAAATTGAAGCACTCGAAGGTTGTAAGAAGTATCGGAAATTTGGGTTGTGTGGCGGCGACGCCGCCACACAACCCAAATTTCCTTTTACAACCTGTGAGTGCTCCCGAAAAATTGCATGGGGGTTTGCCTCGCCAGGCAGTGTGTGGAGAAAATTGTGAGATAGTGTTTTGCTATAGTATTCGGGACAAAGAGAGGAGCAGGGAGATGTCGCAACCCCACAACAAGCGGATCACCCTCATCGTTCGCCTGTGGCCCCATGGAGATAAACCGTTGGTATGGATCGGCGAAGTGCAAGATGCTCAAACTGGCGAAATGGTGCACCTGTGTGGACTGGAGGAGTTATTCGATCTGTTCAGACAGAAAATAAGCCGAGCGATGCAATCACCTGAAGAGAAGGAATAGAACGAGAGGAGCAATCCATGAAAACGAGGAGTTGTCGGTTCACTCAAAAATTATACTTTGCCCGCTGGATTCTGATCGCTATATTCATTTTGAGCTGTGTACATCCAATCCCGGCGCTGGCGCGGCCACGAGCTGGAACCATTCCGAACTCAGAAGTCACCAGCGATACGACCTGGACCGAGGCAAACAGCCCCTATCTTATCGATCAGTTTGTTCATGTAGCCGAAGGTGTGACCCTGACCATTGAAGCCGGTGTAGAAGTGGATAATTCCGGTTCCTGGCCCTCTTATGGGTTTTCGATTGATGGCACACTCAAAGCGTTTGGAACTGCCGAGAAGCCGATCTATATGCATAACTCTCGCAACCCTGCCGAGATTGGTCGCTGGGATGGGATTTATATTTCTGGAAGCCCCGAACACTTCAACCAGGGGTCTTACCTGGAATATGTGATCCTGGACCACGGCGGGATGGTTCAGTCGGGTTCAGGCGCGAACCTGGTGCTTACATATGCCCAGGCAGATGTTCATCATTGCCAATTCAACAATGGCACGGGCGATGGAATCTTGGGGAACGATGTCAGCACCGGAAGCTATGCAAATGTCTACGACTCGAGTTTCACTAATAACGCCGGTTACGCCATCAACTTTGAAGATGGTTCCGTAAACCCGGTGCTGCGGAACCTGACTGCCAGCGGAAATGGCGCCACCTTACCCACCGGGGGGGACCTGGTGGTACTGAGCGATGATCCCCTCCACGGCGCCCACACCTGGGAGTATATGGGGCTGCCTTATCTGCTTGTTGCCACAACGGTAGACGTGGATGGCGTTTTGACCATCGAGCCTGGCGTGCAGGTGCTGGTGGGAACCGGCTCGTATGGCCTTGATGTATTGGGTAAACTGATCGCTAACGGCACAGCCAGCCAAAGGATCCGCTTCGACCCGGCCGACCCGGCGGTTGGGTGGTCAGGAATCAACATCGGTGACATATATATCCCGCCCAGCACCGGCAACCAGCTCGGTTACGTCACCATTACCAAAGGCGGCTATAACCGGAATTGTGACCTATATGTCAGGAATGGAGATGTGACCGTAACCCACAGCCAGTTCGACAGCAGCCGGAGGAGCGGGGTATGCCTGGATACGGGCGCCTACATAGATATGTCAGATAGCCAGTTCACCAATAACGGGGAATATCCGATCGATGTGTGGGATGCCGCAGACCAGTTTACTTTAGACAGCCTGACCGCCACCGGCAGCGCATCCAATGCCATCAGCATTGGTAGTGGCACCTTGACCGGCATACATTCCTGGCCCCTCCCGGGGCTCGATACCATTGACATCAACGGATCTGTGACCATAGCCCCCACCGGTACTTTGAACATACTCCCAGGCTCGAACCTGCGCTTTGGCGAGGGGAGAGATATGACGATCCATGGCACTTTGAATGCTGTCGGAACCTCAACCGCGCCGATTACCTTTACCGGACAGACTGCGACCCCCGGTACTTGGGTGGGCCTGTATTTCGAAGGCATGGCAGAACAGCCTGCCACCGGCACGTTTGAATACGTCACCATCGAATATGGCGGTTATGGCGGCGCCGCGATGATCGGTATTCAAAATGCCGCCTTGACCTTCAACCACACCACCCTGAGGAATAGTTACACGGATGCCATCGAAATATTTCCCAGTCAAAGGCACACCGCCGGATTTAAGGATGTGTTTGCGACCGTCACAACGCAAATAAACTGGAGCAGCCTCTATAACATTGGTCGTTACGCCATCAACAACAGCTCGAATCAGGCAATTTTGGCAGCTTTCAACTGGTGGGGCTCGAGTAGCGGTCCTAAGGCCAGTGGTAACCCAGGAGGTACAGGCAGTGCCATTAATGGGATGGTCAGCTATTTTCCTTATGCCCTTGGGCCCAATGGCGCGTTTATTTTTACGCCCTTGATCGTCAAAAGATAACAGACGACTGTCCGCGGCTCACTACAGATCAGACACTATCTTCTCGCGCGGAAAGAAATATTTTTAGAGTGATTGATTCAAAAAACAAAGGAGTTCATATGTTGAAACGGAATATCTTCCAAAAGATCAGCCTGATTTTGGTATTGTGCCTGGCTAGCACGGCAACACCAACTCTTGCGCAGAAAATATGGATCACGAAAATGCCTTCCACAGCACTGGCTGCAGCTGCTGTACCTGGAAGATCAGAGGCCATTCTACGCAACCCGGATCGCGCGGTGATGCCCGCGACGACAGCTGTGAAGATTGTTGCCGGCTATCTGCACACTTGCGCTCTGACCAGTGAGGGAGGAGTGAAATGTTGGGGATATAACTCTGACGGCCAACTGGGCAACGGCACGACTATAGAAAGCCATATACCCGTAAATGTCACCGGTCTAACGAGCGGGGTCATTGACATTGCAGTTGGTGACTTCCATACCTGTGCAGTGACAGCCAGTGGAGGGCTTTTTTGTTGGGGCAATAATGGAAACGGCAGATTGGGCGATGGCACGACCACAGACAGCTATGAACCAATAAACGTCAGCGGCCTGGCGAGTGGTGTGGTTGCCGTTGCAGCAGGGAATGCCCATACCTGCGCATTGACGACCAGCGGAGCGGTGAAATGCTGGGGCGATAACCTTTTTGGCATCCTGGGTGACGGCACGACCACAGAGCGCCACGAGCCGGTTGGTGTCTATGGGTTGGAAAGTGGCGTGGTCGCAATTACTGCAAGCCACAATCACTCCTGTGCCCTGACAACCAGTGGAGGCATCAAATGCTGGGGCTGGAATACTGCCGGCGAACTGGGCAACGGCACCCAAGACGAAACCCATACTCCCACAGATGTATATGGCTTGGGAAGTGGTGTGGCTGCAGTTTCGGCTGGCACATTTGATACCTGCGCCCTGACCACCGCCGGAGGGATGAAATGTTGGGGCTACAACAAATACAGCGAACTTGGGGATGGGACACACTTAGACAGTTCTTTCCCGGTAGACGTCCTGGGCTTTGAGAGTGGAGTAGCCGCCATAGCACCCGGCGAATACCACACTTGCGCACTGACCGACACCGGAGTTCTCTTCTGCTGGGGTTATAACGCCTGGGGCCAATTGGGTACCGGCTCGAATGAGGATAGTTATTCGCCGGCCGTGGTACCGATGGATAGACTGATTGCGGATGTTTCAGCCGGTGTTGGCCACACCTGTGCCTTGACAACCTATGGGGGGGTCAAGTGCTGGGGTGAAAATGAGAATGGGCAATTGGGAGATGGAACCACCACAGATAGCAACGAACCCATAAATGTCGGTGAGTTCGAGGAGATCTTGCCCACCTATTTCTACCTTTATCTACCTGCCATCGTAAAGTAGCAGCAGCCGAAACACCCAATGATCCTTCGAAAATCGAAGCCTACCTTTCACATTCGATTTATTGATTAATTGGTTGAATATGATCACACGAAATGGCCATACCTTTTTCATCATTGTCGTCGTACTGACTATGTTGACCGAATTATTATCGAGCTGCGTACCCCGTCCGACCGTCGTGTCCCCTTTACCCTCAGTAACCGCCGTTATATCGACGGATGCTCCCTATCCGACACTTACTTGGACACCGAGCGATACTCCTTTTCCGACGCTTACATGGACGCCGGCCGTTACTCCCACTCCGACCCGTACGCGGATGCCGACCCCCACCCGCGTTCCGCTGCCTTTCCTCGCCTGGAATCCAGGAGAAGGCTATTTCAGGCTTAATGGCAAGCCGGCCTTCCTGTTTTCCCGGAATCCGGCCGGGTGGAAGCCGAGTGACTGGGCGACCATAGCCGGAATGGCTCACCAACAGAGCGACCATTTCGTCCGCGTCGGGACGAGCAGCGCCTCGATGGGAGGCTATCATGGCTACGGCTATACCCCAAGGGGAGAGATCCAGGAAGACTGGTCGAACAACTGGGAAAATTTCTTTGACACAGCCGAGGTCAATGGACTCTATGTGCTCCCCATCTTTGGGGGCTGGATTGATTGGAATGACACGGGCTATAACACCTGGCGGGATAATCCGTTCAATAGCTCAAACGGTGGTCCCGCCGGCGACCCACGCGAGATTTTCAAGAAGGATTCGCCCACCCAGCTTCTCTACCTGAAGTGGTTCAAGATGGTTGTCACGCGTTGGTCGGCTCACAAGAACACCCTGGCCTGGGAAGCCGTCACGGAAGTCAACCTGATCAATGGCATCTCTCAATCCGAAGGCATCTATTTCGCCGAACAGCTTGCCAAGGTTGTACGTGAAGCCGACACCTTGCACCGGCCGGTAACTTCCTCCGTGGCCGATTATAGCGGGTGGACCAATTTCCTTCACAGCGACGCCCTAGACTTCATCAGCTTACATCCCTATGCCCTCCCCGACGGGAAGCTGGACATCTATCTTTTGCAGGAAGTCCGCCAATACATGGATTTGTATCACAAGCCGGTCCTGATCGGTGAGTCTGGGCTGCGCGCTGCAACCCCCGACAGCGCCGACGGGAAGATCACGGTGTTGCCAAATGCCCGTACCGGCATTCAGCACGCCATCTGGGCTGACCTGGTGTCGGGCGCCATGAACGGCCGGGCGCTTTGGTGGGAAGACGGCTACGGAATCTACTTCCCGGCTTTAGGGATGTATTGGGTGGAGAAGTATACAGATGTCGAGGCTCCGGTTGTCCAGTTCAGCGCAGGCGTGAACATGGACGGCTTCAAGCCCATCCCTGCCTGGGCATCCGGCAAAGTCTTCGGTGCCGCTCTTGGAAATGAAAAGATGGTCATTGGTTGGTACCGGGACGCATCGTGCGAGCCGCCAGACTGGAACATGGAGCCGGTAATCTCTAACCAGACCGTCACTCTGACCATCCCCGGAACAGCCGCCAGCTGGCTGGTGGACTTCTACAACACCAAAACCGGGACTGAAATTGTCAGCTCCACTACGGTTACTCGGAATGGCGGCACAATTACGATCACGCTGCCTGATTTTACGGATGACATTGCCTTCAAGATACATGCCCAAAAATGATCTAAGTATGCACCGGCTCCGCCACTGCTCAATAACCCCGCCCGGCGCAACACGACTCGTAAGAAAGTTAACTACGATAACGCTAGAATTACCCGACAATTGAAAACTTTCTCCTAAAAGTTAGCGGAATCAGGATTGGAACTCATAACCCGAAGGTCGTCAGATCGAATCTGACTCCCGCTACTAATTAACCCAAGTTGCCACTTGACGATAGAAACTGAAAACGATATTCACCTCGCTCTTGGGTGGTTTATAATAAATACGGAGCGCGTCGTCTAAAAGGAGCAGGTTCCACCCAAATCTTCGGAGGAGGATGAGATGAGGGTTCAAATCCCTCCGCGCTCCCAAAATCATTACCATTATGCTACACCCCGTAGCCAAAGGAACAAGCCAGGACGAATAGAGCGACTTTCAGTTCAAATCCAGCGGCGGTAACGGCATGAATATGTTTTGGCAAAATGCGCTCGATCATACTGCCGGTTGTTTCAATCATTTTTCGATAGGATGACATTAAGAATGTCACCCACGGCGGCAATGGCCGTTTCGAGTTCTGCTTTCGTAGTGGACAGAAGCGGATTCCAAGTTCATTCAAAAGATCTTCAACTTCGTGGTCATTGTATGCCTTGTCGCCCGTCAGTTGGGATTCTTTCGGCAAGTCCAGTAGATACGCTTTGAGGGTAGGCGTATCGCTGAAACTGCCAGGCGTCAAGAAGAATTCGACCGGCTGACCACATTCGGTAGTCAGTAGATGAATTTTGAGGCCGTAGTAATACCGTCTTTTGCTGGCCTGGTAGCCGCGATAGGCTTCATCCTGGTAAATGTGGCAGCGGTCGATGCGATAGTTGTCGCAAACTGCCACCGGAAAGCTGTCTACAACGTAGATCGAATGCTCGTTCAAGGCTTTCCAGACCTCACCCAAGGTATGAAAGACACTCCAGACAAGTTCGGATAAGCGATGCAAACGACGATTGATGCGACTGCGACTCAAAAGATGTTTGATATAGCCATGCTCGTACAAAAAGCGGTTGGCCTTCGCCTGATTCCCGCCAAAATGCTATGCGGCTGTCAAAGCAATGGTCATGATTTCGGCATCGCTGATCCAACTCTGGCGATCTTCCCGATGGTAAAGTGCCTTCAAAATATCATCACAAAGGCAGAAAACTGCTACAATCTGACTGTCCATGTGTCCTCCTGGTTTGGTTGTGGCTTCAGCAACTTCAACTTTACCAGAAGCCGCATGGATTTTCTATTAATTTAGCCAAGGTAGCAACTTGGGTTAATTAGGAACCATAGCTCAAAAGCTATGGTTTTTTCTTTACCTTACGAGCTGTTGTTGCAAGGATCTATTCTGACATTAGGTTGGTAAAACCTGAGCAAACAAGCCGGCAGGTCAAAATCAGCTACCAGGAGAATGGCAACCTCTCCAACTCTTAACCCGTGATCCTGCAAGAGATATTCGAGACGGTCGGTCCCCATTTGACAGAACGATTTGGCGTTGACAAAATCCGTATGCATGACTTATGGCACTATCAAAATTGCCTGGTTTGCAAGATCTTGGCTCATACGGTTTGTGGTTTCTTGAATTTAAATATGGCGGCCCACTTCTTGATTTGGACGGCCTGGTCACCACCTGAGCAAAGTGTTGCAAATCAGGTTATGGTTCGTTCTCAACCAACCAGGCCCCTGGGATAACACCTTCGGCGATTAGCACGGCAACGTCATGAACGATATCGATCAGAATTGTGTTCTGGGTGGTTTCGTTTTCAACCTGGCTGACCAATACCATATTCCCGTAGGGTGACCATACGGGGTCAGGAGATGCCGAAGCCTTCCCACTGACATTGCAGTAGCCCTTGATTTCCAGTGTAGTGATGTCCAAAACCGCAAATTGCTCCACGGGATCTGGTTCAGACAAGTCTTCAAAGAAGAAAGCGATATAGCGACCGTCAGGCGACCAACTGAAGTGTTTTATTTCGACTTGACTGTAATACTCATTGAGATAAGTTAAGCGGCTAAGCACACCGTCACGGCTAAGGCTATACAATTCCTGCTCCAAAGGTGACTCTTCAGATACCGGATAAGCAAAAACAACCTGAACATTATCAGGAGACCATTTTGGTCTGCTTAAAGGAATATGGAATAAATTTGCTTTGATTTTTACCGGGGGGTCTGTGGCGACAATTTGTTCAGCTTCAAGATCCCATAGAACCATGGAAAGATCGTACATGATATATAAAATTCTTGTCCGCCAGGAATCAAAGCTCCCGTTGGCTTCCCAGGTTTTGAATGAAATTTCTAGCATGCCTCCTGGGGATTGAGCATACCATTCAGTTGTGTTGAAGGCCTCTCCGGAAATTGGATCTAAAATCATCGGCTCAATATAAAATCCGATTACGACCTGGTCATTATCGAGCCAATAGAAGGCGTCCCAATGTTCTACATCTCCGGGTACTTTATTCAATACCTGCCCGGTCGGATCTGCAACCACAAAAGACATCGCACTATAACTGCCATCTCCGCCAAGCGTGATTTCCCAGTACCCAAGCCGTTGGCCATTGGGGGAGGCTATGTATCCACCCCGGTCGATGTTCTCAGGGTTGACAATGGGGGTGATCCTCCCCGTTTCCAGATCCAACCAGATGTTGGAGCCGGAATACTCGATGCCTCGAGGGACTTCAAGCACCAAACGACCTGCTGCCGGGCTGTCTGCGGGCAGGGCAGGGGCAATTGTCAGGCAGTTTGTCGTCAGGGTTGTAACGGGTGAAGCCAGAGGAATAACCGTTGGTATTGGCGTATCTGTGGGCAGCAGAGGCGTTGGGAGTGGCGTTAAGGTAGGTGTGTTCGAAGGTGTTATTGTTTGGACCGGGGCATTGGCGCCAGGGATTATTGTGGTTGCCAGAGCGGTTGTTGGGTTTGCTTCGGGTGAGCTCGTCAAAATGGGCTGAGTAGCCAGGTCACAACCAGCAAGGCAGGCAGCGAATAACGCAAGAATAATGCTTAAGTTTCTTATCATTACAATCTACTCCTCAGAAGCTTCTAGCACCATTGAATAAAGTTTGGATAATGATGTTAACTGGCTAAGCCTGAAAGTATGTTCGAATGGTTAAGCTTCTTTGGTCTGTCGATTAATAGAGTCTATGATATACCAGTTATCATATCTAAATATAGCATCGTTCGGAGGAGGTTTGGTGTTCCCCCAGGGCTGACGGCGTGACATTGGGTTAGCTATAATAGCTTGTGTGATTGGTATCAGGTTGGGATTAAAAGCCTCCATTTGCAGTGCCGTCGTTTGGGGCATGGGAACTGGAAATGCTCGATCAATGTTCCGAAAATGTGGATTATGGTTCGCTGCATGGCTATAATACAAACCTGACAAATGACACACTACCTTTGTGGCCAAAAGTGTGGATTTGGACGTCTTCCTTAAGACGGTTGTGTCTCCTTGCGACGCTGTAGGCGGAAAAAAGCAAAGCAAGAAAAAACTGGATCTATCTTTTCATGCAATTACTCGCTTTAAGCTGGAATATACTTAACTTTTGAGTAAAATAGAGCCAGGTATACTCTTGGGTAGCACTCCAAAGAGCCGTGGAGGCGTTACTTGTCCTCTTCTGGTGCGGAAGAAGATCATAAGGCGGGTGAAGCCCGCTCTTCTGGAAAAGCGATAAATCCGTGATCCTTTAGAAAGATAATTGGCCTTTGTAAGATTACAAACCATACGGAGGTTGAGCATGAACGAGAATAGGAACAACATCCAAAAAGCAATTGAAAGCGGAAAGACCGTTCTTGGCATCGAGTTCGGGTCGACACGCATCAAGGCGGTACTGATCGGCGAGGATCATACACCGGTCGCATCGGGAAGCCATGATTGGGAAAACCGATACGAAGGCGGCGTGTGGACATACAGCCTCGAGGATATATGGACAGGCTTGCAGGATAGCTACCAGAAGCTCAGCAACGAGGTTTTTGAGAAATACAAAAGCCGCCTCCAAACCCTTGGCGCCATTGGCTTCAGCGGTATGATGCATGGCTATTTGGCTTTCGATAAAGATGAAAATCTTCTTGTCCCGTTTCGTACATGGCGAAACACCATGACTGAACAGGCATCTAAGGAGCTCAACGGACTGTTTCAATTCAACATACCCCAGCGTTGGAGCATTGCTCACCTTTACCAGGCTATATTGAATAAGGAACCTCATGTAAAGGATATCAGTTACCTGACAACCCTGGCAGGCTACGTCCATTGGAAGCTGACGGGGCAAAAAGTGTTGGGTATTGGTGAAGCATCGGGCATGTTCCCCATCGACAGTAAGATCAACGACTACGATGCACAAATGCTCGAGCTATTCAACGAACGGATCGAAAAAGAAAACTTTCCGTGGAAGCTCCAAAACATCTTGCCAGAAATCCTTCCAGCAGGAGATAAGGCAGGCGTTCTTACCAGTGAAGGTGCAAGGCTGCTCGATCCCACAGGACAACTACAAGCGGGGATTCCACTCTGTCCCCCTGAGGGCGACGCAGGCACAGGCATGGTCGCGACCAACAGCGTTGCAGAGCGAACAGGCAATGTCTCTGCAGGGACCTCCGTCTTTGCTATGATCGTTTTGGAAAAGGCATTGTCGAAAGTATATCCCGAGATCGACATGGTGACGACGCCCACAGGCAAACCGGTCGCTATGGTACATTGCAACAACTGCACCCCCGACCTCAACGCATGGATCGGTTTATTCCGAGAATTCACTCATGCGCTTGGCGTAGAGGTCGATCAATCCAGGCTATTCGAAATGCTGTATCAAAAGGCACTCGAGGGCGATGCGGATTGCGGCGGGCTCCTTGCATACAATTATTTATCAGGTGAGCACATCACGCACTTTGAGAAAGGTTGTCCTTTGTTCGTCCGGACACCCGAAAGCGGTTTCACGCTTTCGAACTTCATGCGTGTGCACCTGTTCTCGGCACTCGGCACATTGAAAATCGGACTGGACATCCTCTTTGAACAAGAGCATGTGAAGATCGACCAGGTCCTCGGTCACGGTGGCTTCTTTAAAACAAAGGATGTGGGTCAAAAGATCATGGCAGCGGCGATGAATGTCCCCGTCTCAGTGATGGAGACCGCAGGCGAAGGCGGCGCCTGGGGTATTGCATTGCTTGCCTCCTTTATGCTCCATAGGGCAGAGAACGAGCGCTTGGAAGACTATCTTTCCAAAAAGGTCTTTGCAGGGGAAATTGGTACGACGATAGTCCCCGATCAAAGGGATATCGATGGCTTTCTAGCGTTCATGGAACGCTACAAAAAAGGGCTAATTATAGAAAGAAGCGCTGTGGACGTGCTCAGCTAATAACCACAGTAGAGTGAATGAACAGGTATTGCAGGCTAACCTGCTGCTTCCCAAGCACGGACTTGGGCGACTATTTTTTTGCGGAACAAGTAAATAAAACGACTGAAAAAAATCAAGCGGAGTCGAAAAAATGTTAACTCTTAAAGAGCAGGAAGTCTGGTTTGTTGTGGGCTCGCAGCTGTTGTATGGACCAGAGGTTCTGGAGACGGTGGCAAAGCGCGGACAGGAAATGGCGGCGTTTATCAACGCGGATGTAAAGGTTCCCTGTAAGTTTATCTATAAAGGCACGATCAAATCGAATGAGGAAGTCAGCGCAATCGTCAAGGAAGCGAACTATGACGACAATTGTGCCGGTATCGTCACGTGGTGCCATACTTTCTCTCCATCCAAGATGTGGATCAACGGGCTTGCTCATTTGCAAAAACCCTACTGTCATTTCGCCACACAGTACCATCACGATATCCCCAACGATGAGATCGACATGGACTTCATGAACCTCAACCAGGCGGCGCACGGCGACCGCGAGCACGGGTTCATTGGGGCCAGGATGCGTCTGCATCGGAAGGTGATCGTTGGTCACTGGAAGGATGAGAGTGCCTTAAAGGAGCTTGGAGAATGGATGCGCGCTGCGATCGGTTATAAGGTCAGTCAGAACCTGTCTGTCGTCCGTTTCGGCGACAACATGCGAGAAGTGGCTGTCACCGAGGGTGATAAGGTCGAAGCACAAATAAAATTGGGTTGGCAGGTTAACACCTGGCCTGTGGGCGAGCTCGCAAACGAGATTGGTAAGGTCACGGACGAAGAAGTGGAAGCTAAAGTCAAAGAGTACGAGGCAGAATACAAGCTCGACACCGATGATGTCCATGCGGTCCATTATCAAGCGAAAGAAGAGATTGCCATGGAGCGCATTCTTCAAAGGGAGCATGCGGATGCTTACACCAATACATTCCAGGACCTGTGGGGCATGGAAGAGCTTCCTGGCCTGGCCTCGCAGCATCTCATGGTCAAGGGTTACGGTTACGGAGCGGAGGGTGACTGGAAGACCGCTGCCATGACTCATATCATTAAAGTCATGACGCAGGGGCTCGAAGGCGGCAGCTCTTTCATGGAGGATTACACTTACCACTACGAGAAGGACAACGAATACGTTCTCGGCGCCCACATGCTCGAGATTTGCCCGTCCATCGCAGCAGTAAAGCCGCGTATTGAGGTGCATCCGCTAGGGATCGGTGGTAAGGAAGCCCCTGCTCGTCTCGTGTTCGAGGGGCATGCGGGCAAAGCGGAAGTTGTCTCGTTGATTGACATCGGTGGGCGACTCCGTCTCATCGTTCAGGACATAGAGTGTGTCAAGCCGATTATGGATATGCCGAACCTGCCCGTTGCACGCGTGATGTGGAAGATAAAGCCGAACCTTCGTGAAGGCATCCGCCAATGGATCACAGCGGGTGGGGCACATCATACCGTGTTGACCTACGACGCGACGGCAGATATGCTCGCAGATTGGGCCGAGATGATGGATATTGAGCTCGTTCACCTTACAGAGAATACCACCACCGAGGCATTGAAAAAGGAGCTTCGCGTAAACGACCTGCTCTGGAAACTGAGGTAATATATCTCCCGACCCTGGACAATGCCAGGGGAGTATAGCTTCATAAAAACCACACCAGGCTGGCAATGAGCAGACCGGCGATCAGCGAGAAAACGGTCCCAATTAAAAATCCCCGAAAATGAAAATATTTATAAATAGCGCCACCGGCGCATCGATTAGCGATTGCGCACTGCCAACCCTTCGTGAAAAACCCCCAGCGGGTGCCCGGCACAAATAAAAGTTTGAACCCGGGCCCCAACGGGTAAGATTTCGGTATGCTCTTTGAGCGCATGTACGAGCTGGCCGGAATCCAGGCGCAGCTGGTAAATGTTAAATGCGCCGCGGAAAAAGCGCTGCACGATGGTGCTGTTCCCCGGATTGGCCAGCTCAAAACCCACGTCATCAGCCCGCAGGGCGACCTCAACCTGGGTGGAGGCCTGCAGATCTACCGGTTGTTCCAGCAGGCCAATCTCGGTGCGGATGCCTTCAACCTCCGTGCGTCCTTCCAGAAAATCGCTCGAACCCATAAATTCGGCCACAAACCGGGTAGCCGCCGCATGGAAAATCTGCTCGGGCGCGCCGATTTGCTCCAGGCGCCCATTCTGGAAAACAGCCAGCCGGTCGCCCATGTACAGGGCTTCTTCCTGGTCATGGGTGACGAATACAGCCGTGGCCTGCCTGGACTTCAAAATGCTGCGCACCTGTTCACGAACTTCGACGCGCAGGTCCGCATCCAGGCTGCTGAACGGTTCATCTAACAGCACCAGCACTGGACACGGCGCTAATGCGCGCGCCAGCGCCACCCGCTGGCGCTCTCCACCTGAAAG
>Ga0105092_10001225_pt1 | contig 13679 bp, 9 predicted proteins | sample PPLLak2March2015_FD_87021 | JGI IMG/M metagenome (GOLD analysis project Ga0105092, IMG submission 87021) | Freshwater sediment microbial communities from Prairie Pothole Lake near Jamestown, North Dakota, USA - PPLs Lake P7 Core (1) Depth... | ecosystem: Environmental > Aquatic > Freshwater >... | reverse complement strand
CTGACAACCGATCCCGCGGACGATATCAGTCCTGCCTGGTCTCCGGACGGGCGGTTCATCGCCTTCCTTCGGCGGTTTTCAAATAGCCGGGGAGCCCTCATGCTCATCCCTCAGCGAGGGGGAAAGGAACGGGTGCTGGAGGAATTGAATTTGGCGGAATGGACTCTCTTCGATTTTCGGACATCCGATCTTGGGATGCCTTTGGTGGGCTGGACTCCGGACTCCAAAGGACTGGTCTTTCCTTCAGGGAAGCCGGGCAGCGAAGCCTTGGGCCTCCTGCTGATCTCTGTGGAAACACGGCAAAAGAGAAGGCTGACGACTTTCCCCGCCCGTTTTTTCGACGGCACTCCTGCGTTTTCGCCGGATGGCCGGATTCTGGCATTTACGCGCAGGAGTGCAGTCAGATCGGGAATTTGTTTCCTCCGCCTGGGGGAGGACTACCTGCCCCAAAAAGACCCTCCCGTATTTGTGACGCCCGATGAGGAGCCGCGCTCTGGTGTGGCTTGGACATTGGATGGGACCGAAATCGTGTTTGGTCCGGGCGCCTATGGCGTTTATGTTGGTGAGAAGGGCTTTTGGCGTATGAAAGCGTCGGTGACCGCGAGACCGGTGACGTGTGCCTTCGGACGGGACGCGACCTCTGCGCCGGCAATCTCCCGGCGAGGGAATCGTTTGGCTTATGCGGTGGAAGAGTGGGATGCGAATATCTATCGTGTTGAGTTGAGCGGCCCGGGCCGTAATCCTGTGATCCCGTCTAAGTTCACCTCATCTACCAGGAATGAGTACATGCCGGCGTACTCGCCGGATGGGAGCAAGATTGCCTTTAGCTCAGATCGGTCCGGGTCCGGGGAGATCTGGGTGTGCGATCGCGACGGCTCAAATGCGGCGCCACTCACTTCGGTCGGAGGCCAAGGCCACGCAAGACCAAAGTGGTCCCCGGACGGCGGGCGCATTGTCTTTCAGATACAAATTCGGGGGAAGCAGCATATTCTCGTAATCAACGCCAATGGCGGCGCGCCTCGGCGCCTGGCGACCGAGCTGTCAGACACCCAGACCTGGCCCTCCTGGTCCCGGGATGGCCAATCGATTTATTTTCGCTCGAACAGCAGCGGGTCGAGCGAGATCTGGAAGATGCCTGCCACGGGCGGAGAAGCGGTTCGGATCACACGGAACACCGGAGACTTGCCCGAGGAGTCGCCCGACGGGGAATTCCTTTACTACATGAAGGGCGAGGGATATCCGGAGCAATGCAGCCTGTGGAGAATGCCGACGGGAGGAGGAGAAGAGACCAGGGTGGTCGATTCGACCTCCTGCCAAGGCCCTTATGCGGTTTGGGAAAAGGGCGTCTACTTCCTCACGCGATCTGACCAACAGGAACATCGCAACCTTAATCTGTATGATTTCTCCACCGGCAAAACACGGAAGATCCCGTCGGTTGAACTGCCTGACGCCATGTTCCTTGCAGTTTCCCCCGACGGGCGGACGATTCTATACACAAACTACGACCAGGCGGGCAGCGACCTGATGCTGGTGGAGAACTTCCACTAGCCGCGCCGCTATGCGGGGGGGCGCCCGTTCCATCTATCTGATCGATGCGGGTTCGGTCGCGGCAGAGGAATTTTAACCCCCGGGCACCCTGCTCCCAAAGTAGAGAACTCCTCCTTGCTTCACAACGTCCTCATCGAGATACGGGGACGCACTACTTCCGCCAGTCAGCCGGTGAAGCTGATCGCCTCCACACAACACGAATCGGGAGCCCAGTTCTCACCTGATGGAAGAAGAATCGCTTTCGAGTCCCTCACCACCGGCACCTTTGAGGTCTGGGTTTGTGACGCGGACGGCGCGAATGCTCTCCGACTCGCCGCCGGCTTTTGTGTCGGACAAGGAACGAATGCGCCGTTTCGTCCGCGAGGCCAAGGCCGCTTCGGCCCTCAGTCACCCGAACGTGGCTACCATTTTCGCGGTCGGCCAGGCCGATGGTGTGCACTTCATCGCAATGGAGTACGTAAGTGGCGAGACGCTTGCGGACTATTCCCGGAAGCGCAAGCTCGAGCCGGGGCAGATCATCGACATCGCGATCCAGATGGCGGACACGCTGGAGGAAGCGCAGGCAAAGGGGGTCATTCACCGAGATCTCAAACCGGCCAACGTGATGGTGACGTCGCGGGGGCAGGTGAAGGTTCTCGATTTTGGCCTGGCGAAACTGGCGATGCCCGCCGGTGAACCGGGCGAAACCAGTCCCAGTTCATTGACGGAAAGCGGGCTGGTCATCGGAACGGCCGCTTACATGAGCCCCGAGCAGGTGCTCGGGCGCCAGCTCGATCATCGCACGGACATCTTCAGCCTTGGGACCATCCTCTACGAACTGGCGACCGGTCACTCGCCTTTCGCCGGGGGAACCACCACCGAGATCATGGACCGCATCCTCCACACGGAACCGGAGGCGATCGCCCGTTTCAACCACAAAGCACCGCCCGAACTGGAACGGATCGTCCGCAAGTGTCTCGAAAAGGACAGCGAAAGGCGTTACCAATCGGCTCGCGAGCTTCAGACTGACCTGCATAATCTCGAGCGGGGGCTGGAGCCCGGCAGACAGGCCGTTCAAGTGCCTCGAAAGTCCCTCCTGCCGGCTTGGATGCCAGGCATTGTTGTGGCGGCGATTTTGACCGTTATTGGCGGCTGGTACTGGATGAATCGGCAACCCCGTGTGGAACCGGAGGCCGAGCTGAGGCCCGTCCCCCTCACCAGCTATCCGGGTTACGAGCACACTCCCAGTTTTTCCCCTGATGGCACACAGGTGGCCTTTCAGTGGTACCCGCAAGGACCCGGAGCTAACTGCGACATTTGGGTCAAACAGATTGGCGTGGAGCCGCCGTTTAGGTTGACGAGCGATCCGGCGGAGGATTTGAGCCCCGCCTGGTCACCGGATGGGAGATTCATCGCATTCCTGCGCCGGGTTTCCCCCTCCAAGGCAAAAGCCATGCTCATCTCACAGCGGGGAGGACGGGAACGTTTGATGGGAGAATCCGATTTAGTAGAGGACGACACGTACGGGCCCTACATGGCCTGGACCCCTGACTCCAAATGGCTGGTGTTTCCCGCTCGGGAATCCGCCAAGGCCGGGTTGGGCCTGGTCATGCTTTCTGTCGACACACTGGAACAGAAAAGACTGACCACGTGCCCGGCCGATTATTTTGACACTGGTCCCGCGTTTTCGCCGGATGGTCGGACTCTGGCATTTACGCGACGGAGCCACAGCGCAACTGGTATTTGGCTTCTCCGCCTTGGAAATAACTACGAGCCGTTAACAGCGCCTGAAAGGATTTCGGCAGGACGGTTTGCCTTCGGCCCGGCCTGGGCGCCGGATGGCAGCGATATCCTGTTCTCTTCAACGGGAGGCCTCTGGCGGATGTCAGCCTCGATGTCCGGGACTCCTCAGAGGCTTGCCTTCGCTTCGGACGCCTTCAGAGCACTTGCGGTTTCCCGGCACGGGAACCGGCTGGCTTATGCAATGGGAAAATGGGAAACGAATATTTGGCGTATCGTTTTGGCCAAACCGGGCCTGAACCCGGGAACCCGTCCAAGCTGATCTCTTCAACCAGGTTGGAAGCCCATCCAGCGTACTCGCCGGATGGCAAGAAAATATCTTTTTACTCCGATCGGTCAGGATCTGGCGAGATTTGGGTGAGTGATCCGGACGGAGCGAATGCCGCTCCCCTGACTTCGCTTGAATTTCATGCGACTGGGGATAACTACTTTAACTTTCCATCAGAATGGTCTCCGGACGGCCGGCGCATTGCCTTTGGTTACAACCCTGGCCAGGTTTTTGTCATCAACGCGAATGGCGGAGTCCCGTGGCCTTTGACGACCGACACAACCACGGGACAGACCTGGCCGTGCTGGTCCCGGGATGGCCGTTGGATCTACTTCCGTTCACTCCGCAGCGGTTTAAGCCAGATTTGGAAAGTGCCTGCCGGGGGCGGAGACGCGATTAGGATGACTTCGCGTGAAGGGGACCTGCCACAAGAATCGCCCGACGGAAAATTCCTTTACTACACGAAGGGCGATCCTTATCCAGCGCAATGCAGCGTGTGGCGAATGCCGACAGGCGGAGGAGAAGAGACCAGGGTGCTCGATTCCACCACTTGTTTCGGCTCCTATGCGGTTGCCGAACAGGGTATCTACTTCTTCAGGGAACCCGATGAAAAGGATCGGGCGGGGGAGAATACCTCGGCTCAGGTCGACCTTTGGTTCCTCACGTTCGCAACTGGCAACACGCGGAAGATCCGGACGATCGACGAAGCTTGGGTCGGGCAGATGGCGGTCTCCCCTGATGGCCGGACCATTCTGTACACCCAATCAGACCAGGAAGAAGGCAGTGACTTGATGTTGGTCGAGAACTTTCGATGACGCCCGGGTGGCAGAATAGCCGACTTTCCGTCATGTAGGCCTCATGCTGAGCAACGCTTGGGATCGCACGGTTCGCAACTGCTTTTCGTCGGTGGGTTGACTTTTTCTCGGCGTTTCCTGCAATGGCTTGCCAGAAGAATGACCGATAAGCAGGGGCTCCTCGGGGATCTGAGAATCGAGGAAGATGGAGATCTGCCTCAAGACGTCAAAGTTCTGCTGTACGAGTCGGTCCGCGAGCTCTTATTCAACGTAGTCAAACATGCCCATACTCGTTCAGCCACTGTCGGTTCTTATGCCCCCGCCCGAATGCCGTTGAGCAGGCGTTGGGCGCTGGGATACAATCGCGACCGGAAATGCCGCTCGGGCACCGGCCGCGGGCAATGCTGCCGCGGGGAACGGGTAGCGACAGGGCGACGCACGTTGCCTGCGTGTCGGCAATCGTGGTTCTCGCTGTCGGCTTCTTGATGAGTTTCTAATCAGCATCCTGACCTCAGAGCCGAACCGTGCGGGATCCCCGAGGAGGAATCCCGAATATGAGTCAGCGAAAGCCAGAGAAACGATCGTCGGGGGCCATCGCGCCCGCGGCAACCCCGACATCGGGGGCAGACGAGCGTGAGCGTCCGGCTCAGGGGACCTTCCAGGAGGCCGAAGAACAGCTCCGGGCTACGCTGGAGAGTATCGGGGACGGCCTCTTCGCCTGTGACCAGGATTGGCGATTCGTCTACGTCAACGGCCCGGCCGAGCGCATCCTGGGCATTCGCCGCGAAGAGGTGCTTGGCAAGAGCCACTGGGAGGTCTTCCCGCTTACACTGGGCACCCGGTTGGAGGAAGAATACCGCCGCGCCGCGGCCGGCGAGGCGCGGGACTTCGAGAACTTCTACGAGCCTTGGGGCCGCTGGTTCCACAACCGCTGCTTCCCGCGCCGGGGCGGAGGCATGTCGGTTTACTTCCAGGACGTCACCGACCGCAAGCGGGCCGAGGCGGAGCGCGAGCGGCTGCTTGCCGAACGCATCGCCGTCATGGAAGGCATGACCGATGCTTTGATTCTGGCAGATCCGACCGGGCGGGTGATCTATCGAAACCCGGCTTCGCTGGCTCTGCACGGCTGCTCCGCCCTGGAAGCCACGTCGGTGTCGAAAGACGATGCGCTGGACCAATGGGAAATCCGCGACCTGGCAGGCCGGCCGGTGCCGGTCCACGAGTGGCCCATGCCGCGCGCTCTGTGCGGAGACATCTTCAGTGGCTATGAGCTTCGCGTACGCCGGCGCGACACCGGCACGGAGGTCATCGTGAGCTGTAACGGCAGGCTCGTGCGGGACTCCGGCGGCGCGCCGCTTTTTGCCATGCTGACCGTGCGCGACGTCACCGCTCGACGCCAGGTTCAGGAGGCCCTGACCGCCGGCGAGAGGAAGTACCGCGAGCTACTCGAAACCGCCAACAGTATCGTTATCCGCTGGGACAACCAGGGGATCATCCGGTTCATCAACCAATACGGCCAGCGGTTTTTCGGCTATTCTGCCGACGAGCTGCTGGGCCGGGACGTCTTGACGATCGTGCCCAAGGTGGAGGCCAGCACCGGGAGAAACCTCAACGCGCTGGTCAAGGACATCGTGGTGCATCCCGAGCAGTACACTTTGGTGCCGAGCGAGAACATTCGAAAAGATGGCACGACCGTCTGGGTGACGTGGACAAACAAAGCGACGTTGGATGAACGAGGAAACGTTCAAGAGATCCTGGCCATCGGAAATGACATCACGGCGCTGAAGCATGCCGAGCAGGCCCTGCGCGAGAGCGAGAACCGGTTGCGCTCGCTCTTCGAGAGCAATCCCGATGCCGTTTTCCTGACCCGTCCTGATGGTTCGGTTGTGGCCGTCAATCCGTCCGGCTGCGCCATGTTCGGTTATTCCGAACAGGAGCTTTGCCGTCTGGCACGTTCGGGCATTCTCGACGAGTCCGATCCCCGTTTTCCGGAGGCATTGGCCAAGCGGCGCCAAAGCGGACGGCTGCAAAACGAGGAACTTACGGCCGTCCGCAAGAACGGAGAGCGCTTTCCTGTCGAGATCGACTCGGTGGTCCTGCCGGGCGAGCCCACGCGCTCGTTCGTGATCATGCGCGACATCAGTGACCGCAAACGGGCCGAAGGGGCGCTACGCGAGAGCGAGCGCCGTTTCCGCCTGGCGCTGCAAAACGCCCCGGTGTCGGTAACAGTGCAGGATCGGGACCTACGGTACATCTGGGCGTACAATCAGAGGACCATCCGGCCGGAGGAGATCATCGGCAGGCTGGACTCCGACATTTTCACACCAGAGGAAGCGGCTCACATCACGGCGATCAAACGGCGCGTTCTGGAGGAGAACATAGAGCTTCGGGAGCAAATGTGGCTTTGTCGACCCAGCGGCCGGATCTTCCTCGACATCTTCTGGGAACCAATCCGCGACGAGACCGGCAAGCCCATCGGCGTGGGATCGGCCACAGTCGACTTGACGCCGATGAAGCTTGCCGAGGAGGCACTGCGGGAGAGCGAGGACCGTTTCCGTACGGTCATCGAAAACTCCCGTGACGGGATCAACATGCTCGATCTGGCGACCGGACGCTACGTCTTTATGAGCCCGGCCCAAGTGGAGATGACGGGATTCACCGCCGAGGAATTGAGTGGCCTTTCGGCCCAGGAAGCCTCCGAGCGCGTTCACCCTGATGACCGTGAGCTTTCGATCGGTCAGCAGGAGCAGGTTGCCGCCGGGCACGACCTGCCGGCGCCAGTCGAGTACCGCTGGAAGGTAAAGAGCGGCGAGTACCGCTGGTTCAGCGACAGCCGCAAGCTTGTCCGCGACATCCAGGGCCGGCCGGTGGCGCTGGTCGGGGTGAGCCGCGACATAACAGAGCAAAAGAGGGTCGAAGAGGCTCTGCGCCAATCGGAAGCGCGATACCGGATGCTGCACGAAAACCTGCGCGACGCCTTTGTGCAGGTTTCAATGGACGGAAGAATAATCGAATTCAACGACGCCTATTGCCAGATGCTGGGTTACTCACCCGAAGAGATGCACGCACTGACCTACCAGGAACTGACACCCGAACGTTGGCACGAATTCGAACAGCGCCTGATGCACGAACAGATCATCCGGCGCGGCTATTCGGACCTTTACGAGAAGGAGTATCGACGGAAGGATGGGACCGTCATTCCCGTAGAGCTCCGTACCATTTTATCGCGAGATTCGTCGGGCCAGCCGAACGCCATGTGGGCTATCGTACGCGATATCAGCGAGCGCAAAAGGGCCGAGAAGGCTTTGCGGGATGCGAAGGACGCTCTCGAGCATCGAGTAGCGGAGCGCACGGGCGAATTGCGGCAGACGGTGGAAGCCCTCCAGCAGGAAATCGCTCGACGCGAGTCGGCAGAGAACGTGCTGCGCGAGCGGTCCGAGCAACTGCGCGCACTGGCATCCGAGCTGACCCTCGCAGAACAGCGTGAGCGCCGGCGTCTGGCCGAAGTACTGCATGACGAGCTTCAGCAGCTGCTGGTCGGGGCTAAATTCCGCCTGACTATGCTCAGCCGTGCCGGCGATGCGCGCGTCAAGCAGTTGGCCGACGAAGTGGAGGACCTGCTGCATCGGTCCATAGAATGCTCCCGGACACTCACCGGGGAACTGAGCCCGCCGATCCTGCACCACGGCGGCCTCTTGGCGGCCCTGGAGTGGCTGGTCGTGTGGATGCAGGAAAAGCATGCACTGGCCGTGGATCTCCAAACCGACGGAAGCGCCGAACCGGGATCCGAGGAAATGAGAGTTCTGCTGTTTCAGTCGGCCAGGGAACTGCTTTTCAATGCCGCCAAGCATGCCAAGGTCTCCAGGGCTCGGGTCTGCCTCGAGCGTAGGAACGAGCATATCGTGCTCACGGTTGCTGACGACGGGGTCGGCTTTGACCCGGATGCGGCCATACCCCGGGCCGGCCGGCCTGGCGGTTTCGGTCTTTTCAGCATAAGAGAGCGGCTAAGCCTGCTGGCCGGACAGCTGGAAATCGACAGCGCTCCGGACCGCGGCAGTCGCTTCCGGATGCTGGTGCCTGACGTCCGGCCCACCGCTCCCGATACTCGCGCCCACGCCAGGCTGGACGACATTCGGATATCATCAGTGGCTAAGGAAGATCGCGAGGCCGCCAGCAGTGACGCCGGCTCCGAACAACGCCTTATCCGGGTCATGCTGGTGGATGATCATGTGCTGCTTCGGCAGGGACTCTCTCTGGTGCTTCGGGCAGAGCCGGACATAAAGATAGTGGCGGAGGCCTCCGACGGTCAGACGGCTGTCGATCTGGTACGTCGGACGCAGCCCGACGTGGTGCTCATGGACATCAATATGCCTGGCATGGACGGCATCGAGGCCACGCGGAGGATACGCGCCGAATATCCGCAAGTGCAGGTGATCGGCCTCTCAATGTTCGAGGAGGGCGAGCCCGCCGCCACGATTCGTCAAGCCGGTGCGGTCGACTTCCTGACCAAGAGCGGCCCGGCCGAGGGCGTACTGGCCGCGATCCGCGCTTGCAGCCAACGGACTTGAACGTTCGCGCTTCAATCGCTCAAGAACGAACCTTAAGGGCACCGTTCTCGTTCTTTTTTGCCTGCCGACTGCAACCTGACTTCCCCTGCTCCTGTCCTAAGGACGCTAACGAGAGAACGCGACTGCGAGTCGGGAAACGGAGAAAGCCATGACTGAACCTCTTGCGGAACCTCTGGATCCGATGGCCACTATTGGGCTCATCGTTGGCGTCTTGTGGATCTTCGGTTGGGCGATTCTGATTCTAATCTTTTGGTATGTGAGAGGCGTCTGGCGGGACCGCCGGTTGAAGATGCTCCATGAAGAGAGGATGAAAGCTCTGGAGAAAGGCATTCCTCTCGCTGAATTCCCGGAGCTCTACAATCCCTCGGAGGGCTGGCTGACTCGTCAATTCAGCAGTGAAGTCAATCCCCGCTGGCCCTTGGGAGTCGGGACACTGTTGATCTCGACGGGCCTTGGACTGTGCCTCTCGTTTTACCTCTCCGGAGACGAATATCTTCGTGAAATCTGGTCATTCGGTCTGATCGGTGTCTTCGTCGGCTTCGGGTTCTTTCTCCATTACTTGATCACGCATCGGCCTGGCCCAAGCCCCGAACCGAGCGCCGCAGCTCGTGTTACTCCTCTATTGGGCGTTCGTTGGGGCTTTCATCCTGTGGCGTCTCTTTTCGCTCGAGCCTCAGGTTTCTCCTGAGTCTGCCCTGATTGGTCTGGCCGTTCTCATCCCGGTCAGCTTCGCGCTGACCGTTGGCTACAGGTGGTTGCTCCGCTTCCTGGTGCGCGTGGTCGTCCCGCTGCTGGTGTAATCGAGGCACGGCAGCTAGAGGATCACGGGCTTTTGCCCCCGGAGGGGGCGGATGTCTGTAGTATAGCGCGGATAGTGACGAGGCGCCCCAGAGGGGCGCGATGTTCCGATGATGTTCAGAACATCGCGCCCCGCTGGGGCGCCTGAGCAGCCTGCCCGATTGCTATAGACATCCGCCCCCTCCGGGGGCAAAACCCCCAAGCTATCAGCGTCGAAACTGGGAGCCGAATGTTATGAAATTTATCCGCTTTATGATCAGGAACCTGTTCCGGAACAAGAGGAGGACCGTGCTGACCTTATCCAGCATCGCGGTCTCCCTGTTCCTGGTCGCTACCTTGCTGACAGTGCTTTCTGCGTTCAAAAATCCGCCCGAGACGCCGGACTCAGCACTCCGGCTGCTGGTCAGGCACCGTGTCTCTCTGATGAACGTCCTGCCGGTTTCTCATCGCCGGAAAATCACTGGTCTGGCGGAGTTGACGCCGTGGTCGGGATGACCTGGTTTGGCGGAAGGTACAAGGACTCGTCCCATTTTTTCGCCAACTGGGCGGTCGATACCGATCAGTTCTTTGAGGTTTACCCGGATGTCCGCGTGAGCGTGGAGCAGAAACGAGCTTTCCTCGAGACCCAACCGGCGCGATCGCCGGACACGCCCTCTGCGAACGCTTCAGCTGGAAGCCGGGGGACCGCATATTCTTAAAGACAACCGACTGGCCGTTTAACGTTGAGCTGACCATTCGAGGCATCTACGATGGCGGTCCTGACCTGGGCGGGGCGCTCTATTTCCATTGGAATTACTACAACGAAAGCATGAAGGCGCATAACGGCGGCGCCTGGGACAACACAGGAATATTTTCGGTCCGGGTCTCTTCGGCCGACGAACTCGCCCCCGTCTCGCGCCAAATTGACGAGCAGTTTCATAACGGAAGCTTTCCGACCAAATCAGAAACCGAGAAGGCATTCATGCTCTCGGTGGTGTCCCTGATGGGTGACGTTCAGAGCCTGATCACCAGCGTGGTCTCGGTCGTACTTTTAGCTATCCTCCTGGTCGCAGCCAAACCATGGCCACGTCTATCCGGGAGCGCTCTAGAGAATTTGCCATCCTGAAGGCCCTTGGGTTTCGGAGCCGGCATGTGCTCGGCTTACTCCTGGGCGAATCAGTCATGCTTTCGCTCAGTGGTGCGCTTGTCGGATCTTTTGGGGCGAAGTTTGTCTACTCGGTCTTGGACCTGAGCGACGGTGTGCTGATCAGGCGTTTTGACGTGAGCGCCGCCACTCTGCTGCTTTGCGCGGGAATCGGAGTCTTTATCGGGCTGGTGGCGGCCGGTCCGGCGAGTTGGAAGGCGGCCATGCGGCCGGCCGTCGAGCCCACCGGAGACTTGGACGCTCAGTCGGCTCACGAGGTGCTGGAGGTGCTCAAAACGCTCAATCAGGATTTCCAAAAGACAATCATCATGGTCACCCACGATCCGCGTGCCGCCCGCTACGCGATCGTGAATTACTACCTGGAAAAAGGCGTCCTGACGCAGGAAGGCCAGGCTGCGGGTGTGAGGTAGCCGAGTCCGGGGGGGATCGCTTTGCCTCGGCGGTTAAACCCGTAGACGCTATTTCTTCAGGGCGGCCCGTTCTTTCTCATCTCCCGGAGTAGAACAGATTGCCGGCCAGGTCTCTCCTTACGAGGTACGTCGCACAATACTTTCGAACGGATCTATTCCTTGTGGATCCCCAAGCTGCGACGGATTTCGAGACTTGGTCTCGTGGCGAGTTTGACGACTAGATCGGCTACGCTCTTGCGCGACACGACTTCGGAGGCGTTCCTGAAGGGCTCGCCTTTCTGTGTGGTTCCGTACGCGATCTCGTCCCTGTTGTTTAGCCAAGCCGGGCGCAGAACCGTGTAGTCGAGGTCGGAATCCTCGATAATCCTTGTCGCCTTCCGATAGGGATCGAGAATGCTGCCGAGGCTGTCCCCGGGGATTTCGTCGTACACGCCCATCGAACTGATGAAAATCAGGCGTCGAACCCCGGTCTCGTCCATCGCCTTTACGATGGTCTTGGCCATTTGTTCGAGATTCCCTGCGAGGTTGGCATACACCACCTCCTGTCCATCCATCGCCTCTTTGAGCTTCTTTGTATCCAAAACATCGCCTTCGACAATACGGACGCGGCTGGGGTCGGGATTTTTCAGCCTGCGTGAGTTGCGCAGGTAGAGCGTCAGCTTGGCATCAGTTCCTTTTAAGAAAAGATCGATCGCGAAACGGGCAATTTGCCCATTCGCGCCGAGGATTAGAACGTTCGTCATGCCGGGTGCTCCCTCCGTGATCTCACAATTTCCTTTCGCGCGGACGGGGCGCCCCTTGCTCCAGTGCAGGCGGGACGCCTGGGCCCCCATCAGCGACCGACCAGGCGCTGCAGGTGTTCTGGGTACCGAGCGCCTTGTATCTTGATCTTCGAGGCGGCGGTATCGATCTCACGGAGGTCGTCCGACGTCAATTCGATTGCAGCTGCTCCGAGGTTTTCCTCAAGGCGAGTGAGCTTCGTGGTGCCCGGAATGGGAACGATCCACGGCTTCTGAGCCAAGAGCCAGGCAAGCGCGAGCTGAGCGGGTGTAGCCCTCTTCCGTTCGGCGATCTGGCCGAGCAGATCAACGAAGGCCTGATTCGCCTTCCGAGCCTCTGGCGTGAAGCGAGGGACGATGTTGCGGAAGTCGGATTTGTCAAACGCCGTGTTCTCGTCGATCTTCCCCGTGAGGAAGCCTTTGCCCAAAGGGCTGAAGGGGACAAAGCCGATTCCGAGTTCTTCGAGGGTCGGGATCACTTCCGCCTCCGGCTCCCTCCACCACAGCGAGTATTCGCTCTGCAAAGCGGTGACCGGCTGGATGGCGTGGGCGCGTCGGATCGTCTGCACGCCCGCTTCCGAGAGGCCGAAGTGCTTGACCTTTCCTTCCCGAATCAGTTCTTTCACCGTCCCTGCCACGTCTTCAATCGGCACGTTGGGGTCAACACGGTGCTGGTAGAGCAGGTCGATGCTCTCGACCCCGAGCCGCTTGAGCGAGCCTTCGACGGCCTCCTTGATGTGCTCCGGCCGGCTGTCGAGACCATGTGGCTGAGTGGAGAAATCGAATCCGAACTTGGTGGCGATCACCACCTGGCTGCGAAACGGTGCCAGGGCTTCGCCCACGAGCTCCTCATTCGTGAACGGGCCGTAGACCTCGGCAGTGTCGAGGAAGGTGACGCCGCGTTCCACCGCCGCCCGGATGAGTGCGATGCCCTGCTGCTTGTCTGTCGCCGGCCCATAACCAAAGCTCAGGCCCATGCAGCCAAGCCCGAGGACCGAAACTTCCAGGTTGCTGTTTCCAAGTCTCCGTTTTTGCATATGTTTTCTCCTTTTGCCCTCTTGGCGGCGAGACGGCTCCAATCTCAGCGGCGGTTGAGTGGCGCGTTTTTTGCGCTGTATCAACACTCCGCGCCTCTGGAGCGCCGCCGATTTGCACTCTGGGCACTACTAGGCACTCCAGGCAGCGCGGGGTTTCGATATGTCCCCCACGCGCCTCGGGGGCGCACCCGGTGACTCATGAAAATGGCGGCAGGGCCTTATTGTGGCCGGACTCTCCAGAGTCCGGCCTCAATAAACTGCCCGCCTACATGTCCGAGTGTATTTTCGGAACAGGGCAAAAAACGCGCTGCTCAACCGCCGCTGAGATTGGAGTTAACCATCTGCCGCGGATTCCGTCGCCGGTCTGTCAGCTTCCGCCTCTTAGCAGCCTGCGGATGCCCTCGCTATATTGGCGGCCCGTTCTTATGCGCGCTCCGCCCTGCAGTTCCAGCTCGAATACGCCGCCCGCTATGGCGTGTACAGCCACGATGCGAGTGACGTTCACGATATGGCAGCGATGCGCCCGCCGGAATTTGTCCGGGTCCAGCCGGCGT
>Ga0105092_10001224_pt1 | contig 13681 bp, 12 predicted proteins | sample PPLLak2March2015_FD_87021 | JGI IMG/M metagenome (GOLD analysis project Ga0105092, IMG submission 87021) | Freshwater sediment microbial communities from Prairie Pothole Lake near Jamestown, North Dakota, USA - PPLs Lake P7 Core (1) Depth... | ecosystem: Environmental > Aquatic > Freshwater >... | reverse complement strand
TTCAGAATAGTACTACGCACCTCGGCCGAGTGACAGAGGCGTGACGACAAACACGGACAAACACGGACAAACACGGACGGGCACGGACGGGCACGGACGTGGAGCGGTCCGTGCCGGTCCGTGTTCGTCCGTGCCCGTCGGTGTTTGTCCTCACTTGTCGAGATTGATGATGATCCCGAAGGCCATTCCCCCTTTGGCTTGGGGAGAGACAGTGGGCACCCAATGCGGTTTTTCGTCGGCCGTCCGGGTGACCGTCTTGCCAATGATCCAGCCGAGAGTGGCGCCGGCAACCACGTCGGTGAGGTAGTGCTTGTTCTGTTCCATGCGACCGAAAGCGACGAATGCACCCGTGACATACACCGGAATCGCGACCTTCGGCCCGTAGTAATGGTCCAAAACCGCCGCCACCGCGAAAGCGCTGGTAGCATGACCCGACGGGAATGACCGGTCGTCCTCGAGGTTTGGCCGTTCCCGGTTTGTGACCATTTTGAGGGGGTAAAGAATGATCGTCCCCATGACCAGCGATTGGCCGATCGAGTAGCTTATTTCCCTGAACTTCGCGTTGTCGGTTAGCTGACCCACCACAAAAAGCGCGCCTTCACCAGCCACGAGAAATAGGGTGTTTCCCAAGGCTCCGCCGATTCGGGCCGCCGGCCCAAAACGCTCTTCTCTCAGGAAATAGCCGGCGATGTTGTCATCCAGCGGCGAGACAATGGCGGTCGCTCCAAAGCCGATAGCGGCAGGCAGCATGTTGTCGCGGACAAAGAGCCCACCGAAATTGTGCCAAAGGTCTCGATGGAAATTCTTATAGCTGGTCGTTCGCAGCTGTTGCTTCAATTCTACGGGGGGATTCTTCGGTGCCGCCGGGTCCGTAGCAGTGGACGTGGACGTCAGTCCCTTCGCGGTGCCGGAGTCCTGGGCCCGAATGCAAGGGTGGACAGCGAGGGTAACCCAGAGAAAAAGCAGGGTCTTTCTGGGGAATAGCATGAAGTTTTTACTATTCTCTCACGCGGGTTCCCGCGACTCCAGGGGCAAACTAACCCACTACTCGGGATTTGCTTGCATTGACCTCTCGGCGCCGCCGCCGTATCCTGACGCCGGAGCGCGGGCGCGTCGGGGGCAACAGCCATGAGGCGCTGGAAAAAAGGAGCGAGACGATGACCCTCAGGAGAGGTTTATTGGTTCTGCTGATTGCGCTCTCGATCCTCCTTCCGAGCCGAGTATCCAAGGCCGACAACCTCGGCTACTACGAAATCAAGGCCGATTCGAAGGGCCATATTGTCCCTTGCTACTCAGAAGATCCCGCTAATGCGTACGATTTCGTCGTCCGGCGCGTCTGGGACTTCTGGAAGAACATGAAGACGTGCCCGAACGGGGTCAAATACTACATGCAGCACCAGGTCTGGGCCGACCCGGGTGAGGACTCGCGCGGGCTTGGCGGAGACCAGATCCCCATGGCTCTTTCCTCCTGGTCCTTGCTGTACCCCTATCTCGGGGACCGCTCCGTGATAGACAACATGATTTACATGGCCGACTACTGGCTCGACCACGGCCTGTCACCGGCTGACGCCGCCTGGCCGAACCTTCCGTACCCGTACAATACCGAGCTGCATTCGGGGATTTACGATGGCGACATGCGCGCCGGTAAGGGTTTCCTTCAGCCTGACAAGGCTGCGTCGTTCGGAGCTGAGCTGGTTACGCTCTACAGGATGACGGGGAACTCAAAGTACCTGAAAGCGGCGCTTGCCATAGCCGATACACTGTCGAGGAAGATCGAAACCGGGGACAACGACCGGTCCCCGTGGCCCTACCGCGTGCACGCCTTATCGGGACAAGTCAGCATGCCGTATACCGCCAATTACACGGGAGCTCTCCGGCTGTTCCATGATTTGGCCGCACTCAAGGAGGGGAATTCGGACGCATATGCCAACGCCTACGAAACGCTGAGTGCCTGGCTGAAGGCCTATCCGCTAAAGACGAACAAATGGGGTCCGTTCTTCGAAGACATCAGTGGTTGGTCGAACACAGAGATCAACGCCGACACGATGGCCTGGTATATTCTGGAGAACCCGGAGTGGGATCCCAATTGGCAAGAGCAGGCGCATCGAATCCTGGCCTGGAGTCGTGCGACCTTCGCAAACCAGGCGTGGGTGAAGTACGGTGTGACGGCAATTAACGAACAGACGGCTTACACCGTTCCCGGGAACAGTCACACCTCACGGCACGCTTCGGTCCAGGTCATCTACGCGGAAAAAACCGGGGATCAGGTGCTGAAACCCGAGGCGGTGCGTCAGTTGAATTGGGCGACCTACATGGTCGGTGAGAAAGGCAATAATCGCTACCCCCTCGATGATATCTGGCTGACGGACGGCTACGGAGATTATGTCCGACACTACCTGCGTGCGATGGGCGCCGCCCCGGAGTTAGCCCCTGCGCATCAGAACCATCTTTTGAAGTCGACTTCGGTTGTCCGAGACATAGCGTACGCCGCTGAGTCAATCTCTTACCAGACATCGGACGCATCGTCTGTGGACCTCTTGCGACTCACGTTTGAGCCGGGCTCGGTAGTTTGCGGCGGGAAGCGGCTTTCGAAACTGGCCGACAAAGCTGACCTGGCGATTCGTGAAGGGTACACATTCAATGCGGCAGGGGATGTTCCCGGCGTCCTTCGAGTGCGTCATGGCGGATCTCCGCAGGTGGTTATCGTTAAGAAATCAGGGAACGAAGCACCAGTTGCATCTGATCAAAGCATGACAGTCCCCGCGGCGGTTCGATCTAACCTGGCAAGGTTGCCTGGTGTGCGGCTCGTCGTCGGCCAGGAACGGAATCCGGCCCATTTCCCCTCCACCCTTAATGACGGCGATCTGGCGAACTCGGTCTCTGTGCCCGTCGGAGGCGGTATCGGTGTCTTGTGGGCGAGCGCGCAGACTGTCCGCCAGGTCCTGTTTCACCAGGGAATAGTGGAAGGCCCTGAGGCAGGCTACTATGCACGCGGAGTTGGGCTGGAAATCACGGATGATGGCCGGATCTGGCGGAAGATCACTGATTTTGCTCTCTTGCCGGCTCCCCTGCCGGAGGGAAAGGCGGCAAGTCTCGCTGATTTCTTGTTCACTTTGCCTCAGGCGATCGAATGTCGCGGAATAAGAATAGTGGGCGAAGCCGAGGAACCCGGAGGTACGGCCGCGCGGGCACTAAACGCGCGCGAGATCGAGGTGTTTGGCGATCCGGTTCAAGCAACGCCGATCGATATCGAGTACCTCGCGGCAAATGCGACTGTCGCCGAGGGCCAGACGGCAGCGATGGGCGTAAGGCTTCGAAAGCCGGGCTTCCAAATGTTCCAATGGGAGGTAAGCCGGGATTCCGGCCGGACATGGTCGGCTGTGCCGCGAGCTTACGGCCCCTACTTTGCGGTAAAGGCCGAGACACGGTCGGGTTTTGACGGGAACCAGTACCGCTGCGCGGTCTCGAACGGAATCCAGCCTACGGTCTTCAGCAAGCCGGTGACGTTGACGGTAAAGCCGGCGGACGGCGGCGAGATTCACACGTCGAATGCGCCGCTGAAAGGCACGGGAAAATAGAATGACCGGAAATCAATTGCCGCCCCTTTACCGTATTCGCCGGACATTCCAGCGGCCTTGTCTTCCCGATCCTGGAGGTTCGTTACGCGCGCAGCTTGACCGGCACTCCGGGCTGATGAAACCCGGTGCAAGGATCGCTATCGCCGTCGGCAGCCGCGGAATCGCTCGGCTGCGTGACCTCGTCGCGGTCACGGCTTCCTGGGTTACCAGCCAGGGAGGTAAGCCATTTATCGTGCCGGCAATGGGCAGCCACGGGGGCGCAACGGCGGAGGGGCAGGCTCAGATTCTCGCCGATTACGGTATCCGAGAGGATTCGGTCGGGGCGCCGGTCCGTTCCTCGATGGACGTTGTGGAACTGGAACGATCGGGGTGTGAGGTGCGGATCTACCAGGACCAATACGCATACGAGTCCGACGGGATCATCGTCATTAACCGGATCAAGCCGCACACGGATTTTCACGGGACGTACGAAAGCGGATTGATGAAGATGATGGCGATCGGGCTCGGGAAGCGGCATCAGGCCGTAGAGATCCACCGGCACGGAGTGCGCGGCCTACGGGAGATCGTGCCGGAGGTGGCCAGGCGCGTTCTGGCGCACTCCCGAGTCATCCTGGGGGTCGGCATCGTAGAGAACGCGTACGAAGAAACGGCCGAGGTCCGGGCAATCCCCGCCCCGCAGATTCCATCCGAAGAGGTGGCGATGCTGGACCACGCAAGAGCGCTGATGCCGGGCCTTCCCGTCGATGATCTCGATATTCTCATTGTCGACAAGATGGGAAAGGACATCAGCGGGGTCGGCCTCGACACCAATGTCATAGGGCGGTTGGGGATTCGCGGCGAGCCGGATCCGGAGCGGCCTCGGATCAAGATGATCATCGCTCGAGACTTGACTCCCGCGTCCCACGGAAACGCGCTGGGAATCGGGCTGGCCGACATCGTCACGCGGCAGCTCTATGGAAAGATCGATTTCCGGGTGATGTACGAGAATCTCTACGCGAGCAGTTTCCTGGAACGAGGCAAAATCCCGGTCATTGCCGACTCCGACGAGCGCGCGCTCTCCTTCGCCCTGCGCGCCTGCCCGGGACTCGATCCGAACCAGCTGCGCGCAATCCGCATAGAAAGTACGCTGCGCCTGGACGTCTTTCATGCCTCCAAGCCGGTTCTCGATGAGCTGCAAGGTAGACCGGACATCGAGGTGCTCGGCCCGGTCAGCTGGTTTGGGGAGGGAAGGGAGCTACCAGACTTTTCAGGGTCTTGAGGCCTGAAAGACCGGCACATTGCCAGCCTTTCAGGCCTCAAGACCCTTTTTCAACATCCTCGCTACGAGGGTGTTGAAAAAGCTGTCTTGGCTCCGTTAGGAGCCAGATGTTTATAGATTGGCACGGTAGGAGGAGGGCGCCCTGTTCGATGTTCTTGGTTCTTCAGCACATCGCGCCCCTACAGGGCGCATCTCGCGGCCCTTTACAAGTCAATAAACATCCGGCTCCTAACGGAGCCAAATACACATACGAGTGAACATTTTCAACACCCTCGCTACTACGTGCGCGGCTCTGCAACGCGACTCCAGCTGCGTTCGGTTGCCTACCCCTTCCACGCCTCAAATACCCGCCTGCCGGGGGGCAGTTTGGTGTCACGGTAACTGTCGCTGATCTTCACAGAAAAACCTGAATCGATCAGCAGTCTCTCGACGTCGTCCGGCTTGAACAAACGCACGTGGTGAGTCTCCTCGTTTCGCCTGTAGCCACTCCCGATTTTCCTGAACGTAATGATGCGGCGCGCGATCAAGTCCGCATCGATTCGGGCGACGTCAACAAGGACAGCCCAGTCTTCGCCCGCGCGCCACGTCTGGTACTGGCCGACAGTCTCCTCCAGCTGTAGGATGAGATCGAAGAGGAACAGTCCCCCAGCCTGCAGCGCTTGAAAGACCCCACGGATGAGACCCGGCAGGCGTTCCAGGTTCGATTGTCCGGGTATCTCGTAATTGAGCGGTTCGCCGACTGCGACGACCGCCTGGCAGGCTGGGATATCAGCACCGTACAGCGACTGGCACCGCAATTCGGCCCGCGGCGCTCTGGTCCGTGCCAGTCGCAGCATTTCCTGCGACGAATCGATACCGACCATGTCGTAGCCGGCGGTGGACAGCGCCGCGAGTAAAATCCCGCTGCCGCAGCCCAGCTCGACGACGGTGCCTGCGCGGAGGCCAAGGGCCTGCAACCTGGCGACAATGGCAGGCGCTGCCCCTCGCGCCAGATCCCCGAACCCAACGTCGTGGATGTAGGCCAGGTCCTCCTGGTAAATCGGGTTGGAATGGCTCACACGGCTCCTATCCCGCTCCGCTGGAGCCGCCACCGCCACCACCGCCTGCCGCCCCGCCGCCGGGAGAACTGTGCCCGGCCCCGGAGCTGTTGAGCACGGCCACCAGGGCGGCGACCTCTGAGCCGTCAAACTGGTCAGTGCCGACAAGCCAGGCGAGCTGAGCGGGCATACCCCGGTCCTTGAATGCCTTGGCCCACTGGTTTCCCAGCCCCAGGACTATCGCGTAGGGTAGGTACGAGGTAAGCCATTCCGGCTGCAATTGAGTCCTCTGCGCGGCCAGGTCTTTCAGATACTTGCGAAACGCGTCCCAGCCCTGTTTGCGCGCTAGTGCTCCGTCGCTTAGACGGGTGAGAGCGACGCCCAGGATCAGAACCAGGAGACCGAGTGTGAAAAACGCCAAACACACGGCTACCGCAACGACTATCGGCGTCACCCGTCCCTGGGGTACGAAGGCAGCGAGGGAGGCGCCGGTTGCGGCGAGCGACAGAAGCATCATGGTGGTGCCGATGACTACCCATTTCCGGCGGGTTCGTTCCCGGTCCGCATCGATGAAACCAGCCGCTTGGGCTTCCTCCCGAAGAGCCCGGGTGAACTGGCGCCAACGGCGCGTCAACTGCCGCTGGGCCTTTCGCAGCGGGACTTCCCCGGCATAGGCTTGATCGCTTCCAAACACGAGACGCAACAGTACTTGTTCAACCTGATTGAGATTTCCAGGGTTGCTCTTGCGCCTCAGTGTGAAATCACGGGTTGTCCACCACCGTTTGGGTTTAGCCTCGATCTCGAGAAATCCGCGCTCTCCCAGGTCGATGAGCGTTGCGAGCGCAACCCGCCAGTCGGACCAGGATCCGCGGACCGCCCCGACCAGCGCGGGAGGAAGGTCGTCCGGCGGAGACGCTACCACGGTGGGGCCAGCCATCCGAGGCAAACTGTTCTTAGGACGTAAACGCAAGATGAACAAGACGCCGATTACGAGCAGTGGGGCTGCGACGGCGATCGCGAGCGTCAGCGCATCGGCAATCTCTGCGTTTCTGTGCTTGGTCTCCTGCTGCCACGTGGGGGGCTGGCTCAATATCGAGCCTTCGACAAAGGGGACGCTCACCGTCAGGCCATGGTTCTTGTCGAGCTTCCCTGTTTCGAAGGTGATCTCCTGCCCGGAAGTCCTGACAGTCGCCTTCCGGTTCGCTTCTGGTTGCCCGTCCAGCCGCACGCCGGACGGAGCAATAACCTGAACGCGCCCCGACTCGATCCGGTATCCGTGGTCCGGGGGGATTGCCTTCCACAGGAGCAGGTCCTGTCCGTTCTCCCTTCGAACCGCGCCTCTTGCCCGGTATTTCACAACAAAGGAGTGAGCGGCGTCGGAGGTGGGCGGGAAGTGCCAGATGACCCGAACTAAGCTGCTTTTTTGCTGCAACTCCAGGCCCGGCATCTCCCCGGCGCCAATGCGCAGTTCCTGTCCATCCATGAATCCTTGAAACTGGTCGAGCCCGTCGGACTCTTTCACCGGGACTTCTCGTAAGACATAGGTGAATGGTCCGCCTTCAAAGTGGAAATCCACCGTCTCGGTGATCAACAGATTGCCGCCGGGTTCTACTCCAAGCGTCACATTAAAGCGGGACGCCTGGTAGGACTTCGGAAAGGCGAGCGGAACAATGAGGAGTAACACCGCGACGCCCAGCGTAAAGCGCAGCATTTGTCTTCTCATGGCTTTGACTTAGATTATCACCGATTCGGCCCCCATTCGGCCTCTTTCGCCGTGCGGAAGATTGCGGCGGCCAGGCGGTGCGAGATGCTTCCCAGAGACCCCGGTCGAGGTCAATCATGAAGGAGTTGAGGGAAGCGGGCATCTGGTTGAAGACTGCCGCCCAGGTGTAGTTGTGATGCGTGGAAACCAGGATCGACGCGGTGCCTGGCATGGCGCCGTTGTGAAAAATGTTTGCGCTCCGGCCTGCGGGGACTACGCCCCAGCCGAGCCCATACCATTGTCTCGAGCCCTCCCACAAAGGCGGCTCGGGCCGGGCGATCATCGTCGCCAGCGTTTCAGGTTTGAGAAATGCGGGTCGGCGGCCGCGCGCCTGGAGGGCGTCCGCGAACCGGACAAGGTCATTGGCGCTCGCGATCCAGCCGCCATGTGCGTCCATAACGTCGGGCAGCAGGTTATAGGCGCCGCTCCCGTAGTAGTGGACTTCGCGCTCGGCGTTGCCTGAGCGGCCTCCGACCCGCATCGACTCAATCTTCATTGGCTTCAGGATCTCGTCCCTGACGTAGTCTTCATACCGCCGTCCGGTGACCCGCTCAATGACCCGGCCAAGCACGCAGTAGCCGAAATTGGAGTAGGCGTGGCGCGCCCCGGGCGCAAAGTCCAGGGGCCGGGTCAGCATCTGCCGGATAATCTCTTCGGCTCCGGCCGCACCAAAATGGAACATAGGGTCGAAGCTCACATCTCTATCCCACCCTGCGGAATGGTTGAGCAGATGCCGGATTGTGATTTGGCGGATTCGCGGATCTGACCCGTACCCGAAGGTCAGCAGGTCGAAGGCATGGTCCTCGAGCCTCAACTTGCCATCCTCGACCAGTTTCATGACCGCGACCGCCGTAACTGGCTTAGAAACGCTGGCAATGCGAAACAGGGAATCAGGCTGAACGGCTTTCTTAGCAGACACGTCGGCATAGCCGTAGGCTAGAGACAGGATGAGATCCCCGTTGCGCGACACAGCCACTGCACCTCCAGGAATGCCGTAACGGTTCAGAAGATTGATCATTAACGCATCGTACGGGGCCCCCGCCGGGTTCTCGGGCCCGGTTATCGGGATCTGATCGGCGGCGGTGAAATTCAATAGCGAGACAACGAACAGAATTTGAAGAGTTCGCAGGATGGAAGCTTGCATGCTGGCAGGACGATACCAGCGCTCGCGGTTGCGGGCAAGAGGGGGAGCTACAGGGCGACAAGGTGACGAGTTTTTTTGGAGTGCGGCGGCAGAGGGAGGCCGACGTTTTACCAGGCCTACCGGCGACGCCGCTTTGGTACTTGCAGAAGCGAACCCTTCATCTCTATGCCCCAAAATCGGTGCAAATACCAAAGCGGCGTCGCCGGTAGGCCTGGTAAAACGTCGGCCTCCCTCTGCCGCCGCACTCCAAAAAACGCGTCACCAGTTCGGGTCTACTCCTTCACGCTCACGACTCCCGACGCCTTAATCTTCGCGGCTTCGGCTTCCGGGAGGCGCCATTTCGTGTCGAAGCGGCCGGCGGCGATCGGGTTGTCGGCGGATCCCTTGAACAGCAAATAGTCTTCGAGGCCCGTGAGCCCGAAGGCCACTATCGGCCCGGCGAACATCGAGCCGCGGCGGCCTGAAGGTGCCCGGGGCGCGCCAGCCTCGGGAGTTTGCCACCAGGGCAGACCCGAGTTGACGAGTACGTAATGCTCCCCGATCGGAAACACATACAGCAGCCCGTAATCTGAAGCATCTTTGCTGAGCTGCATTGGCAACCGGTCGCTGAACTGAGCGATCAGTTTGTTGGTCTCGGGAGTTCCGAACAGAACAAGATTGGAGCTCTCCAAGTCGCTCGGTCTGATGTCCTTGTCCGCAACGACCCGCGGGAAGACCATGACTCGTCCCATGAACCATCCGCGGTCGACCGACCACTCGGCGGCCCTGGAGGCTAGCCGCATCCGCGCCTGCATCTCGGCGCTCGGCGGGTTGTCGGCTGTACCGTAAACGTAGATGTGGCGGGTAGAAATCACTTCACCCATCGGGCCTTCGGCCCCGGCTCTCTTCGCGGTTGCCCCAGCTTCGCACTTTCCGAGCGTCCACGCGCCGGCCTCCTGCTTGAAAGACAGCGGGTTGGCGGTCGTCGCTTCTACGCGCTTCCCGTCGATCGTTATCTCGACCGGGCCTTTGGCCGCAAACTGCGGATGGCCGGCCAAATTCAGGGTGAAGCCCTGCAGTTGCGAGGTCGTCACCTCGATACGGTTCTTCCCAGTGAAACGGGCGTCGATCGTCGCGAGCGTGCCCGGGGTCAGGGCGTCAAGCTCGACCCAGAACGATTTGTTGTACTTATACCGGTTGCTTACGAAGCGGACACGGTCCGGATGCGGGTTGCGCTTGAATTGGCCGAACCACTCGAAAATCTTTTCGTCCTGGTAGGCGTTCTCCCAGCTGTTGTGGCCTACGCCCGGATACTCGACGTACTCAACCTTCGTGCCCAGAGTCTCGAGTCGCTTAGCCCACTCCCGAACCCCGGCCGGGCGCACCACCGGATCGGCTCCTCCCTGGCAGAAGCGAACCGGGATGTTCAGAGCATTAGGGGCGAGGTTTTCGGTACCCTGAGGCGGGGCGGGACAGACCGGAGCGATAGCTGCCCAGACATCGGGACGTGTAAGGCCAAGCCACAAAGTCCCTCCGCCTCCCATGGAGAGGCCTGTCAGATAGATCCGGTTCTCGTCTACCGGGAATCGTGCCTTGACGTCGGCCAGCACATCGTAGACGTCCTTCTCGGCCACTCCCTCGTAGCCCATCGTTCCACGCGCGTATGGCGAGGCGACGATGTAGTCGATGTCGACCCACTTTGGGAAGGAACGGCTGGCTTCGACGTCGGTCTCCCCCTTGGCGTTGCTCTTCCCGAAGACTCGGCGGAGGTTCAGCCGATGATTTGAGCCCGCACCGTGGAGGCTGATGACAAGGGGATACTGCTTTTTAGCATTGAAGCGGGGCGGCAGGTAGATAGCGTAAGGCTGGTCGGTATCGTCAACCGACGAATGAAAGCTCAAGACTTGCGGGCCGGGCTTCAGTGCCTGCGCATAAAGCAGCCCGCCAGCCAAGCCGTACAGGCAAACAACAGCGATACAAAGCCGAATCTGGTGACTGATCATGTCCCCAGATACTAGCTCGTCAACTCAGGGCGGAGAAGGGGAAAGTGTCAAAGGAAGGATGAAGGATGAAGGATGAAGAAAAGCAGTAGACATAGCTTGGGCTGCTGGCTTTATCCTTCATCCTTCATCCTTCATCCTTCTTCTTTCGCCGCTATCCCGCCGGCTTCCGCGGAGTGACGAGCACGGAGCTCGCGATGATCACCGGCTCTGCCTCATCGAGCTCCTTCTCAACCCGCGGCCCGAGCTGCCAGCCCAGTTCCTCTTCGAGTACACTGTTACCAATGACCAGGCGGTTTCTGCCGCTTTTAATTGGGGCCGTCCCTTTTGTGATGCTGGTCTTTGCCCTGCCTTTGGCCAATCGGGTCGAACCGATTGTTCTTGGCCTCCCCTTCATCCTGTTCTGGATCATGCTTTGGATCGTTCTTGCGCCCGCGTTGCTTTTCCTGGCGTACAAGATTGAAAAGCAAGCAAGCGGTTCAGACGACGGAGAAGACTTTTGAACGTCGCCACCTCCATCATTGCCCTCACTATCCTCTTCTCCTTTCTGCTCGGGATTCTGGCCGGCAAACGCGTCAAGATGAACCTGGAGATGTGGACGGTCGGTGGCCGTCGGTTCGGGCTCATCCTGGTTTGGCTTTTGATGGCGGGCGAAATCTACACGACCTTCACATTCCTCGGTGCGGCCGGCTGGGCTTACAGCAAAGGCGCGCCGGCCTTCTACATCCTCATCTACTCGACTCTGGCCTACGTCCTGTCCTTCTTCCTGCTGCCTGCCGTGTGGAAGGCCGGCAAAAGTCACCGGTTGCACACGCAGCCGGATTTCTTTGTCGAACGCTACGGCAGCCGATTTCTCGGAGCGCTCGTGGCCCTGATAGGAGTCGCTTCGATCCTGCCTTATCTGCAGTTGCAGCTGCTGGGCCTCGGAATCATCGTCAAGACTGCGAGTGGCGGGCAGATTCCCTCCAGCTGGGCCATGGTTGCCTGCTTCGTGCTGACCTGTATCTTCGTTTATACCAGCGGGATTCGCGGGACGGCCTGGGTAGCGGTTCTCAAAGACATCATGATGATCGTCGCGGTGGCGGTAGTCGGTCTTTGGGTCCCCTATGCCTACTTCGGCGGCATTGGCAAAATGTTTGCGGCGTTGGTGCAGCAGAAGCCGGGGCACCTGGTATTTCCGGGCTCCACGACAAACATGGACGCGGTTTGGGTCATGTCGACGGCCCTCCTGACCGCCATGGGTTTCTACATGTGGCCGCACACGTTTGCCTCGGTTTTCTCCGCTCGCAGCAGCACGACAATCAAGCGCAATTCAATCATCATGCCGTTCTACCAGGTGCCGGTCCTGCTGGTGTTCCTGGTTGGCTTCACCGCCCTGCTGGTCATCCCTGGCCTCGCTAACGGTGACGAGGCGTTCCTGGCGCTTGTCGCAAAGACTTTCCCTGCATGGTTCCTGGGCTTCGTCGGTGCCGCCGGTGCAGTGACCGCGATGGTGCCGAGCTCCATGTTGATCCTCTGCGCTGCCACCCTGCTTTCGAAGAATGTCTACCAACTCACTCTCAACCCGTCAGCCTCTGAGACGACAGTCATCCGGCTGTCGCGAGTCCTGGTGGTGGTTTTGACCGGCCTCGCCCTGGTCTTCGCCATTTTCTTCCCGAAAGCGCTCGTTGCCTTGCTCTTGCTTGGCTATGACGGTGTGACTCAATTCTTCCCGGGCGTTGTTCTCGGGCTTTTCTGGAAGCGGGTATCACGAAGCGCGGTGCTGGCGGGTCTCGTGACCGGGATGGCCCTCGTCGCACTCCTGCTTCTGACCGGAAATGACCCCTGGATGGGAATAAACGCAGGATTTGTAGCGCTGGTGGGTAACGCGGCCGTCACGGTGGCGGTGACCCTTTTCTTTCAGAGCCGGGAGCGTAACGCGAGTAGCGCGTAGCGACCGGTCGTGTGCCTCTGAAGCGCGGACGAAGTTACACAGGCACGCAATCCGGTCGCGACGCGCTACTCGCGTTACGCTCCCGGCTCTGTTTTGGTTATCTCAAATTCAAGAACGCCGCCGGACAGGGGGATTCGAACTGTTTCCGCTCTCCGCTGACCGGATGACGGAAAACCAGGCGTTCGGCATGCAGAGCGAGCCGGCCCAAAGGACCGGCTGCGGTCCCGTACACTTTGTCCCCACTGATCGGATGGCCGAGCTCCGCCATATGGACCCTGATCTGGTGCTTGCGTCCGCTCCCCAACTCGATCTCGAGCAGCGTCCTGCGGGAAGAGCGCTTCACCACCCGGAAATGGGTAATAGCGTGCTTTCCGATCTGGTGATCCGACGTTGAGTAGCTGCGATGGGCGCGGTTCTCGGCGAGGTACGACTCAATGGTTTTGGTATCCACCGAAACCCGGCCCTCGACAACCGCCTTGTACACACGTCCGGCCGTCCGGTTGCCGAACTGCTTCTGGAGGTATTCCTTCGCGGCAGAAGTCTTGGCAAAAACCAGCAGCCCTGAAGCCTCCCGGTCTAGACGGTGGACGATGAAGATCTTCTCCGGAGGGCGGTGCCGTTTGACGTGATCGTAGAGCCAGGCGTAGAGCGTCCGTTCTTTTTCCCGCTCGGTTGCAATTGTCAGCAACCCGGCTGGTTTGTCGACCACGATCAGCGTCTCGTCCTCGAAAAGGATTTTCACCCGTGAGAAGACGGCTGGTTGTCGGCGAGGCCCGGTTCTCCATTTCATCGCAGTCCGATCCCCAGTGTAGCCGATCCCTGTGTGGAGTCGCGTTACAGAGCCGCGCACGCAGGGCAGGGCTGCGAGGGTGTTGAAAAAGCCCTTTAGGATATGGAGTGCGGTGACTGGTCACCGCTTTAGGATTTTTGGAATCTATTGAAGGAGCAGGAGATCCAAAATTCTCAAAGCGGCGACCAGTCGCCGCACTC
>Ga0105092_10001223_pt1 | contig 13689 bp, 9 predicted proteins | sample PPLLak2March2015_FD_87021 | JGI IMG/M metagenome (GOLD analysis project Ga0105092, IMG submission 87021) | Freshwater sediment microbial communities from Prairie Pothole Lake near Jamestown, North Dakota, USA - PPLs Lake P7 Core (1) Depth... | ecosystem: Environmental > Aquatic > Freshwater >... | reverse complement strand
TCCCTGCGCGACGTCATCGCTTTCCCCAAAACTGCCCGCGCGGTCGATATGATGAGCGGCTCGCCCTCACCGGTAAGCCCCGATCAACTACGTGAGCTGCACTTGAGAATCAAGGAGGACTGAAACGGTTCGGGGTTCTGAGTTCAGGGTTCTCGGTTGAGCGGCAATGGCCTCGTCGTCAATTGCAGAACCGCAACCCAGAACCCCAGAACCCAGAACCCAACATGCACGTTCGCTCCGTCCTCGAAACTTGCCTTTACGCGACTGATCTCGAGGCCGCCGAACGTTTCTACACCCAGGTTCTCGGCCTGACCTTTCTCTCTCGGGTCCAAGGTCGCCACGTCTTCTTCCGCTGCGGCGAGGCGGTCTTTCTGGTCTTCAACCCCGCTGCCACTTCGGCCCCCGGTTTTCCTCCACACGGCGCTACTGGGCCCGGTCACGTCGCCTTCCGAATCCCATCGGGGGACTTCGATGCATGGAGAGATCGGTTGGAGGGAAACGGCGTGGATATAGAAACAGAAGTCGACTGGCCCCGAGGCGGCCACTCCATCTACTTCCGCGACCCCGCAGGCAACAGCGTGGAACTGGCGACGGCCGAAATCTGGGGATTGTCCGACTAGGCACTTTCTATCCACGAATTACACGAATCAGCACGAAACCTATTTCGCTTCGGTTCGTGTTAATTCGTGTTAATTCGTGGACAAAGAAAGTCGCTCACTCCTTCGCAAACAACTTCTCATCTACCGGCGGGTTGATAGCGACCTTCTCGACCTTGATCGTCATCGAAGGCTGTCCGTTAAAAGTCTGGACGGCTGAAAACGGGAGAATTACCGTATCAGCCTGTCTGAAGTCCGACAATGTGACGACGACGTCTCCCCGTGCACCCGTCATATCGGTCCCCCGGTACGCCATTTGAACGATGCGGCCCGATCCTTCCTCGATGCCGACTGTGATGGCTTCCCCGTCCACCTCGACCCGTAACTGTTCCACTCCTTTGCCGTCGACCTCACCCTTGCCGACCGTCCAGGCTTTAAAGCCGGCACCATTCCGTTGCTTCAAAAGACCTATCGCATTGTGGTGAAGATTGTTGCGCCAGTCGGCCTTCATTTCATCCGGCACCGGCCTCACGCCGCCTGCAGCCTTTACAAAAGCGCCCCCAGGGCTATAGACCAGGGTGAGACTGTTGCCGGGCAGCGTGACCTCCTGAGCGAACCGATCCGGGAAAACCATGACCGTTCGGCTCTTGATGGCCAACTCGCCTTGCGGGGTGGTGGCGGCGACCGAGAACGTCTGCTCGAGCGACTGGACTTGATCTACTATCCTGACTCCCCCGACTGCCTCGAGTGCCTTTTCAACCAGGGCAGCGGCCCGTCCGCTGGTTTCGGCGGTGGCTTCGGGGGCCTTCTCCTGCTTTGGTTCGGGAATCGTGATGTCGATTTTTTTCACCGCCCCGAAGGTGCTGAGCGGCTTATCAAGCCCCGTCGGCGGCCCCACCACAAGAATCGCGACCTGCTTCGGGTTGATGTACTTTGCTGCGGCCTCCCGGACCTGGCTCACGTTGACCTTCTCAATCGCCTGCCGATAGCGGGCCAGCCAGTCAAGCGGGTAACCGTAGTACTCGTAGGTCAGTTGCTGCCCCAGAATCTTTTCTGTTGAATCCGAGGTAAAAACAAAGGAGTTGAGGATCGCGGCCTTCGCCTTTTGGACCTCCTCCTCGGTCGGCGGCTTGGCCGTCAGGTCACGGGCCTCCTCAAGGAGCGCTTCTATCCCTGCCGCCGTGGTTTCGGTCTTCGTCGACATCGACATTGTGAAGACGCCCGGGTAGTCCCAGCCGGCCCCTATTCCACCGCTAACGTCGTACGCCAACCCCTTCAACGACCTGACATTGATGAAAAGGCGCGAAGCAAAAGAGCCGGAGAGCACTTGGTTTAGAACGGTCACGGCAAAGTAATCCGGATTATCGCGACGAATACCGAGGTGTCCGACCGCGATGTTCGATTGAGTCACGTCGGCTTTTTCGACCTGGTACACCCCCGTGACGGCTTGATTCGGAAGCGACACCTCGGAGTCTTTCTCCTCGGGACCTTTCTTCCAATCGCCGAAGATCTTCTTAACCTGATCCACTACCTCCGAGGTCTTGAAATCACCCACAAAACCCATGATTGTTCGGTTCGGGTGATAGTACTTGGCATGCCAGGCAACCAGGTCATCCCGGGTGATCGACCCAATGGTCTGGTAGGTCGGGACTCGGGCATACGGCGAGGATTCGCCATACATCAGTTGGTTGAATTCCCGGGAAAGAATGCCTTGAGGATCGTCGTTCTGCCGGGCGATTCCCGCAATCGTTCGATTCTTGGCCACTGCCAGTTTCCCCTCATCGAAGATCGGTTGTCGCAAAACATCTGAGAGCAGTGGAAGAACATCCGCGAAATCCTTTTTCAAACAGGTCATGGACGCGCCACCGGACGATGTTCCGATCGAGGTCTCAATAACCGCCGCCTTGTTTTCAAGGTAATCATCGAGCTGATCGCCGGACATTTTCCGCGTTCCGCCGGCGCGCATCACCGACCCGGCAAGGCCCGCAAGACCTGTCTTTTCGGCTGGCTCCAGCCGAGAGCCCGTGTGGACGAGAACGGTAGCCCGAACCAACGGCAGCTCATGATCCTCGAGCAGCATAAGAACCAGACCGTTGTCGAGCACCAGCCGTGTCGGCTGAGGGATCTTGAAGTCAGCCAGCGGCGGGTACTTCAGCTGATCGACTTTGGAGACCTGCCCCCAGACAGGAATCGTTAGAATCAAAACTGCAAGCCAAACGACTGCCTTCCGTTTTCCATTTCGCATCGAGTGGTCTCCTCTATCGTCCGGCTCCTGGTCCGGTCGCCTGGGCCGCATCCGCGGCGGGTTGCTCGGTAACGATCATTCCCACCGTCCGGTTCGACTCTTTGAGCGTCTCGTTCGCGACTCTCTTGATGTCACCCTTCGTGACTTTCTCAATTTTGTCCAGGTACCTGAAGAGCTCTCGCCAGTCACCAAAAACAGCTTGATACGTGGCCAACTGATTGGCCAGTCCCTGGTTGTCGTCGAGGGATCGTATCAGACTCGCTCGAGCCCGTGTTTTGAACCGGCTCAGTTCCTCGTCGGTTACCTCTTCCTTCTTCAGTCGGTCAAGCTCCGCCCGGATAGCGTCCCGGACCTGCTCGTTGGTCGCTCCTCTGGCCGGAAAAGCGTAGACGGCCCAGAGGTTTGGATATTTGATACCGGGAAAGGCCGAGAACGAAGCCGTCGTCATGGCGATTTTCTTGTCTCTCACCAGAGAGCGGTAGAGCCTGGAAGTGCGGCCGCTGGAGAGGATATCGTCGATCGCGTCGTAGACCACTTCGTCCGGGTGTTTGACACTCGATTTATGGTATCCCTCGAGGTAAAGGGGCTGCGCCGCATCCTTCAGGACGACGGTTCTTTCCGCGGTTTGAGGCGGCTCAACCGTCCGCAGTTCGGGAGGCTTGTCGCGGCTGGGAATCCGTCCGAAATACTTTTCAAGAACCGGAATTATCTCCTTCGCCTTAACGGAACCGACGACCGCAGTAACCATGTTGGAGGGGATGTAGTAGGTTTTGAAGAACGCCTCAGCATCGGTCCGCGTGATGGACTGCAGGTCGCTCATGTACCCGATCGTCGGATGGTGATAGGGGTGCGCGAGGAAAGCCGTACCGATGAAAAGCTCGATCAAACGCCCGATCGGATCGCTCTCCGTCCGCATCCGGCGCTCTTCCTGCACCACATCACGTTCTTTGTAGAACTCACGGAATACCGGGTGCAGGAACCTTTCCGACTCCAGGTAAGCAAAAAGCTCGAACTTGTTCGCCGGGAGCGAGTAGTAGTAAACGGTTGAATCTGCGCCGGTTCCGGCATTCAGGTCGGCGCCGCCTTCGCGGTCGATGATGTCCCCGAACTCGTTGGTGATCACGAACTGGGCGGCCTCTTCCTGCTTCTTCTGAAAAGCCGCCAACAGCTCTTCGACCCGCTTGGGATCCGGGTTCGCCGAAAGTCTCTCTTTCTGATAGGCCTGGTACGCGGCTTCGACTTCGTCAAGAGCTTTCTTCTCGGCTGCGTAGTTCTTTGTTCCGATGTTCGGCGTTCCCTTGAACGCCATGTGCTCGAACATGTGAGCCAGCCCGGTGATGCCCGGGACCTCCTGGACGGACCCCGCGTCAACATAGGTGGAGAACGAGAAAACGGGCGCTACATCTCGTTCGAGGATCACGAAGGTCCAGCCGTTGTTCAGCTTGTGGACGGTCGTCCTGGCTTCAAAAGAGGCGAGGTCCTGTGCCAGAACCGCGGGCAAACCTAGGAAGCCGAGAAACAGGCAGGAGAACCAACTGATTCTAGTCATTTTAGAATTCTATCAGAGCCGCGCAGCAAAAGGCCTCAAGGACCTCAAGGACAGCAAAGACCATAAGCTGTCCTTCCTCCTTGCCGTCCTTCGGGTATCTGAGGTCCTTTCATCCGCGAGCCGCTGTCATCGCAACCTTCTATAATCCTTCTATGGCCCGCGTGCACGTTTTACCCGAGGTTCTCGCGCACAAAATCGCTGCCGGCGAGATTGTGGAACGGCCGGCTTCCGTCGTCAAAGAGCTGCTCGAGAATTCCCTCGATGCCCGGGCCACAATGGTCGTCGTTGAAGCCGACAACGGCGGCACCAAGCGGATTACGATCCGCGATGACGGCATCGGAATGAACCCGGAGGATGCTCGCACGGCGTTCCAACATCACGCGACCAGCAAGATATCGACTTTTGACGACCTGTCCCGTATCAGCACCCTCGGCTTCCGGGGTGAAGCCCTGCCCTCCATTGCCTCCGTTTCCCGATTGCGGCTCAGAACGGTTGAACGGGGTGACACTCGGAACACTCCTGAGCCAGGCACCGAAATCGTTTTCGAGGGCGGCAACTTGCAGGCCGTTCGCGAGATAGCCTGGCCGGCAGGAACCGAGGTGATGGTCGAAGACCTGTTTTTCAACGTTCCTGCACGCCGCAAGTTCCTGAAATCGATACCCACGGAGCTCACTCATGTCACCCGGCAGGTAATGTCCTACGCGCTCGCCTACCCGCACGTCGAGTTTCAGTTCACGCATCAAAACCGAAAGCTGGTTGAGGCGACTCGGGCCGGCGATCTCAGGGAACGCGTTTATCAGATATTTGGGGAAGAATTCCTCGCCAATCTTGTCGAACTTGACCTTACGGCCGACGGCATCCGAATCCGGGGTTTCACGTCGCTACCCCACGAGCAACGAAGCAATGCCGGATCCCAGTTTCTGTACGTCAATCGGCGAATGGTCAGGGATCGGACTCTCAGCCATGCGATCCGGTTCGCGTACCAGGACCTTATTCCTTCCTCCGCCTATCCGGTGGCGCTCCTGTTCGTCGAGGTCGAGCCTTCAGAGATAGACGTCAACGTTCACCCGTGCAAGACCGAAATCAGGTTCCGCGACAGCAGCCGCGTGCACTCGGCTATTTATCACGCTATCGAGCGAGCTCTGCTTCAGGGAAGAGTAGACCTCTCCACCGTCTCACGCCCCATACCCGGGGGTCAGCTCCAGCCCGTATTCGGCGCAGACTCGCTTCCCCAAGTATCAAGCCTCGGGGAACAACGTCCCCCCGATCGTTGCCAGCTTGGCGGCTTTCGGCTGAGCAGTCCTTACCAGCCGAGCCTGCCGAGTGGGTTTGGGCCCGGCTCCGCTATTTCCGCCCTGGCGGCTTTTTCGCGCGAACCCGATCCGCACGGCGACAATGCGATTCCCGAAACCGCCCACCTGACCCGGTCCCCGATTGTGCTCGGGCAGTTCATCGAGAGCTTTATCGTTGTGGCCGAGCGAGACTCCCTGCTGCTCGTGGATCAGCACGTCGCCCACGAGCGAATACTGTTTGATCGGGCGCTCAAGACCATGGAAAGCGGCGAAAACGTTCCTCAGCAGCGGCTTCTTGCCCCGGCGACCGTCCGTTTGGATCCCCGACAGACAGCTGTTTTTGAGCATCTGGCCGAAGAGCTGAACCGGAGCGGTTTCGACGTCGACTGGTTCGGCGCTCAGACGATCGTCCTGAAAGGAGTCCCCGCGGTCGCGGGACACTGCGACGCCCAGAAACTACTCGAGGAGATCCTGAGTAGTTTCAACACCCGGGAATTCCAGGGAGATCAGGCTGCCGAAGGCCTGCGCCGGCTTAAAGAAAAGCTGGCAATCAGTATCGCCTGCAGGGCCGCGATCAAGATCAATACCCCGCTGTCGAGGGAAAAGATGCAGTGGATTCTGGATACCCTGATGCTGTGCGAGGAGCCCTACACCTGCCCGCACGGACGCCCGATCCTCCTGCGGATGGCAATCGAAGACATTCTGCGGGGGTTCAAGCGGATCTGATTGCGGATGTGGGCGACAGTTCGGGAACTGTCGCCCACATCCGCAATCAAAACTCCATCAGCTTGATGTCATCGGCGATGTGCAGGCTCGCGGCGGTCTCCTTCTTGATCTCGTCCGTCGAGACTCCGGGACGTATCTCTTTTAGTACCAATCCCTTAGCGGTCACTTCGATGACACCTTTTTCGGTAATGATCGTGCTGACGCAGTGCGGCCGAAAGACATGGTTCCGGCACTTGCGGACGATCTTCGGATTTCCGCTGGAATCTGTCTGCGTGGTCACCACCACCCATCTCTCCGCCTGAACGTCCGCTTCATAAGAACCGGGTGCCAGGCAGAGATCGCCTGTTTGCGAGACCTCGGACGCTTCCACGACCGCCAACTTAACGGGAATTCTGGTAGCCGCAGCGTCAAGCCGGAAGAGCTGAGTTCCGGGGAGCGTCTCTCTCTCCACCAGCTCGGGAATGCCGGGGCCAATCGCGACTCTTTGCTTGCCGATGATCTCTCTCACTGCTCGTCGAACGATGACATCCTGGGGTTTCATAAATCACTTCCTGACAGAGCTTCAGGCTCCGGTCCCCTCGCCTGAATCCGCCGAGGCTCGCAACGCCTGATCCAGGTCGGCGCACAAATCTTCGACCGATTCAATTCCAACCGACATCCGGACCAGGCTCTCAGTCACTCCCGAATTCTTCAGTTCTGCTTCCGACATGCCGTAGTGGGATGTCCAGAACGGAGAGGTGACGAGAGACTCCACTCCTCCGAGGCTCGTGGAGATTGGAATCATCTTCAGGTTATTGAAGAAGGTCCGCGTGGCCGGCCAGCCGCCGCGGACGGAAAAGGACAAGACGCCCCCTCCCCCTCTCATTTGCCTGCGCGCAAGCTCGTACTGAGGATGCGACTCCAGGAAGGGGTAATTCACTCCCTCCACGTTCGGATGCCTTTCAAGAAAACGAGCCAGACGCAGGGTATTTTCATTCTGTCTCTCGACTCTGACGGTCAGCGTTTTCGCACCCCGGATCAAGAGGTAAGCCGCGGAGGGGTCGAGAACGCCTCCCAGCCACCGCCGGAACACCGCGATCTGGTCGATCAGTTCCCGCCTCGAAATGATGACCCCGGCCGTCACATCGGAGTGGCCACCCAGGTACTTCGTGGCACTGTGGACAACCACATCCCACCCAAGCTCTAACGGCTTTTGATTAAACGGACTGGCAAAAGTGCTGTCGATGACGCTCTGGATCCCGCGTTCCCTGGCAAAGCGGGCGGTCTCCTCGAGGGCCAGAAGGCGAAGGGCAGGATTGGTCGGAGTCTCGGCAAGAAGAACCCGAGTCGCCGGTCGAACCCCGCGGGCAAGAGACTCCGGCTCTGTAATTTCGAACCAGTCAATCGCAATGCCGTAGCGGGACAGGATGTCGTTCAGTAGGTGAAGTGTGCCCCCATAGAGGCTGCTGGCAGCCAAGACGCGATCACCGCTTCGCAGCAGGGCGAGAAGGGAACAGGCGATGGCGGCCATGCCCGAGCCGGTGACAAGGGCTGCTTCCCCCCCTTCGAGAGCCGCGACCTTCTTCTCGACAACCTCCAACGTGGGGTTTGCGTTTCTGGTGTACAGGTACTGACTGCGCCGGCCCTGGGCCTGTTCCACCATGTCGTCGATAGTGGCGAAGCGGAAATTGGTCGTCTGAAAGATCGGAGGCTGAAACGAGTTAAGCGGATGAAGATCCTCGCCTGCCACAACGGCCAACGTGTCGTCTTGAAGTCGATCGGATTGCTTCTTGTCCATACTCTCAGAAAAAGTGAACAGTTTAGTTGACTGCCCCGGCGATTACAATCCTTCGGTCCGGGTTCCTATTCAACCGGTCCAGAACTGTGGTATACGGAAATCGTCGGAGGTGCCTATGATTCCCGCATCAAATCTCAAATCCGGAATGGTCGTTCGACTGGACGGCCACCTGTGCCAGATACTGACCACGGAGCATCACATGGGGGGCGGGAGGATGGGCAGCCTCGCACATATCAGAATTCGCAACCTGGCGACGAGCGCCGTGGGGGAGAAGCGATTTCGACCCGACGAACGGGTTGAAATGGTTGACGTCGACAAGCAGAAGCTCGACTACCTCTACCAGGACGGCGACCTCTTTTTCTTCATGAATCCGGTTACCTTTGACCAGATTCCGATTCCCCAGGATCAACTGGGCGGAAAGGTCAGGTTCTTGTCGGAAGGAATGGGGGTTACCGGGCTGTTCCTTGATGAAAAGCCGATCGCGATTCTCTTCCCTGATCACGTGGATCTGAAAGTTGTTACCGCCCCTGCTCCGCTTCGCGAACAGGACACGAGCACCTACAAGAAGGTGACGCTGGAGAACCGCCTGGAAGTGCTCACACCGCAGTTCATCAAAGAAGGAGACACGGTGCGGGTCGATACAGAAACGGGAAAATACCTGAACCGTGTGTGAGTGAGTCAAGACAGCCATGAAAAACCTGCGTGCTGCGGCAGTTCAGTTCGAGCATTCGCCTGGAGATAAGGCGGCCAACTTCGCCAAGGTCACTCGCTTTGCCAAGGAGGCAGCAGACCGGGGCGTTCAACTCATCGCATTCCCGGAATGCTGCCTGACGGGCTACTGGTTCCTGCGGCGTCTCTCCAGAGCTCAGTTGGAAGCTCTAGCCGAACCGGTCTTTTCCGGCGAATTGTCCCAAGCCCTCCTTTCGTTAAGCAACGAGACGCGAATGACAATCGGCGCGGGTCTCGTGGAGAAGACCGAAGAGGGGCAGCTGCACAACACCTATGTTGTCGCCATGCCCGACGGCCGAATGGCGCGGCATCGCAAAATCCACGCGTTTGAGCACGAGGCCGTCTCCTCAGGTTCGGAGTACACGGTTTTCGACACGCCTCATGATTGTCGCGTCGGTGTCCTCATCTGCTATGACGTGAACATCTGCGAAAACGTTCGAATGACGGCCTTGAAAGGCGCCGAAGTTCTGCTGGCGCCCCACCAAACCGGCGGCTGCGCCTCGATCAACCCAAACACCATGGGACTGATCGAGCGGTCGGTTTGGGACCGCCGCAATTTGGACCCCACTGCCATCGAGGCCGAGCTTCGCGGCCCTAAGGGCCGCGGCTGGCTGATGCGCTGGTTGCCGGCCAGGGCCCATGACAATGGCCTTTTCCTGATCTTCAGCAATGGAGTCGGGGTGGACGATGACGAGGTTCGGACCGGGAACGCAATGATCCTCGACCCATATGGCCGGATTCTGGCTGAGACGTGCAAGGCCGGGGACGACATGGTGATCGCGGATCTTGATGCCAGTCTGATCGCCGAATCGACGGGGCGGCGGTGGATCAAAACCCGCCGTCCGGAGCTGTACCAACCTCTGGCGGTGAGAACCGGGCTCGAGCAGGACACTCGAGCCGTGCGGTTTGACAAAAAGGGAATTTGAATCCTCAATCCTGTTAATCCTGTCAGGAAACCCTTTTTTGACAGGATTAACAGGATTGACAGGATTGACAGCTAGAACTGGTAACGCAGACTGAGCTGAATGTTCCGGGGATCACCACCCTTTGTCGTAACCCTTCCGAAGAGGGGTGAACGCGGGTTGGTGTCAACGCCGCCCCAGTTCGGATGGTTCGGCAAATTGAAGAACTCGGAACGGAATTCGACCCGCTGCGACTCAGTAATGGAAAAGGCCTTAAAGACCGCCATATTCCAGCTCTGAGCTCCGGGATGCCGACCGGCTGAATTGCGGTGCTCGGTCGAGAACGTTCCATTGGCTGGCACCGTCGCGATCGCGGCGCCACTCGCGGTCTTCGTCCTGAAGTAGAAGTTGGTGTCGCTGACGCCTTGCGAGTACTTCCGCTCGCCTTCCGGCAGCATCAGATCTTCCGCCAGGACCCACAGTTGGGTCTCGTTTCCACTCCCAATGCCCGCGAAGTCGTCGCCGGTTCCGATATGGAAAGGCCCGCCGCTCCCAAACTGAGCAACGCCAGTTACCGTCCACCCGCCCAGAAGGGCTTTCGGAAGGCCGCTCGCCTGGCGCATGAACGGCACCTCATAGATGAAGTTCACAACCAGGATGTGAGGAGTGTCAAGGTTCGAAGGCCCCCAATCCAGGCTCGCGTCCAAGGGGTTAAGCATCCGGTAACGACGTTCATGAGCGTTATCGTAAGTCCTCGAGTAGGTATAAGCCACGCCGAAGCCGAGGCCCTTGTCGAACCGCCGATTCATTTCGATTTGTAGAGCGTCGTACTCGGAATGAGCCGCGTTCTCGGCCATCGGGATGTTGGCGAACCCCTTGTAGGGTCTTAGGACGTTCGTGTTGATCCCCTTGTTTTCCGGCAGGTAAAGCGTCCCAACCGGCAGTGTGTTGATGTTGCGTTCACGCTCCAGGTTATTGCCCGTTCGGCCCACATATCCGACGGAAACCGTGGTTTCCATCGGGAGCCTCCGCTCGTAGAAGATGTTCCACATGTACGAGTGAGGAACGTTGAATTCGGGGTCCATCGTCATGAAGAATTGCGGGAAGTAAGAAGGTTTTCCTCCCGCCGGGTTGTCCGCCTGACCGGTCGCCAGCGACATCATCGGCTGGAACGGCGGGTTGCCGCCCAGAAACACGTTATCCGAAACGCCCGGCCGGGCCATGAACTTGCCCGCGCCGCCGCGGATGACGTTCTTCTGCTCCCCGAAAGTATAGGCAAATCCCAGCCGCGGCTGGAAGTTGCCCCACTGCCTCTTTGCCGGGAGGTTCGAACCTCCGGAGAAGAGGCGGTCGTACTCGCCGGAATCAGCAATCGCCACGCGACCCTTGGCCGCCTCCGGCCAATCGTTTCCAGGAATGACGACGCCGTTATACCGGTCACCGCTCAGAACGTACCCCGTCTTGGGATCCTGAACGACGGCTTTGCTCGGGTCATACTTCTTAGCGTCAAAAATCGCGATGTTGCCCCAGTTGCTGTAGTAGTAAGGAGTTACATAGGTCCAGCGCACGCCGTATTCGAGGGTCAACTGCGGTGTTGCCTTCCAGCTGTCCTGGGCGTACCACTCGAACATGTTGCTCCGATACGGGGTGTTAGCTCGTGGCCCGATCTCCGCATAAGAGGTGAAAAGCCCCATCGCAGCGTTAGCCACACCTAATCCGGTCGTCTCCGCGCCCGCCCGGGTGTTATCGAAAACAAAACGTCCGTTCTGGTTGTTCGTCCCATTCGGCACGCCGCTTACGTTGATCTGGTCGAAATCGTTCTGCCCGGCTTTCTCGTAAAGAGCACCGAACTTCAGGGAATGAGTGCCCCAGATTTTGGTGAAGTTGTCCGACAGGGAGTAGATGGGACCAGCCGACGAAGACGGGTAGGGCCCGCCGTCCAACTCCTGGAAATTGGAGATGGTGATCGTCGGGATCTTGTCCGGGATTTCCTTCCGGTCGGGGAAGAGGTACGGGTAATTGATTCCGTACTTGCTTCTCGCGAAACGTTCGCCCTCCCGGTATATCCCGATAAAGACGACGTCGACGCTAGCAGTCGCCATGATCTCATTGATCATGGTCGGGCTGAGCGACCACAGATGACTGATGGAGCCGGTCCGGTTGGGCCGGTTCCAGTCGGTGATCGCGCGGTCGAAACCGGTTCTGAAGGCGTCAACCGATTCGTATTTGTACATCGAGCCGCGGAATCGCACCGACTGCTTCTCGCTCAAAATCCAATCGAGAGCAAGGTTGTCTTTCCGCTGGTCTTCAGGTTGCGGCCGCGTCTGCATGAAGTTGGCCCGCCCGGAAATGAAGTTCGGTGTCGGCTCGGGAAAAGCTCTCAGGAAGCCGAGCCCGTTCGGGCTCAGACGGGTGGTCGGGATCACGTTATTTGGAAACGCCTGCCCGGTGAGCGGGTCCTTCACGACCGTTGTACCGCTGAAGTACGGATTGGTGGTAAGCAACTCAGAAAAGTCGCCGTTTCGCATCTTCATCGTGGGGACCGTGACAATCGTGGTGGACTCGCGCCTACGCTTCGTCCACTCCTGGCTCCACACGAAGAACAGCTTGTTCCGTTCGGTGTTGAACAATCCCGGAATCATAACCGGGCCGTTTATGTTGTAACCGAACTGGTTGAACTTGTTCGCCTCTCTTACGGCTTTGGTCTGTCCGGCAGGCAGTGTCGCCCTATTACGGGACCAGCTGTTGGCGTCCAGTTTGTCGTTACGGAAGTACTCGTACAACGAACCGTGGAAATCCCGCCCGCCGCTCTTACTGATGAAACGGATCTGGCCGCCGGCCGAACGCCCGTACTCCGCGTTGTAGTTGGCCGTCAAGATCTGAACCTCGCTGACGGTGTCCACATCGGCGGTCCCGATACTCGTCCCGTTGGCCCTGGTTCGGACGCCCACCGCTCCATCGAACGTGATCAGGAAATCCTGACTGCGGCCGCCGTTAATCGAGAGACCCGCAGTGGTGAGGCCGTAGCCGAATGACGCCAGTGTGCCTCGAACGCCGGGTTTGAGCGTCGCGAGATACAACGGGTTGCGGCCGTTGAGCATCATCTTCTCGATCTGCTTCTGCTCGATCAGCTTGGCAACGGTCGCGGTATCGGACTGGATCTGCGACGCGGAGGCAACGACCGACACAACTTCGTTGACTTCACCGATGTCCATCTTGGCGTCAATACCGGCGTTGATGTTCGCATCAAGCTTGTTGCGCGTCGTCACGAACTTCTTGAACCCGTCCATCTCAACGGTCAGGGTGTAGTACCCAGAAGGAACATTGGTAACGACGTAGTAGCCCTGGTCGTTGGTCACGGTCTTCCGCTCCACCTGGGTCGCCTCGTTGGTGATTGTCAACGAGGCCCCAGGGATGCCGAGGCCGGCGGGATCGCGGACGAACCCCGAGATCTGCGCCGTATCCGATTGACCAAAGAGAGGAGCTAGGAGGAGCAGGCACAGGACGACAAAAAAGCACGCCCTGGAGCCGAATGGAGGTAGGTGCATACGGTCGACTCCTTTGGAAAAAAAAGAACAGTTGATTCGGCGAGGAGCGAGTCCTCGCTTCGCCTGGGCAGTCTCGCTTCTACCACCGGTTGGAAGCGGTTGTCAAGAAGCGGAAGGTTAATGGTAGGCAAACCGAAAGGAGCTGAAAGGAGCCGAAAAGATGTCAACGCCCGGAAGAATCGGAAGGACCGGGAAGACCTGGAAGAAGGGGGCGCGGATTGGCGTTCCGGTCCTTCCGGTCCTTTCCGGGCAAAAAAAAAGCCCTCGAGTAACCTCGAGGGCTTGCTTTTAATCCCGGCGGTGACCTACGTTCCCACACAGTTTC
>Ga0105092_10001222_pt1 | contig 13700 bp, 9 predicted proteins | sample PPLLak2March2015_FD_87021 | JGI IMG/M metagenome (GOLD analysis project Ga0105092, IMG submission 87021) | Freshwater sediment microbial communities from Prairie Pothole Lake near Jamestown, North Dakota, USA - PPLs Lake P7 Core (1) Depth... | ecosystem: Environmental > Aquatic > Freshwater >... | reverse complement strand
TCTCGAGATCCTGCTCGCCTTTATCGGGACGGTGACACTTGCGATTGGCGGAGTAGGCCTGGCGAATATCATGTACACGTCGGTCCTGGAGCGGACCATGGAGATCGGGGTGCAGAAAGCGCTGGGAGCAAGGCGCAGGACGGTCTTGTTCCAATTCCTTTCCGAGGCGGTTGTCATCGTGTTGCTCGGCGCGATCTGCGGCGTCTCGCTTGGAGTCGCTATTGCCTCGGCGATCGGTTCGCTTCCGTTCCTTGGCAACCTTATGGGGGAAGAGATTGCCAGGGAATACGGAAGGTTATACTTCGAAATCTCTGCCTCTTCTATCATCGTGTCGGTCGGCGTCCTGTTCCTGGTCGGGCTGATTGCCGGCCTGCTGCCCGCGCTCCGCGCTTCGCGTCTCGACCCGATCAAAGCGCTGCACTACGAGTAATCGACGGATCTCCGGGATGTGCGTGCGACCGACGGCGACATCGGCAAGATAACGGACTGTTACTTCGAGGACGACAACTGGGTCGTCCGCTACCTGGTAATCGATACCGGCAGTTGGCTAAGCGGCCGGAAGGTAGCGATTTCGCCAATTTCAGTCGGTCGCCTGGACCTGGACTCCAACCTGGTCCATTTGAACATAGAGCGGGCGCGGGTGAAAGGAAGCCCGGAGTGGGATATCGTCAGGCCGATTTCTCGAGAGTACGAGACCGAATACTACCGATAACGCAAGAACTGGTGTCGAGGATCGACTGGGCTGAGGAAAAGGTGTTTTTCAAGGCAACTGAAGACCAGCTTCGAAACAGCCCGGAGTACCAAGAAGAGACGACCGGGCGGCGAGTTTAGCGCCCGGTTGAGATCTAGCCTCTGAAGCCCTGCGGTTTGAAAACCTGTGGAGGGCGGTAACAAGCTCTGCTCTTTATACATATCTCGGGACCGCCGCCGGATGCAGAGAGCCGCGCACGGAGCGAACGGGCTTCAGCCCGGAGCGCAGTAAGCGGGCCACCCAGCGAACAGTAGCGGCGCGCTGGGTGGCCCGCTTACTGCGCTCCGGGGCTGAAGCCCGTTCGCTCCGTCCGCGGCTCTCTGCATCCGGCGACGGTCCCGAGATGTGTATAAAGTGTAGAACAAGCTTCCGCACTCCAAGCTCGCAGAAGGCGCTCGCAAAAGCTCCAGCAAGCCTTCGTTGAAGGAGTTGAATCCTCGCGGCTTCTAGCGACGCGCCGGGCTCACTATCGCCTGCTCGCAGGATCGGCACAGGAAGTCGGAAGGCGCATCCTTCACGCCGTAGATATAGTCGAGATACTTCCGGCGCTGTTCCGAGTTGAGAACCTCGTCAAGAGGCGAACGCAGAAGGTTGCCGAATACGGTGCGTTTGAAGTAGTCCTGGCAGCAGAGGAACAGGTCGCCGTTGACCGCAATGTGAAGGAACCGCGTGGGACGGTCCCACGCACACCCAACCAGCCGTCCACTTTTCAGCACATCGCGCTCCAGGACGAGATTCAGTCGAGTGTTCGATTCTCTTATATCGATATAAGGGACCCGTTTCTTGTATTGGCTCATCACGCTGCGGGCATCCTCCTCGGTACTGTACATGTTCTTCTGAATGTTAATCCGCACTGAAAACTTCATCTCGAGCAGTGAATCGATGTTCTCCACGACTCGCTGCAGTTCGCCCTTACCGTGCAAGGTGTGGTAACGCTCGGCACTGACCACGGTAGGGAGGTTGATGTTGAAATCCAGTAGTTTGCGATAGGGGAGCAATGCCTCCATTCGCTTTCGAGTGATTGGTTCCGCATTGGTGTTGATGACGATGCGTTGGCATAACCGACGGCGAGCAATTTTGGTAACTCGCTGCTCAAGCAGACGATCCATGAAGGGATCGTTGTAGTGGTTGAGCGAAATTCGGATGATGCGGAGGCCTGCTAACCGGTCGAGGAGTTGGATGAAGACTTCCTGGCTCATGACCTCCTGGGCAAACGGATGGTCTGTGACGGGGCAGAATATGCAGCGATGATTGCAGGCGGTGCAAGTTTCGATGTCAAGCGTCCAGCCGCGCTTCTCCTGGTTGCGATCGCGCCAGACGCGAAAGACATGGTATGCCCTGCGTCCAAACTCAACTGGACTCTCTGAATCCGAGAGCAATGCCAGCCAATGATGTGTTCGCCGATAGAGCCAGCGAGCAAACTCCCGGAGGGTCCTTACTCGACGAGTAGGCTTGACTCGCACTTGATTTGATTTCTAGACGATTCTACACCCCATAAGGGAAAGGACTTCAAGGACAGGAAATTCGGGGACAGTCACCTCTTTTCCCCTTTGCGCGGCCGCCCAGAGGGGAAAAGCGGTGACTGTCCCCGAATTCCCTGAATTCCGGATCTCCGCAGCCGGATATAGGCCGGAAACGAGAATGAGCCGTATTCACCGGGGATAATAAAGGAAGCGTAACCGTGCATCTCCTCGTTCTCCGGAAGTAGACAGAGCTCGACCTTATCGGGTACTCCCTCGCTAAAGCCCTCCATCGGGGCCATGAGCTTGAAGCTTCCTGTCAGGAGGCCCGCTTCCCAACGCAACCCCTCCACAGCACTCGCTTTTCCTCCCCGCACGCCGGCAAACACGTTGTTATCAGCGGAGAAATCGAGAGTGATAGGAACTGAGCCGCCGTTCCCATCAATGTGTCCTTTCCATTGGCCGTTGACCCTTTCATCCCGTTTCCACCCTCTATAATGTTGGCCTTCGAAGGCCTTGATCCCCTTTTCAAGCTTCGCTTTGAACCCGGGCTGCCAGGCATCAAGCGCCCCAGTAGCGAACTCATCCGCGGCGCCGTTGGAAGTTGAGTTGGTCAGGCAAATGACTGCCAGCCTGTGATCGGGGAGCAGGAACAGGGCCGAGGTGCCGCCATGGACAGAGCCGTTCGACACGAGCCAGCGAAGCCCACCCTCCAACTCAGCACTCCCCCAGCCGAGGGCCATTACGGCAGCGGGAACGTCACGCGGCCGTTCAAAATGCATTTGGTGGAGCAGGCTTCGGGAAAGAAGGGGATCGCCGCTTTCCACTTTTTCGCCGCTCGCGACTTGTCCCAGATGGAACATCGCGTAGCGAATCAAATCATGCCCGCTCGACCACATGCCGGCAGCGGCGGCCGGCGAGAAGTCATACGGTTTGAGTCTCTTCCCGGTCGCGTCGTACATGCCTGCTACTCCCAGCGCTTTTCTCCATCCGACCCATGTGCTGGTCATTCCGAGAGGAAGAAAGACCCTCGATTCCATGAACTCGCTGAAACTACTTCCCGAGCAGGATTCGACTATTTGGGCGGCAATCGCGTAGGAGTTGTTCGAGTAGTGGCTAGTGCCGCCCGGGGGGAATACGACGAGGGCCGTACGGTCGAAGAACGCCGCGGAAGCCGGAATCCTGCCCGGCGGATAACACGCCCAGCCATGTGGTATTCCTCCTGTCATATTGAGGACTCGCCTGACCGTCAGGTCCTCCGGTTTCCCCCGGAAAAATCTGACCCTGCGAGGGGCAATCAGCGGCATGACGGGTTGGTCGAGTTTGATGCGCCCATCCTGCACGAGCCGCAAGATCCCAGTTGCGGTTATCGATTTTGAGAGCGAACCGAGGGCGTAGACAGTCTGAGGCGTAGCCTGGATCTTCGCCTCCTTGTCTTCCCAGCCGAATGTTTCCTGCCAGGCAACTTCTCCGTCTTTCACAACCGCGATGAACACCGAGGCCAGCTTGCCGTCGTCTACGCGGTGCTGGATCGCCGTTCGAAGGCTTTTAACTTGAAGGGGTAATCGAGCGGGTGAGCGTTCGGCGGAAGGCTGTTCTGGTTGATGGGGCGAAGCTAGTCCTAGCAGCAAGCAAACACATACCGTGAAGGCGAACAAAATACGTACCGCCATTGTTTGATCCTTTCAGCATTGTCTGATCCTTTCAGAATGAGACTTGATAGAAGGCAGAACGGTTGTGTTGGCCGGGAAGTCCAAAATCGCGCGGCTCTCGGATACTTCAACCGAGGAATATCGAAGTCTGCCAAGGGGGATCTCGAAGGAGCTATTCAAGATTACTCTCGCGCGGCCCTGGGGTTAGAATGGGTGAAAGGCAGAGGGATTTGAACCCCCGACTCCCTGCTCCCACAGCAGAGCCCTAAAGCGCGCTAAGTGCCTGAAAAATCGGCCGTTATTTTTCAAGCACTTAGCGCAGCTTGTTGAATTGAGGTTTGTTGAGCTTTGGGGATCTGGCGTATTGAAGACTGTCCCCTACTGTCCCCTGCTTTCCCCTCGCTTCGGATGGAGACGGCGTGCTGCCACGCCGTCCCATCTTCGAATGCGCCAGGCACCAGCCTCCACTATTTGCGCAGTGGTCTGAAGCCCGCGCGGACCTCTTCGGAAAAAAGTTTCGGCTGTTCCCAGGCCGCAAAGTGCCCGCCTTTCTCAACCTTGTTGTAATGTATAAGTTTGGGATACGCCCGCTCTGCCCAACTCCGCGGGGCTTGATAGAGCTCGCCGGGAAAGACGCTTACGGCAACCGGGATGGAGACGTTCTTGACGTCGAAAAAGGGGAACTTGTTTTCCCAATAGAGACGAGACGAAGAAATCGCCGTGTTCGTCAACCAGTAGAGTGTGATGTTGTCGAGCACATCGTCTCGTGTCAGCTCGTCCTGCGGTTGTCCTTTCCTGGGCCTGCGCAGGGCCGCGGTGATCGCCGCCGCCGGCTCGGCATCACCGTCACCGTGGTCGATAAGCCAGGCTGCCAGGCCGATGGGTGAATCCGCAATTCCGTATAGCGTTTGTGGGCGCGTCCCCATCTCGAATGCCCAGGCGGCGCCTTTCGCAAAGAAGTCTTTCAGCTTCTCGAACGTGTGTCTTTCTTCGTCGGATAGACCGGATGGCGCCGGACCGCCGGTCTGGATCGCCTTTAAAACGTCGGATGGAACAACACCAGGCATGTTAGTGTGAATGCCGAGCAATTCCGGGGGTGCCTGTTGAGCCATCACATCCGTGACGACTGCACCCCAATCGCCGCCTTGCGCCACGAATTTCGTGTATCCCAGGCGCTTCATCAGCACGACCCAGGCACGTGCGATGCGGGCGGGGTCCCAGCCGGTCGTGGCCGGCTTGCCTGAGAACCCGTAGCCTGGCATCGAGGGAATCACCACATGGAAAGCGTCCGATGCACTCGCGCCATATGTTGTGGGATTGGCAAGCGGATCGATGATCTTCAGCTGCTCGATGATCGAGCCGGGCCACCCGTGCGTGACGATGAGCGGCAACGCGTTCTCAGGTTTCGAACGAACGTGGATGAAATGAATGTCGAGCCCATCGATCTCGGTGATGAATTGTGGCAAGGCGTTCAGCTTTGCCTCGCACTTGCGCCAATCGTAATCTGACGCCCAATAGCGCGCGAGCTCCTGCATCATCGCGAGCGGCACGCCTTGCGATTCATCCGTAACCGTTTCGCGCTCAGGCCACTTGGTGACATTGATGCGCGTGCGCAATTCGGTGAGTTCCGTTTCCGGAACATTCACCTGAAACGGACGAATTGCCGTGGAGTCCATCACATCTGCAAGCTTTGTCATAACTGCCTCCTTACAGCCCAGCAGCGAACGCCTTTTTTCGATTACATCGAGGTGCCGTAAATAGCGTGCTTGGGGTGGTGTAGCCGCAAGCGACTTCCATCGTCTTGCCCCCAAACTTCGTCGACGACGAAACAAGCTCCCCTTGCGGTCAACTTTGCCGAGAGAAGCGAAGTCAATCAGCACGTGGGGGAGGACTGACCTGCGGGCCTCTGGAGCGCGGTAGTGGCGACCAGCCTATTGTGGCCGGACCTCTCGCAGAACGAACTCTCGATACCTGAATCTGCCCTGATTCAAGGACGAAGTCAACGCACCCCATCCAAGAACAAAAAACCGCGCCAGATCCGCTATTCTTGGCAGGGGACCACCAGGCTGCATCAGTCTCGTCAGCTTACGGTGACAGAGCTTCCATTTTTCGGCTATCCAAAGACTGAAAATTGAAGCCCTGACACCCGAAGTAAATAGTTTAGATACGGCACGGCTCACGGCACGGCTCAATTGTGAGTTGTGAGGCTCTGACCCCACTCACGGAGACTCCAGGACACTTGTCTGCGGCCCGGAAAACGCAATGTCGGCGAAGATTTCGATTGACCGAGCCTCGGAAACGCTGGCCGTGCGAAATCCGATACTCCTGGAGAGCGAGTCGAAGCCGTTCCCGATACTCGGTCCGGTCTAAGCCAATCTTCTGAAGGAGGCGTCGATTATGGCAACGGTGGGTCACGTGGTAGATGTAACCGGGCAGAATGTAGCGATTGGAGCGGGGCAGACCGTAACCTCCGCGTCCGAGTCTGTTCCACCTTAAAACGCAGAATCAAGCCCGTTTTTGCGTTCTAAGGCCCGTTTTTCGCCATCCAAACCGCATGATCGCCTAGTGCAGTCTACCTTTCCTCAGGTCCGACCCCGAATTCCGCGCGAATTCCCACAACGGCAAGCAGGATTTTGCACTACCGCACTACTGTTTTCGTATTCCTATCCCCTATTGAACCGAATGCCTGTTCTAGGCGACCTTATAGGCGGACAACCGGGCGAGCATGTCACCCCGGATGGAGCGCTTGTGGCATTGGCGGAAGCGGAACTGTTGCTCGTGCGGAGAGCCCAGATGGGAGATCGGGACGCCTTGGAGGCGATCGTCCGGGGATGGGAGAGGCGTCTCTTGTACTATATCCGCCGCCTGGTCGAAGACGAGGAAACTGCCTGGGATGTGCTTCAGGAAACCTGGGTCCAGGTGATAGGGAACATCCGCAAGCTCCGTGATCCGAACAGCCTGCCTCTCTGGCTGTACCGGATCGCGCGGGCAGCGGCCATGAGCCACTGGAGAGAACGCTATACGCGGTCCGAAACGCAAGTTGATCAGGAACGGGCCCTGGAGACCGCCGAGGAGGTGACCTTCACGAGAGAGGAGGCCGACGCGGTCCATTGGGCGCTGTCCCAGCTTTCACCGGAACACCGTGAAGCGCTCACGCTGCACTTCCTCGAGGATTTTCCGGTAGACGAGGTTGCGGGAATCGTTGGCGTGCCCGCCGGGACAGTGAAGTCGCGGATTTACTACGCGAAGCGGCTCGTGCGCCAGATGCTGGATAAGGACGCGAAATGCCATTGGACAGAACCGACGAGGAGTTGAGGGATAGCCTGCTCGCAACTGAAACATGGGACCAGCCTCAGCGAGAGCGGTATGAACAGAATCTGAAAAAGCTGCTCGAGGGCAGGCTAAGTGGCGCGCGGAGATGGGTGTTCGCCGCGGTCGGAGCGCCGATCTGCTTATCCACCGCGATCACATGCATCTTCCTCCTAACGCGCGTCGGGAACCTCGGGGCAAAGGCCGGATTGATCCTGGTGGCCCTCTACGGACTATTCTGCGCCGGCCTTCTGCTCACAATCGCGATTCGTGGCTCGGTCCGGATTGGCGCCTATCTGCGCTTCACGGGAACGCTCACTTCGGCGGCAGTGCTTCTCTTCGCTCTGACGGCGCTTCTAACAGCCAGCCTGGCGCCCGATCAGACTTCGTCGATCCAGGTTGTCTGTTTGAGCCTCCTCGGCCTCGTGCCCGCGTCACTTGGGGCTGCTCTTTTGAGGATCCGGGAGGCTGAGACAGTGATTCTATCCAACTCTCTCCGCGTCGAATCAAGATTGCTGGAGCTCAGGGAACTGGTTCGAGGGCGCGGCGGTGAAGAGCAAAAAAACAGTCAGGATTGAGGACACAACCATGCTGACAGAGCTGAGTCGCCAGGAACGCCATTTCGCGGGACAGATTGTCCGGTGGGATAAAGAGGAGCGCGGCCGGGTGCGCTTCGTTGGACATCTCTTTCTCATGTCCGGCGCAGCTGTTTTCGTCTATTGCAGTTTCACCGTGTATTGGGGAAGCAATCCGCTCCTCCTGGGATTCGGATTCCTCTTGTTGTTGATCGGACTCGGGTTCTGGGGCACGATTGAGGCGGTGTCAGATCGCTACCACAAAACGGCGACGATCCTTCTCAAGCTCGAGCCCAGGCTTGCCGACCATAGACGCCAAACGCGTGAAGGGGGCCGTGTCTGCAGTTTTTAGTTTTTAGTTCTCCCTCGTTCTGGAAATTAAAAACTGTAGACACGGCCCACCGTGACAGATGTAGCCTGGCAGGATGTAACGATTGGACCGAGGCATCGAGCCACCTCCGATGGAGGCTGTCAGGTCTTCAATTTTCGACTTTCCGTCCAGCGAAGGGCGGAGGACGAAAACTGAAGGGCGAAATTCGGGGACGGTCACCTCTTTCCCCTTTGCGACCTGCCTGCGCGGCCGCGCAAAGGGGCAAAGAGGTGACTGTCCCCGAATTTCGCCCTAAACTTCGGCTCTGGCGTTAGCGCCCGGCGAGCGGCGGGTACATCGCCCGCGGTCGGTCGAAATCGACCTGCTCGATGTCGGTCCAGGGCACGTAGTCGGGGCCCTGTCGGCCCTCGACGAAGATCAGCATGCCGGCATTGGCCTCGCCGAGATCGCCGGCGGGCTCGAGCTGCAACTCCTCTCCGTCATGGAGGGTCACCCTCACGGCCTGGGCCCCACGCTCTTCTTGGGGGGCGAGTACGATCGAAGCGATCAAGCCGAAGGGGATGTTGTAGTTCACGCCCCGGGACGGGGCGTCGAGCGTCTCGGTGGTCTCGCTTTCGTCCAGGTCGTAGACCAGCCGGCCGGTGAGGCTGCGACCGGCGCGGGTGGTGACGCTTCCAGTGAGAGGGGACCCCGGCGGGAAATCGGTGTAAGCGGGCCCGCTGCCGCCATCGTTGAAGTCGACGCGCTCGAAGGCGTTCCAGGAGACCAGTACCCGCCCGTAGCGCCGGTCGTCGACGAAGTTCCCGCCGTGGCCGCTGCCGACCTCACGGGTGCCGGAGAGTACGATGTGGCGACCGTCGTGGAGCGTCACGAGGGCGCTGTCGCGTGAACGGGGCGCGATCGAGCGGATGGTGTCGAAACGAAGGCGGAGCTTACCCTCGGCGGTGCGGCCGAAGAGCTCGTCTGCACCGACGCACTGCTCCCGGTCCCATTGAATGAAGCCCGTGAATTCGCCGTGCCGCGTGCGCACGGTACCGTGCAGCCGGTCAGGCGCGCCGCCGGGCCGGCCGGTAGGGAGGAGCTCGATGGCGCGGATCCGCCATTCGTCGAGGTCGACGACGCCGCGCCTGCCGTCCCACACGCGCAGCCCGTCGGCGAAATCGTCGGCGGCGAAGCGGTCGAGGTGGATACGGGTTCCGCTCTTCAGAGTCACCCAGAGGTCGCGGCCGCCCGCTTCAATGCCCGCGATGTCGCCGAAGCGCCCCATGAATGGCCGGCGGAGGTCGATCTGACGCTCCCCGAGCGAGATCTCGAACCCGAAGATCTCGACCAGGCGGCGCTTCTGAGTGAGCCGCTCCGGCGGGACGTAGTCAGACCACGGGTTGTCGTCCTTGACGCCGTTGAAGTAGTTGCCCCAGAACGCCTCCTGGTCGCCTCCGAAACGCAGCCGCCCCTCATAGGTGGCGCCGTCATCCGTGGTGACGCGGCCGTAAAGGAAGTCCTGCGTGGCCTCCTCCGCCGGCCCGTTCGAGGGGATGGGCGCCGGCGAGGTCGCTGCGCCCGGGCCGATGTACTGCTCGACGGGCCTCCGGTTTTCGGAGAGGGCGCCAGGTTGATATAGCGCCACGAGGCTGACGAGCAACGCCAACGCGATGATGATCAGCAGAATCTTCAAATTCATCTCTAGTACCTCACCTCCGGCTCTCGCATCGCGGGGTCAGCAATTTTTGCCGGCCGGCCGCCCTGTTCGCCCCCGAGACTCTGCAGTTGCGTTATCACATTTCCTCATCTCTCGATCCTAACCCGCTCAATATTGTCGTCATCGTCGCGCTCCTCCCAGTCGAGGAGGTGGTACGGGTCGATGCCGGCCAGGACGGGCTGACGCGGCACCGTCACCGTGATTGTCTGGTCGCCGGAACGGATGCGATGCATCTGCACGTAGAGCGGGTCGCTCAACTCGTCGCCGCCTTCCCCAGCGGCACCGAATACCCCGATCTGCACCGACTCATCCATCGGCACAACGGTCTCAACGCCCGCCTCGTTCAGCACCACCTTGCGCGCCCGGATGTCAAGCGTCACCTGCCAGGTGCCTTCTCCGGTCTGCTCCGCCGTGACTCGCTCGGTCGCGAGTTGCCAGAAGGTATTCACCTCGAACAGATCGTGCAGCAGGTACTCGAGCGAGTCCGGCGTCACCGCCTGCAGCTCACGATACAGATCGAGCGTGGTCGCCAGGGGAGCCCCGGCCGCGTCGTGCTTCTCGATCAGGCGCCGGAGTGCGCGGTTCACCCGATCCGAACCGACGTACTCGCTCAAGGCGTACATCGCGAAGGGACCCTTGCGGTAGGCAAGGTACGGATCGAGCGCCCGGAGCAACGGTTCACCGCGGCGTATCGGCCGGAACGGATAGGGTTGCCGCATGAAGGCCAGGACCCGCCGAAGCTGCTCACCCCCGCGTGACTCCTTCACGACCTGCAAGGCGGAGTACCAGGCGAGCCCCTCGCTCAGAAATGGCAGGCCCTCGACGAGTGCGTACGGGAGGGTCCACTGGTGCGCCATCTCGTGTGCCATCACGGCGTAGGGCATATCGAGGCTCCTCCGTTCATCCTCCGGGATCCAGAGGGGGAAGCCCTGCCCATGCGAGATCATGCTGGCATCGGCGTGCAACCCCGTGGCGGGGGCGCCGGGATTCTCGACGACGCTGAGGTGGCGGTACGGATAGCGACCGAACTGCTCAGTGTAGTAGTCCAGCGAGGCCCGCACGCTTCGCATCATGCGGTCCAGGTGCGCGGTGTGTTCCGGGTGATGGAAGATCCGGATCGCGACATCATTCCACCTTTCTTCGTGCACCGCGTAGTCGGCGGAGAAAAAGGCCCACTCGCTCCCGATCGGGGCATCGGTGGAATAGTGGAAGTAGCGGCGGCCGCCTTCGGTCCACGTCCGGCGCAACGCTCCCGGCGCGACAGCGACCTGTTCCTCGTCCGTCCCCACCACCGCCTCGAACGCGATCCCCCCACCGCGCGACGCGGGCTCGCGCCCTTCGACGTCGTAGAGAGAGGCGAGCACCGGGCGCGGCTCGAGCCCGTGCTCCCGCCGGTCCGCCGGGCCGAGGAGCTCGCGCTGTCGCTGATAGCCGACGAAGGGGAACCACGCGCCACTGGTGAAGTAGCTGCCGTTTGCCGTCACCGAAGGGTCGATGCCGCGGTTGCCGAAGCCGCGCCGCTCGACATGCACCTCGAAGTCGAGCCGCAGCGTGCCGCCGGGCTCGAGCGGTTTCTCTAGGGCGTAGATCCGGTAGCCGTGTTCCCCATCGTCGACTGCGAGCGCAGCCGTTCGGTCGAAGGTTACCGCTCGGGTTTCGACACCACCCGTCGCCGTGGCCACGTGGATGGAATCGATCGGCAGTGCGCCGGCGTTCACCAGGCGGTAGGAGCCGCGGATCTCCACTGCCCGCCGCTCGGGATAAATCTCGACTCGCAGGTTGGTCCCCGTCAGTTGGGGCTGCGGAATACTCTCGTACCCCCTGTAGCGTCGCTCGTACTCGGCGCGCCGCTCGGTGATGTCGGATCCATTGAGATACTGATTCAGGACGTTGGTGTTATAGAAAATGAAGCCGCCCAGCGTGAGGATAAGTGCCGCCGCCGCCGCGGCAACCCAGGCCGTGGGACGCGTGAAACGACGGCGCGCCAGCAGGATCCGCACGCCGAGGCCGCTCTCCTTGCCGCGCACCCAGGCGAGCCTCGCCACCACCGCGAGCAGCAGCGCCCACGCAGCCCAGTAGAGCTTGAACCACAGCCACGGCCCAAGGAACGGCCCGAATCCGCGCATCTCCGTGTAGGACCACTCAGGGCCGGCCCCGTAGACGAGCAGGTTGTGCTCGATCCCGAGCATCGTCGCCAGCACGGCGATGAACGCGTAGGCCATGATGGCCGCCAGGTGACCGATGTGCTTCTGGTCCACCAGCACGTGCACCACGAGGGCGAGCAGCGCGAAGAGGAAGTATTCGGGAAGCTGAAGCCCGAACAGGATCTTCAAGTACAGCCCGATCTCGAAGTCCTGATAACCCATTATGACCTGAGCAAGCATCCCGGCCGCCGTCAGGAGTGCCATGAACGCGACAAGCACGAGGCCGAGTCCCAGGAACTTTCCGAGGAAAGGGGCCCATTCCGACCCTGGCATTGCGTCGGTCATCTCGCCCAGTCCGGCTTCCCGTTCCCGCCAGACGAGCTCGCCGGCGAAGAACACGATGAAGAGCGGGATGATCACCCAGCGGCTCGGTTCAGCAGCCAGTTCAGCCGACAGACCGCCTGTCAATTCCCTGAGGACTCGCGCGGTCCTGGGGACCAGCGGGGTGCCCATGGATTCCATCTGGTCGAGCACCACGAGGACCGTCAGCATCGGAATGGCTGCCAGCAGGGCGAGTCCGGCCCAGCTCCTCGCGATCGTTCGGAACGACGTCAACGCGATGGCGAGCGTCTGATGCGCGTGGAGGGGGAAGCCGAACCTCCGCGGGACCCGCGGGACGGAGATTGGCGCGCTCGCCGTGACGCCAATGCGGGCAGGCATCGGGGAGTGCGCATCCCGGCGTCGCGTCCTGCGCCTCCACCAGGTGCTCTCGGTACGATGGGCGAAGCGAAAGCGCAATGCGGTGACTGCGAGAGCCCCGATAGCGATGCCGAGCCACAGGAGGCGGTTCGTGAGCACCGCACCCTCCAGCCCTACGAGGCGCACATTCTGCTCGATCGTTGTCCATGAATGCGCCAGATCTTCTACGATGAAGCGGATACCGATCGGGTCCAGCAGCGTCCCCAGGCCCCGTTTGAAAAGCAGGAGGGAGGCGACGAAGAAGCCCATGAAGACGAGGAGCAAACTTCCGAGGTAGCTTGCCATGGCACGGCCGGTCCGCGCCGCCAGCGAGAACTGGATCGCCGTAGCGACGAAGGCGTTCGGCAGCGCGATGAAGGCGTAGGCCGTGAGGTATGCCGCAAGACGGAACGGACCGACAGTATCGGGATCCACGCCAGGCGCGTAGACGGCCAGCAGGATGCCCGCCTGCACGGCGAGCAGGATCAGTGCATTCAGAACGAAGGCGGCGAGGAATCGCCCCCCGAGGTAGTCGATCTTGCTGACCGGGACGGTATAGGTGAGGGTGTACATGCCCGTCGCCACGTCCCGCGCCGCCGCTTCGCCGGCTACGGCCGCGGCCATCAGAAGCCAGATCAGGCCGCCAAATACGGTGGCGCCCGCGACGAGGAATGGCGAGTTGACAAAGAAATCGACATAAAGCGCGTCAGCGACAAAGTTTACTCTTACGAACAGGAACGTGAAGACGACCAGGGCGGCGAAGATCAGCCAGGTCCAGACGCGGCGTACCTGGTAGGCGATCTCGAAGCGGAAGATCTCCCGGAACTTCATGCCTTCACCTCTGCCTCCGGCTGAGGGTGTTGAAGATTTTGATTCCTCTGTCTCATGGGTCCGCGTTATTTACAGAGCCGCGCACGCAGCGAGGGTGTTGAAAATGTTCACTCGTATGTGTATTTGGCTCCGTTAGGAGCCGGATGTTTATAGACTTGTAAAGGGCCGCGAGATGCGCCCTGTAGGGGCGCGATGTGCTGAAGAACCAAG
>Ga0105092_10001221_pt1 | contig 13700 bp, 25 predicted proteins | sample PPLLak2March2015_FD_87021 | JGI IMG/M metagenome (GOLD analysis project Ga0105092, IMG submission 87021) | Freshwater sediment microbial communities from Prairie Pothole Lake near Jamestown, North Dakota, USA - PPLs Lake P7 Core (1) Depth... | ecosystem: Environmental > Aquatic > Freshwater >... | reverse complement strand
TGTTAAGAGTCATGAGGATTGGTTAGAGAATATAAAGGATGAATAATATAAAAATATTAACTTTATTTAAATTCTTTATAAGAATTTTTTATTATAAATGGAGATCTCAAATTATTACTTCGGATTTAGATAAGCTTTCTGATTTTGATGTTGATTCTCATCATTTAGCCAGGTCTGCCGATATTTTCGACGGACTTACTTCTAGTGAATTTTTACAGCTACCTATAAAAGCTTTTAAATGTGCTAATGAATTATATTTTCTTGTTAGTTATAAGCTAGAAATTTTATGTATCCCTTATTCATATATGATAAAGAGATGGGAGAAAATTAAGGATGAGTGAATATGAAAATCAAAAATACCTCACGCCCGAAGAATATAATAATTATTTAGTTGAAAAGCAAATGAGTATTGAACATTTTAATATTACTGGTGAGCATTTGAAATTTGAGATTTATAATCCAGAATTTAAGGGTATTAAAGATGATTGATTGTAGTTTTACTTTTGATTGGCATGAAGAAAGGATAGAAATTTGTTATGAAGGGATTATGATTGGGCATATATTTCTTGAGAACGGATACATCACTCTTATTCCTTTAAAACTTAAAGAAGCCGCACATTTAAAAAATAAAAATGTAATTCTTCTTAATGAATCTCGTGTAATGGTAGAATTTGATGGGGATACATTATAATGAATGAAGTTTATGTTATTCAAACATTATTTAAGTATAAAGGTATTCGATACGAGTCTGAATGCCCGATTCTTTTTAATGGTAAATTCTTCGAATCACCAGAAGATGCTATCAAGTTTCTTGATTCTAATGAATATCTTAATAGAAATGAACTGGAAGTGTTTATTACTAAGTTAACAAAAAATGAATGAAATTAATAAAAAACTTACTGTTAAAGATATCGTTTTAAAGATTGCTGACATCATATCTAATGATTGTGAAAGTTGTTATTTACCAAATAATTTAGATGAATTTCCAGTATGGGTTATGGTTGTAGAAGAAAAAATAAATGAGATATCTGCAGAGATAGAAAACCATTTTGGTATAAAAAATTATGGAGTTATTAATGAGTGATGATAACTCAAAAGAATTTAAAGATGATGATTTAATAACTATATTTTATTTCTTAAAATTCTCACCTAATGAAAAATATCCTGATACAAGAACGCGAAAAGAACATATTGACCTTTTGAATGAACAAATTAAAGATGCTGAATTAAGATTAGAAAAACATGTTAAGGATCCTATTAAGGATCGTTGGAGAGAAATGTTTATTAGTGGATGCGAAAGAGTGATTAAACAAAATAATTATGCGATTAGTGTTATTAAAGAGCTTGAATCAGATATAGAAATTATGGCGAAAAAAGATGGGTAAATATCATGGCTCTACTATTGAATTATGGAAAGATTCCGATGAAATTGCTTATAAAATAAATTCAAATTATATGCTTGGGTCAGATATTATCTTCTTAGCAGGCAAACAGATTCCTATTCAAGAAGAAAAGTTTGAATATCTCAACTACAGTAAATGGTATCACGAGGAATGATTAGATGGAGAGCAAATTGACACGAGAAAAATTCGAAAAGAGATACATGGTTTCTCTTGAGGAATTTGAAAAAGAATATGATATTAAAACTGAAAGTGCATTAAAGATCCTTAAAAATTTTTTGTCCTATTTAAAAGTAAACTTCGATTTTCACTGCGATGAAACGAAGAATAATCCAGAAGATGTTATTAATAATTTTATTTTTTTATATATAAGAAACTCTACTTTAATTACGAAAGAATCAGAAACTGACGCTAGAAAAAGTTCTTTATATAGAAATACTTATCCATTTTGCGCTTCATGCGGAGAAATGTATCCCTATCATTATCGCGGAGCTTGTGGAGACATTAAAAATGAATAATGATTTAATAACATTGACATCTTCCGACCATTTATTTTCTGATCCAACTATGACTAAAACTAGAAAAGAATGGATTGATGAATCCATGGAAGAAATAGAATTTTTACAAAAAATAATAGATGGATTAATAAATAAGAATGTGAAAGGGCCGTCTGTTTTTGATGGCATTAAACAATGTAGAGACGAAATAAAGAAACATGAAGATTTAATTTTTAAAGTAAAAGAGATTCAGAAAGATGAGTAAGAATAGTAATGTTTTATCTATCGCTGATTACATAAATAATATATCTAAAGTTACAGGAATAAAAGGAGGAAAAATACAGTTATCACAACTATTAACAGGAAGAAAATGCGATAATATGAATGTAGAAGTTAGTATCTCCATAAATGAAGACGGCAATGCAGACATATCTTATGACAATATAGATGTTGCTCAAATAGATACTACAAATGGAAAGATTCAATTCTATCTTTTGAATGAAGATGAAGTGGAATATTTGGAGTCGAATGGGGTAGAAATACGAGAAGTTAATGGTGATAGATTTTTATGACGAATATGACTCGTAGTTCTACTATAGCGAAGAAATGGAGTGCAATTAATTAATTATGAATGCTAATGATGTCTTAGACAAGATAAATCAATTAGATATGCCTATTGAAAATATATTGAAAAAATATATTAATTCCTTAGGCTACGTTGATATGCACTCATTGGTTGACAATATTAATATTTGGATTAAAAAAGGGTTTGAAATAGAGATTATTATTATCCAATTATTTCTATCCTTATATATTAAGGAAAGATGGTATGAAAATGTTAACAAATGTTAATTCTGAAGAATTCTTTTCTAAGAATTATTATGGACCAAGAATTAAAGGTAAAATTGTTGATAAAAATAATATTGTAAAATCTTCAGAAAAGAAAGTAATTGAGTTTAAGAATAGTTTTGGCGAAACGTTTTTACAGGAATGCACTGTCGTGCATGATGAGAAAGGCTCTTATTTAGTTGGTAATTCAGTTGGATTTAGGGGGAAATAATGGAAAAAGATACAGTTATTAGACACGCAATAAATGAATATCTCTCACAAGAAAATGGCGAAGAAAAAAGTAAAAAAACTCAAGACTATAAAAAAGTTTATATAATACTTAAAAAGTCATGGTATGAAGAAAATACATTTTTTACTTGGTCACCTTTTGGAAGAGTTTTTTTTGATTCAAAAAATGACGCTAAAAATTTCATGGGTAGCGAGCATAAAGACATGAAATATGAAGAAGATTGGATTGCGGTATCTTTTACGCATTCAGACGCTCTTTATGATGAGCATTATTATCATAACTATTTAGGATTTGATGAGGATGTTTAATGGGTATCAGAGAATTCGAATTCGATTTTAGCGATCGTAAAAATAGAGAGTATATTGAAAATATACTAGGCTCATTACTTTCATTATTAATACATTCTAAAGGATTTAATGAAACGTTAATTAATTTAATAGAGTGTAATTCATTTGTAAAAGAAGAGGATGAAACAATTTTAAATCTTTTAAATTATAAAAAACCAGGATATCTTGGAGAAGAATGATTCTTATAGATATATTTTGCGCAGTATGAAAATGGGAGAATAATATGGAATATAAATTAGATTATGAAATTTCTGCATTAAGGGCATTACGTGAAGGCATTCCTGCTATTATTTTATAAAGGAAATTTAAAATGGATATTAATAATTTGCTTTCATTTAATCTTCGGGATATCAAGTATTATGCCTTTATTAAGGAAAGTCATCCTGAATGTATTACGGAATTGCATCCTGATGGACAGATCTCTATTGTAGCAAGCGATAATATGCAGGGCTATTTTTATTTCTTTTATTTCAATTCTGATTTAAAAGAAATAACATTTAACCAAACACGAAAAATTACAGATATGGTTCATATAGAAAGACAGGAAATAATTTTAGAAGATGAATATACATTAAATCCAGAAACAAAATTAGGCGAGAACATTCCCTTATGTTTTATTCTTGCTTATATGAGGATAATAACAAATGACGAATGATGAAATAGCACTAAAAATAATGGAGGTTATGGGTGAAGAGTATATACAAAATTATTGCAATCAACATAATTGTTCTGTAGTAGAGGCTTTCGCAACTATTATTGAAGATATTAATAAATTCAATAAAATAAGGCGAACAAGATTCGGAATAAAACTTATAAGGAAATTGGCATGGAAACTAAAGCGCGAAGATACGAAATAGGCCTATCTAAGATAGCAGTAAACGAGAATACATTCACTATAGATTCATTAGAGAAGACGTTTGATAGCTGGACTAAAGCCAGAGCATTCATTAAGAATGAAAAGAAGAAAAAATATTGGTCACATCATGATATTAGGATTATACTATAAGGAAACATTAAAAAGGAAATATAAATGGGAACTTATGTACAGCAAACACCTGTAAATTTTACAGTAAATTTAGATGGCGGAGTATTTGCCGGCGCTTCAGGTAATTTAAATGTTAATGTAACGGCAATATTGAATAATAATTTGGCAACTTTATCTGTCTCTTCTTTTCAGCAAGTATCAGGACTAGTATCTGCTCCAATTATATTTCAATTGCCAGGCGCATTTCAATCTTCACACTCAATAAATCACTTGATAGAAGTGATTGATAACAATGTTAGAGTTGTTGGCTCTATCAATATAGCGCCCACGGGACTTTGTACTATAACTGTATTTCCAAATACCAATTTTACTGCTAGTAGTATTTGTGGATTTACAACAATAGATATTACTTATCCAATAAAGGCTATTCCTACATGATGGAACCGTGGTCAATATTGGGTTGGTCAATTTTAATTGCTGTATTAATCGCTTTATTTATTCACTTCTTTAATAAGGGATAGCTACCTATTCCTTATTTTATTGCATATTAATAAATGTCTCAGATATTAATCCCTCCTGAAAGTGCTAGGGAACGAGAAGTAAGGATACGATTTAAGAATGAATTTCCATTCTTCGCTCATAATTGCCTTAAAATAGGTCATAAAGAAGGTGGAATAATAGATTTTAGAGTTAATAAAGCTCAACTTTACCTGCATAATATTGCAGAAAAACAATTGGCTGAAAAAGGATTTATTAAGATTTTATGCCTTAAGGGAAGGCAACAAGGTATTTCTACCTATGTAGAAGGAAGATTTTTCTGGAAAGTTATTCATAACAAAGGCTTGCATGCCTTTATCCTCACGCATCGAAAGGATGCCACCGACCATATTTTTCAAATGGCTCAAAAGTATTATAAATACTTGCCAGAACATTTAAAGCCCTATGTTGAAAGACGAAATGCTGATGAATTTTTATTTGCCCATTTAGAATCTGGTTATAAAGTTGGAACTGCTTCAGCAGGTAATGTTGGCCGATCGAATACTATTCAATTATTTCATGGTTCAGAAGTTTCTCATTGGGAATGCGCACAAGAAATTGTTTCGGGTGTAATGCAAGGAATTACTAAGCGATCTGAAATATTCCTCGAGACAACGGCGAGAGGAATAGATAACTATTTTTATCAACAATGGCGATTGGCTGAATTGGGTGAAACTGATTTTATTCCTGTATTTATACCGTGGCATTGGCAAGATGAATATGCTGAAGAACTAGCGCCTGATTTTAGACTTGATGATGATGAAATAGAAATTCGGGATTTGTTTGGTTTAAATAATAACCAAATGGCTTTTAGAAGAACTAAAGTAAAGGAAATGGGAATAAATTTATTCCATCAAGAATACCCTTTCACTCCAACAGAAGCTTTTCAGGCAAGTCAAATTGCTGGTTATATTCCTTCAGATGCTGTTATTCGTGCAATGAAAAATACCGAGGCTAAAGAATATGGCGCACTTATTATTGGTGTGGATCCTGCTAGAAATGAAGGTGGCGGCGATAGGACAGCTATAATTTGTCGACAAGGAAGAGTGGCTTTTAATTTAAAATCATTTAAAACTAATGATACTATGCACATTGTAGGTATTGTTCATTCAATGATAAAAGAACTTAATCCAGCTGCTGTCTGTATTGATGTGATTGGTCTAGGGGCTGGTGTTGTTGATAGATTAAAAGAATTGGGTTATTCCAATATAGTTAAGCCTGTCAATTGTGGAACTACCGCTTATGATTCTGATAAATATAGCAATAAAAAAGCCGAGATGTGGGGATTGATGAAGGAATGGCTAATGGATACGCCTTGTAAAATTCCAGATATTGATTCGCTTCATACTGATTTATGTTCGGTTAAATTTAAATATACCTCCAACACACAATTAATTGTGTTGAACGATAAATTATCAATAGAAAGTAAATCAAGTCTTAAATCAAGAGGGGTTTCAAGTCCTGATGAAGCTGAAGCTTTAGGATTAACATTTGCTTTTCCTATGTCCGCTAATATAGAATATAAGAAATCTTATTCTAGGGCACATAGTTGGTAGCGATAGGCAAATTAAAAAATGATTTCTAAAGAAGATAATGCTGATTATTCTGATTCGAATGAATCCGATGACCAGGCTATATTAGACCGAATAAATCAGGGTGTAAATAATTGGGTTTCTTATTTTAATACAAATTATCAAAATGCCAGAGATGACAAATATTTCGTTTATGTAAATAATTATACAAAAGACCAGATACGAGAATTAACTCGTCACGGAAAACCTGTTCTACAAATGAATATGATTTATGATTCGCTGAATAAAGTTGTCGGTGAGCAGCGTCAAAATACAGCGGAGCTAGAAGTTCGCTCTTTAAATGGCAAAGCACCAGATGAATTGGTTCAGTTAAATCAAGATTTTGTTCGTTATATTTGTTTTAATTCAAAATCTAAAAATGCTTATCAAACGGCTTTTTTAAATCAAGTATCTTGTGGTTTTGGTGCCTTCCGCATAAGAAATGATTATGCTCGCTCCATGGATTTCCATCAATCCATTTTTATAGACCAAATTATAGATAGTGAAAATACAATATTCGATGTAATTGCTCAAGATTCTACGCGATGCGATGGGAATCATGTCGGTTATTTTGTAACGATGAGTAAAAAAGAATTCGAAAGATTGTGGCCTGATATTCCTTATCCTACATCTTTTCCTAGGCCAACTTTTTTGCAGCCATTTCTTTGGGGTAATAAAAATTCCATTACTATTATGGAGTGGTATGAAAAAGAATGGTTTGATTTTAAATTGCATAAATTAAGTGATGGGCAAGTGGTAAAAGATTCAGAATGGAAAAAAATGCAAGAGCAATTTTCAGGTATTTCTTCTGCTTCTAATGAGCCATTTTTTAATGGCATGTCATTTATGCCGGAAATTGAAGAAACAATTACTAAAAAAGATTGCAAAATTGTTTGTTACAAAGCTATTTATAATAAAATAATTGAAAAAAAATATATTCCAGGCAATGAATTGCCTATTATTTTTGTTCCAGGTCCTCTCGTGTCAATCGAAGGAGAGGATATTGTTATGTCCTTTGTTCGATTTGCTAAAGATGCGCAGACATTCAGAAATATTACATTAGTTGAAATCGCACATTGCATGCAAACGGCGCGTCGAGAAAGATTTATTGGAACAAAAGAAAATGTAGCTGGTGTCGAAGAGATTTGGCAAGATGTATCGACAGTACAAGGTATATTGCCAGCGATTCCCCATCCAGTAACAGGCGCAATGCCAATACCTCTTCCGCCTGCTGAAATCCCAATGTCATTAATGAATATTTTTCAGCAATCTGAACGTGATATTCATAATATTCTTGGTTTTTATGAAGCAAATCGCGGTGCCGATTCTCTGGCAAAATCTGGGATTGCTTATAAAGAACAACAAAAAACTGGCAATATGAGCGTCGCTGTTTTTTACGATAATTTAAATCGAGCCATTGAACAAGCTGGCCGTGTCGTAATGTCGATGAAATCAGAAATTTACGACACTGAGCGTTCAATTCCTATTACGGATCAGAATGGAAAGACATCCAATGTAATGATAAATCAACCCATTGCTGGTGGTCTTAGCAATGATATGACAAAGGGTGATTTTGATATTGTAATTGCGGCCGGTCCTTCTGGTGCCGTTCAAAAATCTCAATCATTAGAAGTGCTGATGCAAGTATGCTCGCTTGATCCTCAGGTATTTAGATTACTTGCTGATAAAATTGGAGAAAATCTATCATTAGATGGTATTGCGTCCATTGTAAAACGTTTGAAAACATTGGTTCCTCCTGATGTTCTTGCAATGGAAGAAGGAAAGCCGCCTCCTCCTCAACCGCCAAATCCTCAAATGATGATGGCGCAGCAACAAATGCAAATCAAAGAAAAAGACCAAGAAATTCAACAAGGTAAATTAATGTTTGAAATGCAGAAATTACAAACTCAAGTTCAGCAATTAGAAAAAGAAATTCAAGTTACACAAATAAAAGCACAGGCTGAAGTTCAAAAGGCTGCTATAGAGCATAATTCTACAATGGTTGAAACAACGGGAAAAATCATTGACAGTCATAATAATGTTAAACGTGAATTAATAAAATAAAAATGGAGAAAAAATAATAATGCAAGACCAACAAGAAATTAATCCAGTTGTTTCTACTAATGATGAATCAACACAAAATGAATCTCTTGAGCATCATTCGTTAACTTCTGCTAATGAAGAAAATGTAACTTCTGCTCCTGACTCAGAAGTTGCGGAAATTGATAATTCTGAGGCAGTCCACGCATCAGAAGACGGTACTATCGCTGCCGAGTCAAAGACGAATGATGCTCAAGCGGTTTCTTCGGATAATGATATTCCAGAATGGGGGCTTAAAGATAAGCCGGCTTATGAAAAATATCTAAAAAGAATGGCTGAAAAAGAAAAGGAAGCTGAAGCAGCTCGTATTGCGGCATTACAAAATAAAGTTGCTTACTATGAAAATATAGAACAAGCAAAAAATTACCAATCAGATCCACAAGAAAATGAAAATGCTATTATTGACCCATATACTGGCCGTGTAATTGATACGGCAACTCCAGAAGGTTTTTTACGTTTAAATGAATTGAAATTAGAATACGCTAAAATGGAGCGCGGTAAAAAAGAATTTGAAAATACCAAACTAAAACAGACTGCTGCATTAGTAGCAAAAATAGAAGAAGCCAAATTTAAATATAAAGACTATGACGATGTCGTAGTAAATAATGGACATAAATTTACACAGCAAATACTTGACTTTGCAGAAATGATGACAGATAATTCGTCTAAGAATAATGATTCGGGTGCGGATTTTCTTTATTATCTAGCAAAGAATCAACAGGAATTAGAAAGAGTAGGTAGATTAAATCCATATGAGCAATATCAAATGCTATTAAAACATGCAATGGAATTTGGTAAAAAGACACAGAAAGTTAGTAAAGCTCCTGAGCCGGCTCAGCCATTAAAGCGGGGCGGAATAACTGCCGAAACTAGTAAATCAAATTCTGCAAATGAATATTCAAAAGATGTAATGAGAAGTAGGTATTGTAAGTCTTAATTAAAAGTCTAACTCGCTCTTAATTAAGAAGGGTCACTCGCCATAATGAGCGGTATTTCCACCATAAAGGATAAGGGTATTTTAGAGCCATAAGTCTATGGGTCATCAGGCCATAAGCTGAACGGGTAATCAGGCCATAATCTGAAAATTGAGTTTGTTTAATCATTTTTTATTTTATGGGGTTCTAAAATGCCGCAACAACTTTCGGTTAGCCAATTAACCGCCAATGATTCTCTTCAAGAATTTATTTTTAATTCACCTTTAATTAATACATCCGATCGTGGTTTTGAACGCACTTATATGAATAATGCGTATCAAACTGGTGATGTCATTAACATTCGAAAACAAAATCAACGGTTAGGTCAACGTGGCCGAGTTGGTGTCATTGAAGATGTTAATGAAGAAACCACTCCTCTCGTTATTGGTCCTGAATATCTGGATCTTATTGCCTTTAATTCCAAAGAATTAACATTGAAAGTAACTGAAGAAGTTACAGAATTTCAACGTCGGTATGTTTCTCCTACTGTGTTACGTTTATTATCAATGCTTGAAACTGATTGTATGAATGCTGCTGTATTGGATACCAATTATTTTGTAGGTTCTCCAACTGCGCTTCTTTCAGATTTCAGCATAATCGATAATGCCTATGCAACGATGATTGAACTTGGAATGCCTACAAATGATTGCTCAATAATTATAGGACCTCGTGATGGCTCCGCTATCAAATCATCTAATCAAAATGCTTTCAATCCAATCCTTAATAAAGATATTTCTTTTGCATCTGTATTAGGACATTTTTCAATATTTGATGTATTCACTTCGCCGGCTACTGTTGTTCATCAAGCTGGAACTGGTGCCGGTGCGCCTGTTGTTAGTGTTGTTCCTTTATCTGGCGCTACAACTATCTCAATGAGCGGCTTTACTCCCTCTGCAATAGGTGTATTAACTGCTGGTGACACAATTACATTTGGTATTGCTGGTTCTCCAGGTGGTGTTGAATCCGTTCATGCTGTAAGTAAGCAAGCCACGGGTCAGTTAATGCCATTTACTGTTCAGGCGAATGTAAATGCTGATGTTGCTGGAAATGCAACCGTTACTATTTCTCCTGCAATTATTAGTGATATTGCAAATCCACGACGTAATGTAAGTCAAAATATCCCTTTAAATTCTCAGGTTAATTTGTTGGGTGCAAATCTTCGATATCGTATTGGCTATGCTTATAGTTCACGTGCATTTTCTTTAGTTGTGCCACCTCTTCATCGCGCTCAAGGTGCTGTTGAATGCGGTCTAGCTACTGATGAAAAAACAGGTGTTTCTTTAAGAATAATTAAAGCTTGGGATCAAATCCAAGGTCTCGATAGCATGCGTATTGAATTTATTGCAGGATTTAAAGCGCATCAACAATATGCTCTTAAAATGATTAGTGCCGTTTCTTAAAGAAAGGATAATTATGTCATACGTGGTCTATCACAATTCATTATCACCCGAATATTTGGGTGAAGAAAAAGATTATATTCAATATTTATTAACGAATGAATGGTTTGATAGACCACAAATAAATCAAAAGGGGAATAGAGATGAAACAGAACGATTACTCGGCGAAAGAAGGCTTATCGAATCAAAAGATAAACCCGGACAACAACGACTGCAACAAGATGGAAGGGAAATTTTATGCGATTCCAATGTTGAAGAACGAAAAATTGAAATCAACGAAATTGCTCCGACCGGAACAACCGAAAGCGAAACGAATGGAATATTAGAGCCAAAAAAAAGAGGCCGTCCTAAGAAGGATAAATTAAATGTCGACTCGAAGAACTGAAGATATTATTTTATCTGCTTATTATAGAATAGGTGAGATTCAACCTAATGAAGTTCCTTCGGACGGCCAAATAAGCCAGGGTTTTTATTTATTAAATAATATGATAGGCGCTCTTTCAATGGATAATCTTTTTATCCCATTGGATTCTAGTGTGTCATTTTCTACAGTTCCTGGTTTTGATAAATATAAATTCACAACTGAATTAGCGCCTATTGGTCCTCCTGTGGTACCACCCGCACCTATTTTTGTGCCATCTAATAGAATTGTTAAATTAAATTATATTAATTTTACTTTTACCACTAATCCTGGTGGTGTTATTTATCCTGTTACGATTATGAGTAAAGCAGAGTTTTTTGGTTTTGTTCGTATTAGTAATTTGATTGGCCCACCTACGTGTTGTTTTTTAGATATCCAAGCGCGCGATAGTACAATTCAATTTTATCCAACGCCAAATTTATCTTACCCAGTGACTGTTCAATCAAAAGTTGGGCTAGATTATGTTACACGATTTACAGATGTAACAACTTTGCCACCCTTTTATTTTGAATTTCTCGAGACAGCATTGGCGCGTAAATTACTTACGTATTATCCATCTGCGAATTGGCCTGATACTGCTGAAAATGAATATCAAGTGTTGAGAAAATTAATTCAAGGCGCCAATAGCTGGAATTGTGCATTAAGAACTGACCAAACATTAAATATGAATCGACGTAATTACGCCATTATCTCTAATGGCGTCATATTCATATGAGTACAATCTCTGCTGAAAAAGCCACTAATTTTCCTATTGTTGGTAGTTTTAGAGCAGATAAAATAGGAAAAATTAGCTCAGAAAGAACAATTAATTGGTATCAAGTGCCACACCCTTTTGGCAAGAAACCAGATGCGTTACATCCAACGCCAGGTCTTAAATTAAAGGTTCAAATAGGTGCATTAAATGGTCCTGTTAGAGGTTCAATAGTTTTTAAAGATATCACTTACTTCGTATCTAATAATCAATTTTTCAAAATGGATGGTGTTTTTGTTGTTACGCTATTAGGTGCGGCAACATTTACAACCACTACTGGTTATGTAGATATTGAAGCTAATCAAACGCAGATTGTTTTTATTGACGGTGTTAATGGATATTTGTGGGATACGATTGCATTGACATTAACTCTAATTGCATTTCCTGCTGGTGTTATACCTAACAGCATAACCTATATGGATGGTTACTTTATCATTACTGATTCAGTAACAAATCGTTTTTATGTGAGCAACTTAGATAATGGATTGGTTTGGGGCGCATTAAATTTTGCCCAAATAAATTCTGCTCCTACATTTGCTAAAGGGGTTGCCAGACTAAAGCGTCGGTTATTTCTATTTGGAACAATTATTACTGAAGTTTGGCTTGATGCAGGAACTGCTAATTTTCATTTTAGGCGAGACAACAATTTACTTTTTGAGCATGGACTTGAATCTCAAGGCTCATTAGTGGAGCAATTTGACCGTTTATTTTATTTATCGAGAGATGCTGGTGGCGTAGGCGCCATAAAAATGGTTGAGGGCACATTGCCAGAAGATATCAGCACCTATGAAATTGATAATGTCATCCAAGGATTATCTCAAACTAATCAAGCGGTTGGGATGTGTTATAAAATTGATGGGGTTATCTTTTATAAGATATCGGTTGGCGGAAGAACATTTGTTTACAATGTTACTTATTCATCTCCACAAAATCGGTTATGGCATGAAGAATTAATGATAGATGATACGAGGCATTTAGCTAATACGCATATCTTCTTTCAAAATTCACATTATGTTGGCGCGTATAATTCATCTAATCTTTATGAATTTTCTACAAGTCTTCTTGATAATAATGGCGAAGCGATTCATCGCGTTAGGATTTCACATGTGTTAAGTGATGAGGTTTATCGTCGACAAAGAATTGATAGATTACAAATTGATATGTTGCAAGGTGTTGGGATACCTGGAACCGAAAAAACGACGCTGCCTGATTTAATAGCTAATAAAGACCAAGATCCAGAATTGAAATTAAGTATTTCAGCTGATGGAGGCGTTACTTATAAAGGTAATGTTAATGCAACCATTGGAAGATTAGGAAATAGGATACATCGTACTATTTGGCGTCAACTAGCTGTTAGACATGACACAATTATTAAAATTGAGACATGGAACAAAGTGCCTCTTTATATTTTAGGTGCTGCTATTTATGGTGAGACATTGTAAGAATGAGTAATCAAGATTTGACGCCTCCATTTATTTCAGAGCCACCAATTTACAACGCATTTTTTGAGGCTGATGGAAAAACAATTTCAAATTCTTGGCAAAATTGGTTGAATTCTGTAACAAGAGTAATGGGGTATTGTATTGTTCATGATTATTTAGTTGTAGGTGGCGTAAGAACTCAAGAAGTAGCTTTATTAATG
>Ga0105092_10001220_pt1 | contig 13703 bp, 10 predicted proteins | sample PPLLak2March2015_FD_87021 | JGI IMG/M metagenome (GOLD analysis project Ga0105092, IMG submission 87021) | Freshwater sediment microbial communities from Prairie Pothole Lake near Jamestown, North Dakota, USA - PPLs Lake P7 Core (1) Depth... | ecosystem: Environmental > Aquatic > Freshwater >... | reverse complement strand
TAACCCCAAGGAACGTAGAGCTTGCCTCCTCTATTGAATCGAACCTGGCAAACCCCGGGCCGGCCGTCCGGGATCGGGCAGCAATGGCCGCACGCGAAACAGCGGATTCGCCCATCATCAAGCTTCTCGTAAAGCTCGCCTTCGCGAACATTGTCATTAAGAATGTCTCGCATGGTAGCCATGGACTACTCTTTCCCGAGTAAACCGCAACTAATTGCATCATGTCTGCGTTGCGAATTCAAATAGGCAGTTACTTGGGCAGGCTATTCACTTAGGTGCTTAATAATAATGGACCATTGAATCGGAACAGCCCTCGAATCATTGAAGTCGTTTACCCTCCTTCGCAGAAAGCCACGGGTGTCAACCCGTGGATAAATGCGAGGTGGGTACCCTCCGTAGCCTTGGCGAAGGAGGGTACGCTTCGGAGGGTTCCGCCCTACGAAGGGTGTGGAGAGGTGCCACGGCCGTAAGGCCGTGGGGCTCCACAAAAGCTCATCGATTTCTTTTTTTTCTACCCCAGAATATTTTCGTACTTTCGGAATTACGAAAACGTGGAAGTTAGTGTGAGAGTTTGAATTCAAGACTGAAGAAAAATTCCGAACGGTGTTTTCGCCTGTGGATTGGCGGGCCTGAGAAAAAGATTGTCAAGATCGCCGGGCCTGACCCCGATGCCTCTCGAGTAAAATATGGAGAACGGACGCCGCTAATCCTTCGCTCAGCTCAAATGAGTCGGAGTCCCCTACGCTTTCCGTAACGGGAATTTTATCGGAAATTTCTCCTGTGCTTTTTTGGCAGATTGCTCTTGCTTCACGATCTTCTGTTTCCGAGTCTTCTCTTTATCCTTCTTCCCTTTGTCGCCCATCGCACACCTCCTGTCCGGGTCCGCCGGCACAGCGCTTACTCTCCACGATGTTCCAGTAACAATGCTCCTTGCCGTCTTTGAATCGCCGGTTGCATCTGAGATACATAATCGCTATGCATTTTACGCAAAACCGGCAGTTGAAAAGACACTTGGTCTACACTACAGACGCTTTCAAATTCTCACCCCTGTATTTACGCGGCTTTGCGAGCCCTCACCTCCGAAAAATTGGCAATTATCGAGGCGAGTTGAGAAAGTTGGGTTAGCGTTAAACGATTTTCTTGCTAACCGTTTAACGATGGCGAACCGGCTTACCTCCTAATACCGTGCAGTGTGCCGAGTCGCCGTCTGCGTAGCATCTCCAGCCCAAGCCGCAGACGGGCGAGATCTGCGCTCGTCAGCAAGCTTTCCAAGAGAAGCTCATCCACTATTTGAGTAGCTTGGTCATAGTCGCCTTGCATGCACAGCATGTGCAGCTCGCGGAATAGACTGCGTGCCTGCTGTAAAGGGACTTTAGGAATCACGAGGTGGCCGGCCTCGGACGGCTCAAGTTTCAAAACACCTCCGCCGTAGCTCCGTCCTTCAACCTCGGCACTGAACTGGGTGAGCGTCGAGAGGAAGCCAACCACTATTGCCTTTGCCTCCGGTTGCGCAACGTATTTCTGCCATGTCAGCGCATGAATTGCGTTCGTACACGATATCTGGGCCTCATTGAGCACAAGCCGTGGCGAAGTTCCAGCCATGTAGGTCAGGAATGCGTCCGGTGGGTGGCCTCGATTTAGACGGTACCATGGCTTGCGAAGTGCACACTTCATACGTTGCGGAATCTGTTCATTAACTCCCTGCCGCAAGTACGCCTTTAACGCTCGGGGTAGCTCCCCACGCAAAGGAGGTTGTAACAATAAGCACTTTCCATCCGATTCCTTTAAGTTTTTCAGGCCCGTTCGGTCGAAGGTTAGACCTCGCAGAAAGGCCGCACGGCTCAAGATGGGTTTGGTATGCTTTCGTGGAAGAGAATGGGAATGAAGCACAGATGGTTTCATTACAAAGAAGCGGTTAGCTCCTGTGACCATTCCAATTCGGATCAATGCTTTTTCTCCGAGTCGAGGGCATTGCATTGAGGCTTGATCGTAAACGTTAACTATTCGCGAGTCGAGCAGGGCTCGAATCCATGAGTCCTCCTGTTCGGCTGAAGTCAATGGCCGGCTGCTTTGGTCGAGCCCATCTGTGCCGAACTGTAACGACAGCCATGATGCCAATCCCACACGGATCTCACCGCCGGGTTCCGATCGCCCCTCAGCAAACACAAGGACGCTCTCCTCTTCGGCGTCTGCAAAGATTCGTTCCAGCAGCAGGATTGCCGTTACGCGTCCAAAAGCATCTTTGAGAGCCTTTCGTACAACGTAGGCGTATTTCGCGTGTATCAGCGAACCCGGAAGGACGAGAGCAAGTCGACCACCAGGCGCAATGAAGTTGATAGCATGCATCACAAAGTATGCCCAGTAACTCGCCATAGCAGACAGTCGTTGGCCATTTGTTGCCAGAGTCTTTGCAGCCACCTGCTGGAGTCCACTTGGTAGGGCGTGATGTTTGATGTACGGCGGGTTACCCAGTATGGTGGTAAACAATGTTGAAAAGTGAGTGGGACGAATCGATAAAAAATCGCCAAAGAAAAATTGGTTTTCGCGTGCCCCCTGATGCAGTATTGAAGCTAGCCAGGTTCTTGCTCCGGGATCGCGATCGGCGCCGAAAACCTGACGTGCAGGACGAGGCGCTCTGATCTCGCGCAGTTGCTGCACCGCAGCCCGTAAGAACGCACATCCGCCAAAACTCGGATCCAAGACCGTCTCCTGCGGCGACCTTATCGCCCATTGCGCCATTTTGTCTGCAAGATCATCTGGCGTATAAAAAATGCCATTTCTCTGACGGCTTTCCATATTTAGGACTATATGGCTAGGCGACATTACCTCAAGAACCTCTGTGCGCCGCAAACCTAAAATGCAGCTCTTGCAAGTCTAAGAGTGGTGTTGATGACGCGGTACAGCTGCCGGGCCGCCTCGCCAGCTAAAATGACTCCAAGCTCCAAACGAGAACGCAGTCCTGAAGTTGTTAGATTCGCGCTCCCGAGATAGGCTATCCTTCCTTCATCTGCGACGGCTGCTTTAAAGTGAAATGTTTGCACCTCGCTGCCTCTTTGTCCTCCACTGAACAATGAAAGGACTGTACACTGCGGGTGGTCACCCAACTGACGAAGGATGGTCATAGTAGGAGAGTTGCTCGGCTCCGTGAAGCGACCTAGTACAGTGATCGCCACACCAGCTTCAAGTCGTTTTGCGAGAAGATCAGCGATCTCGTCTGCCGTTTCCTCGTCCCAGAAAGGAGACGCAAGTATAAGCTGCCGTTCTGCGGAAACAATGACCTCAAGTATGGCAGCTCTGAGTTCAATTGCTTCTTCATAGAGACGGCAGGCAACTGCCGTATCCAGTCCCGGTGGAGCAGCGGCGCAGAGCTGAACCTTGGTTGTCCCCGTATCCTCGGCACAGCCAAGCGTCTTCCATACACCTGACCGGAATTCCTGTGTGTCATGAAGGGACCGTTTACTGAGCCGCAAAGAACTACCGTCTATGTCCAGGATGCCAAGGTCCGCGAGTGCCGCCATCGCCGCCGTTATTTGGTCTTGCGTTGGCAGTCGTCTTGTCGCGCGAGTTCGGATGAAGTGTTCATCAACAATACACCTGTCGGAAGCAGCGCCCAAGGCTTGCTCCAGCTCCTGCAACAACCAACTCAACCGACGGGCTGCCCGAATGTACTGCTCAGCCATCAAGCCACCTCGTCCATCGCCCAGTACCCAACAATCCTAATGTCGGATGACACGTCTCCCCACGGTGCGTGTCCACCGATGAGGAAGGCGCGGGACAAACCGTGGTTGAAAACGCGGCAAGAAATCTCTGGCGAATGGACGCAACCGTGACAAGCCCCCCGGTGATCAATACACGCCGCGTCGTACAAGCAGGTTGTGGCTTCCAAAGCAAGGGCATCCATGAATGCAGAAAGTTGGTCACGGGCGAGCGTTTCAATACCGCCCAGTCGGAACGTGCTCGAATTATCAAAGACGACCGCCCCTAGGAGCGGTAGGAAAATGTACTCGCCGAGAGATGTTCGCTCAAGACCCGCGAATCGACTGACGGCGCGCATAGCCATATGCGAGAGGGTGTGCACCAAGCCAAACACCATCCTCCGCACTGGCCGCTTCCACACGTCATCGTAGTACCGATCGATGGGCTCCAGTATTCGGAGAATCCTCGCAAGGGATGGGAGTTCAGGCAACGGCAGGTCGATATCGTTAGCCTGCAACCACCGCACCACACGGTCAACGTCGAGGGAGAGGAAAATGCCTTCGTGTTCACCTTCTCTGGCCAGTATTGGAACGGTCCCAACCACCTCAGGCCGGCCGAGTCGTTGTGCTGCCGCGCGCTGCAAGGATGGAAACGCACGAATTTGGGTGGGAAGGTTCTTGGCCGAGAGTTCCTCGTATGTGGGTTCGAACGACCGTCGGGTGTAGCCGAACGTGGCTGTAATGACTGGTAGGTCGTCGACAACCTGCAGCTCTCGAATCCCGAGACGTAGACGAGTCTCTTCAATTCGCTGGAGGAGGAGTTGGCCCGAGCCGCCTGACTGAGTTGCAACCCTGACCGCTGGCCGAGTGGACACGGTCTGCCGAAACGCCAAGCTTTCACGGATTGCCCGTTCAAGGTCGGGGCTGCTTGGTACCAGACGGTCATCGGTCTGCTTTTGTACGGGTGATCCACCGGAACTAGCCACCTGGACTATGAGTTGTTTGATCCGCTCTTCCTCCTCCCGGTTGCCCGCCATCTGAGCCGCGCGCAGCCGCTGCCCCAGCGATATAAGCGTATCAGCGCTTCTTTCACTCGTACCAGGTCGTTGACCCGAGGGTAGCATACTATGGAGCAAGGCTTGCTCGTCTTCGGTGATGTCCGTTACTGCTGGGCGGTCGAAACGAAGCATCGAAAGTGTTTGCGCATAGTACGTATCGCTGGCGCTGTAGCGTGAGAGACGCATTGCAATGCGGGTAACGATGGTTTCTTCGGAACCTCCACTTTGTGCATTTACAGCAGTTTCCGCAGCGGTCGGCCTAGTTCTCCTGCGGTTGGCAACCTGCAAACAACGGTGACAGCGGGCCGTCAGCCGGTCAATGACCTGTGTTTCACAGTCTTGGCACACTATCTTCATGTCCTTCACCCGCTCGGTTCTCAAAGGCATCACGAGGGAAGCCGAGGGACCACATCGCGGGCAACGAATTGGGCGATTGACGGATTCGATCGTGCCGTCCGCGCTCCGGCGTGTTGCGGGTATCCATTCGCTGATGGGTACGAGTTCGCCGCAGCCATGAACGAAGACGTACGGAATCTGGCGAAGGCCTCGCCTGCCGCAAGCTGCACACCGAAACTCGCCGGGGGCCATGCGGGCGATCAGGATCGCTTCGGGAAAGACAAGCGAAAGCAGCCCGAGCAAACGAGCGCGGTGGGGAGCACGCTGGCCTCGATTGCCTGTGGCAAGCCGATAGTGAATCTGCCCCGTTCATTCCGGGGATCGGGAAACTGCGGGTCGAGGGTACCTCCTCTGGCCTTCCACCGGTCGAAGAGGTCGGCGATCTCATCAAGGACGATGACGGACTGTTCCTCATGCCAGGCTAGTGAGAGACGCACTCCCTCCAGGAGAACAATCGCCAAACCATCTTCCCAGTCAACGGTGCGCGAAGGCAAATAATTGAAAAGCAGTTGCGACACACCGCGTTGCATCACAAGGCGGTCTCGCTGCCCTTCCGGTGAATCGTTCTCGGTTTCCTCGCCTCCGGCAGGCAAGGCGCTCGAAAGTCGCGAAGGCCGAGCCCCCCGCCGTCTCGATCGATCGTCAGCCATTAATGAACCTCTTGAGTATCGCCTGGTCAGTTGGGTCTGAAGCGACAATAAAGGCAGGGTCGTCCACATCCCTAAGACTGCGCATGGCACTCAAATAGCTATTTAGCGATGTCGGTCTTCCTCCTTGCCGCCGTGGAACGTTTACAATGGAACTGAAATTGTTTCTCGTGCGCGTTATCAAGCGCTCCCGATACACTTGGGAAGGGGCGACATCAGTTCCGTACGCGCGGGTGATCCATGCGACGATCGCAACATCGTTGAGACACTCAGCGCCTGCTTTGCCGTAGTTGTCCTGTACATTCTCTACGGTCGAAAGTGGTTTTCCGAGTTGGTAAGCTGCAACGCCCATAAGGTATCCGCACAGCAAACCGGGGACAGTTCTTGAAAGTGCAGGCTCGGGCCAGCGATTTACAGCCGTAGGATCAACGAGACGATCAAGGTATTCGTGGAACTTGCTAAACCTGTCAAATATACTTCGATCGCGCTCGCTTTGTGGAGTGGCCACGAAAATGGAAATTCCTGGGAAGGTGCGGCCAACCCTAGCCGACGCCTGAATATACTCGGCGACGAGACGCGTGAATCCAGCGAATATAATTACGTTGAAACGATTTACATCTACCCCATGCCCGATGATATTGGTCGTCACCAGTCCCCTGACGCGTTCGGCTGGATTGCCAACAGGGCTTGCCGTCCGTATGCGCTCCATTGCCTCGATCATCTCAGCGATGTCGACGCCGCCGTTGAACATATCGATCAGAAGTTCTCCGTGGCTTGGGGCAAGCTCCTGCAACTCCCGCTTTACTCTGGACTCGATCGCTTCCGCGACTTGGTCGGATCCCTTTCGAGTGAGGACATATGTCAAGGCGAGCTCATAGAGAAAGATGAGTTGACGAAATTCGTCACGGGATAGAGGGCCAGTACCATATAGGCCTGCCGCAATTACTGGGTCTTGTTCAGCCAATTCGCGCGCTGCCTGTAGTTCTAGATATAAGAGTGAGAGTGTTCGGGTGACGGCTGGTGTATGTTTACGGCCGACTCCAAGGACGCCGACAAATATGCGTCCAACCTTCGCGGTGTTCTGGCAGTAGTAAAAGGATTCATAGGCTTCCGGACCCGGCCCCGGGAACTGTCGAGATTTCCGAAGATAGAGTTGCCAGGCCTGCTGTTCGTAATCTTCAATCGTGGCCGTCGCCGCAATAATCTTCCACGGCCGGCATCCTAGGCTCTGCATTAGCTCCATGACACCGGTTTCGTAGTGAGCATCAAATGTACCAAGTTCTTCGGAGAGGAGGTGGAGTTCGTCCTGCACGAGCAGGGAAGGCGCAGGGTCACGAAATGGACCATAAGTGATGGGCGCCTCACCGCACCGTTCCGGCCTCGTCCCCAGGGCGAAATCCCCTGCCGCGGGGCAGAGCCGCCTATTCACTCCCTTGAAGCTTACTCCATGCTGATGACACAAAAAATCGAATCGTCCAAAAATATTAGCGAACCGCTGATTTTGTCCGAACAGGGCCAGCTTGTCCACGGTTGAGACGATGATCGTGGGCAAGAACCGGTACACATCATCGTCCACGACGTAAACTGGTAGACGAGTCCTTCCCCCCGGACACCGTTCGTTCGTGCACTGGTGTTCTACGAGTCGCAGCTCGGCATCGTAAGAGAGGTTCACCGATGCTAGGCAAAACGGGCATTGGAACACTCGCTGCAATCGTCCTTCAACCCCGCGTGAAACATAGCGCGCGTGCAACTTATCGTTAATGGAGTTGGGAGTTACTGCACTTCCGACGAAATAACCCATTGAGAAACGGGCTCCATCGAGCTGCTCACGCTTGCGAATCACTTCGGCAGCCGCGAGGGCACGGGCCAGTCGCTGTAGCTGTTGAAAGGTAAGCAACCGGAGCGGAAAACGAACGAGCGCAGTAACACCCAACTTTTTGCCACGGAGGCGATCAAAAAATGCTTGCCAGACAATGAGTCCTAGAAACGCCTCGGTCTTTCCGCCACCCGCTGCAAACCAAAGGATATCAACAAAATCGTCGTCCTGGCGAGCAAGCTCCGGGTACTCTCGGGCCGCCAGCCCAGGAAGTTGCGAGACGATGAACACGATCTGAAATAGGTGCCAGGTTTTGTGGGGAGCTGTCGCTGTGTGCATGGCTTCGTTCATGAGCATGAAGGCGCGTTTGACAAACGGATAGGTCTCATTGGCAAGAAGGTCAACACCTCGGCTAAAGCGCTCGATTTCTTCCAAAAAGCGCTCCCGCGCTTTATTTGCTTCATCCTGTTCAAGGCCTTGGAGTGTTGCAACCTTGCGTTCCCATACCTCGGAGGCATATCTTCGCATGGCTTCGCGCAGTCGCCCTAGAATTGGGAGAGCGTTGCTCGCGAGCATTGTAAAGTCCGGCACAGCATCGACAATCTCGCGTGGCTCCAGACGTGGTACGACAGTCTCGGGCACACTATTGACTTCAAGGATGAGTTTATTGTCTTCATACCGGCTCTCGACTTGTGCGTTAATGCCGATAGCAACCATTTTTCGGTCGTATCGAAAGCTCGCGGGAAGCTCTTGAAAAATAGTGGGCTGCTGGGCCGCTTGCGGCAGCTTGGCGCTAAGCGTCACACCGTAGAGGTTTGGGTCAACGTAATCCAGGCTTCGCGTCCCAGGTGGGTCTGTGTAGTTGATGATCCGCAGGGCGATCCGCACGCAACCAGGTTCCGTAGGCACGCTTGAGAGGCGGACATCAATCGCCGCACGCCACTCGATCGGCAACGAGTTGGTCCGCAAACCAGCTAGGCTTGCTTCAAACGCTTCAGGAGAGTCGATGTCTGTCTGCTTAATGTCGGTTGGTTGCCGGCCGGGATATGCGCGGTCCAGCGAAATCGCGCCTGCTGCTGTACGGATCTCTGGCGTCAGATCCCGCGATATTTTGCGCTGCCTTAGAAGCTCGGCGAGCGGTATCCTAAAAAGAAGATTTGCAACGTGTTCACGCGTCCAGACCGGAACGAGTTTGGCCACTTTTGCTGCTTGGGTTGGTGTGGCCTCTTGCTGTTGTGTGCCCCGGTTTTGATAAGATCCTTGAACATCTCGCCAGACTGCATAGGTTTTCTGATCGTTAAAAGTGGGAAGTCTCCTGATGAAGACAAAAAACCCCGCGTCGACTTCGAGGTCCTTGCCTTCCTCAAATGCTTTGACAGGGGCTATCCATTCCATACCGATCGCCGTTTGTTCATACGCTGAGTCCTTGGGCAGGTCGTCCGCGAGGATCTCGTCGGATTCCTCCATGGCATTCTCATCCGGAGACAGGGTTCCAGACGCAGCTCTTAGGACAACAGGGACCGGTGTTAAAAAACCGGCAAGAATGTGGTCGGAAGGTCTGAGGTTAACGATTCGACTGCTTCCCTGATCGACACCCTTGGCCCGTTCGCTAAACCGACACACGAGAGCACGCGCGAAAGCGTTGTAATCCTGATCAGTCAGCGACATCTTCTATCCTCTCTGGTAGGACCACCTCATCAACAGTTGCAACTCTGGCACCTTCCACTAGCTGCCGAGCGTTTATCCCCCAGTCACGCTCTATTTTCCTCAGCGTGACGGCATCGAGCCGGCCCAAATAGGCGGCTCTAACTGCTCGCACAAGGGCGCGGCCAAACTTTCGGTGGTTGACTCGTAACTTTTGAATTCCACCATACAGATCCAGCAGCGTTTCTGGCGGAAGGGAAATGCCCAGCGTCGACGCGAAGGCCATGAACCGGTCCGGGCGATCAGGCACTGATGCTTCTTCACTGCTGTCAAACCTTAACCATGATCGGACGGTTGCAAGGTCTACAGGATACCCTTGTTCTTCCATGCCTTGGACGATTGCCTGTGCAGAAGGGCGGCGCGTAGCAAAGATAGCCTGGACAACGGAAAGCCATGTGGATCGCTTTTCGGCTTGGTCAGCCAAGGACCCTTGGTCAAGGGTGGCAAGAAGCTGCTCCGAAAAAAGTGCACGGGAGTCTTCTTCCGGTACCACGACCTGGTCTCCAGATTCCAACTCAGTCGCTTCTAGTGTTTTTAACCGCTTACCGGCCTCTCGGACCACTTCAAATCTCGCATGTTGGGTAACCTCGATCGTGGAACCATCTGTGAACACGATTGTTATGTTTTGTGATGAAGAGGGCTGACTCCGTACTGCCTCGTCTGCTGCAGTTTTTCTTCCAGTGTCAATGATTTGCAGTGAAAGCTCGACAATATCCCCGAATGCAGCCACATGTTGAGACAGTTCTCCTGCAATACCGAGAATAACCGTCTCAGCCTGCGATGCTTCCGCAGATTTTAACACTTCGGCTATTTTCTGGAGCTGAAACCACGCTACACGCGCTTCAATCGGATCGAGGATAAACCGCAGAAGGGGTGCGCGGCTTGCTAGCAAAACATCTAGAGTCCGGCCACCGAAGTAACCAGCTGCCACCGCTGCGCTGAAGGGGTGGTCTGGCCAGTAACTTGCTCTTCCAGTGATAAAAACACCGAGCTCTTCCAAGGCTTCAGTAGGCAAGTCCATCTCGTCAGCTAAAGTTACTCTCAGTTTCCGGGCCTCCTCCTCGTCCTTAACGAGTACTAGTGTTCCCTTGCTGCCCGGAGCGGTAAGCGTGGCGTCAATAACAGCCTTCGCCCGTTCGGTCTGCAATGCTTTGTTTGTGACCTCACGGAGGAGCAGTTGCTTCGCAGCAGTTAACATCGAAGCTTCCAGTGAGAACTCACTCATCGCACTGTCATGTGCCGACAGGAACCGCCTCACTTCCGGTGGCTCCACTGTTGACTCATGCAATGTTTGCCGTACAGCCCACCACGCTCTCTTGGCAAGCTTCACGAGATCACTAACCTGCGAACCCTTTTCATCTAAACCTTGGACTGCAAACTCGAACTCACGTTCAGCTGAGGGACGATCTCGACCAACAAGGGTGACAGACACTCTCGGTGAAACTGGCGGGTCACCCAAGAAGCGGACACGCGAATGATCCGGATTGCACTCTTCAAGAAATGGAAGCACGTCCGCGGGACTTGCGGCGAGTACCAGTGTGGGTACCATACTTGCACAATGGGTGAGTATCGTTTGCACTGAGTTTATTGTCCTCAGACCCCGAAGACTCTGGATATTCACGAGGAGAAGCTCCATGTCCTTAAAGGGGGAGGACGATTTCACGGAAGTACCGCGCTTAGTGGGGACCAAAACAAACGGTCGTAGACCTGCGCGTGCGGCCATCCGACCCAATACTGACCGGTGGCCCGACGCCGTTTCACCTTCGGCTGTTACCTGGTCTATCGCAACGTAAGAGGCACCAGGGAGTATAAGCGTTCCTAGTTTGGAGACCCGTTTTTCTGCCCGGGACTCCCAATCCTGCAAAATGAGATCGTCTGGGAAGCTGCGTTTCCCGATGCGCCTGACCCGGGCCACTTTTCGTGCTCGAACGACCTCGCCGATGTCATAAAGAGGCGTCGATGCAATTATGTAGTCGCTTTCAAAAAATGGGACAAGTCCGATTAGCGGGGTGACCGGTAACCCCTCCAGGTGACCTGGCCATCGGAGATGGAGATGGAAAGGAAGAAGCGAAAAATACTTCATCCTCCGCCATGGTTGTACTAGGAAGAGGCAAGAGCGGGCCGTGAGCGTGTCACGCAGAGGTTCGATGAGTAACTCTAGCTGTCTGTCGATTTCTTTCAGAAGTTCAGAACCGCCTAACAACACTTACACTCCCAGGTAACAGCCCCCATGGAAAACGGAACAATTCCCATGTCATCTCCGTAACGCGACCGTACGTTGATACTTGGTCTTGCCGATCTTCGGCCGCCCCGTACTCTTCTCGGCCAGCTCCTTTTCGACCTGTGAAAACTTGTGATCCGCGTAACGAAGGAAGATCAAACCGAGAACTGGGACGGAATAGTCCGAAGACTTAAGCGCGGAATTGGCCCGCAGCTCGTCCGCCGCATCCCACAGCCGCTTTTCTATCTCGTTATGATTCCCCGGCATACTTTTCTGCGGATTTACGCGATTTCCGAGCCCATTGGTTATTCCTCTTCACCCGAGCCATTGTAGCTCCTCGCAGGGTAGCAGAGTTATATAGGAAGATTCAAAGGCGAGAGAACTTAAGCTGATATAACCCAAAGCGCAGCTCGGTAAGCTCAAACTTCGCCGATTGTAAGTGATCCGACGGGGGAAACTCCACGGCAGAATTATATAGGGAGAAACAAAAAAGGCCCCGCGTGCGGGGCCTTTTTTTAGATCAAACGGTGGCGCTTAGATTCTCGCCTTCAGTATTCCTCTTAACGGCGCCACGCCGGGGATCTGCCATTCTTCCCACATTTGGTCGACCATATTTTGAATATGCGCGTAAGGGGGGCTCAGGAAAAGGGGTCAAGTCTGCTGTTGGCTTTTAGGCGCGTTCTCGATCTGTCGGGCGCGACCCGCCACCTTTTTTCTTTTTTCTCACCCTTCCTTTCACCACTACAAGAAAAAGTTTGGCTGATGAGAGCCGGTCCGGCCGATGATGCAGGATCAAAGATGTGACCGGATCGGGTACCCAGCCGTGGTTCGTCCGCGGGAGCGTGATTCGTGTTCGTGACTCGTGTCCGTGTAGAGCTTAACCGCAAATCACGCCCTGGCCGTAGAACCGAGCTAATTAGCCGCTTATTCTACTCGCGAAAACGGGGGCGTCAAACGGAAAAAAACGTGAGGCATCAGGCCTGGGGCAGTGATGTCAGACTGTGGTAGATTGCTTAGCACTGATAAAGCGAAATGTTCTTTTGAAAAACCGCACGAGTTCTTGACCTCTGAGATTGAATTGATTTCTCCTTCTTAAAGTTCGCGTGTTTCGAATCGAATCTTGCGTTCAAATCTTCTTGACAGCCCTTCGCGATGTGATATTTGTGCCGTCGTAACAAGCCTCCCCCCGTCATTGAGACGGCTTCCCGTAGATGTGAGGCCAAACCGGAGGAACGCAAGACGTTCTTCGGAGGGGGAAATGAAAAGGAGAGTTTAGAGCCAGCCGCTCCGGCGATTTATCGCTAGGGTGTGCTGGCTTTTTTGTTTCCTCTAGGACCAACTACAAGGCCCGTAGTCTGACGAATCGGGACCTAAGTCAATCAGATGCACTAGCAATGCATTTCGTTTTCCGTGTCGCTCACAATTACAAGAGAGTCTCAATAAATTCAAAGGAGGTGCTTTATGCCTAGAGGAGTTATTTTGGTGGACTATACGGATCAAGGCCGACGCACAATCAAAGATTCGCCTGATCGAGCCGAGGCGGCCAAGGCCGAGGCGGCGAAAGTGGGCGTTCAGGTCAAAGACATCTTCTATACGCCAGGCGGACCGCATGATGCTGCAATTATCGTCGAGGCGGAAGGCCCTGAGCCTATCAACAAGCTCATGTCCAACATCCAGTCGTTAGGCAACGTGAAAATGAAATTTATCCGGGCTTTCTCGATCGAGGAGATGCGCAAGATGGTCTAGTGGCTAATTGAGTAGGTGGCGAGCTGAGCGGTTTGTGGCATCCCTAAACGAGGGGACGGAAAGGTGTCAGGAACCTTTTGAGCTTCTCTGTTCGCCGAAATTCAAAGGTTCCGGTTCGAGGAGGCGGTGGGTTTTTAAGCCCTGCGTACTTAATTGGTTTTGTAGCTGCGCAGCCAGCGGGTTGTTAGCCGGATAGCCTGCGCGGCCCGCTGGCTATCACGGGGCGAGAGAATGTCGTTGATGGGGTTAGTAGCGACTGCGATTTTCCCAAAGCCAGGCATAGGGATGTTCAAGTCTGTTGTTGTTTGTTGTTCGCTCAACCGTCTCTGACTTATTCAACAAAAGATCAGACCCCTTGTCAGACCTCGACTTCGATATCACTACCCTCTACTCGGACATTGTAACGGGCAACTCCTTGGG
>Ga0105092_10001219_pt1 | contig 13714 bp, 19 predicted proteins | sample PPLLak2March2015_FD_87021 | JGI IMG/M metagenome (GOLD analysis project Ga0105092, IMG submission 87021) | Freshwater sediment microbial communities from Prairie Pothole Lake near Jamestown, North Dakota, USA - PPLs Lake P7 Core (1) Depth... | ecosystem: Environmental > Aquatic > Freshwater >... | reverse complement strand
TTCAAAACCCCGAACACCGATACGAGAGAAAGGGAAACTCGAACCTGCTACAGAATTCGCGTTTGCCACAGAAGATCTTAAAGACGCAAAGAGAGAGGTATTTAACGAACGAGCCAATTACCGCCAAGCAAAAGAAAAATTCAACAAGGCTTGCGAGCGCGTACATGCCCTGATAAGGATGTTTAAGAAACTTGGATGGAAAGTACCGAGAATGAAAAGAGATGAATGGAGCCGCGCCCTACCAGGTCGCGGCCGATCCGACTCTTAAAATAACGCCGCCCCTATAGGACAGAAAAGGAGAGCCGAATGGCAAAAGAAACCACCGTCCGAAAGCTCAAGAAGAACGCTGAACTTATCGCCTACGAAAAAGGTCGCGCCGTAGGACAAGCGCAAGGTCTTGAAGAAGCCTGTAGGCTTAGAGAAGAAAAGGCAGAACTCGCCGCCGCCCTAAAAACTCTTCTTACCCATTACGCCTGTCCGGCCGGTTGTAAGCCGACCAACACGACCTGCGGCTGGAATAACGCCCGCGCCGTGCTCAAGAAACACAAAGCTCTAGAGGCTTCATCTTAGAGGGGAAAGGCGACATGAGCAAGGAAGAAGTCTACGACGCCGAGATTTTCCCCTTGATGGGGAAGATCATCGAAATCTGTAAACGGGCGAAGATCCCGGTGCTGGCGAACTTCAAACTGGAAGGCGACCTTCAGGTGACAACGGCGGTCCTGCCTGAAGAGTACGAGCCGTCGAAGGATCAGCTTATGGCGCTGAGCCTTTTCAGGGACGGATATATGGCGTTCGCCGTTACGACCAAGAAGAACGCGGGCAAGTGAACCGTATGACGCGCATGGAACGTGATTTGTGGCTTGAGGCCGTCGGGCTCCTTGTAATGGTGAACCCTTGGGATAACACTCAGGCTGAGTGGGAGTTCTACGACGAGTGGTACGCGGACCTTAATTGTCACTAACTTGAACCGAAAGGCGACACGATGAGACGCTTGATTTGCTGGCTACGGGGGCACCGGGCCATTCTCTTGAGCGGAGGACTTCGCGGCTGCGAACGCTGCGGAAAAGTGACGTGGCTGCGGTGAACCTCGTCGACTTGTGGCTTTGGCTCGACTTCCTTGGGATTGAGGCTTTCCAGAGCGCGAATACTTTGGAGGCGCGGGCCTTTTATGCGGAGTGGTACGCCGCTCTTGCGGACGAATTGACTGTGGACATTGAACCGCGTATTTGAGGGATTTATGAAAGAGAATGACGGCGGCCCGGCGCATCCCGTAGAGACCGTGACGAACGGGATCTCTATTCATGATTTCTTTGCGGCGGCGGCTCTGACTGGACTTCTTTCCGCCGAATCAGCCGAGGCGGGAACGTGGGAAATTACAAAACTCGCCGAGAGAGCAGACGCGATTGCGGACGAGATGATCAACCGGCGCGAGTAAAAGGAAAACAATGGCCGCTACTCCAATGCCAGCCGACTTTCTCAAGAGGACGCCCTGCCCTAAGTGCGGCCTCTCGTCGGGCGGCCACACGAAAGACTGCATCGATGGCAAGCTGGACGATCTACCGAGCGAGGAAGTCCGACACGCGATCGAGACCATCAGAAAGTGGTCCTCTGCGGTCGGTAAGAAATGGGTAGACATCCGGAGCAGGATGGTCGCCGCCGGCCTCAGTCAGGAAATGATCGTACCATTGGGAAAGCCTAAGCCTCTATGCTCCCTGAACGCCGACTATGAGTGTGTCTTGGTCGACAGAAATAAGACAGATCTCTCTCACGTCATGAAAAACCTGGCCGACTATCCAGACTTCGACGTGGCCCAACTACCCGAAATCCGAAAGCTCGTCACTCAATTCTTAGACCAGTGCGAGCAGAAGATCAAAGACGTTCACGAAGAAAAAATAAAAGCGAAGGAAGAGAGGAAGAAAAAGATGAACGAAATTCTTCCCGCCATCGTCGATGAGTTCGGAGCGGACATTATGACGTATGGCGGCCCCGAGATTGGCAAAATGCAAAAGGATGGAGAGCGTCTATGAACCCAAACCCAGGACCGATAAAGCTCGGCAGCGGCGGCATCAACATAAGGCCGACAAACTACCCGCTCTCCCCGGCGCCGCTTTACACGCCCATTTCTCCATCCATACCTCCGTCCAAAAAAGAGAAGTCTGCGAAGGCGAAAGTCCAACCCAAGCTCCCGGAGGACTCCCGCTACGCCATAGACATCCTCACCAAATGGGTGAAGGTGATGGTGGACCAATGGGGCCAGATTTGCCAGGAGCTATTTGCGGCCAGGATAGAAAACTCGCCCATTCTTGAAATCGGGACGTTCGGAACCCTCAACAACGAGAAGAGAGAGATCTTCGTAAAGATCCAGGCCGAGAGAGGACTGACAACTCCGGTACCTCTCCTCCAAGCCATTCAGTACGCGAGCTTCGACATCGACAAGCTCCCCGAAATACGCAAGATCATCGTCGACGCGTTCGCGGCGCGCCGCTCCAAAATAAAAGAGGTCCGTGAGGCCGCCGTGAAGGCGGAGCAGGAAAAGGACAGAAAGATAAGGGAGGTACTCCCTGCGATCATTGACGAATTCGGCGCCGACCTGATCCAGTACGGGCCGCCGAACGTCCCTGAAAAACCGAAGGAAGAAGATATTCCATTTTAAGAGAAGACTATGCCCGACACTCACTGTGAGATGTGCGGCCACCCTAAGGGAAGGCCCCACGACCCTGAATGTATCGTCACTCAGTTCAGCGAGGCTACCCGCCACGCGATCGACATCCTGTCGAAGTGGGCTGACGCTGCGGTCGCTGAGTGGGGGAAGCTCTGTGCAGAGCTGAGAAGCGTTGGGATTGGAACTTCCGACGACCTGAAGATCGGGGAAATGATACTCATTACGAGCTGCGATTTCAGGGTAATCGTGGAAGGCCACCAGCTCTCCCTTGTGGGGTCTCTAAAAATAGAAGGCTTCGACGCCAACAACATCCCCAAGATTCGCATTCTTGTCGAAAAAGCGTTCAACGAGATCCGAAAGAAAATCTCGAACCGGAAACAAGAGATCAAAACCGCCGCCGAGCAAAAAATCAAAAAGATCAACACGGTACTCCCGGCGGTCGTAGACGAGTTCGGTGCCGATATCATGAAGTACGAGCCCGCAAAGTCGCCTAAGAAACCTGGAGACCCGCTTTTCCCCTAACCTGGAGAAAGCCGCCCCAAATGAAAACAGAAAATCCGAGCGAGGAAGTCCGCCGTGCCGCAGACATCTTCCAGAAATGGGCCGACACGATGGGCGCTGAATTCTTCCGTCTCCATCAAGAAGCGGAGAAATTCGGCCTCGAATCAGGGTCTATTTTACAGATCGGGAATTTCGTTAGAATCGAACTAATAAGCCATGGAGCAAATAACTTTCTTGTTCTCGTAAGGTCAGAATGGGTTTCCGCTTCAGAAGCACTTATGAAACCTTGTTTCGATGTCAATCGGATCGCAGAAATCCGGCACCTGACACTTGAGGCCCTCAAAAACTCGAAGGCGGCCCTGGCTCAGGCTGTACAGTCCAACCTTGAGAAGCACAAAAAACTAGAGGCCACAAAAATCATCGATGAGCTCGGCGCCGACATCATGCAGTATGGGGGCGGCCCGGCCAAGCTGCCGCCCTTCGAAGACATGGATCCTGTCAACCCGGCCGCAGGGCTCCAAGGAATTCCAGGACTTAGAGCCCCCACAGGCATCCAAGGAGCCATCGTGGGGATAGGCGGCGCCGGAATCGCCGCCGCACAAAGAAAACAACATCCGGACCCCGCCGCCATCCAGAAAGCGCGACAAAGGCTCGCGGAGATCCAGGCACGCTTAAATCGCCACTCCCAACCATGAGAAAAATTCTCGGCAAAATAGCCAAGAAGATAGGGAAGAGGATCAACAAAATGGCCGAACAGACCGCAACCGCTTGGACCCCAGAAGACGAAGACATCCGCCGCGCCAGCGATATTCTGGAAAAATGGTCCACCGCTGTTGTTCAAAAGTGGCACGACCTCCGGAAGAAAATGGACGCACTCGGCCTTAAACCTCCCGACTCTTTGGAAATAAAAAACCTCGCCCTTATGGCTACCGATAGCGACGAGCTATATTTCATCGTCCTTGGGCAAGGCATTCTTCCTCACGAGGCACTACATAATCCCTATTTCGACGTTTCGACTCTTGGCGTAATCCGCGGAAGAATCGCAGACGCTTTTAAGGGCTACGAGCAGAAAATCGCAGACGCTAAAAAATACATCCAGGATTCCGCCGCCGAAAGAAAACAAAAACTCCGTTCCGTCCTCCCCTCCATCATCGACGAGTTCGGGGCCGATATCCTTCAGTACGGGGACTTGGAAAAACACAAAGAAGTGGACGCCGGCTCCCCGCCCGCCTACAGCTTCGAGAGCGGAATAGAAACCGGAATCTTCAGGCTAAGTACAGGAAAAAGGGAGACCCTCGAGTTCGCCGAAGATGGCATCGAGGGCATCCGCCTGACCAAGCCGGGAGAGCTCACTACGGGGCCGACGAACGCCGAGACCCTGAAACTCGCCGCCGGAAACACCGGCTCCGAATCCCCTCAAGGGAACGTCGCGCCCTCTCCCTCAAAAGACTTCAAGGTGACCGGCACCACCTTTCCAGACCCTGGCGCCGCCGCCCCAACAAAACAAAATCCGAATCCCCCTCCGCCAAAAAATATTTAAGGACCCACAACCAATAGTAGTTTCTGGACAGCGACCCACAACGCCACGAATTTTCGGTCGATTTGACCTTGATTGTTTTTATCGAGGCTGTATATTCCCTCTCGTGTTGCCCGAAGAAAATTCCGATGAGCTGCGCCAGCCGTCCTGCTGACCGTGCGGCGGGCAACACACCTTCAGCGCGTAGGCTGGCGCTGGCGCGGCTCAACAGAATTTTTGGGTAGGACAGAAGAGATCGAAGAGGCGGCCGCCCCAAAAGCGGCCATTCGGGGGAGAGAGTCGTGACGAAGGTTCCTATCACCCAGAAGGAGTTTCTGTCGATTCTTTGGGGCGAAGACAATCATGGCGTAGCAGAGCTGATGACCTTAGACGAAAACGGAAGAACTCCTGGATATCCGTATTCGTACCCATCGGAACTCGACAAGCTTATCGAAGACGCAAACCGTTTCAGCGGTAAGGTCCACGTCTTCATGGGAGTTTGTCTCCGCCGCGAAAAATGGAAAACGGGAAGCAGGGGAACAAAGAAAAACACCTTATCTTCGATGTGCGTGTGGGCCGATATCGACTTCAAGGAAACGCCTCGGGAAGAGGCCCTGAAAAAGATTAAAGAATTTCCACTAAAGCCATCCATTGTGGTCAAGAGCGGCGGAGGGGTTCATCTCTACTGGCTTCTCAAAGAACCCGCAGTCGGAACCGACTTGGAAAGCAGGATTGAAGGTATCAACAAGGTTTTCGTAAATATCCTTGGAGCGGATCGTCAATCTATAGATCTGGCCAGGGTATTAAGGATCCCCGGGACTCTAAATCTTAAAAAAGAATACGACCCTCCCCGTCTTTGCGAAATATCGCTTCCGGGATGGAATCCGAATCTCCGCTACACCCTGGATAACTTCGACGATTTCTCTCCTGAAGTAAAACCCATTCAGGTCCCCTCTCAGGAAATTTTAGTCCGAAAAGGACCACCCTCAGAGGATCTAAAACCGTTCCCGCCCAAGGACATCCCCGAAAACATAAAATCAGAGATCGCGGATCACCTATCGAATCTCTGGAAGAAAGGCCATCGTCATAACCTAGCCCTTTATGTCGCCGGCATGTTTGCCCACGCAGGCATAAAAATAGAGACTGCGAAAGAAATCGTCAAAATCGCCTCGGATGCCTATGGAGAAAAAAGCGAGTTTCGCCTCAGGGACGTAGAGGCTACCTATAAGAGATTCCAAGAAGGAACCCCGATCGGCGGAAAAGGGAAAATTGAAGACCTTTTCAAGGACGATCCAGAGGCCAAGAAGATTTGGGATATAGTAAAAGAGCTGTCGCCCAAGATCGACACGGATGGCCCGCCTGCGGATATGGAAATCATTACTGTAAACAAGCCCTCCGAAACTCTTCAAGTCGACATCGGCACGTTGGAGGTCTCGGAGTCAGTCCGGCAAATCATCAGAGGAGGAGTTCCTCTATACGTCGAGTACCGCCGCCAAACCGATAGTCCCAGCAAATTTATACAGCAGCAGGAAGCCGAAGAGATGGATAACGAAGAGGCGGACGCCTTTGTTTCCGTCTCGCTTCTTCAGGGCGGGATAAAAGATGAAATCATCTACTCAGTCTTCAGAAACCACCCGAGCGGTTGCGGGGAAAAATATGCCACGGCAGGAAAAGATGGTGACGACTATCTTAGGAATACGATCATTCAGAGTAAGAAACTCATCCGAGCCCAACCCAACTGGAGCGCCTCTACGATCTGCAAGGCAGTCGCCAGGAAGACTAGGAAAGATCACGAGGACGAGAGGCTCAAGATCCTCTTGGTAACAAAGTACAATCAGGAACCACCCACGTACGAGGTCCTTATTTCTCTTCATGGGAAGGAGTACGCTACCCGGTGCTCTCTCGATCAGGCGTACTACTACGACGTCTTCAAGAAAGCCTTCTTTGCAAAGCACGATCTCTACCTTCCGCCTCAGAGGCAAAGTACGTGGGTCAGAATCTACGAAAAGGCAAAGAAGGAGACCAAGGAAGTCGAAGAGCAGGAGGCGACGATAGGAGGGCAGATCAACGCCGCGATCGAGGATCTCGTGAGGTCGGCGATTGGAGAGAAGAGCGGGATCTCCGGGGTAAACCACATGGCTGTCAAAACAGACGACGGGGACATCATTTTCAAGACTCCAGTCCTTCTTCGCTACCTAAAATCCCAAGGGCTCGAGCTCAAAAGAAACGACGTCATCCACCACCTCAAAGAGAGCGGGTGGAAAGGAAGAAGCCACCGGTTTGGCCAGGAAGTGATCTGGATTTGGGCTAAGGTCCACCAGAACGAGAAGGAAGAAGAGGCCGGTCTTTTCCTTCAGGAGAAACTCTGACCTGTGAGTACCGAGAAAAAAACCCTTTTAAACGTGGGGGAGTGGCCCCCTACGAGGGCTGCCTTGGTATGTGACCCCGGATACCTTACATACAACATTACATTACTGAATACCAATGACTTGCGTTGATTTTTCTGTAATTTGTAAGGTCTCAGCGGCATTACAACGCATAAAACCCGACGAAACATGTAGTTTTCGTAGGGTGGAAGCTGAAAGTCAAATTTACCCGGTATATAAGGGATTTTCCCAAAAGCGGAGGTTTTCGTGGATCTCGTGACGCTTTGGGCTGGCCCCGGGTGCGGGAAGACCGAATGCCTGGTCCGGGTCGCCAAGGAGCTCATACAGAGGGGGGAGGCGGATCGGAGCCAGCTTGCTTATGTCGCCTTCCAGAGGGATGCTGCCTTTGGGGCGGCCAAGCGTGTGGGTATCTCCGGCGAGGACTACCGGAGCCTTTGGTGGAGGACCCTCCACTCGACCTGTTACAGGCTTCTCCGGATCTCTGGCGATAAGGTGGTCACGCCCGTCCGAATGAGGGACTTTTCAAAGAAGATCGGTCTCTCGGTCGATAACGCCCTGGCAGTCGAAGGGGACGAAATGGCAGATCTGGCCGAGGTTGTCTTAGCGATCCAAAAGGATCGATCGAGCGAAGACGAGGGGGCCAAGCCGTCCCGAATTATCGCTCTCTACCAGCTTTCGAGACTCAAATGCAGGAAAGTCGATGAGCTCAAGAGCGTCCGGAAAGAGCCTCACCCCGGCGTCTTCGCCCAGATGGAAGCCGATCTGGATATCTCAGAATACGCATCCCTTGTCGCGGCATATGAAAGCTGGAAGTCGATCGACGGGTTGCTCGATTTCGTAGACATGCTCGAACGGATTCTTACCTCGTCTGTACAGCTTCCAGACTGGAAATACGCATTCGTCGACGAGGCTCAGGACTTGAGCCCCCTCCAGTGGGCCGTAGTTGAAAAATTGTTTTTCGAAGTCCCGAGAATGACATTTCTGGCCGGCGACGATGATCAGGCGATTATGAGCTTCCAGGGCTCCAGCGCCTCAGACTTCCTCTCGTACCGAGAACGGTCTACGGTGATTCATCTCCGCCAAACGCATCGCTTCGGAGAGCAGATCGTAAAAGTCGGCCGGGCAATTACTGATCGCCTCTCGATTCGAGAGAACAAGGAAATCCTATCTGACCCATCCAAGACGAATCACGTCCAAAAAATTTACGACTTCGACCCCGCCGTCTATGAAGGGAAGAAATTTCTACTTCACCGTCACAAGCGTGGCTGTTCCGTCTTAGCTCGAAACATGATTCACAAGGGGCAGCCTTTCTGGAACGAGCGGGGCATAAACCCTCTGGCCAGGAGTTCGGAGATTGCAGGGTATCTTGCGACCTCAAAAGTCATTCGGGGAGAATCTGTCACCGGGACGGAACTCGGAGCTCTTCTTCGGGTGGTTCCTTCGTTTCGAACGAGAGAGAACGGTAAGGTTAGGTTGGTAAAGCACGGAGTTAAAAAGAAGGTCTCAGATCGAGACCCTAGATTCCCGTACACCAGAACTGTTCTTGAGGGTTTCTTTACGCCCGACTTCTGGAATTCCGTTCTCTCGAAAGACTGGTCGATCACCGAAATTGAATTCCCTGAGTATTACGAGAGACTTGAGAAGAAGGGGTGGAATCTTTTAGGTGAGGCCGAACCCGACATCATCATCACGTCGATCCACGGATCGAAAGGAAGAGAGCGGAAAAACACCTTCTTGTGGGACGAGGTTCTTCCGAAATGTTTGAGATCTGAAGATGAGCATCGGGTTGCATACGTCGGGGCCACGCGAACCCAGGGCGCCCTGTATATCGTTTCGGAAAGACTGATCCCGGAGTGGAATATGGCGCGGTATCCCTATCCGGTAGGATGATGAATGCTTAAAAAGGAAGACATAGACTTAATCTTGGAGGTAGCTCTAGAAGTGGTTGGTAAAACTTTTAGGCTCCTCCCAAAATTAAGAGGAAAAGATTTTGGACCCATTAAGAACCAGCTTAGGCGTTCGTGTCCGTCAATTGCTTCGAATATAGCTGAAGGCACCGGAAAAGGTGAAGGGCTTCCAGATAGCTCGAAGGCGATGAGGCCGTTTTTCAGGCACGCATTGGGATCGCTTCGGGAAGCGGAACATCAATTCAAAATGATTTCAGAAAGAAATCCTGAGCTAAAAAAAGAAATAGACGACATCCAATGGCTCTTGAAATATATCGAGTATCCAATCGAATGTGAAGTTCGTGGAGTTGAATATTCCGAAATCGTTAAGGTTTCGAAAGATAAGATCGACGAGCTTGCAACGCGGCTGTCGATAGAGCTCAAGATTCCCTTTGAGGCTGTAAAGGGAGCTATCTTAGAGGCGGTTTTAGACTTTCAGGAAGAGTTCCAATGTGGCCTATTCGAGCGCGATAGAGATCTAGAGTATTACGAGTATCCGGTTTCTAAATAATTTTTAGGAGAACTCCCCCATGGTGTCATTCAACCGTTCGATTCTGGCCGGGAATTTAACTAGAGATCCGGAGTTGAAGAACCTTCCGTCTGGGGCCGCGCTTTGCGAATTCACGCTGGCGGTGAACCGAAAGTGGAAGGACAAGAACAGCGGGCAGATGAAGGAGGAAGTAAGCTTCATCGACTGCGTTTCATGGGGAAAGGCCGCGGAGGTCATCACGCAGTATGTCAAGAAGGGGAATCCTCTCCTGGTGGAGGGCTCGCTTCGCCAGGAGCGATGGGAGCAGCAGGACGGTCAGAAGCGGTCGCGGGTGAGGGTAAACGTGGAGAACTTCCAGTTCTTGGGGTCGAAGAAGGACGGGGATTCTGGACAGGGGTCTGGGGCGGCGGCGCCGGCGGCGGAGGAGCAGGTTCCGGACGACATTCCTTTCTAGGGGTAGAGAATGCCGGATCCGTATTGGGATGATGTCGCGAAGAAGGCGGCCGACGAAAGAGCCAGAATCCCCACCAAGGAGATGTTTTTTCTGAAAAGGATGTTTGGATCTGATGGGCGATGCGGGCGTTGTGGAGAGCACAAGTCGTCTACTGGGTTTTGTAATTGCTGGAGACAGGATCGCCGTTCAGTAAACGGGCCCAGAGAATAGGGAGTTCAGGGGATTCGGAGTGTAGTTTCTTTTACGGCGGCGATTTTGGATAGGACTGAAAAGATGAAATTCTGGAAGACATTCCTGAAGGCTACGGCGATCCACACGGGCATCGTGGTTCTTAGTGCCTTTATCGCTTTCATGTCTAAGGCAGAAGAGCCGCTTGCGATCGGCGTAAGTTCGTCGGTTCTGATCTTGTGGTGCGTGTATTTGCGTGGCGATAAGAGTTTGACTTGAAGGATTTGCGGCGGCCAGGTATACCTGAATCGGGAGGAAGAAAGTATGAAGCGAATAATTGAAGTCACTCTTAACATCTCAAGGAAAGAGAGTCGTGAAGGAGCGTATTTTACGAAGATCCTTAACGTGTTGGTGGATCCGGAGGAGATCGATCAAGTCCAGGTGGCGATCGACAAGGCGATCAATCTTGCCAAAGCAGACGAGGATGTCAGGGCCGTGTGGCTCGAAGCGGCTAAGGGCGTAGGTCGTATAGACATCGAATGATAAAGAGCTGGCCCCGCCGTGCGGCGGCCAGGTATACCTACATGAAGACTCAAGCGTGGCCCCGCCGAGCTGGTATTTTCGGAACTCGCGTCTGGACGACCGGCCGGTGCTCTAGTTGCGGGGTGAGAACAGAGCTGAAGCGAGGGCAGTGTTTTGTATGCCGACATCCGGAAGATCAGAGGGAAATGTTGAAGGCCGGAATTCCCGGCTCGATGGCAGGGCGTCTGGCGGGGCTGGTAATGAAGCTTCGGGATAGGGGAGAGGACGGAGAAGAGGCTGAGGAGCACTTGATCTTTGTTCATCCGGTTCTGATGCAGAACCTGAAGGTCGTCGGCGGTGTGCTCAAACTCAGGAGCGACAAGTATCGCTGGCTTAGGAGGAATGGGTGGATAAAAAGATGAGTGATTCTTTCTTGTCGTTTCTGGCGGCGGCGTTCTGCGTGCTCGGTTTTGTTGCTGCGTTGTGCAAAGACTTCGTGACGTCTGCGACAGCTCTTGCCGCCGCGAATCTAATCGGCATGATGCGGCTCAGGAACGAGAGGGCCAGGAACAGGGCGGCCGAATCTGAGGCTAAAAAGCAGAAGGTAAATACCTCCTCGAGGCTGGAATGATTCCCGCCTACTGGATGCAGGGAGAAAATTTCGGGGATTATCTCACGGTCTTTATCATCCGAAAGCTTACGGACGAGGATCCCCGGTGCGTCGATCCTAAAGGCCCCGAGGAGCATTATTTTGTCACCGGCTCTATCTTGGGGGCGTCCGGACCGAATTCTATTATTTGGGGCGCCGGATTTTCAGATCATGGACAGGAAATAACGGCCGCGAAAAAGATACTGGCGGTTCGGGGGCCGAAGACCCGAGATAGGTTGAGGGCGTTGGGGTTCGAATGTCCTGATCTTGTTGGGGATCCGGGATTGCTTTTGCCTTATCTTTATATCCCCAGTGACGCCTCAAAGAAATACCGGCTTGGTGTCATCCCTCATTGGATTGATCGTCCGGTGGTGCCCGAGTGCTTTACGAAGATGCCGGACGATATTCGGGTGATCGACATAATGCGGAAGCCTCATGAAGTAATCGACGAGATCGCTCAGTGTGAACGCTGTATCTCGAGTTCTCTTCATGGGATTATCGCGAGCCATGCGTACGGGGTCCCGTGTCAGTGGGTGAAGTTCTCGGACAACATTCTTGGGGACGGCTTTAAGTACCACGACTACTTTCAGTCGGTGGGCGTGCCAACGGATTCGTTACAGGCGCTCGATCTCAGAAACGATTTCGGGTCAATCGAGAAGCTGATCCAGGGAATTCCGCCGGCGCCGGAAATTAACGCGGACGATCTTTGGAACAGCAGACCTTTTGGAAAGTGACATGATAACGATCAGCAAGGTCGGTCCGGTCTGGGTGGCTACGGCGCCGTTTGAGATGAAGGACGTCCTCAAAAACGCAGGCATGTATTGGCATCCTGGGCCGCTGGCTTGCACGAAGTCGGGATGCAAGGCGTGCAGGAATGGGATCTTGAAGTCTTGGTGGACGGAGTCGATCGACAAGGCGGCCGAGCTGGTCCGCTATGCGGACGATGCTTGCCGGGCGGAGCTGGAAATCTTTGGCGTTAAGTGCGAAGCGTCGCTTCAGGCGTCGACCTGCCTGAGCGCCGACATCGAAGTTCCGACGAAGCTGCCGCTTTTTCCGTTTCAGCGGGCCGGGGTGAAGTTTATTGAGGATCACGGCGGCCGGGCGCTGGTGGCTGACCCTATGGGAGTTGGAAAATCAGCGCAAGCGATCGGATTTCTTGTTAGGAATCCGGCGGCGCTCCCGGCGCTCGTAGTGGCGCCCGCATCCGTTAAGGTGCAGTGGACAAGGGAGGTCTCCAAGTTCTCGGGCCTTTCTGTCAGTATTTTGTCGGGGACATCTTCGCAAAGGTCTTTTGAAAAGCTCGGGCTCAAGCTTTTCCCGGGGTGCCCAACAGATGTGGTCGTTGCAAACTACGATTTGCTGAGGAGAAACCTTCAGCTCTTAGAGCAGCATGGATTCAGGACTCTCGTTCTTGACGAAGCCTCTGCTATCAAGGAGCCGAAAAGCCAGAGGTCAAAGGCCGCGATCCGTCTTTCTCGCTTGATTCCGAACGTCATCCTGCTCTCTGGGACGCCTCTTCTCAACCGGCCCAAGGAGCTGTGGAACTTGACCCAGGCGGTGGATCCTGACGTGTTTCCTAATTTCTTCCATTTCGCTAAGAGGTTCTGTGATGCCAAGCAGGTGCAGATCAGCCGAAGCGGCGATATGGCGTGGGATTTTGGCGGGGCCTCAAATCTAGGAGAACTTAATACGCTGTTGCGAAAACGTGTGATGGTGAGACGCGAGAAGGAAGAGGTCCTCACGGAACTTCCCGAAAAGACCCGCGTGATCTTTCCGATTGCACTCGATAAGGAGCCGAAAGATCAGGCAAAACGTCTGGCGAAGCTGGCGAAGAAGAAGGCCGAGCTTGATACCTGGAGGGAGAAACTCGGGACGCTTTCGACCGCCGACAGGAAGATCTACCTCACGAAGCACGCCGAGCGCGCCGCAGAAATGGCGGGGATGACCGGGGTCCTTATATCAGAGATTCAGGACATCCAAAAGGCGGTCGCGTTCGCCAAGATGCCCGGCGCCATCGAGCGACTTCTTGAGATGCTGTCCGAGGGCTCGAAGATTTTAGTTTTTGTCCATCACCACGAGGTAAACGACGAAGTAGTGAAGCAGCTCTCCTCCGCCGGCATTAAGTGCGTTCGTGTCGACGGTCGAGACGGCCCGGCCGAGAGACAGAAGGCAGTGGACGCCATCCAAGAAGGGGATGCTCAGGTCGCGGTGCTCGGGATCATGGCGGCCGGAATGGGACTTAATCTTACGGCGGCGCAAGATGTGGTGATATACGAGCTTCCGTGGTCGCCGAATTCCGTCGATCAGGCTGAGGCCCGCAGTTGGCGCCATGGACAGCAAGGGCGCGTGACGACCTATTTTTTCGTCGCCGCCGGGACGATCGAGGAATCGATCGCAAGAATGCTGGACGCGAAAAGAG
>Ga0105092_10001218_pt1 | contig 13716 bp, 14 predicted proteins | sample PPLLak2March2015_FD_87021 | JGI IMG/M metagenome (GOLD analysis project Ga0105092, IMG submission 87021) | Freshwater sediment microbial communities from Prairie Pothole Lake near Jamestown, North Dakota, USA - PPLs Lake P7 Core (1) Depth... | ecosystem: Environmental > Aquatic > Freshwater >... | reverse complement strand
CGCCCGCCTCGACCGGCTCGCGGGCAGCCCCGTCACGCCCCACCGGGAAGCCCGCGGCCACGTCGAGCAGCTCCTCGATAGTCATCGGCTGCATGCCGATCGTCACGGTGCGCATCGAGGGCACCGTACCCCGGACAACGCCGGCCGTCCTCGAGGGCCGTGCATCCTGGCGTCAGGATCAGACCGCGACCCCGACGAGGAGCGTTGCGATGTAGCGGACGTCGGTGGCGCCGGTGACGGCGACCATCTGATACTGGCTGCCGTCGCTGAACACCACGTCCTCTTCGACGCTCCTCACCGAGGTATTTGGGCCTTTGGCAGCGTATGGCTCGATTGCACATGCCGCCGCGGTGATGTCCTCGGAGAACGCGATCTGAGAGGTGGCAAACCGGAGCCAATCCAGGGGCCACCTTCGTCCTCAGCGAGCCCGTCGAGCTGGGCGAAGCAGCAGCTTCGGGCGAGACGGTCGAGGTGGTCGCCACCGGTGAGCTGACCTTGAACGGGGCGACCAATACCGTTGAAATACCGCTGCAGGCTCAGCTGGCCGACGGGGCAATCCTGGTCACCGGATCGCCCGAGATCCTGTTCGCCGACTACGGGGTGACTGCTCCCAGCGCACCCGTAGTGGTATCAGTGGAAAACCACGGAATCCTCGAATTCCAGATCTGACTCTCCCGGCAAAGGGCTGCTGCGCGTTTCGACAGGGATTGTCGACCGACTCCAACGCATCCAACATTTCCACTTCTACTGTTTCCGGCATACCGATACAATTCGACGTCCTTGACTACCAGTCGAGGGGCCCATAGCTCAGCCCGGTTAGAGCGCATCCCTGATAAGGATGAGGTCCGTGGTTCAAGTCCACGTGGGCCCACCAGCACAATCTCCCGCCGCGACCTGCCGATTTCGCCATAGCCATCGCCAGTACTCGCCCGATCGGTCTGATAGCTCGAGAATCAGGCGCCGAGACGCAGCACCATCGAGATCTCCGTCAGAACGAGCAGTATCACCATCAGCCTGCCGGCCAATGCAGCCCGCCTGGCGTTCAAACCCGCGGTGGGGAAGTCGCCGGCTTTCATTGCTGCCAGGGCCTTGACGGCGGATGGACGCAAGACGCTGAAAGCCAGGATCAGGGCGATCACCGCTACGCCAAGGCCGATCCCTACGAACGCCATCGAGAACTCGTAGGCGTCATCAGACAGCACCAACCCGATACCGGAGAGCAAGGTCAAAACGCCCGCCGGGATGAAATACCTCGAGGCAGGTCGCATTGGTAATCCAGTTGAGCGCGGTTTCGCCTCCAGCCTTGGCCATCCTCGGCCCAATGAAGCCATTGAAGAACCCGCCGCCCAGTCAGGCGACGGCGGAAAGGACATGAGTAACCAGCAACGTCTCAGTCATGGCCACAAACCTACCTCTCGCCAGACTGGGGGCCGGCCGGCCAGGGCTCCGAATAATCGGCAGACCACACCGAACACCTGTTCGACTACGCTGGCAACGTGAGCGAACTGCGCTGGAATGCACCCTCCGAGGGCGGCCTGTTCGAGTTGAGTCGACGGGTCCCCGGGCGCGGCCAGTACCGCGGGCTCACCTTTCACGAGATCGAGGCGAAATCGATACTCAACCGGGTCCCGGGCGACTACCTGCCCTTCGATTGGACGATCAATCCATATCGAGGATGCAGTCATGCCTGTGTCTATTGCTTCGCCCGCCCGACCCACGAGTACCTCGGATTCGACATCGCTGGTGACTTCGATAGCCAGATCGTGGTCAAGATCAATGCCGTCGAGCTGGCCCGGGCAGAGACCTCGCCGGCGCGGTGGTCGGGCGAGTCGATCGCCATGGGGACGAATACCGATCCCTATCAGCCGGCCGAGGGCAGGTACCGGCTCACTCGCGGCATCCTCGAAGTCCTCACCGAGCGACACAACCCCTTCACCATCTTGACCAAGTCGACTCTCGCCCTCCGTGACATCGACCTCTTTGCCGAGGCTGCCTCCCACAGCCAGGTCAGTGTCAGCTTCTCGATCGGGACTCTCGACCCTGACGTCTGGCGTCAGACCGAGCCGGGTACCCCGCACCCGCAACGACGCATCGAGGCGATCGCCCGTCTCCATGAGGCGGGGGTGCCCACCGGAGTCCTGGTGGCGCCCTTGATCCCCGGCCTCTCCGACAAGCCCGATCAGGTCGCCGCGGTGGAGGCCGCGTGCCGTCAGGCGGGCGCGGATTCGATCTCGGCCATACGTCTCCACCTTCGGCCGGGTGTCAAACAACACTTCATGGGCTGGCTCGGCGAGCACCATCCCGAGCTCACCGCCGAGTACGAGCGTCTCTACCGCGATCGGGCCTATCTCCCCCGTCATCCCCGAGGGCGAGCCCGCCCCAAGGCGACTGTGCGGGACGCGGCGGCCCAACCCGCCCTGCCCTTCGGCTGAACCGTTCGCGATCGAGCTTTGTCAATCAGCAAACGCGATCAAGACACCAGCCGGCGTTTTGGCGATGATGACCCGATGACATCATCAACCGACACCTTCCTCGGGTTCGTCGACCAGGTCGCGAGTCGGCTGGACGATCACCAACTGCGAGGAGCGGACCTGGCAGCGGGCGCGTTCCTATCCCGCTACCACTTCGATCGACTGATCCGGGCTACGGCAGGTGAGGCACCGAATCAGTTCAGGCGGCGGATCCTGCTCGAAAGGGCGGCGTATCGCGTGGCCACGGGGACAGATGGGATCCTCGAGATCGCGGTGCAAGCGGGCTATTCCTCGAACGAGGCCTTCACCAGGGCCTTTCGCCGCGCCTACGGGGTGGCCCCATCGGTCTGGCGTGACACACCGGGCCAGATCCAGCTTCCAACACAGAATGACGTGCATTTCCATCCACCCGGTGGCCTTCGGGTCCCGGCCCGGGCAGAAGGGACCGAGATGAATCTGGTGATACGAATGGTCGAGCACCACGTCTGGCTCGTCGGAGAGCTGATAGGCAGTGCCGAGAGTCTCGACGACGAGGAGTTAGACGCTCCAATCGTGCTCCCGTTCGAAGGCATCGACGACGATCCCACCGTCCGGTCTCTGCTCTCGCGCCTGATCGGCCAGATGGACATGTGGAACAGTGTGATCGCCGGCCGCGCCTACGACTGGTCGGTCGAGGACCGGGAATCGATCACCTCGATGCGATCTCGACTCGACCGAGCAGGACGTGGCTTCCTCGACGAAGTCCATCGTGTCGTCGAGGAGGCTCGCCTCGACGAGACCTTCATCGATGCTCATTCCGAGCCGGTCGAGGTGTTCACCTACGGCGGCCTGATCGCGCACGTGCTCACGTTCGCCGCCCATCGAAGGCTTCTCGTCCTCGGCGCCCTCGAATCGTTCGGGGTCACCTCGCTCGGCTACGGCGACCCCAGGAAATGGGTGGCCGAGGCAGTCTGACCGAGGTGCGATCTGCTGATGACCGTGGAACCCTCGATCGCTGCTACACAATGGTGATGACCACGAGCCGGTTGGACCTCGACGCAATCCGTGCCCGATTCCCAGCCCTGAGTCGCCGGGAGCGTGGCCGGCCAGTGGCCTATCTCGACGGCCCGGGTGGCACCCAGGTGCCCAAATCGGTGATCGACGCCATGAATGCGGTCCTGACCGAGGGTGTGAGCAATCTCGGGGGTGATTTCAGGGCCTCGCAGCTGGCGGAGGAGACGACGCATCGTGGCCGGGAGGCAATGGCCGATTTTTTCAACGCCGACCCCAGCGAGACCTCCTTCGGCCAGAACATGACCAGCATCACGTTCGCCGTGAGCCGAGCCCTGGCCCGGAGCTGGGGGCCGGGTGACGCCGTCGTGGTCACGAGTCTGGACCACGATGCCAATTTCACCCCGTGGGTGCGGGCAGCCGAGGATGCGGGGGCGGAGATTCGCATCGCCCATTTCGACGTCGCCACCGGCGAGCTCGACCCGGCAGTGGTGGCCGATCTGCTCGATGACCGCGTCCGCCTCGTCGCCGCCTGTGTCGCCTCGAACGCGATCGGGACGCTCGTCGACGTGAGTTCACTCACCGCGCTGGCCCACGAGGCAGGAGCCATGATCTACCTGGATTCGGTCCATGCCGGCCCCCACCGCCTCATCGATGTGCGATCGATCGACTGTGACTTCCTGGTGGCTTCGGCCTACAAGTTCTTCGGGCCCCACACCGGAATCCTCTACGGCAAACTCGACCGACTGGCCGAGCTCGAGTTCTACAAGGTCCGGCCCGCTCCCTCGGACCCGCCCGACAAGCTGGAGACGGGCACCCAGAGCTTCGAATCGATCGCCGGCGTGGCGGCCGCCGTGGATTATCTCGCCGGGCTCGGCACTGGCGACAGCCTACGATCGAGACTGGAGGATGGGTACGGTCTGATCCGGGAGCACGAGAGCGCCCTATCCACCCGGTTCATCGAGGGCGTGACCGGGTTGGACCGGGTCATCATCCACGGTGTGCCCGAAGCCGATGGTGGGCGGGTGGCGACGTTCGCCCTGTCGGTGGAAGGGATGTCAGCGGGCGAGGCCGCCGGTCGTCTCAGCGAAGCGGGCCTCTATGTCTGGTCGGGGCACTATTACGCCCTCAACGCGATGGAGCGTCTCGGCTTCCTCGAGGCGGGGGGTCTGGTTCGCATCGGATTCGTCCACTACACCACCGAGGAGGAGGTCGATCGGGCCCTGGAGGCGCTCGCCACGTTGTGAAGCACGGGCTCGCCGGATGACAGCCAATCCGGGGACACCCGTACACTGCGTCGGTGAAGCGAATCTCTCCCATCATCATCCTCGGCGCCATCGCTGCCTTCCTCTTGATGCGCCGGCGCGACTCCGACGTGGTCATCCCCGACTCAGCCTGGAACCCAGTCGATCCCTCGTGAAGGTTGGCGTCCTCGCCAGCGGGGACACCGCGGTCAGGGCGGCTCACAGTCTGAGCGCTCATGACTCCGTCGAGGAGGTGGTCGTGGTCGGACCGGCACGCAGTCGAAGCTTTCGTGTCGTTCCCGATGCCTCCGAGCTCGACGTTCTCATCGGGAGTGGCGACGCCGCCCCCGAGCGGGCCAGCAAGCTGGGAGTCCCATTGCTCTGGGACGGTGACCACCCAGCCGAAGGGGTAATCGTCTGGGGCGCGTCCCCGGTGGGCCTGGCGCTGGCCTTGGGGGCTCGTGAGCCCGATCCGAGGATCATCGCCGTCGCCCATCCCGACTTGGATGAGGGGTTCGATCACCAGGTGCGATTCCCCGACCCGGTGGGTGCGGCCAAGGTGGCTGACGCCACATTCGGGGGGAAGCACGTGGCTCTGGCGCATTCTCCGGACCGATTCGCCGCTTGCCTGGCGGTGGGCTCCGAACGACAGGTCACCATCGTCGACGACGGTGCATTCATGTCCGGGATCGCCCTCGCCGCAGCCATCGACGTCATCGCCGAGGAAACCGCCCCGGTGTGGGAGTCGGCCTTGGTCTACCTGCAGGCCGCGGCCTCCATGGGTCTGGTCATGGCCGAAGACCGGTAGCTTCGGATAATGCTGACACTCGGGTCGGTGGTCTGGGGTGTGAGTGATGTGCCGGAAGCGATTCGGTTCTGGTGTGAGGCGCTGAACTACGAGCCTCTCCAAGAGCCGGAAGACGATTGGGCAATCCTGGTGCCCAGGGAAGGACCAGGTCAGCGGATATCGATCAAGCTGGTGACCTCGGATCCATTGCCACGTCAGCGCCACCATCTCGACCTGTACGCCTCCGACCAGAGTGCCGAGGTAGACCGCCTGATCGGTCTCGGAGCCCGAAGGGTGGAATGGACCTACGAGGAGGATGCCGACTACGTGGTGCTCTCTGACCCAGACGGCAACCAGTTCTGTGTCATCGACGCCTCCGAGGAGGGCTGAGAGGTTTCCGGCCGTTGTTCACGCAATGCGTCACATATCCGTGACGCCTGAATCAGGAATGTGGGTCGAGGACCCGCGGGCTCTCCTCGGTCGGGATGTCGGCGTGATCGGGGGGAGGGGTCACCGAGCCGTTGCCGGGGCGGTAGTCGGTCGGTGGGTGGAGGATCTGGGATGGGGCGGGGGCGACGACGGGGTTGAGGGTCTCTTCTAGAACGACCACCTCGAGACCGCCCACCACGTCGGACACCAGGTTATAGACGATGGCACCCGCCACGGTGGCCCCGGTCATCGTCACCCACCATACGACCGAGCCGAAGACCATCACCCGGAAGAACTGCTCGACATTGGCGAACGGCTGTGCACCCTCGTCGATCAGGGTGATCTCCACCATGAAATCGGTGAGACGCTGGGGTAGCCCGGCCCGCTCGAGAACCGACCAGAAGATCACCCCGCCCAGGACGAGGGCAAGGGCGAGCACGGCCCAAACCACGGCCGATACTTTCAGCGCGGTCCAGGGGTCGATCTTTCGGATGATGCGTCTTACGCGACGAACAGTTGCCATAGGCTCCTGAGGATTACCGGGGCAGTCTAAAGGAAGACTGCACTAGTCCCAACGACACGAACGGGCAGAGGGTTCCCTCACTCGACTTCGTCGGAGACGATGGCCAGCGCCGATAGCTCGTTGCCATCGCCGACATGAATCACACGGACGCCGGTGGAATCCCGCTTCTGCCGGCTGATCTTGGCCACCGGAGTCCTGATCCCGATCCCAACGGAGGAGATCAGGAACACATCGTCGTCTTTGGTGACCGCTCGCCCCCCCACCAGATTGCCCCGGATTCGGGTCAGCTTGAAGGCCTTGACCCCGATCCCGCCACGGGTCTGGCGACGGAACTCCCCGATGGCGGTCCTCTTCCCGTACCCGGCCGATGTGACCAAAAGCACTTCGTCGCCATCGACGTTCGAAACCGCGGCAACCACCTGGTCGGCATCACGGAGACGGATCCCGCGCACCCCTTGGGTGCCACGGCCCATGCTGCGGAGGTCGGCCTCCTTGAATCGAATCCCCATCCCCTCCTTGGTGAAGATGAGAACGTCGTTCTCGCCGTTGGTGGTCCGCACCGACACCAACTCGTCACCATCGACCAACTTGATGGCGACCAACGTCTGGTTGCGCGACTCGTACTCCTTGAACTCGGTCTTCTTGGCGATGCCCTGCTTGGTCACCATCACCAGGTAGCGCCCCGTCTCGTAGTCCCTGGTGTCGATGATCGCCTGCACCCTTTCCTCGGGCTCGAGGGGCAGGACCGACTGGGCGAGGACACCCTTGGCGGTGCGGGACTGCCTCGGGATGCCATGCGCCTTGATGCGATGGACGAGGCCTCTGTTGGTGAAGAACAACAGATAGGCGTGCGCCGTGGTGTGAACGAGGTGCTGGATGACGTCGGTCTCCTGGACCTCGGCAGCCTTGACCCCGCGCCCACCACGGCCCTGGGTCTTATAGGTGGAGGCGGGCACCGACTTGATGTAGCCCGCCGAGGAAACCGTCACGATCAGCTCGTCGTCGGCGATGAGATCCTCGAGGGAGAGGTCGCCCTCGTCGGGGATCACCCGGCTTCTCCGGCTCTCTCCGTACTTCTCCTTGATCTCAGATAGCTCGTCCCGGATGATCGCCCAGCGCCGCTTGGGGTCGGCCAGGATCGCCTCCAACTCGGCAATGAGGTCGTGCAACTCAGTGAGCTCGGAGCGGAGCTTGTCGACTTCGAGGGCGGTGAGCCGCCGCAAGGGCATGTCGAGGACGGCGTTGGCCTGGATCTCGCTCAGCTCGAACCGATCGATCAGGTTGGCCCTGGCGGCCGCAGTGTCGGCCGAGCCACGGATGATCTTGATCACCTCGTCGATGTTGTCGACGGCGATGATGAGGCCTTCGAGGATGTGGGCCCTGGCCTGCGCCTCCTGCAAACGGAAGCGGGTCCTACGCTCCACCACCTCCATCTGGTGGTCGAGGTAGTAGCCCACCATCTCGGCAAGGTCGAGGGTGCGGGGCACGCCATCGACCAGGGACACCATGTTGTACCCGAACGAGTCCTGCAGCGGTGTGTTCTTGAACAGCTGATTGAGCACGACCTGAGGCACAGCGCCGCTCTTCAGCTCGATGACAAGCCGAATCCCCACCCGGTCCGAGCTCTCGTTGCGGATGTCGGCGATGCCCTCGAGACGCTTGTTTTCGACCAGCTCCCGGATCTTGGCCTGGATCCGCTCGATAGAGACCTGATAGGGCAGCTCGGTGGCGATGATGGCGGTCCGGCCCTTGCGAATCTCCTGGACGTCACAGACCGCTCGGATCTTGACCGAGCCCCGCCCGGTGGTGAGGGCATCCCGGATGCCACCGGTTCCGACGATGAAGCCCCCGGTGGGGAAATCGGGCCCTTTGACGAACTGCAGTAGCTCCTCGGTGGTCGCGTCAGGGTTGTCGATCACATGGGTGCAGGCATCGATGATCTCGTTGAGGTTGTGTGGTGGGATGTTGGTCGCCATGCCGACGGCGATCCCCTGGGAGCCGTTGACCAGCAGGTTGGGGAACCGGGCCGGGAGCACCGTGGGCTGCTGCATCTCCCCCGAGTAGTTGTCCTCGAAGTCGACCGTGTCCTCCCTGATCCCCTCGAGGAGGTGATTGGACAGCTTGGTTAGCCGGCACTCGGTGTACCTGGCGGCGCCCGGTGGGTCGTCGATGCTGCCGAAGTTGCCCTGCGGGTCGATGAGGAGATGACGCATGGAGAAGTCCTGTCCCATGCGGACCAGGGCGTCGTAGATGGCCGTGTCGCCGTGAGGGTGGTAATTCCCCATGACGTCACCAACGACCTTGGAGCACTTGCGGTGGGCCGAGCCCGAGGTGATGTTGTTCTCGAACATCGAGTAGATGATCCGCCGCTGTACCGGCTTGAGACCGTCGCGGACATCGGGCAGGGCCCGGGAGACGATGACCGACATGGCATAGTCGACGAAGCTCTGCTCCATCTCGTCGGTGATCTCGACCTGGGGGACGCCCTCGGCCGGTGGGTTCTGCTGGGTCATGGCTCAGATATCCAGGAATCGGACGTCGTCGGCGTTCTGTTGGATGAAGGCTTTCCGAGACGCCACGTCGTCGCCCATCAAGGTCACGAAGACCTCCTCGGCCCGCGCCGCGTCCTCCATCTCCACCTGGAGCAGGGTGCGGGTGGCGGGGTTCATCGTCGTCTCCCACAGCTCCTGGGCGTTCATCTCGGCCAGGCCCTTGAATCGTGTCGGCTTCACCCTCGGGTGCTCTTTCTTGAAGGTGTCGAGACCGGCGTCGTCCTTCAGGTAATGGACCTGTGACCCGACCTTCACCCGGTAGAGGGGGGGCTGGGCGATGTAGACGTACCCGTACTCGATCAGCGGCTTCAGGTGGCGGAAGAGCAAGGTGAGGAGGAGGGTCCGGATGTGAGCACCGTCGACGTCGGCATCGGCGAGCAGGACGATCTTGTGATAACGGGCCTTCTCGATGTCGAAATCATCTCCGATGCCGGTGCCCATCGCGGTGAAGATGTCCTGCACTTCGGTGTTCTGCAGGGCCTTGGCCAGCCGTGCCTTCTCCACGTTGAGGATCTTGCCCCGGATGGGGAGGATCGCCTGGGTGTTGGAGTCCCTGGCCGATTTGGCCGGCCCGGCGGCTGACTTGCCCTCCACGATGAACAGCTCTGACTCCCCCGGGTCCCGCGATGAGCAGTCGGCCAGCTTGTCGGGGAGGCCACCCGACTCCAGGCCCGACTTGCGTCGGGTCAGCTCCCTGGCCTTGCGCGCCGCCTCCCTGGCCTTGGCCGCGCCGACGCACTTGTCGACGATGCGTCGGGCTTCCGGGGAGTGACGTTCCAGCCATTCGGGCAGCTTGCGGTTCAGCGCCTTCTCGACGTAGGAGCGGATCTCGGTGTTACCCAGCTTGGTCTTGGTCTGACCCTCGAACTGGGGCTCCTTGACCCGGACCGAGAGGACCGCGGTGAGACCTTCCCGGACGTCCTCGCCAGTCAGGTTCTCGTCCTTCTCCTTGAGCATGCCCTTGGACCGGGCGAAGTCGTTGATCGCCTTGGTCAGGGCCTTGCGAAAGCCTTCTTCGTGGGTGCCGCCCTCGTGGGTGTTGATGTTGTTGGCGAAGGAGAGAACCGATTCGGTGTATGAGGTGGTCCATTGCATCGCCACTTCGAGCTCGGCGTCCTCGCCGACATCGGAGATGTCGATGATGTGGGCGTGGAGCGGGTCACGCAGTGAGTTGAGGTGCTTGACGAAATCGACCAGCCCCCCCTTGTAGTGGAAGACCTCGATGCGCTCGGGGTCACCGCGCCGGTCGGTGAGCGTGATCTGGAGGGCCCGATTGAGAAACGCTGTCTCCCGCAGCCGGGAGGCGACTGTGTCGTAGTCGAACTCGGTGGTCTCCTGGAATGTCAGCGGGCTCGGCCAGAATCGGATGGTGGTCCCGGTCTTCTTGATCGGCTTCACCTTTTTTGGGTCGCGCGTCTTGGGCTGCCCTTCGTGGAACTGCTGGTAATAGACGTGGCCCCCGCGCCTGACCTCGGCTTCGAGCCGGCTGGAGAGCGCATTGACCACCGACACCCCGACACCGTGCAGCCCGCCGGAGACCGTGTAGGCCCCTTGCTCGAACTTGCCGCCGGCGTGAAGCGTGGTGAGGACAGTGGTCAGCGCCGAGCGCTTGGTCTTCGACATCTGCTCCACGGGGATGCCACGCCCGTCATCGACGACCTCGACTCCGCCGTCGGCGAGGAGGGTGACTTCGATTCGGGTGCAGTGTCCGGCCATTGCCTCGTCGACCGAGTTGTCCACGACCTCCCAGATGAGGTGATGCAGGCCCCTGGGGCCGGTGGATCCGATGTACATCCCGGGCCGTCTCTTGACGGCCTCGAGACCCTCGAGCACGGTGATGTCTTTGGCTTCGTAACTGTCGCGAGTGGCCGTCACGACCCTCCTTGTGGGACCTTGGGGTGTGTCTGCTGGTGGACCTGGATCAGGAGCCGGGGACCCGGCTTCAGACGAGTTTCACGGATGTCATTTTACAGGAATTAGCTGAGAAAAACGAATCAATCAAGGGGTACGCCGATCATCGGCTGGCCGGCGCCCGAACCTCGATCTTTTCGATCACGCCCTCACCGAGGGCACAAGATAGGGCGGCCACCAGATCGGCACTCCCGTACCTGAGGAACGCCACCATCGACGGGCTGCCGGCCTCCACCACGAGGGTCCTCCCCTGGATGAACAGAGGTCGGGAACGCCCCGACCAGGGCGTACCGGCCAGCTCGTCCCAGCCGGCGGTGATACGTGCCATCGCCATCGGGTCGGACATCCCCATCCGGCGGAACATCTCCTCCAAGGAGGCTCGGAAGGGGGTGAGATCGCCGTCGTTCACCGCCGCACCCCATCGCCCACCCGCCACACCTCGCCCTCCACCGGGACGTCCTCGGGGCGTGCCGAGCTGATCAGGGTCTGTGTCTCGGCCGGCAGCGTCTTGGCCCGGGCTGAGGCGCGCTGCGGGTCGAGCTCGGAGAAGACGTCGTCGAGCAGCAGGACCGGGGGCTCGTCGATCATTTCGGTCACCGCCCGGTGGGCGGCGAGCTTGACCGCAAGCGCCATCGTCCGCTGCTCGCCCTGGCTGCCGTGGGTACGGGTATCGACGCCGTCGAGGGTGAGGACCGGCTCGTCGCGATGGGGGCCGACGGTGGTGAGCCTTCGGTCGTAGTCGATATTTCGCGACTTCTCGAGAGACTCCAGGATGGCGGAGGTGAAGTCGGCGGCGGCGCCATCGAGCCCGTCGCCGGCACCCCAGGAAGCGACGTATCCGATGGACGCCCTCTCCGGTCTCCCCGCGATATCGCCGTATGAGGCCTCCAGGTGTGGCGACAGCGTCTCAATCACCCTGGCCCGCCGTGACATGACCCTGCCACCCGCCTGGGCGAGGCGGGCATCCCAAACCGAGAGAGTGGTGCTGTCGCGCTCGCCCGACTTGAGAAATGCGTTCCTTTGTCGCAGCGCCCGATCGAACTCGGCCTGGTCGTGATGGGCGGCCGACCAGAGCTGCACCGCGACCGCGTCGAGTAAGTCGCGGCGATAGGCCGGGCCCCGCTTCACGAGATCCAGGTCCTCGGGGAGAAACGCGATGACACGAAGCACACCGAGTAGGTCGGCCGTCTTCTGGAGACGGGTCTTGTCCAACTGGGTGCGACGCGGCCCGGACCTCGGTACCTCGATCTCGACGAGCCGCTTCCGCAGCCCGCTGGAAACTCCAGCTCTGACCACAGCTGCGTCTTCGCCGTCGGTGATGAGGGCTGGGTCGGGCACCGAGCGGAATGACCGCAGCGACGACAGGTAGGCAATCGCCTCAAGGAGATTCGTCTTCCCGGCGCCGTTGGGGCCGAGCAGGAGATTGACCCCGGGATCAGGCTGCCACTCGAGTTCCTGGTAGGAACGGAAATGAGTGAGCGAGACCCAGTCGACCTTCATTCAGACCCGAACGGGCATCAGCAGGTAGAGGAAGTCGTCCTCGGCGCCGCTGTCGATCACGCTCGGCTTGAACGCGTCTATGACCCGGATCCGGATCGAATCGCCCGAGATCGCAGTGACCCCATCCTGGAGATACCTCGGGTTGAATGCGATCGATACCTCTTCCTCCGCGCCTTCGAACACGCCGGGAAGATGCTCGGTCTCGCCACCGACATCCTGACGGGTGACCGCCACCTCCACTCCGCCCTCCATGAGCTTGAGACGCACCGGGATGTGGTCCTCAGCAACGAGAGTGACCCGGCCCAGGGCGTCGAGCAGGACGTCTTTCTCCAGCACGACCTGGCTGGGATAGCTCTCGGGCAGCAATGACTGGTATTTGGGGAAGTTCCCGTCGATCAGTCGCAATCTCAACATCCCCTTGTCCGAGGTGAACACCGCCTCGCGGTCACGCAGCTGGGCGGTGACTTTCGTGGACCCGATAGAACGGGGGAGCTCTCTCAAGCCTCGAGCCGGCACCAAACCCGTGCCCTCCAGACCCACTCCCCTGAGTTCCCGCTTGGCCAGCCGGTACGAGTCGGTAGCCACCATCCGCAGTCCCTCGTCGGAGCTCTCGAAAAGGACCCCGGTCAAGATCGGGCGTGCGCCGTCACTGGATGCGGCAATCGTCACCTGGGAGATAGCCTCGGCCAGCTCCTCGCCATCGACCTCGACCCCGTCGGCGACCACGTCTTCCTGCACCGGGAAGTCGTCGACGGTCAGAGGTCGCAGAGTGAAGCGGGGGCCATTCCCCTGGATCTCGATATCCGTGTCACTCACCCCGATCGTCACCGCGCCGGCAGGCATCTTCCGCACCGCCTCCGAAAGGAGTCGCCCGGGGATGACCACCCTTCCCTCCTCCATCACCTCGACCTCAGCCGAAGTGCGAACGGTCACATCGAGATCGGTGCCGGTGACTCGCAGCGTGGTAGCGGAGACCTCGCACAGCAGACCCTGCAGGACGGGCAAAGCGGTCCGAGCCCCCACAGCCCGGTTGGCTCGGGCGAGGACATCGGCGAGCTCGTCTCGCTGCGCTCGGATTCTCACAGGTGGAGGTCCCTTCTTCTGCTGCTATTGATTTTCATTTAGAGAGTATTAGTCGTAGTAGGGGGTTGTGGATTTGGGGATTAGTTGGATTCTCGCAGGTTTCGATGGGGGTTTTGCCTGTGCGTCGGGATGGGGACGGTCTGTGTGATAGTGGCCTGCTCTGGGGGATAACTCAGCCACGTGTGGATATGCCCCCACCTTTCCTCAGGTCCTGTGTGAGTTGTGT
>Ga0105092_10001217_pt1 | contig 13718 bp, 10 predicted proteins | sample PPLLak2March2015_FD_87021 | JGI IMG/M metagenome (GOLD analysis project Ga0105092, IMG submission 87021) | Freshwater sediment microbial communities from Prairie Pothole Lake near Jamestown, North Dakota, USA - PPLs Lake P7 Core (1) Depth... | ecosystem: Environmental > Aquatic > Freshwater >... | reverse complement strand
TGGACAGGGAAGATGTTCCCGCTGACCGGGGACTTCTTCATTTCCCGTGCGTAGGAGCGGGCGTAAACAGCACGGCCGCAGGCTCATCCAGGTCGCTTTGCAGAAGCAGTTCGTTCACCCAGCGATTACAGCCCATAGGCTCACCCTCTTTGCTGCGAATTTACCCTGCGGGCACGCGCTCGCGAATGGGCGCGGATTTTTCGATAATTCGTAAAAGTCCGTGGCAAAGGTAGGCAAACCCTGCCTGCTTGTCTTTCGGTAGCAGCTTGAATTAATTAAAAATGAGGACCGCCCGCAGGCGGTCCTCATGCTGGTGGTACTTCCCGTTCCTTACCGGGCTTTGATCTTGATCTGCTTCGGTCGAGCGGATTCGGCCTTGGGCAGTCTCAGCGTTAAGACGCCGTTGGTGACGTCCGCTTCGACGTGATCCGCGTCGATGGGGGCCGGCAGGCGCAGGGTCCGCGTGAACGAACCGCTGGGCAGTTCCTGAACGAGGTAACCGTTGTTCTCCTCGGCCTGGTATTCCACCTTGATTTGGACAACGTCTTCCAGGACCTGAATGTTCAGTTCCTCGGATTTAATTCCCGGCACAAGTGCGGAAAGGACGTACGCTTCGTCCTCCTCACGGACATTGATCCCGAGCGTCTGGTCGCGGCTCTCGACCCAGCGGCGTGCCGTCCGGCGGTATGGCCTGTCCTGAGCGAAGTCGAAGGGATAAGTCTGCAAATAGAAGGTCATGGCTTGTCTCCTTTATGAATTAATTGAATTAGGCTAAGTTTATTTAGGCGATATAAGAAAAAGGGAAAAGCCATATAGAATTTATATATGAAAATCCCCCGCAAAATCTGCGGGGGAAGCTTTCTTTTTGTATCCAGTTGTTTATGGCAGGTGCTCGCCGAATTCGGAATAGAGCCAGTCCAGATCATCGGCTCGATCGACACGATAAACACCGCCTGTCCCGCCGCAGGTACCGTTGAGCCCAAAGGAGGTCACACCGGCAACGACGTTCGAGTCGCCGATGAAGTTGGGACCACCCGAGTCGCCAAAGCAGGTACCACCGGTATTCGCATTATTGGATAACAGCAGGGAGTAATCGCCTACGATGCCGCCGTTGATCTGGATCAGGTGAGGGTGTGCCACCATACGAACTCTCTGATTATTCTCCTTCCAGGAGGCTGCATCCGGGAAACTTTCCTGAAGACCGTAGCCAACCGCTGTAAAGGTGACATCCTGCTTGCCGCGTTTGGTCTTCAAACCATCCAGTTGATCCAACTCTGGCAGGGCGCCAAAAGAGCCCGGATTATAGGGTTCGTCCAACACGACAACACCCAGATCGTACAGAAAGAATGCGTTCGGATCATATTGCGGGTGGGTGTAGGGAGTCCCGCCTGCATCACCGGTGTTGGGGTAACCATTTGCAGGAATACCTGATTCAACATCCGAGTCAAACCAGATCTCCACATGTGCCGCGGGAGCCTCGGTACAATGACCCGCCGTAAGGAAGAGAGTTTCTGAAAGCAATGTACCACTGCAGCGCCAGAGTGGATTGCCCTCCTCATCCTGAGCTACCATCAGGCCCACATAGGGATGACCTTCACCATCCAACTCACCATCAGTGACCGCACTGGCAACACCAATCGTGCTCAATACCAGCGTCAATGTAAGCAGCAGAGCGATCGTTACCTTTTTCATGTTTTCTCCTCAGGTTTTAAAATGTTTTCAGCCAACTTGATCTGTGCAAGATATGGCTTTTCGAACAGCTTCTCTGAGCGGCAGCCTCCTTTCCTGGCAGGCATGCATCCCGCCTTGCGACGGTTTTGCCCGTTTAATAGGACGTGAATTCAACTCAGGCGAAGCGTCCTTAGATTAAGGGTTAGTTAGAAAATCTTCCACAAGCGGGTAAACGACACAGTATTGTCTTAGGTCTTACGACCAAAATCCTGTAAAATCGATGAGGAGATGGATAAAAATTCTCATAAGAAATATGAAACCTTTCTGTCATGAGATTCGTCTGGAAAGAGCTTTATCCGTGCATTTGACCATCAAAAGGAGTTCGTAGTATGAATATCCATTGGATTTCGCTCATATTATTGGTTACCCTCGCTTTGACAAGCTGTGTGCCTTCCGGAACCGAGCCACTCCCCTCGAACCCCCAGCAAGCTCCTTCCGAGGAGCCGGCCCCAACCTCAACCGAAAATCCGCTACAATTAAACAATACTCCGGAGTCGAAAGAAATGCCATCCAATCCCCCTTCCGTGGAAAAGTTTGTGACCCTGGCAAAAAAGGACCTTGCCGAACGCCTGCAGATCGAGGCAGGTGAAATTGCCCTGGTCAAGACAGCCGAGATGACCTGGCCCAATGCCGCCCTGGGTTGTCCAAGCCCCGGGAAGGTTTACGCGCAGGGTCAGGTACCCGGTTACCAGCTCTGGCTGCAAGCCGAGGGCGTGGAATACATCTACAACACAGATTTATCGGGGCAGGTGATCCTTTGTCCTCAATACCATCCTGATGACCTTGATTCGCTGATCCCCAAAACGCCGGGACCGACTCAACAGATCGGCGTGCCAATCGATTGACAAGACGCAACCAGCAAAAGAGGCTCCTGATTGTCAGGAGCCTCTTTTTACTACTGCTTGATTGGTCAATATACCTATCGTTTGTTGATCTTTAACTCCATCCAACCACCAGGTTTATGCGACATGTTGACCACGCGGATCTTGACGCCAAAGCCCGGAAGCGGGACGCTCGACCAGCCAAGGTGACCGATGGACGGGTCGGGTGCAACCCAGTAGCTCTGGGTATCGTCAAAGAGCGGGTTGGCTCTCAGGTTGCCATAGCACTGTACGAAGGTCGTGTTCACGTGCAGGCAGATCTTGTCGGTCTTTTGTGTGCCGAATGTCGAGTCATACGACTGGATGCGCGGGCGCCAGACCTGTCCGTTGTCGGGACGCAGGAGCAGGTCCGGATGTGCGTCGACCGGGAGGAAGAAGCCGCCACAGCGCCCGGAGGCGCAGTTGTCGCCTACATTGTTATCCGGGAAGGAGTAATCGAGATACCAGACCAGCAAGCCATCCTGATAGGGGAAGTGTTCCACCCAGTTGGGTTTGGTATCGAGGAACCCGAAGTTGTAGGGACCGGTGCGCAAGCCCTCATCATAGCCCACGTACTGGCGATATTCCGCGACATAGAAGTTGGCAAATGACTCAACGATTGTGCCAGTCGTGCGGAAGAATCCTGCATACGCCCAACCCGGATCCGTCTCTGCATCGTCCAGTGGCAGGCCGGTGATGGCGATATCATCCACACCGAAGCCAGGCTCAGCCACCGCACCATCCGTCCAATAGCGGAAACCGAGGGTGACGGTCTGCCCGGCAAACGCCGAGAGGTCGGCTGTCAGAGGTACCCAGGCTCCGCCACTGGAACCTGTAATGCCTTCCCCAAAGTTCTGGCCGTTGGGATTCGTGTTGGTGGAAAGATTGGTGGCAACCGACGTACCGTTCACGGTCAGGTAGGCGTAATCCCAATCCAATTCGATTTCATAGCGCACTTGTGCGGACAGGGTAACTGTGCCGGCAGGTAACGTGACGTCGCGCGTCATACTGTTGTCAAGGTCATTTCCCGAACCTGAGTGATAGAAGTAACTGCCAGCATAAGGATCCCCAATGAAGGAATTGACTTCCTTGTCAGGCAACGTCACGACAAGTTGTTGCGCCCTTTTTGTATTGTATTCGGCGGGACCCAGCTTGACCTCCGCCCTCTGGTCATAGTTGACCGTCGTATAGTTCGACCAGCCCAGGTAGAGCTTCTCATAAGCGCTCATATGGATCGGCTTGGAACCGATGCCTTCCTCAGGCTTGCCAGTGCTGCCATAAGAGCCACTGGAATACAGTGTCCAGAAACCGGTGGAGTTCTCTGCACCGCCGGTGTTGCCGCTTGTGTCGTACAGATCAGGCAGTCCCAGATCATGACCGAACTCATGAGCAAACACACCCACCCCACCATTTTCGGGCTCGACAGTATAATCGCCGATCCAATAGCCAGAGCCGCCGATTTGAACACCACCCAGCAAGTAATCAGGGGATGGTCCCACAGAACCGATCAAATTGAAGAATGCGTACCAACGATGGCTCCAGATGGCGTCTTCGCCCTGCGCGCCGCCCCCGGTTTCCTCGCCCTCACCGGCGTGCACGATCTGGAAGTGGTCGATGTAACCATCGGGTTCATCGAAGTTTCCATCGCCGTCAAAGTCATAGCGATCCCAGACATCGAACTGGCTCAGATACGCGTTGATATCTGCATTGGTCATACCGTTCGCGATCTGAGTGTCATACCATGAATCCGCACCATGGTTCACAAAATCCCATACCGTGGAGCACACGATGCCGCCACAGATGTTTGTGCCATAGCGAGCTTCGTTAAAGGGAACCTGCACCCAGTCTGTTACCTGGCCGTTGACCGCATAGCGGTTCGACGACTGTTCGATATAGAAATTACGCATCGAGACAGCGCCTGGCGCTTCGGAGAAGAGCATATTCTCATAATAGTCTTTGGTAAAGTCTGGTGCCCAAATGGTCGTGTTATCTACCGACCGGTCAGGTTGAGGGATCTGATTGTGGAGCGGTCCGGGAGTCCCCTGGGTTACCGGATGGATCGTGTTGCCGAACTCAGCAAGGATCGTCCAGATCGTATCCTCCCCCAGGCGGTCCAACTCGACGTAATGCTTTAATCCCACCTTGTGAGTACGGCGATTCCCATCGCCATCTTCCTTGCCATGGAGCTTGGCTTCAACAGCCAATGCTTTGGCGTCCCGCTGTGTATCCCCCAGTGGATGAGCTGCATCGTCAACCGGGGAACTGTAGAGAAGTCCCAACCCATCTATCGGAGGCGCCGGGGCGGCACTGGCAACAGGAATCATAGCCACCACTAACATCGTAACAATCAATAAAGTACCAAACCACTTTGCTTTCATTAACTATCTCCTCTATAGTTTGACAGAAGCTGGTAAAAAAGTGCCGTGGCAGAGCTACTATTCTTATGTAAGTTTGCACCTCCTGTAAAGCCGCCGAACAAAAAAGCCGACGGTCTGGCGGTCTACCATTCTGTACGCATCAGTTTGGCAGATCCATGACTTTGCGCCCCCACCTCACGATGAGTTTGCCTTTTCGACATCATTAAAGCATGCTAATTTCACCTTAAATGGTATATTAAATTCCTTAAAAAGGCAAGCAAACCACGGTACTTTTTTTACATTAAAAGGTTACACTTTTCCATCTCAGGCTGTAGGGAACCTTTCCGCCAGGCGATTCGTCTACACAAAAACTGTGTATAGTTACTCTAAAGGAGTATGTTATGAGAGTCTTCTGGATTTTAGCGATTACCCTGCTGGCATTTGCTCTGGCAGGTTGTGGGCCTTCTCAGCCAGATGGAGATTTGCCCCCCACCCCATTAGATCCCCCTTCTGAAGAAGCTATTTCGACTCCTTCATCTGAATTTTCAAACCAAGGAGATATTGCAGAAATGACCCCAACAACGTCTGCCAACGCCAGCCTGCAAAACTTGATCGAAAAAGCCCAAGAGGATTTGGCGCAAAGATTGACTATCTCACTAACGCAAATTAGTCTCCTGGAAGCCAAAGCGGTCGTCTGGCCGGATTCTAGTCTTGGCTGTCCACAACCCGGTATGCGCTATAAACAGGTTCCTGAAGATGGAGCTCTGATTGTTTTACAGGCAAATGGGATTAAATACGAATACCACAGTGGCGGCAGTCGTGGACCGTTCCTATGTCAGAAAGTATCCAAGGAGCCCAGTCCGCCGGCCCCAATCGATCTTCTGAATCTGACACCGTCCAGCCCCGGTTCCTCCGACCCGGATGCGCCGACCCCTGACAGCAGCATTCCGCCTGGCGAAGATCAATAAGTCATCCTCATGCGATACAAACTGCCCGCAGGCATGCCTGCGGGCAGTTCTTTCCATACAAACACATTCCCCCAGATTGTCAACTGACAGGGCTAGCGATTATCAACGTTGATGAGGGTCAACCCCATCAGACCGGAATCGCCGGTATGGGAAACCGCGCCGAGATGCCACTGGCCAGCAGCAGCACCGGTCCAACTGACAGTAATGGTTTCCACACTGCCAATCGTGGCAGAGGTGGGCGCTGAATCGATCACCAGATTTCCACCCGTTGCCAGCGGAACAGCCCAAGTATACATATCATAGGTTGAGTCGGGACCGACTGTTTGCCAGCCGTGCACGTAAACAGTCCAGGTGCCATCTGCTGGTAACGAAATATCCACCAACTCTTCGGTGCCTCCTGACGTGCTGCTTGCCACCAGGTCGCCATTTGGATCAAAGACATAGACGTCAAGGTCCGCGTCGGGTTCCGTAGCTTCGGGCGGTATGGCGATCCGGAAGAAGGCTGCCCCCGAGAGATTGAAGGTATGTGCATTGCTGAATCCGTCACCTGGATCGAAATCCTGATCGGGGTCCTGCACCACAGTCGCGTTTGTAACTGTCGCCGGAATTAATCCGTGAGCTCCAGCGGTGTAGGATCCGGTGTAACCAAATTGCACATCGAAGCTGGCTGAACCAGTTTCGCCGCTGCCAAAGACTTCAGCCGGGGCAGAGAAGAGTGCACCATTTACTGCGATCGGGCTGTACACGGAGTACTTGCCAGCCTTCCAGGTGAGTGAGCCAAAGCGCCACTCGCCAACCGGGCCACTACCGTTGTTTGTGATAGTCACCTCGAATGTGGCCGAGTCGCCGGGATTGAGCGTTAGCGAGTTTGGAGTCACGGTCACGTCATAACCGGGAGGGGCAACAACCTTGGCTTTGAACGTTTCCCGCCGGCTGGCAACGCTTGTAACAGTGCGTATCACCGTCTGTGTGCCGGCCAGTTCACTGACGCCGATGGACGGATAATTGAGGTTATAGGGCTCGGAGGGGATGCCATTTGCTTCCAGGAAATCACAGCTCGCTGGGCTAAAGACGCCCCAATTCATGCCGCAGGTGAATGCTGCGTATTCGAACAAGCCAGCATCATAGACGAGTCCAGGCTCAGTGATCGAGCCTCTCGTCCATCTGCCACCCGGGTTGATGTGACCAGAGCCCATGTCAAATGGATCAGCCTGGCTGACACGGTCGTTATCACGAACTTTCTGATAGGCAGTTGTCATCAGCGCTGATTTCGCCATTGCCGCGCTCCACTCAGGATGAGCCTGCTTAAGCAATGCGAAGACACCCGCGACGTGCGGGCTGGACATGGATGTTCCGGCGATCGCCTGGAACAACTCACCGGGGACAGCACCCGGATCGGGGAATGGTGAATTACCAGCCAGGATCTGAAGGCCTGGTGCGGTAACATCCGGCTTAATGATATCCGGGGCAACCGCATTGGGACCGCGCGAGGAAAAGATCGTCATGGTTGGAGCATTGGGCCACTTGCTGGTGCGGGGTCCGCACTCACGATCGAACCAGTCATGACCTTGCCCGAATCTTCCGTAATTGGGGAAGTGGAAAGTCTGACAGCCCCAATGATCCTCGCGTGTTTCGATCTTCGCCTTGGCGAAGCGAGAATTGGCAATATAAGACTTGATCTTCAAACCAGGCGTGTAATCGATATGCACAGACGGTACCCAGTGCGTGTCGGTATACAAATTGTCAACGTCATTTGCGTTGTACAAGATCATCCCCACCCCACCAGCCTCGTACACCGCCAGGCTCTTTTCCACACGGCCAACAACGCCGCGCAGACAGAGAACGATCTTGCCAGCTACGCTGCCCGTGAACGGGACTGCGGGGTCACAGAGTTCGTTCCCTGCCGCCGCAGCATCTACCAGGCCTGTCCAACCCAGTTCAGGGGTAAGCGATGCACCAGTATACTTTCTGCCATTGCCAAGGGTGATCTCGCCTTCATAGAAACGTTTCTGAGTGCTTGCACCCACCGTCGTAAGCCAGGGCATCGTTCCGGGATTACCAACGGTCGAAACCCCCGGGCCGGAGTTGCCAGCCGAGGTAGCCACAAATACACCTGCATCGGCGGCAAACAGGAAAGCGATTTCATCAGCACTGGGCAGCGCTGCGCCGCCACCAATGGAGTAATTAATGACATCCACACCGTCCGCAACTGCCTGGTCAATGGCTGCTGCCAGATCCGAAGTGAATCCACCCAGATTGCCGAGGCCTTTGTAGGCAATGATATGAGCGCGCGGCGCAATGCCGGAGATGGTGGCCACAGGCAAGCCATACATGCTGGCTTCCACACCCGCGTTGCCAGCCGCGGTAGAGGCTGTGTGAGTGCCGTGACCATCATCGTCACGGGCCGAGTCGAACTCATCCGGGTCCGCACCCACTAGGGCACGATAGGTGTCCAACATCTGATATGCGCCGATCAATTTATTATTGCAGGTGAAAGGCGCGTCGTTCGGATTATGAGCCGTGTTGCCAAACTCGCAAGCTAACGGACCCGTGGGAGGTGCAGGGTAACTGCCATCATCCGCGAAAGAGGGATGCTCTGGCCAGATGCCGGTATCGATGACGCCTACGACAACGCCCTCACCGGTATACCCGCTGTCATAAGCGCCGCCCCTGACGTTCAGTCCGAGGAATTCCGGGCTGCTATCCGTTTGAGCATAACGCCTTTGATCTTCCATGACAAACTTGACATTCTTCTGCATCTTAATGGCTTCGGCCTGCTCTGCGGTCAGGATGGCAGAATAGCCGTTCAACGCAACGGTATAGTCGTGGATTTTTGCACCCGCACTTACACCGGCTGCTTCCAGCGACTCTTCATGTTGTGATTCCAGAAAATTGTCATAGGCGCGTACAGCAGTATCAGCAGTTTCGAGCTTTTCTCCCCCCTGAATTCCGGTGGCAGCCAGCCCCGCTATGTCACCCTCATAAGAGATAATTGGGGCTTCTTCCAAAACAACGATATATGACTTGGCCTCTTCCTGGGCAAGAGGACGTTCACTTCCTTGTGCCAGTGCCGGAGTGGTTAAAGACAGGGTTAATAGGAAAACCATTAAAGCATTAAAAACTTTTCTTTGCATCTTTCTCTCCTCTTGAAAGAAAATTCATTGGATCCCATTGTTAATAGATTCAAACTATTTTGACTATGAGACGCACCTCCTTCCTACCGATAAACAAAAACCGCCAAACAAAAAAAAATTTTCGGCGGTCTGGCGGTCTGCCTCTGTACGCGTCAGTTGGGCAGATCCATGACTTTGCGCCCCCGTCTCGCGGCGGGTTTGCCCTTTCGAAATCATTAAAATAGGACTAACTTCACCCTTAATTTTATATTAAATTCAAAAAAAAAGACAGGCTGGTGTAACTTTTTGGTTCACAAATATTTTTCCTTATTACCATGACTATGAGAAATGGAAAAGGTTACAAAAGCACTCCGATTTATCCACTGACGGTTATAATCCTGCCTATGCCCAAACACTCGCAAACAGCGAATATTTTTAATTCTCACCTAAGTTAAATAGCCCATGGATAAGCGTCCATTTACTGACCACAGTATCCTTCTCCCAATCGGGATCAGTGTTTTTTCTATTGCAGGGATTTTGATTGTATTTTTAGCCGTGCTTCTCGATCAACTACAAGTTGGGGTTCCGGCAGACCCAACTGCAACACCGTTCACATATCTCCTTATCGCTCCTGAAACACCTATCTCTGACCCTGAATTCGAAACGGCTCCTCGCCAGGCATTTTCTACCGAAGAACCTGCTGGTTCTACTCCGCTGGAAACCCCACAGGAGAGATTCACCGCCTTTCCAACGGAAGCGTCTTCACAAACCAATCCGCCAGTAAACAATACGCTTTCAGGCGCAACAAACACACCGGCAGCCAGTACGGACGTGTTGAACGTAACAGACAGATATGATGATACAGATTCCCGCCTTGAATACGACGGTGACTGGGTTAGCCAGGCCAATGTTGGGAATGCCTACCAAAAAACCTTATTTGTTTCGAACACGCTTGGCAACGATCTTATATTGGAGTTTGTGGGACAACAAATCGTCATTGGATATTTGGGCGCGCCCGGCCTTGGCTCAATTGCCATCTCCATCGATGATGAGGAATTCCTGTTGAATCAATCGGTCGGCAAAGAGTGGGTTTCACCGCAATTCGAGAATACCGAGCATTTTGTCATCATTATTCATGAGAGCGGAGACTCAGTAAATCTGGATTACATTAACATTCTTAGTTCGGATTAGCGTTCTCCTAATCCCAAGCGTTATAATCTTCTTATCCAACTGTACGGTTAAGCGGGGAAGTCTAGTCAATCTTCTGTGCAAAATGCTACTTTTGCCAAATATATTTGCAGAGGAACCTTTTTACCCTGCCAGCGTCCTATACAAAGGAGGCACCATGTTTACTCGCATACTCACCTTTATCCTGCTTGTGGCTATGGCGGCCTGCGCGCCCGCTCCCATTCAGCATGCTACCCCTACACCAGACATCGTTGAAAATACAGAGGAAGCTCCATCGAATATCACGTCAACTCCATCGCCCGTCCCGGAGGGTGGACTACAAAAGAAATTTACCGCGATCGTCAGGCAGGATCTGGCAACCCGCCTCAGTATGGATGTGGAAGCGATCAGCGTTATTTCCTTAGAATCCATCGAGTGGCCCAATGGCGCACTTGGATGTCCGGCCCCGGGGAAAGTCTATACCCAGGGAACGGTACCCGGCTTTCGGATCCGGCTGGAAGCGGAAGATCAGGAATATTCCTATCATACCGATCGCAGAGGTCAATTCCTTCTTTGTCCGGAGGAGAATGTTGATGTTCCCGATTTCCCATCCATTCCTGTGGAACCCGGTGAAATCGACGACGGTCAACCCTGGGTTCCCGTAGACTGAAAGCAAAAGAGGAAGAGCCCGCCGGCACCGGCGGGCTCTTTTTGGTTACAGCGAACAAAACTTTCTGTTTTAGTGACGTGAGTGCTTGAGTTCGTAATGTGTTTTATGACCGTGATTCCACTCATTGATGATCTCATAAGTGTAAGCGGCATAACCATTGTAATCCTCAGGAGCATCAAAGGTGACGATCATGACGGCGCTGTCAGACCATCCCATCACCTTTCGCAGCGAGATCCTGCCATCCTCGGTCACTTCGTCGAGTCTCATGGTATGCACCTGATAGCGTGCCCACCTGCCCCAGCCTCTCTTCCCAACGAAGGTCACGGTGAAGTTGTTGTCGATTGGGAATAACTCAGAAAGACTCTGGAAGATACTGGCATCGGTGCCATCGGAGATCAGGGTGCCGTCGACATAGACATTATCGATATACCAACCCTCATTGCTGAAAGCCCAATCGTTGACCAGGCGGAAAGCGACCAGAATATTCTGATCCGCGTAGGGACTTAGGTCATAGCTTAAAGTAACCGGGGTGGCCATCGTGCCGGTCAGGCCAGGCACGTTCGCGATCACTGTCGGATAGGCACCGTCGGCATAATCGCTCGTGGAGTATGGCTCATCACCCATATCCATCAGGCTGGTCCAGGTCAGACCGCCGTCCGTAGAGACCTGTACGAAGCCAAAGTCCCAAAAAGCTTCCATATCCCAGGTGGTATCAAACGACAAAACACCACCGCCAACAGTCTCAAAGATAGCCCAATTATCGACTTCGTCACCCGTGCCGCTGTAGAGCCGGCCGTCTTCCGTGGAAGTCCAGGGAGTGGGCGTCTGGCTCAGATCCACGCCGTTGAAGACCAGCTTGCTGAACTTCTTAGGGTTGCCTGTCAGCCAGATGTAATCTGCACCCCAGGGCGGAGCGCCGGGTGTCTCAAAGGCTTCAGGGTTGGGGGCTTCAGGCGTGCCAATGTCAATGCCTACATCCAATGTCTTGAAGCCGTATTTGTATTTACTCTGTGAGGAGTCGATCAGGACAGCCACGGCGAAATCATGGTAAAGCTCGGCAAAACTATTCCTCTTCCATTTCGGATTTGACGCCAGTGTGGAATTGACGCTGGTAATGCCGTTATCCTGGTTATGGAATTCAGCCTGGATAAACTCCTGACCAAATTTTTCATACAGATACATCTGGTACAGGAATGCCATGCCATAGTCGGCGACTATCTCCTCGCCACCCTGGTCACCCCAGGCAACCAGCGAGTTCTCGGGCATTTCCTGGAAGGTGGTGTAGTTGTCCTCGTTCACCACGTATCCGGTCAAATACTCGGAGAACATGGACAGACTCTCGTTCATCCAGGTAATCTCGTCTTCATCGTAGTCGTCATGCAGCAGGTGCTGATACTCGTGTGCGAAGACGCTTTCATACAGGTATGGGCGGGTGCCGTCCGGTCCAACCCGGTTGAACCAATCGTGCGAGTCGATCGACATGATGTTGCGATCGAAGAAAATTTCGAAAGTTGGTGAGTAGAATCCCGCAATATAGTTGGGGTAGGTGGAATCGTAATACGCGTCATCTCTGACATTCGATACCAGAACTACCTGTCTGCCAGCCGAATTCGCAGGATTGTAAAGCGTCGGGTCTGTTAAGAAAGCAGGGACTGGATCGGGCGCCCAAAAATCCGGGTCGGACAAGACTTCATTAGAGCCATCATGAAAACTTGGCATACCAAAGAAACTTGTTTCAACAGGGTACATATTGTTGTCGAACTCGCTGACCAAGTAAGCAGCCTGTTCGCAAGCTATCTCCGGTGTGGGACGGGGGTCGCCTGCTGGATAGGCCAGATTTGCCTGTACCCATAACTCGGCACCTTCGCTTTGGGCAACCAGATAAAATGTTGTAAAGAAGTACTGTCCAGTGAAATCATTAAGCGACATCCATACTTTTGTATCGAGAATACACTCGGTGTATGGAGTATTGGTGGCTGCTTCTGCTGCCTCCACTTCGGTTAGAAGGTCAACCGTTGGCGCTTGGACACGATCTGCCGTGGATTCCCACTCGCGCAATTCAGGGCCGACATCCACAGGCTTGTAGTCTGGTAAGCCTGTGGCAGCCAAGACCGTCATAGGGACGATCGCCACGGCCAGCATCACAACCACCAAAGAAATATTAAACAACTTTGCTTTCATAATAACCATTCTCCTCTTACTGCTTGGATTTGAACTTATCGGAATTTTGTTCCTAACTGTTGTTGCAAATCTTCTTTATATTTGGAATACAGATACCTCCTTATAACAAACAACCGCCGAACAAAAAATTTCGGCGGTCTGGCGGTCCCACGCAAGTGGGATCCATGACTTTGCGTCCCCACCTTACGATGGGTTTGCCTTTTTCGAAAAAGTAATAAAGGGCTTAGGCAGACACAAAGTACTTCTAAATTGTGTCTTAATATTACACGTTTTTTAAGGTAGAGACAAGAGGAATAAGTCTAACAGGAGGAAAAAGGTATAATCCTGCTCTATGTCCAGACGTTCTATCATGCTTCTACTAATTGTTGTGACCGCCATAGGCGCGGCAGCATTTGCTTATTATGTTTACCGGCGGCCCAACGCAGTGCGTGTGACCAAGTTCTATCAGTGGATTCGGAATCCCGACTCTCACCCGGACTGGAAGCTGGCTGCCGGTTCCCAATGTGGTCCGGCCCCTTTTCTTTTCCCGACCGACGGCTTCGCCGGCTTCCTGTGGGGGGATTCGTTCGGGTTGCGGAAAACACATCAAGGGATCGATGTCTTCGCCGGGACGGAGGAGGGCATCACGCCCGTCGTCGCGGCGTCTCCAGGGTATCTCACCCGCCAGGCGG
>Ga0105092_10001215_pt1 | contig 13719 bp, 12 predicted proteins | sample PPLLak2March2015_FD_87021 | JGI IMG/M metagenome (GOLD analysis project Ga0105092, IMG submission 87021) | Freshwater sediment microbial communities from Prairie Pothole Lake near Jamestown, North Dakota, USA - PPLs Lake P7 Core (1) Depth... | ecosystem: Environmental > Aquatic > Freshwater >... | reverse complement strand
GATCATGGCGGCCACGCCGGCTGCGGCAAAGAACCAGACGATAAGGCGCCCAATGCCAATCGGGTACTGGCGAAGCTTCAGGGTTTCAACCAGCGCTGTCATGGGATTCCTCCTTGGGACCTGTTTCGAGCCCCGATTCGGGACCTTTCTTGCGGTGGGTGAACCAGTACGTGGCAGTCACCAGGGTCCCAACCACGCCGATCAGGGGTGGCACGGCTTTCATGTAGATCCAGGTAACCGCAGGCAGAGGCTGGTCGGATAGGGTTGGAAATCCCAGCTTTTCAAATGGGACGTGAGAAAGGTACAGCATGGACGTGCCGCCCACCTCATCCTTGCCATATACATGGGGGACATAACGACCGGGGTTGTCTCGGATGCGGGCTTCAGCAATGGCGATCACCTCGCTGCGCTTCCCGTACGTCAGGGCTCCGGTTGGGCAGGCATCATAACAGGCAGGATTTAATCCTTCCGCCTGGCGCGCGGCGCAGAAGTTGCACTTCTGGATCAGCGGCAGGTTTTTCTCCCATTCATATTTGGGTATGTCGAAGGGGCAGGCTGCCATGCAGTACCGGCAGCCGAAGCATTTCTTGGTATCGTAGGTCACCGCACCATTGGATTCTTTTACGAGTGCCCCAACCGGGCAAACCGATACGCAGGCAGGGTCCTGGCAGTGCATGCACTGGATCTTGCAGAAGGACCAGGGTTCGTCGCCTTCGGGTTGGTAGAGCTTGATCACCGTCCAGGTCTTGCCGGTTAGATGATTGGGCATCTCGTAGATCCCCTGCTCATCGGTCTCCGGCGGGAGGCCGTTGACCTGCTTGCAGGCAACCTGGCAGGCTTTGCACCCGACGCAGATGGTCGTGTCGTATAACAGAGCCATACCGTCTGTTGGTCCAAGGCTGGGCTGGGACGGCTTTGGCAGATCTGTAACGGCAAACCCACCCAGTCCCGCACCCGCAAGTTTTAAGAAGCTTCTGCGGTCGATCGTCATGGTGGGCTCCTCTACTCTTTCTTCTCTTCGCTGCTGGCAGGTTCGACGGGTGCCGCTGGGCTTTCCTCTTCTTCGGTGATTTCGCCTTCTGCTGCGCCCTTCTTGCTCAACTGCCGGTAGGCAGCCGAGCCAGCCACCCCGGCGATCACTCCCAGCGTGCCGCCAACCACGGCGGCGCTCCCCAATGAAACGGGTTGTTCTGGCACCTCGATGGAGGGGTACAGCGATGGTGGGGTGACTGCCTGGATCTTTACCGGCGTATACAGGGAGGCGTCCCAGAAATCGGGCTCCGCACAGCCGATACAGCCGTGGCCTGAAGCAACCGGCCAGGATGTCCCCTGGTTCCAGCGAACGGAGGGGCAGTTGTGGTAGGTGACCGGGCCCCGGCAGCCCATCTTGTACAGGCACCAGCCCTGCCGGTGACCATCGTCGCCCCATTCGCGCACGAACTCGCCGGCGTCGAAGTGGCCGCGCCGCTCGCAGTTGTCGTGGATCAGGTGACCATAGGCGAATAACGGCCGCCCTTTCGAATCGGCTGCCGGCAGTTCGCCGAAGGTCAAGAAGTGGACGATAGAGGCGGTCAGGTTGACCACGTTGACCGGACAGCCGGGCAGGTTGAGCACCGGTTTGTCTTTCACGATCTCGGAGACCCCGACCGCGCCCGTTGGATTGGGTGCGGCTTTCGGGAGCCCACCGAAGGCCGCGCAGCTTCCCACCGCGACAACGGCCAAGGCATTGGCAGCTGCTTCTTGGAGCAGATCGACTGCCGAACGACCTCCGATGCAGCAGTAAATGCCGTCCTCGGCCAGAGGAATGGCGCCTTCCACGACGAGCAGGTACCCGCCCGCGTGGATGGTCTTTTCTTTGGCTTCCTCAGCCTGGAAACCAGCGGCTGCCATGATCGTCTCGTGGTAGTCGACCGACAGCACATCCAGGACGACCTCTGCCGTCGAGGGGCTGGAGGCTCGCAGGAAGGACTCGCTGCACCCGGCACAGTCCTGCATCTCCAACCAGATGACAGGGGTGCGGGGACCGGCAGCCAGAGCTTTGGCGATGGTGCTCTGGGCGCTTTTGGGCAGCGCCAGGGCTCCAGCCATGGCCGTGCAGAACTTTAGAAAAGTCCTCCGGGATATTCCATATTGAAGATGACCGGAATTGGAGTTACCACCCATGGATATCATACGCAAGAATTCCTCCTTCTCAATGCTCGGATCAAGGACGACAGTATTGAACGACAGCAGCTGCAGGGATCACCCTGCAGGAGATCTGAAGGCAGGCAGCCCATTTACGCCGGGAATGCGATGCGAACATGCCTAAATTTGCGTATTGGTAAGGAACGCGCTAATGCTGGGGTTATCTACCCGTCTTTCGTATGTTAACCGCAGACGCGGGTGGCGTCTATCAGGAGAAACCGTACATTTGGGCCGTTTTTCAAAAAAACGTGTCAGGTATTTCCTTACAACATTACCTTTGTCGGGTTGGGTGGAGCTTACGTTCATATTATAATCATTCTGTCGAAATGCATTAGTCATATATGACCTAAATTGTAATGATATTTGACATATCCTAACCCAATTCCAATGGGAGCCCCGTACATCTTGCCCTCCTGGTGCCAACGAAAACAATATCGATAGGATTCGAATGGGTAATCACGAACCTCATTCCCAGGAAAAGGCATAACCCTGTTCGTCCAGGTCCCTTTGCGTACGGCAGCCGGTCCGGAGGGGGGTCTTTGACCGACAAAATCTACATTCTGATCGTCGACGACCATGCGGCGCTGCGTGCCGGTCTGCGGATGCTCGTGAATGCGGAACCGGACATGGAGGTGATCTGCGAGGCGGAAAACCGCAGCGGGGCACTGAACTGCATCGCTCAACTCCAACCGGATGTAGTCCTTCTGGATATCTCTCTACCGGATGAGTCGGGGTTGGATATGGTCAAGCACATCCTGGACGTCTCCCCCTCGACCCGCATCATCATCCTGACCATGCACGATCAGGAAGGCTATCTCCGGAAAGCCATGACCTCAGGCGCTTCGGGGTATTTGCTCAAAAAAGCAGCCGATACCGAACTGCTCTCTGCGATCCGGGTGGTTTTCCAGGGAGGAACCTACCTGCATAAGGCCCATACACAGGTATTTTTCGTCCCGGAGGACTCACCCGTCGAACCTGTAATCGAGGAGGTGAACAGCCTGAAAAAGCTCAGCCCGCGCGAGCTGGCCGTGCTGCGTATGATTGCCAAAGGATTCACCAATCGCCAGACTGCGGAGGCGCTGTTTCTAAGCGAAAAAACCGTGGAAACCTACAAAGCCCGGTTGATGACCAAACTGGGATTGCAAAGCCGGGTGGAGCTGATCCAGTTCGCCCTCAACCAGGGTCTGCTGGCGGAGAGTTAGCCAGGGATGTTTATTGGGTTGACGGCTGCGCCGGGCTGACCACCACTTCGTAATGGGCAGAACGCGGATCAAAACGCGAGAGCACCTGCCTGGCTTTTGGTGGGACCACGGCGGCTTCGTAATCCTCCCCTGCAAAAGCAATCACATCCTCCACTGAATCAAACCACATGAAGGTGATAAACTACACCTCTTCAGCAGCATCACGGCGGAGAAGGTGGATCCCACGGTACCCCTGGATGCTGCGGTTGGCGATCCCGGTGAAGATCTCCGACCTTAATAAATTCTCGTAGGCTTCGGCATTTTCTCGGGTTGTCCACCCGTGCCATATACGGCTGATCATCCTTTCCCTCCCATCCTATTCTGGTACACGGATTTCACGGATGAACACGGATCAAACAAATAAAACCGCAGAGTCGCAGAGAACGCAGAGTCACTTAATCGTTCCTTCTCAGCGCTCCCGTGCGAACGAAGTTCGCCTGTCTCTGCGGTGATGTATTAAATAAACCTAAATCCGTGTGGATCCGTGAAATCCGTGTACAAGGTATTTTAATACTCTTTTGCAAACAAGCGGGCAAATCCCGGGTAGGGGATGAGCGGAACAAGTTCAAAGCGGATCAAGCCGGCTTTCACAAGTGGGAGTGTCGATAGGTGATCCCGCGCTTCCTCCGTAGTAGCACACTCCAGCACCAGGACTGCCGTGTGAGCATGCTGGTGGAAGTACAGCTCCCGGATGACGTTTGCCTGGTACAGCTCCCAGACCCGCCTGGCTTCCTGGCGCAGGTGAGCGTGGAAATTTCCGCTTTCCACGCCGGGGGTTTCAATTTCCAGTGCAAGGATTTTCATGGCGGCCTTCCAGTTTGGACACAGGACGGGTGGGAAAATATGTCTGGCAATAATTCTATCGCCCTTCTGGTAACCAGCCAAGCCAGGTGTCATTTATTCGTTTCACAGTCGACTGTATGTATAATAATCAGGATGGATCTCAACCACATCGTCATCCACAGCAAACTGATCCCTCCCCGCTTTCGTGGCACGCTGAGACGGCCTCGGCTGACAGCCCGGCTGGCGGAAATTCTGGAATTCCCTCTGACCATCGTCCAGGCGGAAACCGGCTACGGAAAGACGACGGAACTGGCAGCCCTTTCAGGGCAAACCCCCTATCTATTCTGGTACACCATAACCGAACCGGACTGCGATCCGGTCGTTTTTCTGGCTCATCTAATGGCTGCCTGCAGCAGAGCTGCCTCTGGAGGGGATAGAGCCATGGAAGCCGTCCGTGAGGCAGGCGGACGGGTAAGCCTTCCTGCTTTAATCCCGCTGCTCAACAGCCTTACCGCGAATTTGCACGAAGAAGCCATCCTGGTATTGGATGATTACCATTATGTACTGGACGTACCCGAAATTAATGAGCTGATGGACCAGCTCCTGGAGTACCTGCCGCCTCATCTGCACCTGGTGATCTCGACCCGGAGGATGCCTGCTTTCAGCAGCCTTAACCGCCACCGGGTGAAGGGCTGTGTTATGGACATGGTGCGGAGAGATCTGGCTTTTACCGTGGAAGAGATCGAGCTCCTCTTCCTGAACCAATTCCGCCGTCCAATCTCACGGTTCCAGGCGGAACGCTTGTTGGCGAAGACGGAAGGCTGGGCGATTGCCCTCCAGATGGTCTGGCAAGCCCTGCAAAGCGATGACGCGCTGGACCTGGATAAGGTTCTCGAGCGGTTCCCTGCTACCATGACCTCATTGTATGAATATTTGGCCAAGGAGGTGCTGGATCGCCAGCCCGAGGAACTGCGGTGCTTTTTGCTTTCCACGTCGGTCCTCCGGCAGATGGACGCACGAGCCTGCTGTGCCGTATCCGGAACCGTCCACAGCAGTGACCATCTTCACAGGCTGCACGAAAATGGATTGTTTGTCGATTCGGTTGGTGGGGAGCACTTCCGCTACCAGGGTTTGTTCCATGAGTTCTTGCTGGCTCAGCTTCAGGCGCTGCCTGACGCCTCTCGAGGCTTGCATCAAAAAGCGGCCGCGCATTACCTCCGGGTAGGAAATTCCGAAGAAGCTGTATACCATCTCCTCGAATCAGGCGATTACGATGAAGCCGCCCGCACGGTCATCGAGCTTGGCCCCGGGTGGATCCAGCTAGGACGGCTGGACAGCCTGACCGGGTGGATCGCCCGCCTGCCAGATGACGTCCACACACGCTTTCCAACTTTGCTTTTGATGAAGGGGGATACGTCGCGGCTGCGCTCGCAGTTCGCCGAAGCCCTGGAGCAGTATTCGCAGGCCGAACGGTGCTTTGCGCTGCAAAACCACCGCGTAGGGCGCAGCAAAGCCCTGCAGGGACAGGCCCAGGTGTATTTGGATACCATCCGGCCGTTGAAGGCCGACAGCTTGCTCGAAGAAGCCATCCGTTTATTAGAGCCTCAAGAGTTCCGTGAGATGGTTTCCGGCCTGCTCGACCAGCTGGCAGAAAATAAGCTAAACCTCGGACACCCCGAGCAGGCCCGGGCACTGCACCACGAGGCCGGGCTGCTGCGCAGCGAAGCTGATCCAGGGGATATTTACCTGGAAGCGCGCGCTCTGCTGCGCACCGGAAAACTGGAAAAAGCCCGCCAACTGCTGCAAGCCCGTGCAGATGAGGAATCACGTCTCATCCAGGTCCGCCCTCCCCGGTTCCACCGTGAAACCTTGATTCTCCTTTCCCTGGTGTGCATCATGATGGGAGACGCCGAAACTGCCGGCCGCTGTGCCCGCCAGGGGATTGCCATTGGGCAGAGGATAGAATCCCCTTTTGTCGAAGCCGTTGGCCTGATGCGCCTGGGACACACTTGCCAGCTCGATCACCTCACCCCCTGGTCGCAGCAGGAAAGGCTGGAAGCGATCCGCCTCTATTACCAGGCCATCGAAAAAGTGCGTGTGTTTAACGTAATGCGGGTGCAGGTTGAGCCTTTGTGGGGCCTGTGTCGGGTGTACGGATACCAGGGAGACCTGGACCAGGCAGAGAGCTTTGGCTGGAGAGCGGTGGAGATTGCCGAACAGGCTGGTGACCGCTGGTTTGTCAATTTGCTGCTTTGTACCATGGGCGCCAGCCTGGCTCTGGCCGGGAAGGTGGTCGAAGCCCGGGAGCGGCTGGCAAAAGCTGTTGAAGGGTTCGAGGGGGTTAAGGACACATTCGGGCAGTCGGCTGCCTTGTTGTGGCTTTCCTTGAATTCCTGGTGGCATGGGGACATTGAGGAGGCCATGCACTCCCTGGCCCAACTGCTGCCGATTGCCCGCCGAGAAGGGTACGATTTCCTCCTTACCCGCTGCACACACCTGGGTTTGAAAGACGACCAGCAGGCACTCCCTTTGCTGATCGAAGCCGGCCGCCGGGGGATTGAACAAAAATATTGTTCCGATTTGCTGCAAAGGCTCAATCTGACAGGGGTGGAGTACCATCCTGGGCATACCCTGGTGGTGAGAACGCTGGGCCGGTTTGAGGTGAGGAAGGCTGATCTGCCGATTACACCACACGAGTGGCAGCGAGAAAAAGCCCGCCAGCTTTTCCAGCTGATCCTGACCGAGCGGGGCCGGTGGCTTCAGAAAGAGCAGATTGTGGACCGGCTCTGGCCCGATCTGCCCCCGGATGCTGCAGCCCGGGACCTCAAGGTAGCCCTCAATGCATTGAACCATACCCTCGAACCCAACCGCCCTCAGCGAGCGCAGTCATTTTTTATTGCCCGTCAGGAAAATCAATACGGACTCAACCCGCAGGCTCACGTGCTCGTCGATACTGAGGAGATGGACCGGTTAGCTTCTTCCACAGAGCCATCTTCCTTACGGCAGGCGCTGTGCCTATACGGTGGGGAATATTTGCCAGACAGCGTCTACGGGGACTGGTCGGAGGCGGCTCGCCAGCGGTACCGCAACCTGTATCTAACCACCGCGGAGAGATTGGCAAAAAGCCTCGCCGAGCAAAAATGCTGGGACGAAGTGATTAGCCTGGCGGAAAACATCTTGAAGGTGGATGCTCACTGGGAGCCAGCCTATATCCTGCTGATGAGGGCATATGCGGCCGATCACAACCGCGGTCAGGTATACAACACCTACCGGCGCTGTAAAGCGGTTCTGCACGAAGACCTGGATATCGAGCCGGCCGCCGTTACCCAGGCAATCTACAAAGAACTGACCGAGTAAGCGGCAGAGAATATTTTATTAGTCTGGGTGTCTGGGGAGCGAAGCTCCCCAGACACCCAGACAAAAAAGGCATTATCTCGGGGGTTTGTAACCGTTTTGTGACCGGTGTGTAACTGCGAATTGCTATCTTACTCATAACAAACTTTGTCCAACGATCTCCATTCGATTCCTTTCCTCGTCCCCGAAGAATGTTCTATACGTAGCTCGTAAGGAGGCAGTATGTCCCGTCACGCTACGATTGTTGCCACCGGTAGATATCTCCCGCCGATCGAACGGCCCAATTCCGAGATGCGCCCGGTGTTTGGGGAAGTGATCGACAAATTTGAGGCGTCTTCGTCGATCTGCACCCGCTTCTATGCTCCGGATGATTGGGTCACCTCTGATCTGGCAGTAGAAGCCGCCAAATCGGCTCTCGAAGAGGCAGGTTTGAAGCCAACCGACCTGGACCTGATCATTCTGGGAACAGACAGCCCGGATTACATCACCCCGGCAACCTCGGTGGTCGTCCAACACAAGCTTGGCGCTACCCGCGCCGGCACCTACGATGTGTCCTGCGCATGCGCTTCTTTCCCCACCGGATTGGCGCAGGCGGCAGGACTGCTGGCAGCCAACCCTTACATGAAGTACGTTATGGTGATCGGGGCCTATATGATGCACAAGCTCTCCGATTGGAAAAATGACGTGATGTCCTTCTTCTACGGGGACGGTGCAGGGGCAGCGATCTTGACCGCCGGCAGCAAGCCCGGCTTCCTGTGCTCGACATTTTTCGCCGACGGCGCCTACCACCAGTACTGGGGAATTTATTCCGGGGGGACGTACGAGCCAGCCAGCCTTGAGAGCGCTGCGGCAGGCCGGACCCAGGTGCGCTTTATCACGCCTTTCCCGGCTACCGTAAACGATGAGGGCTGGCCAGCGCGCATGCATGAGCTGGCAGAACGTGGCCATTTCGACCTCCAAGATGTCGATATGGCCATCTACACCCAGGTGCGCCTGAATACCATCATAAAGGTCCAGGAAATCCTCGGGTTGGACATCCAAAAAGCGCATTGGATTATGGATAAATGGGGGTATACCGGATCGGCTTGTCTGCCGATGGCCTTTGACGATGCGCGAAAACAGGGCAAGATCCATTCAGGCGATCTGGTAACCTTCGTTGGATCCGGGGTAGGGTACAACCAGGCCGGGGCAGCCTTCATTATGCCGTAGGAGGAGGCATGGATCCGAAAGAACTCTTTACACAAAAACGGCTGTCCATTCCCGAAGCTGTAAGCCTGGTCCAATCCCACCAGACGATTGGGATTGGCATTGCCGGATCGGAGCCCCCAGGGCTGTTGACCGAACTGGCCCTGCACAAGGACCGCTTGGAAGGTGTGACCATCTGGGTGTGCCTTCCGCTGCGCGGATACGATTATCTGCTGAAACCGGAGATGGAGGGACATTTCTTTGTCGAGAACTGGTTTTACAGCGGTCACGACCGGAAAGTCCATCCAGAAGGGCGGGTGTCCTACATCCCCAACAACCTGCACCGGGCTGCCACCGATAAGCTGTATGCCTCCAGGGGGAAGCTGAATGTGTACTGGGGAACCGCCACGCCGCCGGATCGGCGCGGGTTTATGTCCCTGGGATTGGGCCTGGTTATCGAGAAAGAGCTGATCGAGGCTGCCGACCTGGTGGTATTGGAGCTGAACGAAAACGTCCCCTGGACGCTTGGCGATACCCAGATCCACATTTCCGAAGTCGATTACGTCGTGGAAAATCACGTCCCGTTGTTTGAAATGCCGCCTGTCCCGCCGAGTGAGGTGGAAAGGGCGATCGGCGGGTATATCGCCGACTTGATCGAGGATGGGGCTACCATCCAGCTCGGGATCGGCGGGGTCCCCAATGCCATCACGGCGTTTTTGTTCGACCGCAAAGACCTGGGCGTGCACACCGAAATGTTTACGGATGGGATGGTAGACCTGTATGAAGCGGGAGTGGTCACCAACCGGCGGAAAACGCTCTGGAAAGGCAAAATGGTCGGCGCATTCGCTCTCGGAACCCGCAAGCTGTACGATTTTATCGACAACAACATCGGGGTAGAGCTGCAGCAGGGTCGGATTACCAACAATCCCACCATCATCGGCCAGAACTACAAGATGGTCAGTGTCAACACCGCCTTGCAGGTGGATGTATACGGACAGGTTTGCTCGCAAAGCATCGGGACCCGTCATTTCAGCGGGACAGGAGGCCAGCTGGATACGCACCGCGGCGCTCAGCTCTCACCGGGCGGCCGCGGCATAATCGCCTTGCGTGCGACCGCCAAAGATGGCGCCGTCTCCACCATCGTCCCGGCGCTGCCGGCCGGTGCGGAAATAACCGTTCCTAGCCAGGATGTGGACACGGTGGTGACGGAATTTGGCGTCGCCGCTTTGCGCGGCCTGTGCGTGCGCGACCGGATGGAAGCCCTGGTCAAGGTCGCTCATCCAGACTTCCGCGAGGGACTGCGCGATGAAGTCAGCCGGCTGGGGATTGTCCCGAGAGTTGCAGTCCCCGGTGTAAACCTGATCGGATAACGGCAACCGGATCGGATTAGACTGAATATTGGAGAGAGTGCCATGAGCGAAAAAACAGAGTTGGTGAAACCAGATCCTCTTCCCGGCATCACCTCCCAGATGGTGTCGACGCCACGGATCGATATCCACGTGCTGAGCAGCGGACCGCAGGGCGGTATCCCGGTTATCCTGCTGCACGGCAATTTCTCCGCCGCGCTTTTCTTTGAAGACCTGATGCGGAGCCTGCCCAAGGAATACCGGGCCATTGCACCCGACCTGCGCGGGTATGGCTGGACCGAGGACAAGCCGATCGATTCCACGCGCGGCTTCCGCGACTGGAGCGATGACCTGTATGCCTTAATGCAGGCCTTGGGCATCCAGCAAGCCTATCTGGTGGGTTGGTCGATGGGTGCAGGGGTTATCTACCGGTTCATTGGCGACCATGCCCCCATGGTCTTAAGCGCCACCCTGATCTGCCCGGTTTCGCCCTACGGGTTTGGCGGGACCAAAGGCCCCGAGGGGACACCGAACTTCGAGGACCATGCAGGATCGGGCGGCGGGGTGGTTAACCCCGAATTTGTCCGCCGAATTACGATCGCTGACCGGAGCGCCGATGATGCCAATTCACCCCGCAACATCATCAACGCCTTCTATTATGTAGCCCCTTTCCGTGCAACCCGCGAAGAGGATTTCCTGACCGCGGCCTTGATGGAGAAAACCGGCAGCGACCGGTACCCTGGGGACTCCGTCGCTTCACCAAACTGGCCAAACGTCAGTCCCGGCATGTACGGACCGGTCAACTGCTGGTCGCTGAAATATCTGCAGGAGGACATGCCTGACCTGCTGAAGGCCAATCCCAAACCGCCTCTCTTATGGATCCGCGGCTCCCATGACATGATTGTCGGGGATGGTTCTTTCTTCGATATCTCCAACCTGGGCAAACTGGGCTACGTGCCGGGTTGGCCTGGGGACGAGGTCTCCCCACCACAACCGATGCTCCAGCAGGTACGCACCGTTTTGGAAAAGTACACAGCAGCCGGCGGATCCTACGCAGAACACGTTATCGCCAACACCGCCCACAGCCCGCATATTGAGAAGCCGGAAGAGTTCAACGCACTGTTCCATGCTTTTCTGGCCAAAAGTCACGTCGCGTTGTCGGGCATCCCGGAAAAGCCGTTGATCTGACCTGCATTTCCTTTCATTCTCTACGGGTACGGTATGTCCCACATTCTGGCGAATGGCGTTGAGCTTTACTACGAGCTGCACGGTCCACCCGACGGGGATGTTCTGGTGCTCTCCAATGGGGTGTTGATGAGCACCGCCAGCTGGGGTTTTCAGACCCCGGTGCTGTCGCAAACCTACCGCTTGCTGCTGTATGACTGCCGGGGAATGTGGAAATCGGAGCACCCACCGGGACCCTACACGATGGAACTGCACGCCAACGACCTGGCATGCCTGTTGGATGGGTTGGGGATCGAGCGCGCCCACGTGGGTGGCATCTCGTACGGCGCCGAAGTCAGTATGGCGTTTGCGATCCACTACCCTCACCGGGTTCGTTCCCTGGTCCTATCCTCCTGTGTAAGCCAGGTAGACCCGGTTCTGCGAGGGTTTGTGCGCAGCTGGTCGACTGCTGCCCGTGCGCGGGATGGTGGCTTGCTGTATCAAATCAGCTACCCTTTGAATTTCTCGGACCGGTGGATCCGAGGCAATCAAGCCGCCCTGGATGCGGCGGCTGCCCGCTATGACCAGCTCGATTTTGATGCTCTGCTCGAGCTGTTCGACTGCTTTGACCGGTTGGACCTCACCGCCCAGCTTCCCTGCATCACCTCACCAACCCTGGTCATGGTGGGGGAGGAGGACACCCTCAAACCGCGGCGTTATGGCGATATCATCGCCAGGACCATTCCTGGGGCGAAGATGGTGGTGGTCCCGGGAGCCGGACATGCCCTTTGCATGGAGCAGCCGGAGATTTTCAACTCCCTGGTTCTCGGATTTCTGGCCTGTCAGGCAGGTGGTCGATGATCGATGGGGCTGCCCCGGTCGAATTCCGGGTTGGGGACCGGCAGAGCTTCTCAAAGACGATCACCGAATCGGATATTTCCTCGTATGCTGGTGTGACCGGGGATTTTCACCCTATGCACGTGGATGACGAGTACGCCCGGAAAAGCCGGTTTGGACGCCGGACCGCTCACCGGCTGCTGGCGGGTGGGTTGATCGCCTCCGTATTAAGCACTCGCCTCCCGGGTCCGGCGGCTGACCTGCTGTCGTTCCAGCTCGAATTTCTGGCCCCGGTTTTTATCGGCGATACCGTCACCGCCTGGGTGGAGGTGACTGCCTGGCAGCCAACCAAACGGTTAATCACCTTGCGGACCGACTGCACCAACCAGGATGGGCAGCAGGTGGTGACCGGGCAGGCTGTGTTGAGCGTGAATTTATTCTTGGAAGGAGGTGCCGCTCGAGGAATCGTCCATTCCAGGTCACCGATTGGATAAATATGAGCCACCAGGACAGCGATTGAGGAACAGTCAAGCCATGCAAACGTCAACAAAGGAGAGAGAATGATGAAAAAGTGCACCAAGCTGTTCATCTGGATGTTTCTGGCCGTGTGGGTGTTGAGCGCCTGCGTGACCCAGGTTACGCCAACCGCCGCACCAACCAACCCACCACCGCAGCCGGCGGCAACTGAACCCCCAGCGCCTCCCGCCGAACCAACCGCCGTGCCGACTGAGGTAGCGGTTGTGGAGCCAACCGAAGTCCACTTGGGGGAAGTTTTGAAGATCGGGCAAATCGGGCAAATGTCCGGTGCGTTGATGCTCTACGGCCAGCAGCAGACCCGCGGGTTTGAGCTCGGATTGGAGTACATGTCCGGCGGACAGAAGGATGCCGAAGGCCGCTGGATCATTGCCAACCGCCCGGTGGAGGTAATAATCCGGGATGACGAGGGAAACGCCGAGAAATCGGTGCAGATTGCCCGCGAGCTGATCGAGAAAGACGGCGTCGAGATCCTGCAGGGTCCGGTGAGTTCTGCTGCGGCAGCTGCGCTGACCACGGTTGCCCAGGAATACAAAACCATCCTGATGGTCGATCCGGCAGCTTCGTACTTCACCACCGGAAAATACTTCAATCCGTATGTCTTCCGCACCTCCCGCACGAGTTATGACGATACCTTGGTCATCGCCAAGTACCTGGTGGAGAATGTCGGGAAGAAATTTGCCCACATCGGGATTGACAATGCCTTTGGGCAGGGTTCTGGGGCAGCGTTGAAATTCAGCGTTGAGAAATTTGGCGGCGAAGTCATCGCCGACATCTATGCTCCTATCGACACGACCGATTTCACCCCCTATATCCAGCAGGCGATGGATTCCGGGGCAGACTGCCTCTTCCTCACCTGGGCAGGCACCGGGTATGTCACCCTCTTCCAGCAGCTGGCTGACCTGGGTGCCCTGGAAGAAATGCAGGTGGCCACCGGCTACGGCGATAACGCTTCCTTTGCGGCGGTGTACGGCAGCGCCATCGACCAGAGCGGTCTGAACGTCTATCATTACACGGTTCCGGACAACGAAGTGAATGACTGGTTGGTGAAGCGGCACCTTGAAGAGTTCGACGAGCCGCCCGATCTGTTC
>Ga0105092_10001214_pt1 | contig 13723 bp, 15 predicted proteins | sample PPLLak2March2015_FD_87021 | JGI IMG/M metagenome (GOLD analysis project Ga0105092, IMG submission 87021) | Freshwater sediment microbial communities from Prairie Pothole Lake near Jamestown, North Dakota, USA - PPLs Lake P7 Core (1) Depth... | ecosystem: Environmental > Aquatic > Freshwater >... | reverse complement strand
CGAGTGCGCCGGCAGCGCACCCTACAAACCCAGCCCCGCCCACAGCTCGTCGACGCGCTTCTTCACCGCCGCGTCCATCGCGATCGGGCGCCCCCACGTGCGGGCGCTCTCGCCCGGCCACTTGTTCGTCGCGTCGATGCCCATCTTCGACCCGAGCCCCGACACCGGGCTCGCGAAGTCGAGGTAGTCGATCGGCGTATTGTCGACGATCGTGACGTCGCGCGCCGCGTCGACCCTCGTCGTCAGCGCCCAGATCACTTCCTTCCAGTCGCGGACGTCCACGTCGTCGTCGACGACCACGACGATCTTCGTGTACATGAACTGCCGCAGGAAGCTCCAGATGCCGAACATCACGCGCTTCGCATGGCCCGGGTACTGCTTCCTCATGCTCGCCACGGCGAGCCGGTACGAGCAACCCTCCGGCGGCAGGTAGAAGTCGGTGATCTCGGGGAACTGCTTCCGCAGGATCGGGACGAACACCTCGTTCAGCGCCAGCCCGAGCACCGCCGGCTCGTCGGGCGGCTTGCCGGTGTAGGTGGAGTGGTAGATCGGCTCGCGGCGCATCGTGATGCGCTCGATCGCGAACACCGGGAAGCGTTCCTGCTCGTTGTAGTAGCCGGTGTGGTCGCCGAACGGTCCCTCGAGCGCCGTTTCGCCCGGCCGGATCGCGCCCTCGAGCACGATCTCCGCCGACGCCGGCACCTCGAGGTCCGAGCCGATGCACTTCACGACCTCGGTCCGCGCGCCGCGCAGCAGGCCGGCGAACTGGTACTCGGAAAGCGTGTCGGGCACCGGCGTGACCGCGCCGAGGATCGTGGCCGGATCCGCGCCGAGCGCCACCGCGACCGGGAACGGCGCGCCGGGGTTCGCCTCGGCGTGGTCGCGGAAGTCGAGTGCGCCGCCCCGGTGCGCGAGCCAGCGCATGATGACGCGGTCGCGCGCGATCACCTGCTGCCGGTAGATGCCGAGGTTCTGACGTTTCTTCTGCGGTCCGCGCGTGACGACGAGACCCCACGTGATCAGCGGTCCGGCGTCCCCCGGCCAGCAGGTCTGGATCGGCAGCCGGCCGAGGTCGACGTCGCCGCCCTCCCACACGATCTCCTGGCACGGCGCGCTCGACAGCGTCTTCGGTGCCATGTGGAGCACTTCGCGGCCGATCGGGATCCAGCGCTCGATCACGTCGCGGAAGCCCTGCGGCGGCTCGGGCTCCTTGAGGAATGCGAGCAGCTTGCCCACCTCGCGGAGCGCCTCCACCGAGTCCGCCCCCATCCCCAGCGCCACGCGCCTCGCGGTGCCGAACAGATTGCCGAGCACCGGCACCGTGTGGCCCTTCGGGCGCTCGAACAGCACCGCCGGCCCGCCCGCCTTGAGCACGCGGTCGCAGATCTCGGTCATCTCGAGCCGGGGATCGACTTCGACCCCGACGCGCTTCAGCTCGCCCATGCGCTCGAGCTGGGCGACGAAGTCGCGCAGGTCGCGGTACTTCACGCCGGCGGTCTTCCCGTCCCCGGCAGCTGCCGTCCCACCTCGGCGATGAAGTCGTGGAGCGCCCGGTCGTGGCCGCGCTTCGCAAAGTCGATCTCGCCGCCGCTCGCGGCGAGCGTCACGACGGTGCGGCCGAAGACGCCGAGCGCGATCTTCGCCGCCGCGGCGAGCAGGAGCAGCCACCCGAGCACCGGGAGCAGTCGGGCGAGGGTCGCCGCCGCGCCGACGAGGCGCTGCATCCCCTGGGCGAGCTCGTGCCCTTCCCCGCCGTCGCGCTCGGCCTGCGCCGCCGGCTCGAGCGAAGCCGCCTGGCCGACGAGGAAAGCGCGCATGGGCGGCGCCACCGCGAAGAGGACCAGCGCGGCGAGGACCGCGACGGCGGCGAAGACGAGGTCGCCGGCGATGCGCTCGAACCGCACCCGCACCAGCGAAATGTGCGCGAGCGGCAGGCTCTGCTCGAAGTTGCGCCCGGTCACGACCACCCGCCGGTCGGTGAGCACCGCGGTGTCGGCGCCGAGGCGGACATCGGTGATCGCGCGCTCGCCGGCGCCGAGCTGCGGGTACACCGGCGCGCTCCAGCGAGCGAAGATGGGTGTGAGCGCGTTCACCCTTCGTCCTTCAGACCACGATGGGGACCGCGGCCCCGTCCATCGCGATCACCGCGCCGCTGACGTAGCTCGCCTTGTCGGAGGCGAGGAAGAGCACGACGTTCGCGATCTCGTTCGGCTCGGCGAGCCGTCCGAGCGCCACGCGCGCGGTGGCGCGCTGGAGCGCCTCGTCGGGCGTGATGCCCGCCGCCTTGGCGTCGGCTTCCATGCCCTGCTTCAACCGGTCGGTGAGCGTCGCGCCGGGGTTGACGGCGTTCACGCGGATGCCGCGCCCGCCGTACGCGTTCGCGAGGCCCGCGGTCGCGAGCATGAGCGCCGCGTTCGCCGCACCGCCCGGGAGGTGCGTCGGGCTCGCGACCTTGCCGCCCGAGCCGATGACGTTCACGATCGCGCCGCGCTTGCGCGACGCCATGCCCTTGATCACGGCGTCGATCGCGTGCACGTAGGTAAAGTACTTCGCGTCCATCGCGGCGCGCCAGGCCTCGGGCGTCAGGTCGTCCGCCGGCGTGCGCTTCGCGGCGCCGGCGGAGTTGACGAGCACGTCGATCGGCCCGAGCGCCTGCTCCACCTCGGCCACCATCCGCCGCGCGTTCGCAGGGTCGATCAGGTCGGCGGCGACCTTGACGACCTCGCCCGCCTGGCCGGCGGCCTTCAGCTGGCGGTCGGCCGCCACGAGGTTCACCTTGCTGCGCGAGACGATCGCGACCTTCGCGCCCTCGGCGAGGAACGCCTTCGCGCAGGCGAGCCCGATGCCCTTGCTGCCGCCGGTGACGAGCACCACTTTGCCGTTCAATCCGAGGTCCATGCCCCTGTCTACCCGTTTCCAGTCGTTGAACTACCAGCGTGTGAATTCCCCGCGCGGCCACGCACCGCCGAGCGCGTAGGCCGCCACGATGCCGGCGAAGATCGCCGCCCCGACCCAGTTGTTGTGGAGAAACGCCTTGAAGCAGCCCTCGCGCGTGCGGTCGCGGATCAGCGTGTAGTGGTAGCCCATCATGGCGCCAGCCACCGCGAGCCCGGCATAGTAAGGCCAGCGGAGCTTCTCGTACATCCCGACCCAGACGAGGATCGCGAGCGTCGCCGCGTAGCAGATCATCACCGCCGCCACGTCGTGGCGGCCGAACAGGATGGCCGAGGTCCGGATCCCGATCCTGACGTCGTCGTCCCGGTCGACCATCGCGTACTCGGTGTCGTAGCCGATCGCCCAGAGGACGTTGGCCGCGAGCAGCCACCACGCGGTGGCCGGCAGCTCGTTCGTCTGCGCCGCGAACGCCATCGGGATGCCGAAGCCGAATGCGATCCCGAGATACGCCTGCGGGAGCACGAAGAAGCGCTTGGTGAGCGGATAGGTCACGGCGAGCAGGAGCGCGACGACCGAGAGCACGACGGTGAAGGCGTTGAAGACGAGGACGAGCCCGAACGCGAGGAGCGCGAGCGCGGCAGCGACCGCGAGCGCCTCGCGCCGGGTTACCTCGCCGGTGGCGACCGGCCGGTCGCGGGTGCGCTTCACCTGCGCGTCGAACCGCGCGTCCCAGACGTCGTTCACCACGCAGCCGGCCGAGCGCATGAGGAGCGTCCCGAGCGCGAAGATCCAGACGGTGACCCAGTGCGGCCGGCCGGCCGCGGCGATCCACACCGCCCACAGCGTGGGCCAGAGGAGGAGCAGCGTGCCGATCGGCTTGTCGAGCCGCATCAGTCGCTCGTAGAGGGCGATGCGGCTGTGAAACGCTCCGGCGGGCATGGCGCGCATTATCGCGTCCCGGCGCGAAAGCGGGCCGAGGGGACGCCGGCGAGCAGGGAGATTTCCTCGCCCGCTGCCCCGGTGGAAGACCCCTTTGACAAGGGGCGGCAGCTCAGGCCGCCATGAGCTCCATCCGTCCGCCCAGCCAGCGCGCGACGTGAGCCGTTGCCGCGGCCGGGTAGCGGTCCAGCATCAGCTCCGCGGTCGCGCGTGCGGCCTGCACCAGGTCTTCATCCTGCACGAGGTCCGCGAAGCGCAGCAGCGGCACGCCGCTCTGGCGCGCGCCGAGGTACTCGCCCGGGCCGCGCAGCAGCATGTCCTCGTGCGCGATGCGGAAGCCGTCGGTGTGCTCGTAGATCACCTTGAGCCGCGTCCGCGCGCCGTCCGAGAGCGGATGCTCGTAGAGCAGGATGCACACGCTCTCGTCGGCACCGCGTCCGACCCGCCCGCGCAGCTGGTGCAGCTGCGAGAGCCCGAACCGCTCGGCGTGCTCGACGACCATCAGCGATGCGTTCGGTACGTCGACGCCGACCTCGATCACCGTCGTCGCGACGAGGAGCTGGATGCGGCCGGCCTTGAACGCTTCCATCACCGCGGCCTTCTCGGCCTGCGGCAGCCGGCCGTGCACGAGCCCGACGGCGAGCCCGGGCAGCTCGGCCGCGAGGCGCGCATGCGTTTCGAGCGCGGTCTTCAGCTCGAGCGCTTCCGACTCCTCGATCAGCGGGCACACCCAGTAGGCTTGGCGGCCCTCGCCGCACGCGTCGCGGATGCGCCGCACCACCTCGTCGCGCCGGCTGCCGGCGACGAGCTTGGTGATGACCGGCTTGCGGCCCGGCGGCAGCTCGTCGACCACCGACACGTCGAGATCGGCGTAGTAGCTCATCGAGAGCGTGCGCGGGATCGGCGTCGCGCTCATCATGAGCTGGTGGGGGATGAGATCGGACGGATCCTCCGCGACGCTCCGCTTCGCGGCGCCTTTGGCAAGGGGGCGGGAGCTCCGCTTGCCCTTCTCCCGCAGCGCGAGCCGCTGCCGCACGCCGAAGCGGTGCTGCTCGTCGACGATCGCGAGGCCGAGCCGGGCGAACTCGACCTTCTCCTGGAAGAGCGCGTGCGTCCCGATGGCGACCTGGATTTCGTCGGCGGCGACGGCGGCGATCGCGGCGCGCCGCTCGCGCGCGGGCAGCGCGCCGGCGAGCCACGCGACCTTCAAGCCGAGCGGCGCGAGCCACTCGGCGAACTTGCGGTGGTGCTGCTCGGCGAGGATCTCGGTCGGCGCCATCACCGCCGCCTGCCAGCCGCACTCGACCGCGCGCACGGCCGCGGCTGCGGCGACGACGGTCTTGCCGCTGCCGACGTCGCCCTGCAGGAGGCGGTTCATCGGGTGGGCCGCGGCGAGATCGCGCTCGATCTCGCCCCATGCGCGCACCTGTGCGCGCGTGAGCTTGAACGGCAACCGCGCGAGGAGCCGGGCCACGAGATCGCCGCGCGGCGCGAGCGGCGGCGCGGCCTGCGCGCGCCGCGCGCGATAGTGCATCCGCATCGAGAGCTGCTGCGCGAGCAGCTCGTCGAACTTCATCCGCCGCCACGCCGGGTGGGTGCGGGCTTCGAGCGCCGTGGGCTCGACCGCCGGGCTTGGACGATGCAGCTGCAGCACGGAGGGCGCGAACGGCTCGAGGCGGCGCTCGGCACGGATCGCCTCGGGCAGCGTGTCGGCGAGGTCGGCTCGCTCGAGCGCCTCGTCGATCAGCTTGCGGAGCAGCACCTGGCCGAGGCCCGCGGTCGTCGGGTAGACGGGCGTCAGCGACGCGGGCAGCGGCTCCGGCCCGCGCAGCACCCGGTAGCGCGGATGGACCATCTCGTCGCCGAAGAACCCCGGCCGCACCTCGCCGAAGAGCCGCACCCGTACGCCGGGGGCGAGCGCCCGGGCCTGGCTCGGATAGAAGTTGAGGAAGCGCGCGAAGAGGACACCGCTCGCGTCGCGCACCTGCACTACGAGCTGCCGCCGCGGCCGGAAGGCGATGTCGCTCGCGACGACCTCGCCCTCGACGAGCGCGGGCGCGCCGTGCCGCGCCGCGTCGATCGGGGTGAGCACCGTCTCGTCCTCGTAGCGCAACGGCAGGTGGAGGACGAGGTCGAAGTCCGTCCGGATCCCGAGCTTCGCGAGCTTGGAATTCAGCGACGACTCGGCCGGGCGCGAGGGCGCGTTGTCCTTGCGAGCGGTGCCGCCGCGGGCGGTGCGCAGCGCGCGCACCCTAGCCGGCCTCAGCCGAGCACGAGGATCGCATCCGCTTCAACGAGCGCCCCGCGCGGGAGCGAGGCGACGCCGACGGCGGCGCGGCTCGGGAACGGTTGCGGGAAGTACTGCGCCATGATCTCGTTGACCTTGGCGAAGTTCCCGAGGTCGACGAGGTAGATCGTCACCTTCACCGCATCGGCGAGCGAGCCGCCGGCCGCCTCGGCGACCGCCTGGAGGTTGGCGAAGACGCGATGGATCTGCCCGTCGATGCCGTCGACGAGCTGCATCGCCGCCGGGTCGAGGCCGATCTGGCCGGAGCAGTACACGGTGTCGCCGCAGCGTACCGCCTGCGAGTAGGTACCGATGGCGGAGGGCGCGCCGGCCGTCGAGACGATGGTCTTTGACATGTCAAAATCTTACAGCATGGCCGCCCCTGCGCTCGACAGTCTGCTCAAGCTCGTCGGCACGCCGCGAGACGGCGCGCTGCTGCGCTTCTCCCTCGGGAGCGCGTATCTGAAGGCCGGCGACCCCGCGAGCGCCGCGGTTCACCTGCGCGAGGCGGTGACGCGCGACCCGGACTACTCGGCGGCCTGGAAGCTGCTCGGCAAGGCGCTCGCCGAGAGCGGCGGAGCCGAAGATGCGCTCGAAGCCTACGAGCGAGGGATTGCCGTGGCCGAGGCGCGCGGCGACAAGCAGGCGGCGAAGGAGATGACGGTGTTCGCGCGGCGGCTGCGGAAGCAGCTCGGCCGCGACGTTCAGTAGCGCATCATCCGCGGCGCGTACGCCCACTCTTCCGTGACGCGGCCGGAGAGATCGACGAGGCGGACGCGGCTCGGCGCCAGCGCCTGTGCGAAGAGCTTGGCGAGCGCGAGCGCGATGCTGCGGCCGACGAAGAAGTGCGCGCGCCTCGATCCTTCGAGGTACACCACCCAGCCGTAGGGTTCGGCGGACTCGACTCTGAAGCACTTCCACTTGTGGGACATCGGGTGGGGCTCCTCCCCGTTTGTGGGCCGCATTGTCGACGGGGTTCTTGGCGACCGGTGTAAATGATTGTGAACTCGCGCGGAATCGGCACGGTCGTTCACACAACCTGACGGGATTCGGGACGCAACGGACGCCACGCCGGGCGTGCAGGCCGCGGCCCGCAGCGGGAGTAGACTGAGCGTCAGCCATGATGCACGCTGCTGCCAGGATTTCGCTCGCCGGCCTGTTGGCCGCGATACCGGCGCTCGCGCTCGCACAGGTCGCGATCGGACTCGGCGCCGGCGTCGCATACGGCCCGGTCCTCGCGCCGGTGCCGGTGTACGGCCTGTACGCGCCGGTCGTCGTGGTTCCGTACGTACCGCTGTACGGTTACGGCGGCGCCGGTTTCCTTTACCCGCCGCCGCGCAGCGACGGGCTGCCGTCGTGCTATCGGGCGGGGCGCTGCACCCTCGCGGATCTCTACGCGCTCGGGGGACGGCCCGACCGGCTCGATCGCCTGGCGCCGACCGCGCCCGATCCGCCGTACGCGGGGCGGCCGCTCGACCGGCCGGCGAACGTGCCGCCGACGGCGGCGGAGGAGATCCAGCCTGAATACCGCGGCGCGAGCGTGCCGCGAGAGGAGTTCAAGGACAGCGGCACGCCGCGTTAGCGGCGGGGCGACTCGAAGAACCAGGACGCTTCGACGACACCGTACGGGCTCTCGACCTTGAGGGCACTCGGGCGATTGACGTCGGCAAGAGAGCGAGCGTACCCGATCGCTGTTCGCGATCGGCGAAGTGGAGCGCGTCCGGGTCGCCTTCGCGAAGCAACGCCCAGCCCGCACGCCTGCTCGGGTAGACGACGTAGACGCTCATGAATCGGAACGCGCTCGCACCTGATCTCGGCAGGCCGGGCCGGCCCGCCGCATCGGAATTGGTGTGCGCTGTCCGCTATCCGCCGGCAACTCCCGCCAGACCGCACGGACGTGGCGAAGAAGCGCACGCGCAAAGTCTGCGCGAACGGCGCGCGCCCGGGTGTGAACGATTGTGAAACTTGCGCGTGATGCGGACCGACTGCCGCAGCCGGCCCCGCGTCCCTAGCCGTCGCGGCCCCGGGCGAGGCGGCCGTTCGGCGCCGGTGCGCCTTCCCTGGCCATCGCGAACTTGTGCAACGTGATCTTGCGCACCTCGCCGCGGGCGAGCTCGATGTGCGTGCGGAGCAGCATCAGCGCCTGGTCGAGCTTGCGGCGCAGGATGGCACGCAGGATCTGCGCGTGCTCGGCATAGGTCTTCGCGATGCGATCGGGGACCGTGAATTCGAGCCGTCGCACGATCCGGATCCGGTCGGCGATCTCGCCGTGCACGCGCGCGAGCTCCGGGTTGCCGGCTGCGACCACGAGCGCGTGGTGGAAGGCCTCGTCGAGTCGCCCGACCTCGCGCCCGTCGGCGAGCCGCTCGCCGTGCGGCACCAGCCAGATCTCCTTCAGCTCCTCGAGCGGCGGCGCCGGCACCATCTCGCATAGCCGCTTCACCGCCGCGAACTCGAGCACCGCGCGCACCTCGTACAGCTGTTCGAACGTCTCGAACTCGAACGGCCGCACCGTCCAGCCGCTTTTCGACGCAACGTCGATGTAGCCCTCGTCGCGCAGCCGGTAGAGCGCCTCGCGCACCGGCGTGCGCGATACGCCAAGCCGCGCGGCGATCTCGTTCTCGGAGAACCGCTCGCCGGGCGCAAGGCGGAAGTCGTAGAGGTCGTTCCGGACCGCTGCGTACACCGAGCCGGCGAGGCTCGCGTATCGGTCGGTCGTCATCGTTATCGGCCCCTCCTTTGCCGCCGGCGCACTGCAGCGGTGCGCCGGCGCACCGCTTCGCCTCCGTCGCGCCGCTGTCGCGAATGCCGGATCTCTACCGAATCAGCGGCTTGCACCGCGCGCCCGCGGTAGCACGAGGTTGACGAGCACCTAGTATGCCAGGTTGTATCCACGGCGACATACGAGCATACCCCGGTGACGAGGCGGGATCTGCGCATGAAGCATGGCGTGTCGTACACATATTGTTTTCGCACGACTTCAGGATCGTGCGGCAGCCCTGACCGCCTGCTGGTGATGCACCAACGGTGGTGGAGTCGGGGCCCCCTGGAGGCTGACTCCGTTGCGGCGTCAGGCCGGCATGTGCGCAGTGGTAACGTCGAGGAGCAGGGCGCCGTCGGCGTCCTTCACCTCCGTTCGCACGACGATCAGCCGCTTGCCGCGGCGGACCGGCCGCGCTTCCGCGGTCAGCGCGCCGGAACTGCGGTTGCCGAGGAGCTGGGCGTTCAGCGTCACCGCGAGCGGGAAGCCCTTGCCGTCCGGGCCGACCGTCGTGTCGCCGATCGCACACACGGTGGCGACGACGTCGGCGAACCACAGCAGCGCACCGGCATGCACGGTGCCGAACGGGTTCAGCATGCCGTCGGCGATCGGCATGCGGCCGCGCGCGAGCTCGGACGAGCGCTCCTCGATCGTGAAGCGGAGGCTGTGCGAGTACTCGCGCGTCTGGAGCTTCTTTCCGACATCGGTCACGCTCGGCCTCAGGCGGGAACCGGCACCGCGTGCAACGGCCGCTCGCGGATCGGCAGGTGGATGAGCGCCGCGGCGAGCGCGAGCGCGATATCGGCGTACCACATCCAGTCGTAAGAGCCGGTCGCCTCGAACGCGACGCCGCCGAGATACGCGCCGAGGAAGCCGCCGACCTGGTGCGAGAGCAGCACGATGCCGAAGAGCGTCGCCATGTAGCGCGGGCCGTAGAACTTCGCGACCAGCCCTCCCGTCGGCGGGATGGTCGAGAGCCAGGTAACGCCGAGCACGGCGGCGAAGACGAGGAAGGTAAGCTCGGTCTTGGGCGCCAGGAGGAAGACGGCGACCGTGACGGCGCGCGATGCATAGAGCACGGCAAGCAGCGACTTCGAGCGCCACCGCCCCATCGCCCAGCCGGCACCGAGGCTGCCGACGATATTGAAGAACCCGATGATCGCGAGCGACCACGCGCCAACCACCGGGGGCAGCGAGCAATACGCGACCACGCCCGGCAGGTGGGTCATGATGAACGCGACGTGGAAGCCGCAGGTGAAGAACCCGAGGTTGAGCAGCACGTAGTTGCGGTCGCCGAACGCGCGCTTTATCGCCTGGCCCAGGCGCTCCTCGCGCGCGGTGCCGGCCGACGGGGCGCCCTTGCCGCGCAGGATCCAGGCGAGCGGCGCGGTCGCCACCGCGATCGCCGCGAGCCACCACAGCGCCGCCATCCAGCCGACCCAGCCGATCAGCCCCTGCGCGAGCGGCACCAGCGTGAACTGGCCGACCGAGCCGCCGGCGCTCACGATCCCGGTCGCCATCGCGCGCTTCTCGGGCGGGATGAGCCGCGCGACCGCCGCGAGCGCGATCGACACCCCGGCCGCGCCGGCACCCAGGGCGATGACCAGCCCGATGACGAACACGAGCATCGCCGCCGACCCGGCGAACGGAATCAGCGCCGTGCCGATCCCGATCAGCAGGACGCCGCCGGCGATGACCCGGCCGGCACCGTAGCGGTCCGCGACCGCGCCGGCGACCGGCTGCGCCACGCCCCACATGAGCTGCGAGACCGCGAACGCGAAACTGATCGCGACCAGGCCGGCGCCGGTCTGCGTGTTGATCGCGCTGATGAAGAGCGACAGTGACATCCGCGACCCGAAGGTGAGCGCCATGATCGCCGCGGCAGCGGCGATGACCAGCAGGACCGACCGATGCGTCATCGTGTGCGCCTTTCCGCGGCGCCGCCCCGCAGCCGCGCGAGCGAGCCCTCGAGCGCGGCGTGCAGCCGCGCGACCTGGTCCTCGCCGAGCGCGCGGTTCACCTCGTCCTGCGCCCGGCGCCACAGCTCGCGCGCGCTCGCACGCGCCGCGCGGCCGCGCGCGGTGGCACTGACGACGCGGCTCCGCGCGTCCGCGCCCTGGGCGATCGACGCGAAACCGGCGTCGACGAGCGGCTTGAGGTTGCGGGTCAGCGTCGTGCGGTCCATCTCCATCAGCCGGGCGAGCGCGGACATCGTCGTTGGACCGCCGCGCTCAAGATGGGCGAGCAGCGAGTACTGCGTCACCCGCAGCCCGGTGGGCGCGAGGCGCGCGTCGTAATGCTGCGTGATCCGCCGCGTGAGCTTGCGCAGGCGGTCGCAGGTGCAGCCGGAAATCGGGGGTGAAGGCGGCATCGGGGGAGAATAGTGCATATGCACGTATTTTGGCAAGAAACCGTTGCGGCACAACCGGCCGGGCCGGTTTAGGCAGGAACGCCGAGGCTGTCGGCGAGCGCGGCGAGCGCCTGCGAGAAGCAGGCCATCGGCACGCGCACGATCCCGGCGCCGATCTGGCCCACCCCGGCCTGCTTGTGCGCGATGCCGGTCGTGACGACCGGGCGGATACCGGTGTCCACGACCTTGCGCACGTCGATGCCGGCCGGAGCGCCGGCGAACTCCAGGTTCGGCAGCGACATGACCGGGTTCCGCGCCCACGTGATGTGCACCATCTCGCGCGAATAGCCGACCGCTTCGGCGACGCTGCCGCCGACGAGCTGGACGAGCGCCGGCGACGCGGCGAGCGCCTGGCCGCCGTAGCCCGCGGTTTCGCAGATCGCGCTGTCGCCGAGGTCGGCGTTCGCGTCCTGCTGCTTGAAGCCCGGAAAGTACAGACCGACCGGCGTGTCCGAGGGCGCCTCGAACCAGCGGCGACCGAGGCCGCTCACGCGGATCGCGGTGGTGACGCCGTTGCGCGCGATCGCGGTGACGATCGACGAACGTTCGACCCCGTGCGTCGCGTCCATGATCGCCTTCGACGCGCCCATCGACAGATTCAGGAAGAACTGCGACGTCGCGGCGATGAAATCGAGCGCCTCCCGCGCCCGCGCGCGGTCGACGCCGCTGCCGGCGAGCGCGCCGCCGATCGCCATGTGGAAGAGCGCCGTCGCGGCGGCGTTCCGGCTGTGCACCTCGTCGCCCATCAGGAGCGCCTGCGACTGGATCGCCTTCAAGTCGACGCCGTCGGGGAGCGCGGCGAGCGCGGTCTTGATCGCCGGCGCGAGCGTGTCCGCGAGCCACCGCAGGCGCTCGATCACGTCGGGCCCGTACGCGCCGAAGCGCAGCACCCTGCCGATGCCTTCGCTGAAGTTGGTGTACGCGGTGTTGCCGTGCACCGGGTTCCTGACCACGAAGAGCGGCATCGACGGCGAGATCGTGCCCGACATCGGGCCGACCGCGGCGAGGTCGTGGTTCGGCAGGAAGGCCACCTCGCCGCGCGCGAGTCGGGCGGCGGCCTCCTCGGCGTTCTTCGCCCAGCCCTCGTAGAGCATCGCGCCGATCATCGTGCCCTTCATGGGGTCGCACATCCGCTCCCACGGGATCGGTGCGCCGGCGTGCGTGAGCGTCTTCTTCCCGTTCGCCCACAACCGCGGCCAGATCTCGTCCGCGCGCAACGCAACGTCGACGAGCACCGCGCGCGCGGCGAGCATGCGCTCGACCGCCGTCTTGTTCGCGGCGTCCACGCGCGAGCCCGGCGCATCCGGGTCCGCCGGGTCGCCGGTGAGCTCGGCGAGCGCCCACGCGAGCCGCGGCTCGCCGTCGCCCGCGGGCCGCCAGTCGAGGTTCACCACCGGCGCCCCGCCTTGCTCGACGCTCGCGACGAACATCTCGAGCCCGACGTTCACCACCGCGAGCTTGTCGTGCAGCAGATCACTCATCGTTCAGTCTTCCGGTCACACCCACGACCAGGCCCGTCAGCATGTCCCACCCGGACGAATGGCCGAGCGTGGCGAGCACCCCCGACGACTCGAGCGCCGCGCCGTCGTCGCCGCGCGCGAGCGCTTCGGCGGTCGCGTGCAGCGGCGCGAAGCTCGCACCGCACGCGAGGTCGGCGAGGAGCGCGGCGCTGATCGCATGGCTCGCTCGCTGGGCCTCGACTGCGAGCTCGGCGCCGATCGTGCGCCAGCGCGCCCCATCCGCTGCCACGAGCAGGCGGCCGAACAGCGCGCCGCCGACGAGATCGTCCCCCGAGGGCCTGAGCCCGCCGCCCAGGCCAAGCAGCGCACGCGAGGTGTGGTGGACGGCTTCGTGATCGTCCGCCCGATACGCCGCCGCGAGCGCGTGCGCGCGCGGGACCGCGAGGTCGAGCGGGAACGCCGGCGTCGCGCCCGCGAGCGCCGCGCCAAACCCGCGTGGCTCGCCGAGCTCGGCTATCCGCCTCGCGAGCCGCTGCACCGATGCCACGATTGCGGCAGATGGCGCTGGCAACCGCGGCAGCCACGCCTCGCCGGGCAGCGCACCGAATCGCGCAACCTCGCCCCGCACGACCGGCATCGCCGTCACCACCGCGCGCGGATGCATCGCCGGCAGCCGCGAGCCGACCCAGACGATCTCGCCGGCGGCGTCGTAGTACGGCGCGTCGGGAAAGGCCGCGAGCGGCGTGGCCGCGCCCCCGCTTCGCTCGAGTGCCACACGCGCCTTTGCGCCGATCGACAGCACCTCAGTCACGGCACGATCTCCGTGCCCGCCTTGCCGGCGAGGGCCTGCTCGAGCTGGGCGACCCAGCCCGAGATCTCCTGGCCGAAGGTGAGCGGCGTCGCGTCCTGCAGGTGCGTGCGCCCGATCTTCACGACGTCCGCGTACGCCCGCTGCTTCGCGGCCAGCGTCG
>Ga0105092_10001213_pt1 | contig 13727 bp, 13 predicted proteins | sample PPLLak2March2015_FD_87021 | JGI IMG/M metagenome (GOLD analysis project Ga0105092, IMG submission 87021) | Freshwater sediment microbial communities from Prairie Pothole Lake near Jamestown, North Dakota, USA - PPLs Lake P7 Core (1) Depth... | ecosystem: Environmental > Aquatic > Freshwater >... | reverse complement strand
TTTTTCAAATGGAGGGTTTCTCGCAGCGTATCCCAGACGGCTTTACTGTCAACTACATGGCAGGGAGCGTTCTCACAGAACTTAATGACATGGCGTCCGCGTGGTTTTGTGGAGAGCATGTCATAGAAACTCGCCAGGGTGAAAAGCTGGCTCTCGGCCAGGTACACCCGTTCCGCTGGGTTATGGATCTGTTTACGAACCTCTCGAAACGCTTCGCCGGGAATATAACCAAGCGCCTGGTTGATCTCACTCAGGATGGGGATCAACGCGTCCCGGTTCGAGCCGTGCTTTTCGATCGCGGCTCGGACAACAGCGGAGACATCTTTTTCTTTTGTCGGTGCAATCATCAGACCTCCGTAAGGATACTTTGCTAAGACTCAACGGCAATGGCGTTGAAGTTACAAACCTGCACGCAAATGCCGCAGCGGATGCAGGTCTCATCATTGATATGATGTATTTGTCGTCGTTCACCGCTGATCGCTTCGACCGGGCAGTTGCGGGCACAGACCATACAGCCCGTGCAGTTCTGCTGGATTTCCATACGGATCAGAGGCTTACAAACTTTTGCCGGACAACGTTTTTCGTAGATGTGCGCTTCGTACTCATGACGGAAATTCCTCAGCGTGCTGATGACAGGGATGGGGGCACCCTGACCCAGCCCGCAGAGACTGTTGCGTGATACTTCGTAGCAAAGATTTTCGAGTCGTTCGATATCGCCCTCTTCGCCCTTGCCATCGCAGATCTTCTGCAGGAGTTCGAGAATGCGGCGCGTTCCAATCCGGCAGGGTGTGCATTTACCGCACGATTCGGCCTGCGTAAAGTCCATGAAAAAGCGGGCAATGTCTACCATGCAGGAGGTCTCATCCATCACCACCAGCCCGCCCGAACCCATCATGGAACCGGCTTGAGCTAAAGCTTCGTAATCGAGCTGCAGGTCGAGGTGCTGCTCGGTGAGACAGCCACCCATCGGACCGCCGGTCTGCACGGCTTTGAACTTCCTGCCGTCTTTGATCCCGCCCGCCACATCGAAGATGATCTCGCGCAGGGTAATGCCCATCGGCACTTCGATCAGGCCCGGCTTGACAACATTCCCGCCAATTGCAAAGGTCTTGGTGCCTTTGGATTTTTCGGTACCCATGCCGGCATACCAGGCCGCGCCGTTCAAGATGATCTGCGGCACGTTCGAATAGGTCTCGACGTTGTTGTTGTTGCTGGGCTTGTCCCAGACACCTTTGACGGAAGGGAAGGGTGGGCGCGAGTGTGGCTCACCGCGCTTGCCCATGATCGACGCGATCAAAGCTGTCTCTTCACCGCAGACGAACGCGCCCGCGCCGACGCGCACTTCCAGGTCGAACGAGAAACCCGTTCCGAGGATGTTCGTCCCCAGGAAACCGAACTCACGTGCCTGTGCGATCGCGATGTTAAGTGTTTCCACCGCAATCGGATATTCGGCACGACAATAGATGTAACCGTAACTTGCACCGACCGCGTACGCGCCGATGATCATGCCTTCGATCACCGAATGGGGATCGCCTTCCAATACGCGGCGGTTCATGAACGCGCCCGGGTCGCCTTCATCTGCATTGCAGATCATGTACTTTGGGTTATCCGGGACATCGCGGGTAATTTTCCATTTCTTGGCAGCCGGGAAACCCGCGCCGCCGCGCCCGCGCAGACCTGAATTCAAAATCTCGTCGATCACGCTCTCAGGTGTCATCTCGAACAACGCCTTGCCAAGCGCCTGATAACCGTCGGTTGCCAGATAGTCTTCGATGTTGTTGGGGTCGATCTGACCGCAGTTGCGCAGGACGACGCGCACTTCCTTGGGGCGCAACGGTCCCAGCTCTTCATCTACAACCGTCTTGACGACTTCGCGGAACCGTTCGACAACCCGTCCTTTTAGAAAATGTTCTTCGACCAGATACGGAATATCATCCGGGGTCATGCCAATATAATGGACGCCCTCGGGGTAGACCATCATCTCCGGTCCACCGGCACAGCCTCCAATGCGGGAAGTCTCCAGCACTTGAATTTCGTCGATCAAGCCCTGGGCAATAAATTCATCCTGTAAAGCATCAACGACCTCGTGCGCGCCTTTGGCAAGGCACTCGGGGTCTGCGCATACCAGGACATGGGAACGATAAAACGCCATTTGCAAAACTCCAAACCAAAATTTCTACGGTGCTCCGTTGGTCGAGTGGGGCGAAGCTCGTATCGAGACCAACAGGTAACCTACAAACGAACGGTTCCTTGAAATTTATGGTCTCGACACCGCGTGATTTCGAATTGCTTTAGCAATTCGTAAGCAAATCACGGTCGGTGCAGGTGTACGCCCCGAAGATCACGGGACTACTCGACCACCTACATCTGAATAATATATTCCTTCACAGGCTGGCCGTTCTGAACATGCTGCTTCATGATCTTCTGCACCACCTGGGCGTCGACTTTGCCGTACATCACTTTGGGCTGGTCGCCCAGCACCACCTGCAAGATCGGTTCCTGTTCGCACAGGCCGATGCAGCCGGTTTGGGTCACGGTGACGCCGCTTACTTTTTCGCTTTCGATGTAGTTCAAAACACTCTTCATCGTATCGCGCGCACCGGCGGCAATTCCGCAGGTCCCCATCGCAACGATCACCTGGACGTTGCCGGGTGTGGCTTTTAATTGTTTCTTTTGCAGCGCTTCTTCGCGAACGCGCTTGAGTTCTTCCAAAGACTTAATGGCAGGCATGATTTCTCCTTTATCTAGCCACAGAGCTCACTGTACTCTGCGAGTACTGCCGCTGCTTTGCGCGGCGTTCTCTGTGGCGAAAAGATTTTCTAATTCAGTTAACCGTTTGCGGGTGAGCGCCTCGATGCCCTCTTCGAGCATGCCGCGTACAAACGTCAATACTTCCGGTTCGGTCAGGGACAGGTCGCCAAGTTCTGTTTTTAGTTCCATGTCATCGAAAACAAAATCACTCATATTTCCATTTTTATCGGTTGCCCGATACACAAACGTCCAGTGGATGTCCGGATGAGAGATCAGCGCAGTGAGAAATGTGGCTGAGATATCTCCGAGCGGCATCCTGTCCATGTGGCTGTGACGAAAAATCGCTTCCACGCGCGTCCCTTTGCCGGGTTCCGATTTCAGGCGGAAGCTGCCCTCCGCCATTTCTGCTGCCAGCTTCAGCAGCGGGATGCCCAACCCCACGTTCCGTGTGGTGCGCGTGGTGTAGAACGGGTCCTGCACTCGCTGGACTGTTTCGAGGTCCATGCCGCGCCCATCATCGACCACACAGGTCGAAAGGCGGTCACTGAGCAGATCCTCATGAACTTCAATGCTGATGTTCCGGCTCTCTGCGGCAGCGCTGTTTTCGGCGATGTCGAGCAGGTGCAGGGCGATCTCTCTCATTCTGACTAGTTCTGAACTTTCTTCAAGATTTGCGGAAACTTGTTCGGCCGCTGCTTACCCTGCACCTCGTCATTGACGACGATCACAGGCGCCTGGCTGCAGGCACCTACGCAGCGGCACTCTTCGAGCGTGATCTGCCCATCGGGTGTAGTTTGACCCAATTCGATGTTCAACATCTGCTTGGCTTTTTCGACCAGCTGCGGCACGCCCGCCACGTAGCAGGCGGTTCCCAGGCAAAACTTGATGGTGTGTTTGCCGCGCGGCCGGGTTTTGAAGAAGGAGTAAAACGTCACTACTCCGTGCACCTGACCCATCGGCACATTCAAACTTTTGGCGATGTAGGCTTGCATGGAGGGGGAGACGTGACCGATCTTGCCCTGGACTTCATTCAAGACCAGCATCACCGCGCCGGGTCGTTCCTTGTTTTCCAGAATTGCCTGGTCAATAATGGCTTTTTGTTCCGACACCTTGAGCGGATCATTTTCAGGAATTTCTTTCAGTAGACGGGTCATAATTCGGATACCTTTGACAATAATTGTGATGATTTTCACAATTTAGTTTAATCGCTCACTTTCAAATCGTCAATCGCCAAATGTCACATAAAAACAGTAACATTTCAGGAATATCATTTTGCTTCAATGCACACATCACGGCCATCGATGTGATTGAACGCCATACGGATCTCCATCAGGGTGGGGGCGGCGAGGGTAAAGACTGTCGTGCCCAGAAAATCGTCCAAATGGTGGACGTCTCCACTCTGGATCAGTGCATATTTCTGCAAGGCTGGGAAGGTCGCCACAGCCTTTTCCGGCGTGATGAGGCGGGAAATTTCGAGGGCCAGAACCTGCCATTTTTCCGAGAGCAAGCCAAGGCTGGAAAAGAGACCGTAAGTCATCCGCTCGACATGTGCCGGGATGACGATGCCTCCCAGTACGGGGACGCGCTCGAAAATTTCGTCAATTGACAGACGAATCGCAGTTGCCAACAGGCGCGGCTCGCTGCGCACGAATTCGCCTGTTTCATCCACCACAAACTGCTCACCGAAAAAATCGGGCCGGTTCGGCTTGTCTGGAAGCGACTCGTTCACCTGTGCCTGCCAGGCTGTCAGGGCGTCCAGAGTCTCGAAGAGCGTGAGCAAATGCACATCTTCCCGTGATTGCACTTCCATCCCCGGAAGAACGGTCAGCCCGGTGCCCTCGGCTGCTTTTTGAACCGCGGATACATTCGCACTGGCGTTGTGATCGGTAATGGCAATCAAATCGATCTGATGTTCGAGCGCCTTTTGCACGATAAGCGGAGGGATCATTTCCACTTCAGCGCATGGCGAAAGGGTCGTGTGAACGTGCAGGTCGGCTCGAAATTTTTTCATTGTTCGATCATCACTCAGCTGCGAACACCCATTTCCCAAAGCTTCCCATTGATTTCGTACGTGGGTTGGGAGGTGGATAACAGGACCACACCCTGTTCATTGGCTTTGGCGATGGAGGCTGCGTCAGGCTGGGCATCTTCGGTGATGATGATGGCAGCAACTTCATTCAGAGCTGCAATTGCTACAATGTTCAGGTGTGCCTGAAGCGTGATCCAGAGATGCCCTTTCCTGGCTCCAGCCATGACGCACGAGAGCAGGTCGGAGCTATAGCCGCCGGTGGGGGTGATGCCCGCAAAATCGCGCGGCTCGGTTAATACATTCAGGTTGAGTTCATCAATGATTTTTTGAAGGTTCATTGTTTTGTCCATCCCGGCTTGCGCCGAAGGTTTGATCGGGAACGAAAATGCGCATGACAAGTTTTGTGCTTTTGCCAACCGTAGAGTTAAGCTCGATCGAATCCACACAACGCTTCATGTTGACCAGTCCCATGCCGGCACCAAAGCCCATTTCCCGCACCTCTTCGGTGGCTGTGGAATAACCGGGCTGGAAGACCTTTTCCGTATCGGCGATGCCCGGACCATCGTCTGTGGCAGACATGGTAATGCGGTGCGGTTCGACTTCGAGTTTTAAGATGCCGCCGTTCGTCGTGTGAATGATGAGATTCATCTCCGCTTCGTAGACGGCAATACAGCAGCGCCGCGTGATCTGGGGATCGGCTCCCAACCGGATGAGAGCGCGCTTGATATGGCTGGAGGCCTTGCCTCCCTGGGTGAAATCACCGGCCTTGATGGTGTAGCGGAGAACGAGGGTAGTGCGTTCCGAAATGATGTCTTCGAAAAGATGGCTGGCGCGGTAGCGGCGGACTTCCTCTTCCTGGTAATCCTTCTGCAGAGCCACCAGGATGCCGCGCGTAATATCGCCTTTTGTAAGCATCCCCACAAGTTTGTGATTCTCATCCAGAACTGGCAGGCGACCCAGACCTCTCTCGGTAAATGTGCGCAGGGCCTTTATGATCGAATCGTAGCTGACAGCGGTTGTCACTTCACGTGTCATGTACTGGCTGGCGGGGGCGGAGAGATCGTTTTTCTGCATTGCCCGCACAATATCCTCGATGCTCAGGATGCCGGCGAGTTTGCCCTCTTCCACCACAGGGAGTCCTGAAATGCGATTAATTCTCAAAATGTCGAGCACTTTCGAGAGCGGCATTTCCGGCGACGCACTGTGTAAATCAACCGACATCACATCGCTGATTTTCAGATCATAAGAAAGTTCTTCGACGCGATTAATCTCATGAGCGTCGTGATCCGTGATTGGACGGCCACGACGACCATGAGCTTCCTGTTCGGTCGGGGTTCTAGCTCGCGGGCTCATTTGATTCGAAACTTGGCAGTCCGGCTTTGTGAAGGCGTCCACACAGTTCGAACATGCCAAACGGACTGGAAATCAGCGGCATCTTTTCCTGTGTTGCAATGTCAATCGTTTCGGCTTGCGGTTGTTTGCCGCGTACAAAAATAATTGCCCGGAATTCGGCGATCTGTGCAGTCCGGACAACCTGAGGATTGGTCAGCCCGGTCAATAAAACAGCCTTGGGTTGGCTGGAGGCAAGCACATCGCTCATTAAATCCGCCCCACAGACACCACGAATTTTGATATTCAGGTCTACTTCGGGGTTTAAGGGCATTCCATCTACCAACTTGATAATGTCTTTCAAATGCATAATACTAAATTTCCTTTCACTTCACTTGATTTCCAGGAGGAAAGTGTAGTGTTCATGGGATGATATATGTACTTTGCGCTGAATCTAAGGCGTATTGGGTTTCATTGCCAGAGACTTTCTTCTGCATAGATAGTGATAAATTTCACAATATGCTGCTGAAAAAAGAGCCGCCCTGCTAGAGGGGCGGCTTGGAGAATGACATTGGTATTGAAATAATTTTGTTGTCATTACCAGGTAGGGCGAGCCAGGGCAATGGACTATGATGTGCTTCGTTGTGCGTGATGAGAGAGCAATGTTCTGCAGTGATCTATGATGTGATGCGATGTTTCAGACTCGCCGCTACTTCAGTCTATTATACGAATATAGATTGCCTTGGTAAGTTGCATTCTTCATGTTTGATGAGGATATTTGTCATATATGCAATCGCTACGTGTGCTGGATCCTTTGCCGGTTCGAGTACACGTTAAAGCGATCGCGCCTGGCGTAACCGATCAAGGTAATTCCGTATCGTTCCGCCATCTCAATGGAAAGCGAGCTTGGCGACGTACGTGAGATCAGAATGGGCGCCTGGAGGCGGGCGGCTTTTTGCAGCATCTCCGAACTGATGCGCCCGGTTGTGATCAAGATCCTGGTTGCGGGCCAGACGTTGTTCATAAGGCAGAGCCCGGCGATCTTGTCCAGCGTGTTGTGCCGGCCGATATCCTCTGCAACCAGGACGATCTTTTCTCCATCGCACAGTGCCGAGGTATGGACTCCGCCCGTTTCGCGGTACAACTCCTGCGATTCGAACAACATCTCCACGAGATGACCGATCGCCTCCGGCTGGACTCTGGGCTGGTCGCCGTTAAAGGAAACATCCACGCGCGCCAGCGCGTCCACTGCAGTGACTCCGCCGGTACAGCCAGAGGTCCGGCGCCAGGATTGCGGCTGTTCCACGCTGCGGTTCAGCCAGACGTCCACGTTATCGCCATGCTCGCAGACGCGCACATCCTCCACTTCGTCCATGGCCTCGAGGATGCCTTCGTTGTAGAGGAACCCGACCGCCATCGCTTCCAAATCGACCGGCGTACACATAAAGGTCAGCCACACTTCGCCGTTGACTGTCAAGGAGACAGGTGTCTCCACAATGGTCTCGGCATCCTGTGGCTTCCACTTTTTGAATTCGTACCTTTCATACTGGATCGCTTTTTGAGGGGCAATCATTTTTTACTCTTTCTGGTGTGGCGCATTGGCAGTACCGCTAAGGCTGGTGACCAAAGCACGTAATTGAAGCTGATCGATTGACATTCGCTTCGCAATGGTGGGCTGAATTATAATCGGACATATTCCCACGCCCGGGAGGGCATCATTTGTGAAACGTTCTCGAGCACTCGACGCTGTCAGGGGGATCGCCATCATCCTGGTTTTGATCTGGCATTATATACCTAGGGACGGTGGTGCAACGCCAGACTTCATTCTTTCCTCCATTGGCCTGTTCTGGAGCGGTGTCGATCTATTCTTTGTTCTCTCGGGGTTTTTGATCGGCGGTATTCTCCTGCAGAATGCAGGCTCCCGGCATTATTTCTCGACTTTTTATATCAGAAGGGCAGCGAGGATCCTGCCGTTGTATCTATTGCTCTTTCTCGCGTTTGCCGCACTGATCCGTTGGGGACCCGAACTTCTGGATCTGGAGAAGATCTATAAGAGACATTTGCCTTTGTGGTCTTATTTGACCTTCACGCAAAACTTTCTGTATGCTGCCAGACAAAAGCTGAATGATCCCTTAATGGATGTAACATGGTCGCTGGCTGTGGAGGAACAGTTCTATATTTTTCTGTCGTTGGCGGTCAGATATTTCAACAGGAAGAATTTGTCCATTCTCACAATCGCGCTGATCATTCTTGCCCCAATCTTACGGTTTTATGCGCCGAATGCGCTGGTTGCTTATGTTTTTCCCCTTCATCGAGCCGATTCGCTCATGCTGGGAGTTTTGCTTGCCTTGATCTGGCAGTGGGACAAGGGCAGGGAATTTATGTGTAAATATGTCAGCGTTTTCCGCTGGTCGTTTGTCTTTCTCTTCCTTGTCGTAGCCTACCTGACCTATCGAAGGCCATGGACCGGAGATGTGTATACCCATTTGGGGCTGGCGCTTTTCTTTGGCAATGTCGTTGTACTGACGCTCATCCTGGGCGAGAAGGAAGGCCGGTTCAATGTGCTTAAGAACAGGGTTCTGGAATGGTTTGGATTGCGCTCCTATGGAATTTATCTGCTGCACAAGCCTGTCCAGATCCTGACCCCTTTTCTTGTAGCTTGGTTTCTGCACGACAAACTGCCGCCATGGACCATGGTGGCAATCTTCCTGATCGTCTTATTTGGTATCTCCGAGCTTTCCTATCGTATCATCGAAAAACCGATCATGTCACTGGGACATTATTTTAAATACGAGTGACTGTGTTAGACCCTGTCCCAGTTCGCGGGGAGTGCAGGCGGCAGCCAGTTGGGGTCAGGCATCCAGCCGAGCCATGAACCGTCATAGGGATAGAGACGCTTTTCCAATCTGTTGAAGACTTCCTGCTTTGCTGCATCGATCTCCCGGACCCACTCCTGGAGAAGGATGCCGCGCTCGATCCCATTCTGGTACTCATCCATATCCTTCCAGCGCCATTCGTAGGTGGGTTCGACGATGATGTCCAGTTCCAGATCGAACGTGTCGAATCCGATCTCGCTTCGGCGCACAGGAAGCTGGAAGTTGACGTAGTAGCACAGGAACTGGTTTTTTTCAGCCTGCCAAAAGTAAAAGCTGGCATAGTACTTTTCCGGATGGATCAGGATCAACAGCCGGTTGGTGTGCCAGACGTACCTCTGCATGATCCAATCCCCGTTTTCATAGTCACCCCAGCGATCCCATTGTCCGGAAGTGCCATGTTTTCCGTTGATATAACCTTCAGGCGCATAACATTCCGCCCCCGGCAGGATCGCCAGCGCCACTTCTTCCGGGTGGTCTTGCACGACGACTGCTGACTGAATGTACGAGACGCAATGATCATAAATTCCGCGGTAGGCGATCACATCGCCTGGCTTCCATGTTTTTGTCATTCTCACCTACGATTTATTTTCTATAGCGTATTCCAGTTTTCAGGTAATGCAGGCGGTGACCAGCTTGGGTCGGGCATCCAGTCCAGCCACGAGCCATCGAAAGGGTACTGGCGTTTTTCAAGCCGGTTGAGGACTTCTATTTTTGCAGTTTCAACTTCATCTATCCACTCTGGCAGGATGATACCGGCCGTGATGCCCTGTTTATAATCGTCCAGATCCTTCCACTCGAAAGAAAAATCAGGATCAACGACGATATCTAGTTCAAGATCCAGGGTATCAATACCAAAGTGGCTTCTTTTAAAGGGAAGTTGGAAATTGATATAGTAACCCAGTAACCTGTTGCTGTCCTCCTGCCAAGCTAGCCTGATGCAATAGAATCTGTTCGGTTCAAGCAGCATTAAGAGACGATTCGTACGCCATAAGAATGGTGCCAGCCTCCAGTCTTTATATTTAAAATCCCAACGGCGTTTGCCATGCTTTCTCCCTTTTGCATAGTCTATCTCTCCCATGCACTCTGTTCCAGGCAGGAGCGTCGCCACTAATTCTTCGGGAGTATCTTTGACGGCAATGACAGGCATTGCCGTCCAAACCCGGTGATTGAAAATTCCCCGACCGACAATGACATCGCCGGGTCTCCAAAACGCAGCCATGGATTTCCACCATCTTTCTTCCCGTAGGAGTTTTCTGAATCTTTAATAACTATTCTTCCCGGACGACGCAGTCTTTAATAGCCTTCCAATCAGGATTCGTCTCTGACATGAATTGTTCGTCAGCTTTATAAAAGTTCATTCTTAGCTTTAGTTTACTGTAAACCTCCCTCACCTGAGGAGGATCACCCTCATATTGATACGGCAGAGAATTGGCTGGATGGGAGGCGGATAATAAGAGCTGTCCCGTCACCTCCGGGACTCTCTCGGGTGGAACCACATAAAACTTGGTGTTTTGAATAACGTATCCATTGCGATGACAAATAACAGGAGCTCCAAAAGTCAGGCGTTTGGATGAAAATTCGAACTCAGGAAACTTGGTTTGTGCTTCAGCCGCAAATTCCCGCGGGTAACTGAGGCTATAAAAATAAGTGAAATTCCATGCGGCCTGAATAAAAACGACTGCCAAAATCAGTCTGATAGTCATGCGTCCTGAAACTGCTCGATCTTCCATTTGAACCAGTCCCTGGGCAGCCAAAAGTACAAGGAATGGCATCAATTGCCGTGCAAGCCTTGCATAAACTACAAAGTAGTGAAGAATAACAGATGGGATTGCGAGGCAAAGGTAAATGAAAAGGATTCCTACTGCCCACAAGTTTTTATCGGGTCTGGCGTCTTTGGATTGGCTGATCACGGCCAGGGTCGAAAGGGTTCCCAGAATAAGGATGAAGGTATGCTCGGTGTGCCAAAAATATGCAAAAGGCAAACTCCAACCTTCCTGAAAACTACCCTGAGTGATCGTAGTTGAAAAAAGATGATATTCCGCAACCAGATCTGTTCCAAACCACTGCATTGTTGTAATCAGTAACGCTAACGGTAAGACAAAACTTATTGTGGTAACCATGGTTCTCTGCAGGCGCCTGTTTGTGTTTTCGCTGTTCATGAGGATGTTTGCCAGCATTGCAAATCCTGCAAGCGGCCAATATCCGTTGTATGTAATAAAACACAGGAAACCCAGTCCGCCACAAACGAAAGATGTCCCCATAGTTTGCTTTCGTGTGAGCGCAATATACAAAGCCAAGAGTCCAAGTGACATAGCCATATCATAGGGAAACAAGTGCCTGGAATAATACAGGAGTGAAAGACATGATGCCGCAAAGAACAATGCATAAAGGGATTCGTTTGGAGAGGTTTGGCTGTGTTGAGAAAGTAAAAATATAAGATAGAGGCTTAATATGGAAAAGAGGCTGTAAAAAATGGCAGGTAATACCAGACTTGGCCCCACGATTTGCTCTGCCAGGGCAGGTATGATTCCGGCCACCTTGAACCCAAGGTGTTCCGGAGAAATAGTAAACTGGCGCAGCGCTTCTCCAGGTTGACCCTGCCATAGGAATCGCGCGACAGCCCGTGAAACTTCATAGCGCGTTTCATCTGAATTGAAGTATTGTCCTCCACGAAGAATAAGGATACATCGCACGAGAAAGGAAATCAGAAGAATACTACTCACAACCCAATTGTGAGTGAATCTAAAGTTTCTTGGAAAAATTACTCTCATGTCGGGGATTTCATGTATCTGTAAAAACCATCCTGATTGCATTTCTATAATCAAGATTTGGTGGGCAACATTGATTATATGAACAATCATGCATGCCACTGAATCGCTAAGATTTTATTAAGCCTTCTCCTTTTCTGAATTGCGATGGGCTTTATAAAAGACCTCCGGGTCCGCGCAGAACGCCTCGCGGCAGGCTTCGGTACAGAGATAGATTGTCCGGTCGCGATGTTCGAGCTGCGGAAAGTAGGCGGGGTCGGTATCGCTGAATTTTCGTCCGCACAGGGTCACAAAACGCGGGAATTTCTTTTGGGAATGAGGCAGCATATCTTTATTGCTTCGGTTCCACTTCCGCGAGGAAGACTTCGAATGGATTGATCGCCAGCGCGTTCGGCGGCTTGACAGTCTTCAAACGTTCAGCGCTGGAAAACAGGATCTGCAGGTTGCGGCCCCTGATCTCTTTGAGACGCGAAAAATCCAGGTCGAGTTTTTTCTCCGAGAAGTTCAGGATGACGAGCACGGCTTGTTCGTTCGTTTTGCGCACAAAGGCGAGATAGTCCCTGGCAGTATCGTTCAACGGAAGGTATTCTCCTGCGATCAGGGCCGGCGAGTCTTTGCGTACCTGCAAAAGATAGTGATAGTAATTCAGCAGGGAATTTGGATTGTTCTGTTGATCCCGCACGTTGATCCCATTGCGATAATCCGGGTTTACCGGCAGCCAGGTTACTACGTTTGGAGGAGAAAAGCCTCCGTTGGGATTGTTGGACCATTGCATGGGCGTGCGGTTCTTATCGCGGGACATCTCGCCGGCGCGTAGAGCTGCTTCCTGTGGATCGACCTTCAACTCATTGACCAGCCGGTCGTAATACCAGGTTGCCATGGTGTCGCGCAATTTGGTCGGATCGGTAATGATCAGATCGGTCATGCCGATCTCTTCGCCGTTATAGAGGAAAGGCGTGCCCTTGAGAGTCAGTACGAGCGCGGCGTGCAGGCGTGCCAACGCAGCATCATGCTGTTTATCGCACAAGCGCGTATGGATGCGCGAAGTATCATGATTGCCGAGCGTGTTGCAGGGCCAGCCTTTCACGGGAAGCGCCTCCAGCCGGGCTAAACGCTCCTTTTGGTTGCGCCGGACATGGCTGGGGGTGATGCGTTCCGCCCGCATGAGCGGGAAGTTGAAAACGAGATGGAGTTCATCTTCGCCATTCCCCAGGTAGGCGATATCGTCATCCTCAGCGACCAGCACACGATCATCCTGATATTCATCGATGACCGTACGCAGTTCTTTCATCAATTCGTGCAAGCCGGGCTGTGCCCACTGGTTCCTGAACATGTCGTACCAGTATTTTTCGATCTGCTTTTTCTCCTCCGGCGTTTGAGCCAGCTCGGAAGCGCGCCGGATGCCCGCCAGGTCAAAGGGAACCTTATGCGGCGTGAGGTCCGGGTTCTCGTAGACTGTGCCGATGGCGTCGAGGCGATAGCCGTCCACGCCCAGATCGAGCCAGAAGCGGACGGCAGCCCACATGGCTTGTTTGACTTCGGGATTGTGCCAGTTGAGGTCGGGCTGTTGCTTCATGAAGTAGTGGTAATAGTATTGATCGCGTTCGGGCACGTATGTCCAGGCCTCGCCGTCGAAGCAGGACTGCCAGTTGTTCGGCGGCTTATCTACCCAGACATACCAATCGGATTTGGGATTGTCGCGGCTGGACTTCGACTCGAGGAACCAGGGGTGCTCGTCGGAGGTATGATTCAGCACGAGGTCCAGAATGACCCGGATGCTGCGTGCGTGCGCTTCGCGCAGAAACGTTTTGAAATCCTCCAGCGTTCCATATTCCGGTGCGACGTTTGTGTAATCCGCAACGTCGTACCCGCAGTCCCAGTTGGGGGAGGGGAAGTGCGGCGAGAGCCAGATGGCATTCACGCCGAGGTCGGAAAGATAATCAAGCTTTTCAATCATTCCTTTGAAATCACCGA
>Ga0105092_10001212_pt1 | contig 13737 bp, 26 predicted proteins | sample PPLLak2March2015_FD_87021 | JGI IMG/M metagenome (GOLD analysis project Ga0105092, IMG submission 87021) | Freshwater sediment microbial communities from Prairie Pothole Lake near Jamestown, North Dakota, USA - PPLs Lake P7 Core (1) Depth... | ecosystem: Environmental > Aquatic > Freshwater >... | reverse complement strand
GTTCGCGGGTTGCGCCCCGCCCTTGATGGCCGGCTTCGGGCCCTGTGACGCCTCGTTGCCATCTTCGTCCTCTGGGGCGACGCCTACGACGGCCGCGAGTGCGTACCTGCGGCAATAGGTCAGGGCACTGCCGAGGGCTTGCGGGGTTTGTTTGTCGGGGGTCGCGAATAGAACGGAGCGCATCCATTGACCCGATGCGTGCATGAGAGTCGTGACCACGCCGACGCGCGCATTGTCGTTCACGGGGAGTTGAACAACGGACAGTCCGTTCTTCGTCAGTGGAGCTCTGCACGCCTCCCACACGCTAGCCAACGTGGCGTACGTCGAGTTGAAGTAGGGATTCTGACGGTCCTTCGACGCAGCCATGATTTCCGACTGCGCCAGGGACAGGGCCTTTGCCAGCTCGTTGAGTTCCGTCGATGTCTCGATCATGTTCGTCTCCTCAGGTGATTACGCGGTCAGCGTGCTGAGCCATCGTTTCGCTCTGCGTGGTACTTGCAGCACCAGCCGCACGGCTCCCACTTCCCGTCATGCCCGCGATAGCGGTGGATTTGCTTGCAGAACCTACAGGCCCAGATGACCCGCTCCCGAGGCTGGGGCTTCCCTCGTTGCTCTCGTTCCCGCCGTTCCATGGTTCCTCCCTCAGCTTGATGTCGAAATCGGCCTCTACGCCTGCTGCGATGTTGTTCGCTCGCTCGTACGCGACCTTGACAGGGATTTCTAATCGCAGCGTCAGGGCCGCGTATACGAAGTCCCGAAAGCGCTTGCGACACTCGGGGGTCATCTCGGCCCCTTGCGCTTACCCGCTGGGGCGCCCCCGTAAAGGCTCCTATCGTCACCGGGCATCGGCGGGGCATACCAGTTAACGGGCCTTTCACCTGCGTCCGTTCGTCGGCGCTCGGCCGCAGCGCCAGCCTTGAACGCCTGTCTAATCGCCCCGCAAAGCTTGTTCCAATATGTTTGCTCGTCGGCGGCCGAAAGGGCCCATAGCCGGTGAACCACCGCCGTCATGCTCCAGCGAGATAACTGCTTTCGACCCATTAGTTGCTCCCTGCCTTCCTGGGCGTCCACGACTCTTCGATGTCGGCTAGTTGCTCCGCGTACTCCCTCAGGCGAGCAACCTCCCGGTCCAAATCGATGGCGAACCTGATGCAGACCTTGCAGAGCGTCCCCATGGCGTGGGGGTAGTGAGCCTCGGTGAGGCTCATCGTTTTGCAGCACCCCGCGCAGTTCATCGCGGCCCCGCCACGCGATACTCGACATTCCCAAACGCCGCGTCCGCTGCCTGCTCCCGAGCGAGGCAGAGCGGGTGATAGATGAGCCCATCAGTCAACATCACCAAGCCCTCCATGTCACAGCAGCCGTGAGGGCAGCCGCGCTTGTGGCAGCTCTCGCAGCAAGGATGGGAGTCCTCCCATGCTTCCTCGAGCATGCCCGCGTCGAACTGGTGGTCTGGGTAGCCTTGGTCGCGAGGGTCCATTAGCGCACCGCCTCTTCGTCCTGGCGAGCCATCTCCTCCGTCATGCGCTTCTGGTCGCGCAGGGCGTCTGTCATCCACTGCGACCAATCCAAGTCGCGACGGTCGATGGCGACGATGAGCGCCGCCCGCGCCGTAATCGGGATGCCGTTCTTTGCGATCAACTCGTCGACAAGGTCACGTGCTGTTCTCATGTGCCTAGTCTTGCCTAGTGTTGACACCCCTGTCAAGCGGGTATTTTCAACAATCGACATGGCTGTCAATCCAGGGGGACGATGCCGCCGGGCCAGTGGGCCTTGTCGGCGGGCCAGCCCGTCAGGGCCTTGACCTTGTCAGCGCGTTCCTGGGGGATTGGCCTTGTACCCTTGCGATACCGGCTCAGGAGGGCAGGGTCGATACCCAGGGCCCTCGCCAAACCGCCCCTGGTGAGGCTGGCTTTGCGACAGGCGGCAGAGAAGGGGTCCCGGGGCATGCCCTTGCTGCGGCTGCGGGAAATCGCGAGACGATGAGAATTATCCATGCTGGTGTTGTCTACTCTAGACAGAACGTGACCAGTGTGCAATACCTGTTTCGTGGCTTCTTCCTCTGCTGCCGCTCGAAGCTCTTTCTCGTGGCGTCGGCACTCGGCCGCCCGCTTGTCGAATAGCGCGGCCTCGGCCTTGTACTCGTCAGCCAGCTTGAGCAAGGCCTCCCGGCTCGGCATCACCCCTACCCCTATCATGGCCCCGAGAACAGAATCTAGGCGCTTAAGTTGGAGCCTCAGTGGGACTTGCGCGAAGAGGAGATGAGATGAACGACGACGACAGCTACGAGGACGCAACCGAGGAGGAGTTGATCGAAGCCGCGCACGACTGTGACCCAGAGGCGGTGGGAGAGTTGTTCCGTCGCGAGTGCCTCAAAACCGCGCGCATGACGAAGGCACTGGAACACATCGCGCGCTTGGCGAACTACTGGGAACAGGGGCCGAATATCAGATGCATCGCCCTCGAAGCCGTCCGGGCGCCGCAGGCCGACACCACTGCGACACCAAATCTAAAAGAATCCGACGGTGACGTGACCCGAAAGGAGACCCCGACATGAGCGACGTGAGCGCGGTACAGGGCCTGGTGGATGCGCTGCGGGAGTGCGCGGCCATCGGCGACCTGCTCCAGGAGCAGGACAACCGCCTCACGTCGCTGCCGATATTCATGGTCCAGCGACATCGCCGCACCTACGGATTCGACCCGCAGTACACCGAAGACTGCGTCGCGTGGCTGCACTCGGACGAAGCCGTCGAGGTGACGGATGAGGACTTCGAACGCCTCGAAGCGAAGTGGGACGAGAGCGGCGAGGAGCCAGACGGCTACACGCGAACCGCCTACGCTGACACGTGGGAGAACGTGATGCCGTTCTTCACGGAGAAGGCGGCGCAGCGGTACATCGACGAGAACGGACACAACCTGTCGAGCCCGCGCATCTTCGTCGAAAGCGGCTATCGCAATCACGAGTGGGAGGCGATCAGAACGGCGTGCATCGGCGCTCGTCGTGCCCTCTCTACCTGGGACACGAGGGAGCCAGGTCCCAGTGACTTCGACGATGCCGTTGCGCTGCTCACTGCCCACGACGTCGGTCGTTATTGTGGCTACGACTTCGAATCGAAGATATGCCCGATGCCGCGCGCGTGTTGGCACCACCGCAAGAACAAGTTCATCACAAGGCGGCCCATCGACACCGCTGTACTGGGTACTCCGCCGGGCGCGTCCAGCGTGATGCCGCCCATTCCCGAGACCCGTGGCGTCAGGCTGTCCATTCCGAAGAGGACAAAGTGACGTCGCCTGATTCCCCGTGCCCGAAGTGCGGCGGCGAACTGGAAGCCGGGTACGGATTGATGGGCGGCGGCTGCGGACCGTACGTCTTCTGCATCGCTGACGCCTGTGAATTCTTCGAAAAGGAACAGGATCCCGACTGCGACCCCGCCGAGGAATGCCGTGTATTCGGCGCTGTACTGGGTACTCCGAAATGAGGCGCAGCGACGAACGGCGACAGTGGGAGCACACCGACGAGGAAGAGGCGTTGCACGGCTTGAAGATGACGGCAGACTCCGACATGCCGCCGTCGCTGATTCGATTCGTGACGGCGGTGCAGAACGTCGTCAACCGCATCAGCAACGTCGGGACCGCGTTTCCGGGGCTGGCCATTTGCGGCGTATGCCGACGTGGCCACGACCGAGGCGAAGGAATCTACCCGCATGACTCTAAGTGCCCAGTCGATTCGCTCGAAAAGGCGCTGGCCGAATTCGGGAAGGAAGGACCGACGTGAGCATGAAGCTGAATTGGTGGGGCTGGTCGCAGTTGCTACAGGGCGACCTGGAATGGCTGCGCGCGCAGACGCGAACGCTTGAACGCGACCACGTGATCGCAATCGTCGAAGTACTCGCCGACGAGAAGGCGCCGGGCGCACGCGCTTTCTACGACGCCCAGCCCAGGCCGAGACCCGACCCATGACCGCCCCACCCCCCGATACAGCGGTACGGCTGACAGCGAGGGAGTTGGCACACGAGCAGGCCCAGGCGCCGTCGCTGCGTTTCCCCTGCCAGGGCGGGCAGGTTGATCCCGACGGGCTGACGTACTCCCATTCGGTGACGTGCGACAAGTGGATGATGGCAATCGAAGCCCGCGACCGCTCCCACACAGACGAGCTGCGGGAGGTGTTCGAGGCGGTGTCAAGCCACTACGTCGATGCCCTCGACTGCTTTTGCAAGATGAAACCAGACGAGCCGCCGTGTATCGCCTGCATGGAAGTCGCGCGCTTGCAGGGGCGACTTGCGGACCTGAGGCGCCGCTACGACGAGCGTACCCGTAAGGAGCCCCGATGAGCGTCCGTGACGTAGACGAAATGATAGCCTCGCTGACCCGTCAGCACGAGGAAGACGTGCTTGCCCTCGACGCAGCCCGGACCGAACGCGACGCAGCCCTCAACCGAGAGAAAGCCGCAATCTGGGAGAGGCAGGAGGCACAGACCGAGCGTGATGCCGCGAACGAGGAACGTGACGTCGCGAAGGTCGAAGCCGCCGGGGCAGAGCACCGGGCGAAGCTTGTCCTGGCCGCGAAGGATGCATGGGCCGAGCGTACGCGCGTTGCAGAGGCCGAGCGCGATGCGGCAGTAGGACTGCTGCGGGCCTGGGTTCGCCTTGAACCGGCGGGCTACGTTCGTGTGGCTTCGATGACTTGCTCGCCGAAAAGGCGCGCACTCCCCTAGGAGGGACGACGCCCGAGTTCGATTCGTGCGGCTACCCGAAGAAAGGAACGCCATGACGACGAGGGAGCGACTGAGGCGCATCGCCGATGCCCTGGAAGCGCTGGCGACAATCCCGGCATTCATGGGCGGAAAGGCACCCGAAGATGCAGCGTTCGTTCGCGCCTTCATCGCCCGCTGGGATGAGGAGGCCAAGGATGCGCGACCGCTTCCGCCGCCCTTGGCCGTCGGCAAAGGAATTCGTGGCAGCGGCGTCTATCGTGCCTGTGCGCATGACCTACTAACCCGTCTCGACGCCCCCACCAGCCCACCAGAGACACCGAAGCCGTCCAACATCCGTGACTGCACGTTCGATGGCAAGGTGCCGACGGGGATTTTGGTTAACCCCGAAGTGCAGCGATGTGCGAGCTGGTGCGGAGACAGTCCGGAGTGCATCTACCCAAGCGCGACAGCGTGGGTCGTGGCGACCGAGGAAACTGGGCTGCATGCGTTTTGCACCGAACGCTGTCGCGACCTCGGCCACCCCGCACACCCCGTAGACAAGACGCCATGACGCTCATCGAAACTCTCGAATACGAGGCGTCGCGCCTCGGCCAGCTCGCGGAGGTCAGCGCCAGCAACGGCCACGCCGACCTGGCGAGGGAGCAGGACAAGCGCGCGGCCGCGCTCCGAGAGCATGCGAGACGGCTACGGGAGGAGATGGATCGGCCGACGTCCTGGCGCTCGCACATACTAGCGGCCCTCTTGCGCATAAACGGCGGTCCAGTGAGCCCACCAGAGACAGGGACGCCTAGCGGGGGACGTAAGTAACGCTCTTCCGCAGCTTGTGGCACCAGTGCCAGTGACCGTCCATCGTCCTTAGGCAGCGGTCGTCAGGAAACGACGACAAGGCGATGTTGTCGTAGAACGTAATCCCGCCGCACTCCTGGCACAGTGCCGGTTCGGTCGGCGTGTCCTCTTCGACGAACTGAGCCCCGTCTACTACGGTCTGCTCAAGGTCGTCGAAGTCATCCGAAGGGGGAGGGCGGGAGCGAGGGGACACCAATTTCCTCCGGTCCTAGCGAGAGGTAGCCCATCAGCTTGCCGCGCTTCCCGTCCCTGGGCTTCCAGGTGTGCTTGGCGACCAGCAGCCCTTCGCGTGAGCCTGCTGCGTTCGTGTTGCCTTCGATGCTGACCACCGTGTCGCCGTCGGGAGTGACGAGCTCCACGATGCCAACGTGCCCGAAGCCGCCAGGGTCACCCGTGTCCAGCACGAACACGTCGCCGGGTGCGGGAAGATGTCGGCGGTATCTCTCGGCGGACATGTGCCACATCTTCAAGGCCCCGGCAGTACGAGGGCAGATGTTGACGACCCCGACGGCACGTGAGGCGATCTTGTGCATGCCGTAGACCCACGAAGCGCACCAGGCCGACCCCAGTGCCGCGCCGACGTCTTTGTTCCACTCGTCGACACGGGGGCCGCGGTTCTTCCCGCCTTCCTCGTGCACGCCTAGCGTGGCTCGAGCGGCGGTCAGCAGAGCGTTGACGTACGCGCTCACTTCGGGTCTTCGGCGTCGACAGCCTGTCCCTTGCCAGCCTTACCCTTTGGGGTAGGCATGTAGAGGGCGGAGGCCCCTGAAGTCAGCGCGCCAACACCCACCAGGACAGCGACGGTAAGGGTCCCTCCGCTAGCGATGGTGGCGGCGACAGCTCCAACAGCCCCACCGACGAGGCCCATTACTTTTACCCACTGAGGCACTTTCATGGTGTTCCTTTCGTTTATAATCTCGTTGTGAGTAGACCGAGCACGCCATTATCCGATCGGTTCTGGCCCAAGGTCAGAAAGGGTGACGGGTGCTGGGAATGGACCGGCGCTACCGTCGAGGGATACGGGAAGATTCGTGGCAGCGATGGGCGTCTCGTTAACGCGCATAGGGCATCCTGGGAGATGCACTTCGGGCCAATCCCGGCCGGCATGGACGTCTGCCATCATTGCGACAATCGTCCGTGTGTTCGGCCTGATCATCTGTTCGTGGGGACGCGCGCTGACAACATGCTCGACGCGACCGCCAAGGGGCGACTCCGCCTGGAACGCCTCACTCGCGCCAAGGTTACGGCCAACGATGTCGTTGACATTCGCTCTCTGCACGCATTCGGCGCCACGACGAACGACCTCGGCGCCGCGTACGGTCTCAAGCAGCACTCCGTATGGCAGATAGTCGCTCGCAACAACTGGCGCCATGTGACGTAGCACCGTCTCACTCATTCGTCTCTAGCCCCTGGGAATCCGACGGTTGCAATGAGGAGAGCGGTGCGGCGGGCGAGTCCCCGCAGCCCGTCTCTAGCAATCCGACGAGCATCACTTCGAAGTCCCGGAAAGACCTGGTCAGCTCTGCGAAACGCCCGCGCCAGTGATTCAGCCGCTCCTGCGCATTCGCGAAAGATGGCACGCTCAACGTCGAGGTCTTCACCGTTATCGCCTCCGTCTGGGTTCATCGAGTTTGCTGCCGATCTTCTCTACAGCCCTCTCTAGCCGCTCTTGGGATTGCTCAACTCGTTCCATCTTCCCGCTCATCACCGTTTGGTCGATGCGGATACGAACTTGCTCGTCGCTGACCTTGTCCACCGAACCTTTATCGGCACGACTTTGGAGAAACGTAGTTGCGCCCCATACGGCACTGCCGGCGGCAATCGCGGTAGCGATGAGCTTGAGCAACGGATGTTCTTTTCGTAAGTCATCAGTCACGCAGCCTCATACGTAGCTGGTAGCCCCACTGGTATTCGACAGAGGTGGACCGAAAAAACAGTCGCTATTGGAAAACGTCGTGGCGTCGCAGCCGGTATCGCCGCGAAGACCATACCCAGCGGCGTTGAGCATTGAGCAGCCGCGAAAAGCGACGTTGTGGCCCGTCCCGTTACTCCCATGGACTGCGTGGGTAGTCGTCGACGTCGCAAACCACGTGTTCATGAAGGTGGCGACGATGGGAATCGTCAGGCCGGCGATTGGGTTGAAACGGCAACACGCGCCATTAGAGGCGTCGAAATAGCAACTGGTCACATCCAGGGCCATCACCGACTCGGCCCCGTTCACCTGTGGGTCGATGAGAAGCCCGGTTTGCACGCCAAACGTACGAACGCCAATCAGCGACGTGTCGCCACTGGCGCGAAGCCGAATCCCGATAGGACCGGTCGCATAATCGGCTGGACCAACAATCCATGCCTGATGAACCTCGATACTCGCCCCATGCGGGGTGTTTATGTCGATGGGGAATCTCCCCGCCGCGTGATTTCGGTAGAAGTTGAACCTGTTGCAGTCCCCGCCGATGGACAGCCCCCAGATGCCATTCGTAGCCGACTTATCCAGCGCGACAATCCCGTCGTACTGGTTGTTCATGTCGATGTCGATGACGTGCTGAGCCCGGGAGATGTGGTAGCCGGGGAGTTTGACAGTAGTGTCGCCGCCGAGGACAGCCACGGCCCTACCCGCGGCGCGCGCTGTCAGAGCGTCGATGGTGAGCTCTGCGAGTGTGCAGCCATGGACCGAGTCCATCGTGAAGACGTCGCCGATATTTCCCGCCGAGTCGTCCACCATGATCGTAGTTGCGTGGTGTCCCGCCCCCACGATGCTAACGGCTGTCAGGAACGGGATGGTCGACTTGACCTTGAACGTTCCTGAGCCCAGCCAGACAACCCCCCCGCCTTGACTGGATACCGCAGTGACCGCAGCCCTGATCGCAGGGGCCGAGTCGTTAACACCGGTTGGATCGGCCCCGTAAATCGGGTCCTGGGCATTTACGCATCCGCGCATGCCCAGGGTAACGACGGAAAACGCGGTCCCTGGGAATTGGTTTAGTGCGGCCATGCATCTACGCCACGAAAACAGCCCATTGGAGCAGATCGAAAGAAACGTTCGACGCGGTAGCCCCGTTGAACGCATAGGCATTCGCGATCCCCGCGGCATTTGCCGACGTATTCTGAAGTCCGGTTGCTGCCGCCGTTGTGTTGCCGTCGATGTAGGCAGAAATATTTGTCCCGTCTCCGATCATGATCAGGTCGTGCTCGGTGACTCCGAGAGTCCCAATTGCCACGCTCGTATCGACAGCGGCAGCAGCGCCGATGGTGAGACAGAAATTCGTTTGCGACGTCGCTCCGGTAACGCCTAGATATGCGTCGGCCGTAGCTTCGTCGGCCATATTGCAGCACGTGATGGCGCACGTGTTGTTTACGGCGTTTATGATCACCCGCGTGGCGATGGCGTAGAGACTGGTCCGGCAGTTGGCCACAAGGGTGTTGGCAATGGTCGCCCCAGCCGCTATGGGCTGATTCTGGTTGTGCATCCGCTGGAATGAGTTAGCCGTAGCCCCGCTAGAAGAGCGGACTCGAACGTTGAGAGAACCACTGCTCCTCACCATTCTAGATGTGGCAGTACCTGAGATAGCGGTGAGGCCGATCTCCCCGCCAAGCGTGTTGCAGGTTGAGCGAAAGGCGATGTTGGTCAGGGTGGCACTTTTGGCAGCGATGAAGCTGCCCACGGTAGCCAGCCACGCTAGCGACTGAGCCTCCTGTCCTCCGCCCGGCGGATAGTAGTTGACCGTGGCGGCCATTACTGCGTCGCTCTCTCGTTCTCATCGGTGAGAACGGAGTATTCCCAGGTCGTAAGAGCATTCGCAGAATTGACGTAGCGAACACGCAGGAACGGTGCCGATACGGATATGTAGTTCTTCGTATCCGTCGTTGCGGCTACCGTGTAGCTCACGACGTTCCGCCATGACGTACTCACAGGGGTACCGTCAGCATTAGCGATGTGGCATTCGTCAATCTGAAGCCCGTCAGTTGCGCTTACGTGCGACGAGTAGACGTTGACGATGAGCCGTTTGAGACGGGCCGTTTGCTGCGGCTTCCGGTCATCGGTGGACAGCCACAGGGTCACGGTAGCCCCGCTGGCCGGGGCCGCTACGTTCGCCTGGATGCCAGAAGCGCTGGCTAGTTCTTGTCCTGGGTTGGAATCCATTTCCTATCGTCCTTTCGTTTACCGAGGTCCCCCGCTGAGGAGGAACTGAGCCGCGAGTGCGGCGGGTACGCTCTGTTGCTCCGCTGGCAAGCCGAGGCGGTAAGCGCCGACAAGGGCCGGCTCTAGATTCTTCTCAAGCAACCCGTGCTTCCCGACGCGGCGGAAAAACCCGCCTTGCGGCTCGATTCCTGCGGTCATGCGCTCTTTGGCAGCTAGCAAACGGGCCGTGTCGAACATCGCCCGATATCGTGGGTTTTCCGTCAGGAACGTCTCGGTCCCAAGGTCGCCGGCGTCCTGAATGCCTGTCCCCGGAGCTTCGTCGTTGGCGCGGCGCTGAATGACGTTTGCAATCCGCCGCTCTTGGACACCTCGTCGTCCACCCTCGACGGTGCCGAGCTGTTCGTGCTGGCGCTCGATGCGGGAGCGACCCTTTGAGTAGGCCTCGTTGATCGGCCCCATCTCCGTCTCGTCGATGGTCCGCTTTGCTGCCTGCCTGAGAACATCTACGGCAGGCACAGCGGTCTCGCCAGGGCCCACACCAAAGACCCTGCCCAGCTTTCCGCGGAAGTCGTTGAACTGGTCGACGTTCATACCGCTCGGGTACTTGTTCAGTTCGTCGATGACTTCGCGCTGAATCGCTGACCGCTCCGAGGTGGTCAGGCTGGTCCCGGAGATGAGCTTCTCCGCGTCCTGTCGTACCGCGTTCGTGTCGATCATCCCCTCAAGGAACCCGGCATCCCGAGCCGCAGCTTTCTCCCGGCCGTAGGCGCTGGTGAGCGCGGCCTGCTCGTCGTCGAGAGAATTCATCACCTTCTCGGCGGCCATACGGGAGGCCATGCCCTGGTCGCGGGCTGAACCCTCTATGTGCTGCATCATCGGCGACTCGAACACGCCGCCCTTTGGGCCTAGCGGTGTAGGTCGGGACCCGTAGCCTTCAACGAGGCGGATATCACGTCCGGTCTGGCCGGTCTCGCGGATACCTCGAGCCGCCCCGCTGACACCGCCGAGCAGGGCCCCAGCTGCGGCGTTGACGGGGTTCAGCGCCTCTTCCTTCATGATGGGAAGCGGGTTTTCTCCGCGAATAGCAGCCTGTCCGCCGACAATCGTGGGCATCGCTATTTCATTGGCAGCCGCGCCGCTAATCGCACCTGAAGCACCCTTCCCGAGCATTCCAGTCCCCTGGCGAGCAATGGGGGATGCGATTTTTAGCGCCCCTTTGCCAACGAGTCCTGCGGCACCCTTCCCTGTCAGCGCGCCAGCCAAACGCCCGTAGGTGCGAGCGTTAGGAGACTCCTTCCGATCGGCGCCTTGCGTGGTCTCGATGGATGGTCCCAGTATCGCGTCAATTTTGTCCTTGGGGATTCCCAGGGCCGTGTATTGCTCACGAATCTTCCCCTCTGCCGCTCCGGCGAACTTTTGACCAGCACCGAAGGTCAACATGTCGTCCGCGCCGCGCATGAACTCGCGGCGGTTGGACGGCACCAGCGCGGTCATCGCCGCTTTGGCGCCGAATGGTATTTCGGCCAACTTGTTCGGGATGCCTGCCGCTTCGTCGGCGGTCAGTGGCAGTCCCTCGCCGATGTCACCGCCCGTTAGCTCGCCGTGGACGGGCATCGGCGGCGGACGGTCGCCAGACTCCGCGCGGAAGTCGTGGCCCGTCTTGACCTTCGGAAGCTTCGAAAGCATGCGCCGGTACTGGTCAGATTCGGGACCACCCGGATCGGCCTCAAGCCGCGAATACAGCTTCGCGCGGATGCGCTCGATTTGGTCTTCGTGCGCCACTACTTCGTCCCCATGGCGTCGATTTGGGCCTCTAGCTCGTCGAGGGCCGTACGCTTCTCTCCTCGTGGGCGAATCGTCTGGCGCTTGCCGCTTCCGAGCGTCGTGCCGCCCTCGGTTTCATGGAGAGGGACGGGGTCGTGTATCCCGAGCTCCGCCAGCATGCTGTCGTAGAGGCCTTGCGCCTGGTCGGGCATCATGTCGAAGCCCCTGCCCGGTCCAAGTCGAGACTTCGCAACCTCTCGGAAGCGGTGAATGTCTTCGGCGTGCTCTTTTTGAACCGCCTTGGCGCTAACCCGTAGCTGGCGCATCTGTTCGGCGGACAGGTCGCCGCTCTCAAGCTTGGCCACAAACTGATTCCACTTGTCCTTGGTGCCGCCAAGGTTGTTGTAGAGCAAATGCATCTCGCCCTCTGTCGGCTGGGCCTGACGGAAGAAGCGGGCGAGCTGGATTTGCGCGTCGGCGTGCTGGAGCGGAACCGTTCCAGACGCGATGTTGACCATGATGCCGCGCACGGTTTTGTCGCTGGCGGCCAGTTTGTTGAATTGCCCAGTCTGGCGAATTGCTGAGCCAGTACGCTCGAGAACGGACATGTCGCGGGCGTTGGCCGCGTCTGCCTTCAGGCCGGGGGCGGACGCGGCGATCTTCGCGCGGTTGTTCGCCGTGTTCCAGCGGTCTCGGTCGGCGATCATGATCTTCTCGTTCTTGTAGAGCTCGTTTTGCCCCGACTGGAACGTCTGCTGATCCTCGCGGTTCGTGTCGCGGAATCCGAGCGTCCGAGTCAGGCGAGCGTCGCGGCCCTTTTCGGCCTGGTCTTTCTGGTAGTCCGTGAGCACTGCCTTAAACGCCGCCGATGGAGTAATGCCGGGCTCCTCCAGCATGCGGTTGTAAATGGCGTCGTACTCAGCGCCCAGGCCCGTCGACTCGTTTTGCTCGGGTACCTCGAAGCGGTTCCCCTGGAAGGTACCGAACACTCGACGCTTCCCCTCTGGCCCTGGAGTCATGGTGTTGACCGCCGCTTGCATCATGAGCGGCCGCGCGGGCTCTGGGACCTCGGACGGAAGAACGCCGGTCATCTCTTCCGCGGACATGGGCTTGTTGTCTATTTCAAATGGCTCATCGATTTTCACCGTGCGCGGGTTAAGCCCGGTCCCAACGAGGTCTAGGTTACTGGCCGCGCGCTGGCGCTCTTCCTCGCCAAACCCGTCCATCCCGGTCCCTGGCTGGTAGCCACTGGGGACCATCTGCGGTGCTCCGCGCGTCTCCACTGACTGCGATGGCATGTGGGGGCGACTGAAGTCTGGCGGGTCCTGCGGGGTCGCTACCGCTGGCGCTTCGGGCTGAGGCGTTTGAGGCTGCGCTACGCCAGCTTTCGCAAACCGCGCTTCCTCGGCCTGGGGCGAGAACTCGGGCCCCTCGACGTTTGCCGGCAGGTCACGAGTCTCGTCGTAGCGGACTCCGTAGGGGTTGGCGTTCGCCATTCCGACAGAGCGAAGAGCGGCCCTGTGGAGCATGGGCATGGCGTTGAATGCATCGACACCACGACGATACTTGTCGTTTTCCTCCTGGCGCTTGAGGGCGTTCGACTCCCTCTCTGCGGCGTTCTTGGTGCTCTCGCGCTGGAGCTTGAGGTATTCGTCGGCGCGGGCGTCGTCACGCTGCGCGTTCTTGGCAGCCAGGTACATGTTGATCCCCGGACTCATGTCCAGGGGCGCCCACGGGATTCTGTAGCTTTCGTCGGCCATCGTTACTGGGTCTGTCCGCCGCCACCGCTGTTGTAGGCGGTGTACATGGACAGCAGGTTGTTGAACCGGCCTTGGTTCGCCTGGGAATCAACGCCCGCTTTGTTTAGGAACATCTGCTGCTGGGCACGGTTCGCAGCGTCCATGTTGCCAGCCGCTCCGAGGTCGTATGCGCTCGACAGACCAGCCTCACCGCCGGCAATGCCGAGGCCCGTACCAAGCATGGAGTTGATCTTGCTCTGCCGAGCTCCCGTAGCGCCTCCGGCCAAAGCGTCTAGCTGACCCTGTGACTGCGCTACCATGTTGGCGTAGAAGTCCGACAGTTGCTGACCCCTGGCTCCCGAATTGAACGCGCCAGCCGCAGCCATGCGGGTGTCAATTGCGTCTCCACCGCGCTTGAGGGCGTAGTTGAACGCCGGGTCCTGGCCGTTGAGGCGATTGAGGTATCGGTCCTCGAGGTAGGTGTTCCCGCTCTCGGTGCCGTACGGGTCGGGACCAGGGGCCGGAGTGCCCAT
>Ga0105092_10001211_pt1 | contig 13741 bp, 5 predicted proteins | sample PPLLak2March2015_FD_87021 | JGI IMG/M metagenome (GOLD analysis project Ga0105092, IMG submission 87021) | Freshwater sediment microbial communities from Prairie Pothole Lake near Jamestown, North Dakota, USA - PPLs Lake P7 Core (1) Depth... | ecosystem: Environmental > Aquatic > Freshwater >... | reverse complement strand
TTCGCCCTAGGCTCCTAGGGCTTCGCCCTAGGCTAAACTGAATCGGGCCCTTGGCCCTGAAGACCCTTATTTGAGCGCTTATGCCCCTTCGGGGTGGAACTGCCAAAGTTCGTGTAAGGAGCAGGGCAAGGCCACCGCTTTGTACTCGCAACCACTGCGCTTCAGAGCTGAATGCGCCTCCGGGCTGAACACCGTTCGCTCCGAGGGTGTTGAAAAAGCCCCTTTAGGATATGGAGTGCGGCGACTGGTCGCCGCTTTGAGAATTTTGGGTCTCCTGCTCCTTCAATAGATTCCAAAAATCCTAAAGCGGTGACCAGTCACCGCACTCCATATCCTAAAGGGGCTTTTTCAACACCATTCGCTCCGTGCGCGGCTCTGTGAGAAAAGCCCCTTCGCCCCCTCCAGCCCTTCCTCCCTCCGCTTGACATGCCCAAATCAGTTACGGTACGACGAAGGCATGAACTCACTTCGCTTTCGCACGACCCGACTTCGGTTTGGCGCGGCGCTCTGCGCGCTTTTGTCCGCCGGAGGCCTTACTCTTCTCTTGCCTTCGCCTTCAGCCCAGGCCGAGCAGCCGGTTGTGATCAGGGCGAAACCGATGCCGGCTGGCGAAGCACCGGGCGAACGGCCTTACGAGATGGTTCGCGCCGGCCGCCGACCTCCCTACACACCTCTCGTCGATTTCGACTCTTTGGAAGGCTGGACAGTCGCCTGCGAAAACGGTGCAGTGGCGGACCTGTTCGGGTCGCAGAAACAGAAGGTCTGGGAATCACCGGTAGCGAGGTTAGTCTACCGGGGAAAATCAGCTGACAGCCGGCTGACCATCCGCCCTCCTCAGCCGGTCCCGATTCCCGTCTCCTCGTCCGCCGTAACGATCTGGATCAATGGCAACAACTGGGCGTGGGCACCAGATCCCGCAACACCTCGGGTGAACGTCGACCTGTTGCTCCGTGATCAACGCGGAAACGAACATTCTCTCGAGTTGGTCAAGAAACTCGGATGGAAAGAGTGGTTTCTGGTTCATCGAATCATTCCTTCCGACTTGCTCAAGACTTCCCCTCTCTCTTTGGTCGGGTTGCGCATTACCGGTGGTGCTAACGCCGAAGATCGTGAGCTTTATTTCGAAGATCTCGCTTTCATCCAGGAATCGTTGAAGCCGCTCTCTTTTGCCTCTCGCCCGAAGCGGGGCGTGGATCCGTTCCCCGGCCAGGACCCGGGCCCCAACCAGGGAGCCGGGCGTCTGTCATTCCCCACGCGGGAAGAGACAATCCTTCCGGAGAACCGAGTCTTGAAGTTCAAGACCAGGGTTGACCGGACAGGCAATAATGCGTTCAGTTTCATTTACCAAGGATCGGATGGCCGGCTGGAATATGAAGTTCGACCCGGAGATCAGGGCTGGGGAGCGGTTGCGGTTAAGCTAAACAAGGCGCGCGTGGCAAGAGCGCTTGTCGGCGCGGGTCCGGCTTTCGAGGACGAATTGCGTCGCCTTCACCTGGCCGACAGCGGGCTCCAGTCCGAGGTGCTGCTAGCAAGGTGGGAGGGCCAGACAGCCAAGGGGGCGCCGATCGTCATCGAGTCGCGCATGCGTCTATGGCAGAAGAGCCTCGTGGTCGATTACTTTTGCCGAGGAGGCGCCGCTACGGGACTCTCATACGGCCGCATCCTGGACGCCTCACAACCCGAGCTGATCCTTCTGCCCTACCTTAATTATGGTTCCCACCATCTGAATGTTCTGATGGCCCGCGGTCCGCAGCCCTGTTTCGCTTCGGTGTGGATGGATTGGTACCGCTCGAACGGCTCCCAGCCTTATGCGGAAGACAAAATCGCGGACGGGGAGGTTCGTTTGAACGGCGGCGTCCGCTACCTGCCAAGAACCGACGGACGGCGCAACGATCTTTTCGAACGGTTCTTCGTCACGTTTTCGCCCGTCTTCGAAGAAACATTGCTCACCATTGCGAATCCTCCGGCCAGACGCGGCAAGGAAGCAGGCACCAGGCTCTGGCAGGAAAGTTGGGGTCCCGAAAATTATGCCAAAGAACAGGAAAGGTCGGCCAAGCTCCGAGCGTACGGGATCGACCAGCTGACCAAGTGCAATCACGAGATTACGTGGCGAGACGGAGGGGAAAGCTTCACTTTTCGAACTGAGGCCGCGCCCGGCAAGGGAGGCGACGAGGCTCTCCAGAAGTTCGTTGCGGGACAGCGCAGCCTCGGCTGGCGCTCCGGCCTTTACACGAATTACTGTGATTTTGCGCCCGTCAACGCGCTCTGGGACCCGGACATGGTGATGCGCGCAACGGACGGGAACCTGGTGCAGGCCTGGGCCCGCTGTTATTCCCCCAAGGCGTTGTTTGCCCTGGAAATGGACCTCAAACTCGCGCCGGGCATACAGAAGAAGTTCAACAGCAACGCCGCGTACACCGATGTTCACACTTCTGTCGCTCCTTGGGAGCGGACGGATTACGACGCGCGTGTCCCCGGCGCCGGCACCTTCGCAGCGACGTTTTACCCGTACGGTGAGCTGCTGCTTCATGACCAGGAGGTCTACGACGGCCATTGCTGGTCCGAGGGACACCACCAGTGGCTCTACGCCGGGTTGTGCACCGGGAATTACGGCTTGACCTACAGCGATCTCCGGTTGTGGAAATACCCTTATCTGCCTCATTTCGATCTGCTGAAGATGCATCCTCTCAGCGTCGATATAGGCGTGCCGTGGACGGCCCAGTTCTTTCAGGGCAAGGAGGGATGGGAAAAGCCTGAAAACATCGAGTCGAGTATCGACCAATTCATCGCGGCTACGATCGCCTACGGACACATAGGTTGGCTGGTCGAGGAAACGCACGGGATCCGGCAGACTTGTCGATCCTACTACATGCTCCAGCAACTGCAGTCGCGGTACGCCCTGCTAAAGCCGGAGGAGATCCGCTACGGCGGCCAGGCCAGGCCGGTCGCCTCTTCGGAAGCGCTGCTCGATGGCCAGTGGAAGACGTCGCAACTGTACGTGAGGTACCCGGGAAGCCTCGACGTGTGGATCAACGGCAATGCAACGGCGAACTGGGCAGTCGAGGCTAAAGGGCGGAAAGTCGTCCTGCCGCCTTTCGGCTGGCTGGCGATTCAGGGAAATCGGTTCTATGAAGCATCGGAGTTGGTTAATGGGAAGCGTTGCGATCGAACCAGCTCCTCCGAGTACGTCTACCTGGACGGGCGGCGTTCCTCTCATTCAATCGACGGCATTTCTACTTCAGGAAGCGTGGCAGTCAGGAAAGGTCAGGTGGGAAAGGGCCTTTTGATCGTAGCGATTGACGGAGTGGAGAGCATCACAATCGCAGCCAGCCGCGAGCGCCTGGCTGCGCACGATCTTGCGACCTTGATTAACGAAGTCGGAAAAGCAGAAAAGCTGGTCGCCAGGGTCTACGACTCCGAAGGCCGAGACCTGGGTAATGCACAAACCGTGAAGACCGCCCAAGGATGGGAAATCACGGCTCGCGATAAAGCCCACCGTTACGAGATTTCGATCGGCGAAGGCGGGCGGCGTTGAATGGCGGCGAACACGAAGACGGGTTTCAGAGCGGCGCACGCAGCGCGGCATTTGGGAGAAGGTCTTAAGGCCTGAAGGGCCGGCACATATTAGCCCAGGGCGGAGCGTGCTTTTCGCGTAGCCCTGGGTTAGCGATCCCACCGCAACCGCCAGCCCTGAAAGGGCGTAACAAATTGCACGATCGAGAGTTGTAACGCCCTTTCAGGGCTGGCACGCCCCTTTTGCCGATCAACCCAGGGCTCCGCGAAAAACGCTCCACCCTGGGCTAGTATGTGCCGGCCTTTCAGGCCTGAGGCCTATCGGACGGATCCGACCGATCGGTCTGATCCGTCCGATAGAGCATTGAGACCAAGGGCTTAAAACCGGACCTTGGCTCCAACCATGATGGTTCTCTGTCCTTCGGCTTCTTGAATGACGCCGAAATCCCCGCTCGAGATGTCCGTGATCGGGTCTTCAAACTCCGGAGAGTTGAAAGGATTACGGATCTCCGCACGCAGTTCCAGACGCCACCCTTCGTACAGCCTGAAGTTCTTGAACAAAGTGGCGCTGTGGTTGAGCGGCGCAGGACCCCGCATCCAGCCGTAGAAGGGAGGTTCGGGACTCACGGCATACTGATCGGGCATGCGCTGGAAGGCAGTCGCATCCAGATAGTGATCCAAACGCTCCTTCACAGAACCCGACGTCCTCGGATCCCGGATCGGAATCGGACGTTCCCGGTCGGTATCTTCGATCGCCAGCGGATTCCCGCTGGTGTAGGCTGACGTCCAGGTCAACGACCAGCCGCCCAGAACATGATCCACCCAGACCGGCCAGCTTTGACCGATGGCTCCCGACCTGCCGAAAGGCATGTCGTACGTCGCGAAAATCCGGAGGATGTGCGGGAAGTCGACATCCGGGATGTACCGTTGGTAGGGCCGGTAATTCACCAGGCTCTGCATCTGATACAGGATCACCTTCGAGTAGGTGTAAGCGCCAACCAGCGTGAGTCCATTGGTCGTCCTCTTCTGGAAGCGGGTCTGCATCGAATGGTAGATCGAACGGCTGGAGTTGGAGCTGTCGAGAGTAACGGAGTCGAATTGCGGGAACCGAACCGTCAGCTTGTTGGCAGCGATTGTCGCCCGCCCTATCGTCGTGCTTGAGGGCAGCACGCCGTAAAAGGGGTTGGCAACCGTCTGGGTGTTCTCACGCTGATCGTCCGCCAGTTGGTTGTAGTTGAGCCCGTGTTCGAGGCCGTGGACCATGCGGTTTCCGGCATACGAGACCTCAAACATCGACTGCCAGGGCAGTTCACGCTGAATGCCGAACTGCCACTGCTGAATGTAAGGCAGGACCCGATTCGGATCTGCAAACCGGGGCGCCTTGCCGATCTCCGTCATCAAGCCCAGGCTGTTTCCCGTCGGCTTGTCGACGCCCGAGGGGAACGGATTGCTGAGACTCACATCCGGGATCGGGGTGCGATCCGAGTTCACCGAACCTACATAGGCGGTGATGGCTCCAAAGGATGGCGACGTGCGCGGGGTTCCGTTGTACTGGTTGACGACACCGCTCGAGAAGAAGATGCCATAGCCGCCGCGCAAAACCGTCTTCGAGTCAGGCGAGTAGGCGAAACCGAAGCGGGGACCGTAGTTGTTTCCATCCACTGTTCCCATCCGGCGGCCGTATCCATCCTTGTTCACAAAGACGTAGCCACCCTTGATGGTCTCATAACCCGGGGCCGAAATGGGTAGCACCGCGTCCGGGTCGAACCCGTAGGCCAGTCGATCAAATCGCTCCGTGTAGGGAGTCTCCAGTTCGTAACGCAGGCCGACGTTCAAAGTGAGCTTTGGAGAGATCTTGAAGTCATCCTGAACAAAGAGCCCCGCGTAGTGAGTCTGAACCGAGAGCGGGGAATCAAAGCCCAGGCGGCTGCCGTTGCCGGTGATCGGCAGTCCGAGCAGCAAGGACGCCATGCCGCTTCCAGACCAGTCGGCCGTTTTGGAGTCCTGGGGATTGGCACGCGTGAACGTGTTATTGAACTGGAACTGTCCGACGGCGTAGGTGTTCGGGTTGGACTCGTTCCAGCGTACGAGCCGGTAATCGAGTCCAAAGTTGAGCGTGTGATTGCCGTGCAGCTTGTTCATGTTCACAAACAGCGCGTGGATGTCGTTGACGCTCAACCGGGTCCGGCTGCCGATCTGGGGAACGTTTTCACCCAGGTTGAAAATCGGGAAACCTCCCCCGGTTTGATTCTTGAGGATAACGTCAGCCAACTTGAGCACTGAGGCGTCGCGGTCGTCACCGTCGCCAGTCACGTCGATAAACGTGCGGGTGTAACCGTAACGGAAAGAGGCGACAAACTCGGGGCTGAGCGTGATGGTGTCGTCCAGGGCAAAGGACTTGTTCTTCCGGTTGTCGAAGTTCAGGTCCGTTGTTCCGTCCGGCGGGACGCTGTAGGCACCAGGGAAGAAGATCGGGTCCACGATGGAGCCGTGTTTTACAGCGCCGAACCGCGCGTAAAGGCGCTGGCGCGAGCTGATATTGTGATCCACGCGCGCCACCCAGTTGTCGGTTTCAACAGACTGGGTGCTGTTCGCCCCCCAGTTGGCCTTGTTGATCTGATCGGCCCCACCAAGGTTCGGCAGAGGCAACTGCTCGAGAACGGCGACGCCGGTCGGGTTGAGACGATTGGCAGGAATGACGTTGTCGGCAAAAGCGCCGCGTGAAACGTAATTTCCTTTGGCGTCGAGCACGGTGGTGTAGGGATCGAAGATCTGGAATGCCTTGGTGCCCTTTGCCGGAAGAGTCTTTGAAAAGTCTCCTTTGCGCTCCAGCGCGGTCGGTACTCGAGCCTGTCGGGTGATGGAGCGGGCATTAGAAGTGGTCTCAAAGCCAAAGAAAAAGAAGGTGCGGTCTTTGCCATTGTAAAAAGGCAGGTGAACCGGGCCGCCGACCGTGCCTCCCCAGACGTTGTAGTGAATAGGAGGTTTGTCGAGGCCGAGCCGGTTGTTAGTCCAGCTGTTCGCATCCAACGCTCGATTGCGCACGTACCCGTAAGCAGTGCCGTGGAACGTATTGGTTCCGGCCTTCGTCGACACGGCAAGAACGCCGCCATTGGAACGGCCGTTGCTCGCGTCGAACATGGTGGTCTGGACTCGGAACTCTTCTACGGCGTCTCCCATGGGAATGGTGACGGCCAAGCCGCGCTGACGGGGCGCTACGTTCGGAATCCCGTCGACCGTGACTTCGTTGCCGCGGTCCTCACCCCCGCCTCCACCGATCGAAATGTCATTCTGTGAGTTGCTGGTCACGCCGCCGCTGCTCCCGATGACGCCGGGCGACATGTCAGCCATGCTGAGGGGACTCAATCCGGCCAAAGGCAACTTTTCGAGAAAATGCCGGTCGACCACCTGCCCCAGGTTCGCATCGCCGACACGCAAGAGGGGCGTGTCCGCCGCGACAGTAATCGTCTCGGTGACTTCGCCGACTTCGATCTGGAAGTCGATCACGAGCTTGTCGCGGACCTGGACGATGATCCCCTTACGCACCGACTTCTTGAAGCCGGGCATGTCGGTCGAGACCGTGTAACGGGCGGGCAGCAGGTAGGGGACGGTATAGTTTCCTTCCTCGTTCGAGATCGCCTGGACTGAAACGTTCGTCTCCTCGTTGGTAACAATGATCGTGACTCCCGGCACCAACGCTCCTGTCGCGTCCAGTACCCGTCCCGAAATCGATCCCCGGAACTCCTGCGCCCAGGCGGTCCCCGCAAATGAGACTGCCAAGAGCACGATAAGTCCCAGGAAGGAACACTTCACCTTGTTGACTGTTCTCATCTAACAATCCTCCCTAAAACAAAAACCTGGTTGCGAGCCTGGGTGCCTTTGACCGTGTTTCGTTCCGAGCTTTTCGAAGCGCCTTATTCTTGTCCTTTGCTTTAAGACATCCAAGAATATTGCCGCAACGTTACGGTAATTTACCTCTGATTCCCGTCCCCTCGGAGCTACCCTCAAACGCCGTCGGGACGCGCTCGGCCCGCTTTACACGCCGATGTAACCTCAGAAGCGGGTCATTGTCCGTCTGTTCGGGACAGCGGTCACGTTGTTCCTTGCTTTTTCTTCGTTAATTGGCGATCGTTTTGGGGTGATTTTGCGGCTTCACCGGATATTTTTCTTTTTGATCGTTTTGGGCGTCTTCCACGCGCCCCTTTCAGCAGCAACCCTGCCGACTCACCCGCGGCTGATCCTGACGCCCGCTCGCGCGGCGGTGTTGCGGTCCGAAATCGGGACGGTACGAAAAGAACTCTGGCCGCCTGCCCTGGGGAGCGCCGAACGGCTGGCCACAATGCCGATCCCCGAGATGCACAACGCGAACAATCGCCTCCGGTTTATCGGCGATACGATGCCGGTCCTGGGCCTTGCCTACCGCATGACCGGTGACCGGCGATACGCGGAGGCGGCAGACCGCTGGCTTCGGGCGCTGGTGGCCGTCCCCGCTTGGAACGGGAGCGCGAACCTCGGACGATCGGCCTGGGTGGTGGGGTCGGCGCTGCTTTATGACTGGCTTTATGATGAGTTGCCCAGCAAAACCCGCCTGCAAGTGCGCACCCGCCTCGCTGCCGAAGGCGAAATCCTGCTGCAGCGAGCCGCATACTGGCGATTGTTAAGCAATCACTGCCTGATCGAAACCTCGGCGCTCGGCTTCATCGGTTTGGCGCTTTCCGGTGAAGACCAAAGGGCTGATGCATTCCTGGCGAAGGCGCGGGAGCGCACGGCACTGATCATCGAACATGCTCCACTCGATGGTTCCTGGGGCGAAGGAGTGCAATATTGGCAGTACGGTCTCGGCTACCTCCTTCGCTACCTCGAAGCGTCGCGCACGGCTGGGGACCGGGATTATTACTCGTCCTATGAATGGCTGAAAAAGACCGGGTTCTTCGCAATCCATTTTTCCCTTCCCGGCCGGCCCGATTTGAGCGTGAACTTCTCGGACAGCGGCGGCCAGGATTATGTCGGCTCGTTTCTCTTTTACCTGCCGGCGTCGGTCTACCGGAACGGTTTTTACCAGGACTTCGGCAACCGGGCGCGCTCGTCCGTTGCCTACAAGTTCTCCTGGATGGATTTCCTGGCTTATGACCCAACCATCGCGCCCGTTGACATCCGGACCCTGCCGGCATTCAAGCACTTCAACGACAACGATATCGTCATCATGCGAAGCAGCTGGAAGCCGGATGCCACGCTGGTCGGCTTCCGGGCCGGCCCGGCGCCCGGCCACCGCAACCAGGCAGATCCACGTCGGCTGGATCGGCACGGATTCGGGCCCGGACACGGGCACCCGGACATCAACAGCTTCTGCCTGTTCGCTTTTGGCAAGTGGCTGGCGCTCGATCCCGGGTATGTTCACCAGAAATGGACGCGCGACCACAATACGGTCCTGGTCAATGGCCGCGGGCAGGCGGGCGAAGGGAGCGAATGGCTGGATTACATGGCTTTCGAGAGCCGCCAGCCGGCGCCCTCAGTGCTCCGTGCCGAGACTAACCCGGAATTCGACTATGTCATAGGGGACGCAGGCGGCATTTATGTCGATGAAGCGGGGGTGGAGCATTTCCGCCGTCACTTGCTTTTCCTGAAGCCGCACACTGTCGTGATACTCGATGATGTGAAGAGCCGGCAGCCGGCTCGTGTCGACTGGTTGCTTCACGCTCGTGACAAGCTGGCCGGCACCGGTGCGGGGCAATTCGAGATTGTCGAGGAGGGGGTCAGACTTTGGATTCAGCCTCTGCTCCCGAAGGATTACCGACACACGATTGAATCGCGTGCGTTCGAGGCGTCAGGCACGAACGGAAATCTGACCAGCCTTGATCTGATCGCAGATTCCAACGAGCGAACGACTTTCCTGGTCGTTCTCCACGCCCTCGAGGGAGCCGGCGACAACCCGCCGCAAGTGGAGCTGAAAAACGGTCATCTGAAAATATCCAGCCCGGCGCGGGTTTGGAATGTGGAGGTCCTGGATCCGGCCGGCCCCCACGATCCTTCCCTGCCGCTGCTGAGGGTCAAGTAGTAAGACGTTGTTCCGAAATCGAATCAGAGCCGTGAGCGCTCAGCGGCGAGTCACTCAACCGCCGCTGAGCGCTCACGGCTCTGATTCAATTTCGGGAACACGCCCGGCCGTCCTTGAAAATCGTCTCGCGGACCAGGCGGCCTCGGCGGTCCCAAATGCGAGCCTTGCCTTCCGCGCGTCCGCCGCGCCAGTTCGATTCGCACTTGATCGAGCCATCCGCCCAGAACTGACGCCACGTCTCGGAACCGTCCTTTCGGTGCTGGCGCACCCACGCGGTCCGGCCTGTCGAGGATCGGTAGATCTCCGTCCCCAGCTTTCGGCCTCGGTCGTATTCGACAGTCCACTCCTCGGCGCCGTTCCCGTAGAACCATGTCTCCCTGCCGTGCAGACGGTATTCGCCTGTGGTCAGCTTTCCAACACTCCAGATTCGGCGAGGGCGGCCCGAGGGGAACAGCTCACGATGTTCCTGCACGTCTGAAATCGGGGTTTCCCGGACGGCCGGCATACCCGCGCCCGCCGACAGTATCCATGCTTCATTCAGCTCCCAGTGCTGCGGGGGCAGGGTCTTCGTGGAAACCATGTGAATGAGGCCGTTGGGCGCCTGCCGAGCAACGGTGTAGCCTAGAGTCGGATTCGTGTTCGAATGAAATCCGTTCGGATCGGCCGGCAATACCCCCGGCAGCTGCTTGATTTGCCAGGTCTCTCCCTCGTCCTCGGACAACGCCACGTAACAGCCGCGCTGCCTGAAATCGTCAGGGTGCTGACCACTGCTGTGCTGCAGATCGCCGGCAAAGAATAACCGGCCGCTGGCCAGGCGCAGGAGTGATGGCCGCTGTCCGCTGCCCAATTCCGGAAAAGGCGTTTTGAAGACCTTCCAGGTCCGCCCGCCGTCACTTGAGATTGACTTCGGCATGTATCCGTCGATGTTCGAGTTCTTTCCACCCATCCCGAGAATTCGCCCGTCCTTCATCAGGGCGACGTTGGTGTGGCGCCCGAAAGTCCGGCCGCCGGTATCGAACCAGGTCTCGAAACCGTTGTTGGTTGCCCAAAGGACCGACGTGCCTCCGATCGCATCGCTTGGCAGATAAAAGACACCGCGCCCGTCGCGCAGCGCGGTGCTGACGGGCTGGTTGGTGTGCGGGCCGATGTCGCCGGCGAACTGCGGAAAGCGGACCGGCGCCCAGGTAGCCCCGCTGTCAGTCGACGCGGTCCATTGAAACGGATACGCCCGGTTGTAGAAGGTGTGTCCCCAGAAGAGATAAACAGTGCCGCCTTCTCTCCAAAGGAGGGAAGAGGTGTCGTTGACGTCTGCGAAATCCAGAAAGAGCTCCTGCGGGTCCCACTCGTCGGCCCCGTATCGCAGGCGTGTGGCAATCAAGGCGACTTCCGGCTGATCCTCGCCTCCGGTCCCGTACGCCGAAGTGAAGAGCACGGCGAATAAATCCCCATTCGGCATCAACTCGAGCCCCGGATTGTGGTTGTGGGCAAGCAGTCCGGGATGCATCCCGGCCCCCATCGTCTCCTCCCGGGAACTACCTACCGAGGGGATCGTGAGGAGCGGCCGCCGGCGCAGCCAGGGCCTCGTCGGGTCCGGCCCCTTTTTCAAATCCGGTTCCTTCCCCGCCACACAGCGCTGGATTATGGGGAGTTGTTCAGGCTGCGCGGAGGTGGCGGGGAGAGGAGCTTGCACCACCCGAAAACCAATGGAGTGGTGCCCCGGGAGATACTGCCGAGGGGCCTCGGCCAAGGCCTGCTGTCGCTGGGCAGGGGAGTATGACAGCGCCTCGCGCGGAATCGCCTTCCTGATTTGTCCATCCCAACTCCAGGAAAGGTCGAGGTAGGTCTTCTCGCCGTGGTCGTGCGCGTAGACGATCTCAAACGGGTACTTCTTGCCCTGCCTCAACTCCACGGTCCCCGTTTTCTGCGATTCGCCACCTTTCCATTCCAGTACGATCTTCGAATCGACGAGGAGCTTGACCGCCCGGTCGGACGCGGCGTGGAAAGTCACGGGGCCGGTCGTCGGCGCAGCAATGAAGCCTGACCAGCGGGCGGACCACATTTCGCCCCGATCCTGTCCCGGCTGCTGGTAGAAGTGCCAGTCCAATTCGAGTGCAGTAATCTCGTCGACCGCCTTCGGGTCGGTCAGATCGATCCTGCCGTACCAGAGGCCGATCAGGCCCTGCAAGGTGGGTTCGGGCGAGAGCGGAGCCGCGTCCTGCGCCCTTACCCGCTCGGTTCCCTTCATCATCCTGAAAGCCGGGGCATAGGAAGCCCGGTTGGCCGAGCGTGCGTAATATGGAGAATCACGATCAAGTCCGCCGCCTCGGATTACCTTCGTCAGCCCCCCCGCCACACCAATCGGGTCAACCTGGTCTTCGTCCCCGTACGGCCCGTACCAGTCGTAACACCATTCGGCCGGCTGCGCATGAATCCCCTTGAGGCACCACCGATTCGGCCCATCGGGTGCCGGAGGATTATCGCCAGACCAGAAGTCCGATGTCGTGCCCGCCCGGGCGACGTACTCCCATTCAGCCTCGGTCGGCAACCTGTATGGTTTCCCTTCTTTCCGGCTCAGCCACTGACAGAACGCGTTCGCCTCGTGCCAACTCACCCCGGTTGCGGCCGGTCCTTCAGTTAGAGACCCTGTGAAGCCAGGTTGGAACTGCGCAAATTGCTCGACGCTGATCTCGGTTTCGGAAATCAGAAACGGGGAGGAAATCGTTACCTTGTGCGCCGGACTTTCGTCCCAGCCATCAGGGCACGGCGTCGCCTCCCCCATGCTGAAGTTGCCGGGCTCGATCGGGATCATGCGAACCCCTATCGAATTGGTCAATACCCGGCTGGGCGACAGAAAGCCGAGCAGCGCTGCAAGGAGGAACAGCCAGAGGAGATTCTTAAGTGTCATTGACCCGCCCTGCGATGGACAAGAGCGCCTCGTTGCCGTCGTTACCAAGGCATCTGGCGTTTAGTGTACCGGCGACCCTTCTCGGCCGAATCCTCCCGCCGGCCCGCGCCGATCATTACGCCGCGGTCGATTTGGTTTTCGACGTTCTCGGGCAGGACATTGTCGAGGAAGAAGACCTTGTTTGCCTTGCAGGCAGCCAGGACACGATCACCGGCGGCCTGGACTTCGGCGGGAACCGGGGGGTCGGCACGCCCTTCCAGGTACCCGTAGGACAATCCCATGTCGCGAGGCCCGTGCTCGGCAAAAGAGATCCCGGGGATAGCGATGCTCTTTTCGGCATTTTGGAGCGCCTGTTTGTCCTCGATCTTCAGACCGAGCAGGATTTCCCCTTCCGGGTTGAGCGGCCAGACGTCCGCTCGCTTCAGGTACTCCTTCTCGTCGATTCCCCAAACCCAGGCCGCGAACTTCTGACTTCCCCACCCCCGGACGCCTTCACCGATCACCTCTACCCCCTTCTTCTGGAACGGGTAGCGGGCAGCCTGGACGTAAAGCTTGACTGCCTCAGGATCGCGTGCCCGGCCGAGATGCAGGCCGTGGACGCCTTGCGCGAGCGCCTGTTGAATCATCCAGGAGCCGCCCTTGAAGGTCTCCTTGTCGAGGCCCAGGATCGGAAGTGTCACGATCACCGCCGGGGTCCGGTGTCCGCTTGGAGTGGGACCTCCGTCGACCAGGCCGCGCATGAACTGCTGGAGCGCATTGAAGTCGAGCGGGGCATGCTCCATGTTGTAGATGATGTAGTCGGCCCAAGTACGGGCGAGCTTCTTGCCCTCGTCGTAGCCCCCGTACGCTTCGGCATAGTAGATCGGCTGGCCCTGGGCGAGAAGCTCGATTGCCTTGTTAATGCGCTGTGGCTTGTAGGCCGGCGACTTGCCCGGGGCAGGCTGCGCGTGCAATGGCAGGATCAGCAACAGAAGGAGCGATAGGGTTAGGCGAGTTGTTTGCTTCTTCATGGTCGTGTCAGGAAAAAGGTTCGGCGGCCGCGGTTCGCTCCCAGCGAGCGTCCGTTGGAGGTCCGTAGGACCGACACGTGACTGGTGAGCACGTCTGTCGGTCCTTCTACGGACCCGATGCGCTAACACTCACTTCTTTTTATATCTTTGTGAATTTTCGCCAAAGTCAGTGCCCCCTTACGGAGGCAAAAACTGTGACCCTACCGCACCTCATCCGCACCAATGTCGGGCGCTTTGCCGAGGGGTCGCTTCTGCCCG
>Ga0105092_10001210_pt1 | contig 13749 bp, 13 predicted proteins | sample PPLLak2March2015_FD_87021 | JGI IMG/M metagenome (GOLD analysis project Ga0105092, IMG submission 87021) | Freshwater sediment microbial communities from Prairie Pothole Lake near Jamestown, North Dakota, USA - PPLs Lake P7 Core (1) Depth... | ecosystem: Environmental > Aquatic > Freshwater >... | reverse complement strand
AGACGACGACCACTGTTCCGCCTTCGACATCCACCACCGAAGACACCCACATCGTCGCCACCGTCGAGGAAGCGGAGGAGATCCTCCGGGCCCTCTGGTTCGGGTGGTTCGAGGGGATTTACAACCAGGACGAGGATCAGATACGTGAGGTGGTGGGAACACAGGCGATGCTGGACGCAGCGCGGTCTCAGTTTGGAGTCATGGAATTCGAGGTCGCACCCACTGCTGAAGCGATCCAGTTCGAGCAGTCGGAAATTCTCCATTCATCCCTCGATTGCCTCGTGACGTGGAGTCGATCGGATGCGACCTTCCTGGGGCCAGGAAACCCCCGAGAAGGAGTCGACGTCATGCGTCGAACAAGTGGCGGTTGGATCTTGATCCGAACCTGGACTCACCGAGAGGACCTATGGGGGGCAGATTGCGACGTGCCGCTGGAATCCTTCTAGTCGTTCTCCTCATTGGCGTAGCCAGGCCGGCACAAGCTCAGGAGTACTCCGCGTGCTGGACAGCGATCGAGCCCGACCGATACGGGTTCGAACAGTCCGTCACCCGATGTCGTATCTCCGGTGGCAATGTCGTCGACTATGCCAACGACGACTCGGTTCCCTCCCGGCTCTATCCCAACGTCGGTTTCGACCTGTCGGGTGAATGTTGGTATGTCACCAGCATCGAAACCAACTACCAGATCGTCCCGTTGAACCCGGACGGCGGGGCGGAGCTCGTTCTCATCGTGGACGGCTCGCCTGGCCCCTCCGGTTACTTTCGCCGGTGCACGTCGGAGCCGGGTGTGACCGTCGACCCATCGGAGGAGGCATGGGATTACGTGACGTCCTATGTCCATCCGCCTCCGACTCCCGATTTGAATCCGTTGCCGGGTGATGGAATCACCGGGCTGGAGACATACGTGGGCGTGCCCATCCCTGATGTCCACGAAACTCAGCTGTCCAGCGGCACGGGCGCCACGCTCGACATCCACGTCGAGGTGAGCGGCGTCGTGGTCGATTGGGGAGATGATCGAGTAGATACGTTCCCTGCCGACCGGGTCGCGCTGGCCGGATACCCGGACGGCGCCGCCAGACATGTCTACGAGGTCAAGGACCTGACCGGTTACGACCTCTCGATCTCCTATGCCTGGACGGCGCGGTGGCGGGTGGTGGGCGAGGACTGGGAGTCTCTCGACGTGCCAGATACGACCACATCAGTCGTCTATCCGGTCGCCGAGATCGTCTCAGTCATCACCGACTAGAGCGACGCGCACGCCAAGACGTAGTGTCAGACCAATGAATCTGCTCGTCGGGACCATCGACGGGATGTTCTCCTTGGAGGACCCCACGCAGCCGTTGATTGCCGACACCACGATCAACCACATCGCCCGGGACTCAGCGGGCTGGTGGGCTATCGACGGCGAGGCTCAGATCCACCACGACGGTCGAATCGTTGCCAACGGTCCTAACGCCGCCACTCTGAATTGCGTGCTGGCGGAAGATGGGACCACCTGGGTTGGCGCATCGAGCGCTCGTTTGTACCGAGTCGACCGAGGCGAACTGATCGAGGACCCGGGTTTCGCCGACGCTCCGGGCCGGGCCGATTGGTATACCCCTTGGGGTGGCCCTCCGGATGTGAGGTCGATGGCCGTCGACGGAGCGAACACTCTCTTCGTCAACGTCCATGTTGGAGGCATCGTCCGTTACGACGACACCGGTCCGAGTCCGACTCTCGACATGGATTTCGATGTCCATCAGGTGATCGCCGACCCATCGGTGGAAGGGAGGGTGCTGGCGGCGTGTGCCCGCGGCCTGGCTCAGTCGACCGACGGACGGGTCTTCACGTATCGCGACGACGGTCTTCACGCGCCCTACTGCCGGGCGGTGACGTTCACTGGCGACACCGTGCTGGTGTCCGCGTCTACCGGGCCGCGTTCGAACCAGGCCCGGCTTTACCGGTCAGACGTGACGAGCGGGCCGTTCGAGCACTGTCGTGATGGGCTCCCCGACTGGTTCGACGACAACCTCGACACCCACTGCCTGACCGTCCACGACGAGTCGGTGTACGCCGGGAATGGCAGCCAAGTTTGGAGGTCGGACGATCAGGGTGGGACTTGGGACGAGATCGCCTCCGGGCTTCCCCGCATCACCTGCCTGGCCTGAACGCATAGACGCGAAAGAGGGGCCACCGAAGGGTGGCCCCTCTCACACTGGAGGAGGAAGTAGGTCGTTAGCAGTGAAACTAATGACTTACCCCTACTGATTCGGCATGCATACGAACCGGCTGTAGGGGGTCTACCGACCTAATTGTGAGACCTTCGTCGCCAGGACCGACCACATCAATGGCAACCGTTCCCGTCGGTCGGGCAGTCGCCACATCCCGTCGTCTTCCTGAATCATCATGGGTAGGCCCTGCCATTCACACTCGTCGTATTCCTCGACGCGGTCGATGCGCAACCCGGCCCGGATCAGGGCGTCGATGGTTTCCCCCATCCCGTGGTTCCAGCCGTAATTGAGCGGGCTCTCGACGACGCCGACACCGGCATAAGTCTCGTGCTCCTCCTCCCCCTCGGGATCGGGAGTCTCGAAGTAGGCGACAGCGACACGCAACTCCTCGGTCTCCAACCAATCCATCGCCCACATCATGGGATGGCCTTCGCGCATGTAGAAGGTGCCCCCGGGTTCGAGGAACGAAGACACCACCTCGGCCCAACCCCGTATTTCCGGGATCCAGCAGATTGCCCCAACCCCGGTGTAGACGATGTCGAACTTCTCATCGAGGACTTCTGTTGTGTCGTAGAGCTCGGAGACGATGAACCGTGCCGGTGTCCCCGAGTCTTCGCTGAGCCGCGTTGCAGCCTTAATCGACTTCTCCGACAGGTCGGTCCCGGTCACGGTCGCTCCGAGCCGGGCCCAGGAAATGGTGTCAGTCCCGATGTGGCACTGCAGGTGGAGCAGGCTCTTCCCGGTCACATCACCGAGCTTCTCCTTGTCGTAGGTGACTACTCCGCTCAGGTGAGCGGGATCAGAGATGAACCTGGCAATGCCGTACTCATCCGACCCGTAGTGAATAGGGACACGAGCGTCCCAATTTGCCCGATTGGCCTCGCGGTAATGGTCCAGTGGCATTCGCTGAGTATGGCGGCGTAACGTCTTCCAAACGGAGGAATATGGCTCGAGTCACTGGGATCGGCGGCGTGTTCTTCAGGTCGGCGGATCCCCAGGCCCTCCACGAGTGGTACGTCGAACACCTCGGTCTCAGCCCCGAAAACCCCGGTTTCGTGGTGATGAGCTGGGGTGATGCCGGCGGCACGACCGTTTGGGCACCATTTGCAGCTGATACCGACTATTTCGGGTCAGCCAACCAGTGGATGGTCAACTACCGGGTGGACGACCTCGACGGGCTCCTGTCCCAAACTCCGAGACGAGGGAGTCCGGGTCGACGACGAAACCATGGAGGACGAGAACGGCAAGTTCGGCTGGTGTTGGGATTCCGAGGACAACAAGATCGAGCTATGGGAGCCGCCACCTGGTAAGTAGACCCGACTGTCAAGGCGTGCCTGGTTGGGAGATGAAGTCCCAGGCCTGGTCGTCGCCCCAGGCAACGGGCACCGAGACCACGTCCGTTGGTGATCCGTCCTCAGCCGAGTGCCAGAAGACACGGATCGTCTCGCCACCGACGAACGGGTAATCGATCATGAATCCATAGGCTCCCCAGCAACCGGTTCCACAAGTGGCTGTGGCGAAGTCCTCATGGACCACGTTGCCACCGGCATCCACGACTTCCAGACTCACCGTCGCCTCGAAAACATTGGCAAAGCCGGTGATGGTCAGCCCGCTATCTCCCGATCCGGAGGCCGCCGAATCGAGGTTGACCGAATTGAGCTGATCGAGGAAGGCGTCCCGACCCACAGGCTCGGTGAGGCCGAGTCCCTCCGTCCCGTAGGCGGTTACTGGTTGCCCGCCAACGGTGAACAACACCTCTGAGATCTCTTCACCGTCACTGGCCGTGTATATCAGCTGGTTGAGCATTGTGATGTCGGCGAGCAGGCCACCGGCGCCGTCGAGAAATGCCTCATTCATGTCGACGGTCACGATCTGATCACTGCGGGTGACACCCACAACCTCCACCGCATCCGGGATGGAGGACTCAAATCCATCGGGAAGGACCAGGTCATCGGCGGTCAGCAATTGCAACGCGGCGAGAGTGTCGTCAGATTCTTGGGGTGGATAGGCGATGGCAAAGAACGGCACGAGCGCCGGGTTACCGGTGTTCGAGTTCTCGGGTGATTGTGTCAGGAAGACGAACACTGGCCTGGGCTCGTTCAGGACCGCGGTGGTCGTAGTCGCCGGGACAGTGGTGGTTGTCACCGGCTGTTCCGTGGTGACGGTCGTCGATGCCTGGGGCTGGGTTGTGACACTGGATGGCACGGTCGACGTCGTAGTAGAGGCCACCGGATCGACCTCTCCCCCGCCCCTGGAGAGGAACAGGGGGATGGCTGCCAGGAGCAGCACCACGAGAGCGGCGCCTGCGAATACCAGGACAGGACGGGGTTTCGAGTCTTCACGTTGGGTCACAGAGACCTCCTCGGGGTAGGGCGGCGGCTCCGGTGACATCGCCACCAGCCGGTCGGCAAGTTCTTTCATCTTTCGATCGTCTGGTCTGCTCATGACAGCCACTCCTCGAGGTGCTTTCGGGCCCGGGCCAAATGACGCTTCACGGCTCCGGTCGATATGCCCATTCGTTCCGCGACTGCCTCCGCCGGAAGATCGGCCCAATAGGTGAGAAGCACGGCCCCGCGCTGCTGAACCGAAAGACGCTCCACCGCACTCAGAACGTCGAAATCGACGTCCTGTGATGGCGCGGACTCAGGCGTTGCTGTCTTCATCTCCCGGACCCGCCGCGACAGCGTGCTCCGGTGGTGGTCGTTGGCAACATTCAGGACCGCCCGATAGAGGTAGGCCCTTCGATTGCTCACCTCGGGCCATTTCCTGGCGGAAAAGGCCTTGAGACAAGCGTCGGTCACGACATCAGCGGCGTCGAACGGCCCCACCAGGCCAGTCGCGTACCTGGTGAGCTCGACGGCGTAAGACCGATATACCTGCTCGTTGTCCATCACACCTGTGGCGGTGATCATGCCCCTGAGACGGAGCCGGGCCTGGGATTGGGTGACACCCTCCTCCAACAAATCCTGTTCGATCGTGAAGGGCCACCGGCATACTGAGACCGATGACGGGAAGAGGCCCGGACCGGGCCGCGTTGAACACGTACCGCATCGAGACTGAGAGGCTCGTACTGGAAGTGCCCTCCGAGTCGGACGCCCCCGCCCTGTTCTCACTCGTGGGTGGTGACGATCGCCGGGAAGTTACGGCCGGGCTGATCTGGGACGGCCCCGACGAGATATCCGACACCATCGGATTCATCCACCAGGCACAAACTGAGCGTTACGGCGAGAGTGGTTTTCACTGGGCGATTCGTGATCGCACCGGGTCCACCACGGGATCGCCTGGAATCGCCATTGGCATGATCAGCGCGAGGCCCAGCCCCCAGCCGGGAAGGGGCGATGTCGGCTACTGGCTCGGCAAGCCCTATTGGGGCAATGGGATCATGCGGGAGGCGCTAACCGCGGTGCTCGACCTTTGCTTCAGGGAGCTCAACCAGGTCAAGGTCGAGGCAGAGATCTTCACGACGAATTCCCGCAGCAAGGCACTTGTCGAGCGTCTCGGGATGCAACTCGAAGGAACGATCCGCTCGTCTCACCTGAAGCGCGGAGAATGGGTTGACGCACACATCTACGGGATCCTTCGCGACGATTGGACGGCCTTGAGGTCTTCTTGATGGACCTCTGATGCGGTGATGATCCGACATCTCTGACACTGGGACCAGGCAATCGATAAGGAGGTCCTTGATGTTCAGAAAGATGATCGGTGTGGTCACGGCGGTCGCCGCCGCGCTCCTCCTGGTGGGGGTGGCATTCGCATCGGGTGACGATTCCAGCGACGACTCCAGCTCCGGCTCAATCGGCACCACGCCGAGTTCGAATGTGTCGTCCTCAACGAACGGATCGACGCCCAGTAGCCTCGACGACCCGACCAGTACGAGCGTCGACGACAATTCCACGACGAGCGTCAGCTTGGTGGACACGTCATCTACCAGCACCACCATCGACACTACGACCAGCACGAGCGTGGACGACAACGGAACGAGCACGAGCATCGATGACCGTGGCGGCGACGACAACAGCGGTCCCGGGAACGGAGATGACGACCGGGACGACGATGACAACAGTGGTCCCGGCAACGGCGACGATGACGACGACAACAGCGGCCACGGCAACAGTGGTCACGACGAAGACGATGACAACAGTGGCCCGGGCAACGGTGGCGATGACGACGGGAGCCGGGGCTAGACGAGAGGCCCCAGCCAGACCCGAACGACCGCCCCACCTCCGGGGCGGTCGTTCATTTCCATCTCGCCACCTGCCGATTCGGCGGTCCGTCGGACGATGTCGAGCCCGAGCCCGGTGGAGCCCGCCCCGCTGACACCTCGCTCTGCGAGCCTCCTCGACGCGAATCCCGGCCCGTGGTCACTCACTTCGAGCCACCGCCGGCCATCCTCGGAACCCACCGTCACATCGAACTGGGTGCCGGGATCGGTGTGGGAGAACACGTTTCCGATCAGAGCGTCCACGACGGCTTCCACAGCTTCTCGCGATAGATCCACCGGCCCGTGATCATCCACATTCAGCGTCATCACCCTCCTCTGTTCCTCGGCCAGCACGGCCCAGAACGAGCAACGCGCAGACACCACCGAGGAGAGGTCGGAGACACCGCCCCGGCCCGTAGGCGCAGACCTGGTGGCCACTATCAGCTCGTCGATCGCCTGCTCGAGTCGATCCACCTGACCCAGGACCTCCCGCCGTTCGCCATCGTCGGTCAGCTTCTCCGCCTGGAGTCTCAGCGATGTCAGCGGCGTCCGTAAGCGATGGGACAGGTCGGCGGAGGCTTCTCGCTCTTCGGCAATGAGCTCTTCGAGCCTTCCGGCCAGCCAGTTGAACGACTCGCCTACCTCTCGTATCTCCTCGGGCTCGCTCACCTGCACCCGGGCATCCAGATCCCCCTCACCAAGCTGCCTCGCGGTCGAGGCCAGATCGCTGATCGGCCGGACCAGGCGCTCGCCGAGCCGATCGGCCACCCATACCGCGATGGCCACGAGCAACACGCCAAGCAGCGCCAAAAGGAGCCAGGCCTCAACCACACCGTCGCTGAGCGCCTCATCGGTGACGAAGACATCGACAACTGCCGTGCCCGCCAGACCGATGACAGGAAGGGCATATTCCCAACCATCTTCTACAACTGCGGAGATAGTGGCCTGGCGCTCGACCGCGGTCGCGACGAGGGTGCCCTGACCGGTCATCGGCTCGCCGAGCACCGATCCGTCCGGGAGCACGACGATGGTTCCCGGGTCGAGCGGTCCAAGGGCCGATTCGATAGCGCCGGCATCCTCGTTCAGGCTCAAGGTCAGGGCCAGGAGCGCAGCCGTTGATTGCGCGGTCCGCTCCGCCTCGAGCCGGGCCCGATCACCTGCTTGTCGCCGGACCAGGAGGCCAAGTGGGATGAGCAGGGAGATGACTACGAGGGCCGTGGTAGCGAGGCTGAGGAGGGCGAGCCGTCGTCTCACCCGGTGGGATCGACCAGTTTGACCCCGACCCCATGGACGGTGCGGAGATAGCGTGGCTGCTGCGCTGTCTCGCCGAGCTTGCTGCGGAGCCAGGAGAGATGGACGTCGACCGTCCGCTCAGCTCCTCCATACGGCTCGCGCCAGACTTCTGCCATCAAGGCGCGCTTGCTGACTACCTCGCCCGCCCGCTCGGCGAGTGCACGGAGCAGATCGAATTCCTTCGGGCTCAGATCAATCGGTTCGCCTTCCAGCGTGGCCTCACGCGCCGCCGGATCGATCTTGAGGTCGCCAATCCGAATCGTCTCTCCGGAATCGGGCGCAGCCCCGCGTCGCAGCAGGGCCCGAACCCGCGCCTCGAGTTGGGCCACCGAAAACGGCTTGACCAGGTAGTCGTCGGCGCCCGAATCGAGGGTTCGGACGACGACTTCGTCGGCGCCACGGGCAGTGATCACGATGATTGGGACCTGGCTCACCGCCCGAATCATTCGCAACAATTCGGTGCCATCGAGGTCGGGGAGGCCGAGGTCCATGACCACCAGATCGGGCTTTCCCTGCACGGTCAATTGCAGTCCCTCTAGGGCCGCAGCGGCACTCTCGACATCATGTCCCTGGGCAGCCAGCGCGTCGGCGACGAGACGTCTGATGTCCACGTCGTCCTCGATCAACACGATCTGCGCCATGTCGGCAGGTTATCCGGGAGTCGATTTCTGCCTACCCGCCTTGAGGAAACCTTGACCTTCCGTTGACGAGATGACTCGGGCTACCTGAGACAATGTGGATGTGAGCAAATGGGCCATCGCCGGTGCATGGGTGCTTGTCGCCGCCGTGGCGACGACGTTGACCTGGCAGATCGTCAGCGCCGCCGACGCCCAGGTGAGCGATCAGCCACCGATCCAGGTCGCCCCAGCCCCGAGCACGTCGGAGTCGATCACGTCCACGGCGCCCACGTCATCGTCGACAAGCAGCAGCACCTCGTCCTCGACGAGCACCGTGCCATCGTCCTCGTTGTCGACCACCCCGGGTTCGTCGTCGACTTCTGGCCCGCCGGCTACCGAAGCGGCCTGGTCCTCCCGGACGATCGAAACCGGAGGCGGAGTCGTCGTGGTCAGATATCGACCCGATGAGGTGGTGCTGAGCTCCGCCTCCCCCGCCGCCGGGTTCTCGACAGATATAGAGAAGCAGGGACCACCCGATGTGGATGTCGAGTTCGAAAGCGAATCAGCGAAGTATCGGGTTCGGGCGAGGTGGGAAGGCGGCGATCTGGCTGTTGAGACCGAGTCCGACGTCGACTAGCAGACGAGGGTGTCGCGGCCGGTCTGCTCCTCGCGCAGCCGCACCACCAGGTGCTCGATCAGCTTCCACGCCAACTCGGGGTGGGACTTGACCAGGGGCCGGAACTCCCATTTGGATATCACGAGGGTCGTCAGGTCTGTGTCAGCCAATACCGAGGCCGACCTGGGGCCGTCGTCCACCAACGCCATCTCACCGAAGAACTCACCGGGCCCGAGGGTCGCAACCGTCCGGCCCCCCCGTTGCACTTTCGCCTTGCCGTCCGTGATCAGATGGAAGCCGACTCCCCCATGACCCTCGGTCATGACCTCAGCCCCCTCGGTGTGAACCGTCGGTTTGGCGATGGCCAGCACCTTGTCCAGATCTCTCTTGCTCAGGTCGCTGAGGAAGGGGACCCCACCCAGCATCTGCAAACTTTCCTGCTTGGTGGCCAAGACGTCTCCTCCACTCGATGGATGGGGGCACGATGATATCCGGCGCAGGCCAAGCGCGCCGATAGCTGTAACGTGCGCAAACGTGACCTGCAGCGTCTGTAACACCGAAAACCCGGCCGACAACAGATTCTGTGGGCATTGCGGCAATCCCCTCGCCATCACCTGTTCGACCTGTGGCGCATCCAACGAGCCGGACACGAAGTTCTGCGGCCAATGCGGAACTTCGCTCGCCGCGGCGCAAATCCCACCGGCCGCAGCAGTCATGGCCGAACGCCGTCTGGTCACAGTCCTCTTCGCCGACCTGACCGGGTTCACCGAGTTCTCGGAGGGCCGCGATGCCGAGGAGGTGAGGGACTTCCAGACGAGCTATTTCGACCAGAGCCGGCGAGTGATCCACCTGTTCGGCGGGATCATCGAGAAGTTCATCGGTGACGCTGTCATGGCGGTCTGGGGTGCCGAGGTAGCTACGGAGGACGATGCCGAACGCGCCATCCGGGCCGGGTTCGAGCTCATCGACATCGTGGCCAAGCTCTCCGCCGACGTCGGCGCACCCGACCTCGGCCTCAGGGTTGGGGTCCACACCGGTGAGGCCGCGGTCGGCCCCAACGACGATCGCATGGGGTTCGTAACCGGCGACCTGGTGAACACCGCGTCACGCCTTCAGTCGATCGCCGAACCCGGAACCGTGCTGGTTGGCGAGAGCACACAGCAAGCGGCGCACCGCTCTATCGCTTTTGAAGCGGTCGGACCGCAGAGCCTCAAGGGAAAGGCTCTTCCGGTGGCGGCCTGGCACGCCACCAGAGTCCTCTCCGAGCGGGCCGGACGTGGCAAGGCCGAGTCCCTCGAGCCTCCATTTGTTGGGCGGGCCAATGAGTTGCGCCTGCTGAAGGATCTGCTCGACGCGGTGGGGACCGAATCGAAGGCCAGGCTGGTCTCCCTGGTTGGGGAGGCCGGCATCGGGAAGTCGCGGCTCGTGTGGGAGTTCGAGAAGTACATCGATGGCCTGGTCGACAACATCTACTGGCACGAGGGCCGCTCGCCTGCCTATGGCGAGGGTGTCACATTCTGGGCTATCTCGGAGATGATCAAGGGGCGCGCCGGAATCGCAGAAGGCGACGACGTCGAGACCGTCGCACAACGCCTCGACGAGACCCTCCAGACGTATGTGTCCGACCCCGGGGACCGAGCCTGGATGAGACCGCGATTGGCAGCGGTCCTCGGCGAAGGTGAGGCGCCGGGAGACCGCTCCGAGCTCGACGCCGCGGTACGGGCGTTCTTTGAAGCCGTGTCGGATCTTGGAACCACCGTGCTCGTGTTCGAGGACCTCCATTGGGCGGATTCGGCGCTGATCGACTTCGTGGAGGATCTGACCGACTGGTGGCGAGATCGACCGATCCTCATCGTCACAAAGGCCCGCCCCGACCTCCTGGAACTAAAGCCATCCTGGGGCGCCGGTCGCCAGGGAGTCGTCTCCATCACCCTCGGTCCGATGTCGACCGAGGACATGCTCGGGTTGGTACAAGGCGCCGTTCCGGGAATCCCACAGACATCTGCCGAGGCCATCGTGGAGCGTGCAGCCGGCATGCCTCTATATGCAGTCGAGCTGCTGAGAGGCCTGCTCGCTCAGGGGCAGCTGGCCGGCGAAGCCGGGGAATATCGGATCGTCGGCGACCTAACCCAGCTAGTCATCCCAGAATCGCTCCAGGCCGTCATCGGCGCTCGCCTCGACCGGCTGGGTGCTGAAGATAAGGCACTCATCCAGGATGCCGCCGTGCTCGGACAGACCTTCAACGTCACCGGTCTCGCGGTTCTAACCGGACAGGACACAGCCGACATCGAAAAGCATCTGCATTCGCTGAGCCGGAGAGAGCTGATCGAGCCAGTACGTGACCCTCGGGCGGTCGAGCGAGGCCAGTATCGATTCCTCCAGGGCCTGATCCGCGATGTCGCCTTGAGTCGGCTCGGCCGGGAAGCCCGGCGCACCCGGCACCTCGCCGTTGCAGAGCACCTGGAAAGCCAGGACGACCCTGAGCTAGCCGGGATCGTCGCCGGACACTACCTGCAGGCCCTTGAAGCCTCGCCAGTAGGCAAGGCGAGGGACGCGATTCGGGATCGGGCTCTGCTTTCCATGGCGCTCGCCGCAGTGCGCGCGGCCGACCTGAAGTCTCATCAGCAGGTTGTGCTGATCTCGGAGAGCGCCCTAGAGATCGCCGACAGCGACGAGGCGCGTGCCCCATTCTGGGAGATGGTCATCGAGGCGTCAGGGCGCATGGCTGACCTCGAGAGAGCCGAGCGACATGCGGTCCAGGCGATGGATCACTACCGCCAAACCGGGGACCAGATTTCGCTGACCCGGGTGACCGGAGCATTCGCCTTGGGCCTGGCCGAGAACAACCAGCCCGAGCGGGCGGTCGAGTTGCTTCGGCCCCTCGTCGAGGACGGTTTGGGCTCGGATCCCGAGCTCGTTAGAGCGGCAGTGGTGTACGCCCGCAGTCTGATGCTGAGCCAGAAGACAGGAGTGCTCGAAGCAGCAGACCGGGCGCTCGCCGCAGCCGAGAAGCTCGGGTGGGTGCCTGAGACGATCGATGCGCTGATCACCAAAGGAACCGTCTTGGGACAGATGGGGCGGTTATGCGAGGCCAGGATCATCATCGAGGGCGCTATCGCCCTAGCTGAGGAGCACGATCTTGGCCGCACCGTTTCCCGGGGTCAGAACAACCTCGCGTACGTCCTTGTCGGTCTCGACGATGCAGCGAGTCTCGCCGTGGGCGAAGAGGCACATCGAACCGCGCAGCGTCTCGGCGATCGCTCACTATTGCTGTTCCAGGTTGGCCAGATGGCGTTCGCCTTCGCGGCACTCGGGGAGTTCGAGAAGGCGGAGGAAGTCCTCGCCAATCCGCTCACCAGAGACCAGCCCCCGGCGGCTCGGGTCTACATCGCAACCGCCGAGCTGGTGATTGCGGCCTGGCGCGGAGACCTGGACGCGGTCGATCGGCTCGAGATGGAGGTCGAAGGGCTCATCGGCCAGGTCGACGACCCGCAGGTGGAAGCCACATTCAAGACCGTCGCACTGGAGGCGGCCATCGCCCGAGGGAGCTTGGACGAGGCGTTCTCGCTCGCCATCGAGATCCTCGAGGAGTCGACCTGGGCCGAAGCAGCGGACACCGTCGGGGCCTCCTTGTTCACCGCGGCATTGCTGGGGGATGCCTCACGATTCGCCACATTGATCCCCTTGTATCAGCGTTTTCTGCCCCGCTTCCGCGACCATCTCACGACGTGCCAGGTACTCGCCCCCGCCACCGACGGGCCCGTGGACACCCGCGAGATCGACGCCATCATTGCCCGAAGTGCAGAACGGGGATCGGTTGCCGACGTGGTCATGTTCTCGATAATCGCGGCGCCTTTCACCACGCCGGACAAGCGAGGACAGTATCTGTCGACCGCCCGTTCGATTGCCACCGAGCGGGGCTGGCACGGGATACTCAGGCTGATGGATGCGCATCTGAGCTGAATCGGCGCAGGATCCAATCGACGAGAAGGTCGCCATCGGTGCTGCCTTTGAGCGAGGCCAAACCAACGTCCACGGTCTTCTCGGGAATCATGCCGCCCCGTCGAGACTCCATGAGCGCCTCCGAATAGGCCGAGTCGAACTCGGGGTGCCCCTGGATCCCGATCATGTTCTCGCCGACTCCCAGCAACGAGACCGGGCAGTGCTCGTTCCAGCCAAGGATCTCGGCGCCCGGGGGCAGCTCCTCGATCTGATCCTGATACGAAGTGAGGACGCTGTACGAAGAGCCCAGACCCAGGTCACCCTTCACCTCCACCTCTTTGGCACCCACGCCCCACCCCCGCTCGGACTTGGTCACGGTGCCACCCAGCGCCTTGGCGATGAGTTGATGGCCAAAGCAGACCCCGACGAACGGAACCTCCTCGATGGCGACGTCCCGGACGAACTGCTCCAACTGCCAGATCCATGGCTCGTCGTCATTGACCGAATGGCGTGATCCTGTCGTGATCCATGCATCGCACTCCCCCGGATCTGCGGGCATATCGCCCCCGATGACGTCGTAGACGACGATTTCCACCTCGGGATGGCCGGCGAACAACCTTCGAAACATGTCCGGATAGTCGCCAGAGATGTGTTCGAACTCCGGACGGACGTGGTCGCAGACGAGGAGACCGAGCTTCACCCCGCCATTCTGCCGCACAGTCAGTCGTTGGCGATGAAGACGGACTTGTACTCGGAGTAATGCTCGAGGGCGGCCATGCCCTGTTCCCGGCCGATGCCCGATGCCTTGACCCCGCCGAAAGGTGCCTCGATGTGGACACTGGAGGAGGAGTTGATGGAGAGCATCCCGGT
>Ga0105092_10001209_pt1 | contig 13754 bp, 12 predicted proteins | sample PPLLak2March2015_FD_87021 | JGI IMG/M metagenome (GOLD analysis project Ga0105092, IMG submission 87021) | Freshwater sediment microbial communities from Prairie Pothole Lake near Jamestown, North Dakota, USA - PPLs Lake P7 Core (1) Depth... | ecosystem: Environmental > Aquatic > Freshwater >... | reverse complement strand
GGTTGCCGGGCCGATGGCGCAGACGCGCGGTTTTGCGAAGCCTAGCCGTGCCACATCGGGACGCAGTCGCAAAAGCTGATCAAAGAAAATCACGACTGCGTTAGCGCTGGTGAAGATCAGCCAATCGTAGTTTTCCAGATCGTAGAGCGCCTTATCAAGCTCCTCCGAGAATCGCGGCCGAATTTCGATGGCAGGCAGCTCCAGGACGCTGGCGCCGGCTGCTTCCAGCATCTGGCGAAATTCGGGAGATTGAGAACGGCTGCGCGTAATAACGATGGTGCGCCCGGAGAGAGGAAGCGCGTCAGTCTTCATAGCATTTCGAGCTCCTTGAGGATGCGGTCGGCACCGCGGGCCAACAGTCTCTCTGAACAGGTTAGCGCCATCTCGGTCAGGTTTCCAGCCGGCCCGGACACGGATTCGCGCAGGATCTCGGCCCGAGTCGGACTGGCCACGAGCGCGGTGAAGTGAGCCCGGTCCTCTTCCAACCAACCGTGCGCCCCCATGGGCACCTGGCAGCCACCCCCCATTCGTTTCAGGAATGCCCGCTCGGCTTCCACGCAAGTCCGCGTCGGCGGGTGTTCCAATCTCGTGGTCAGATCCGTGATCGGAGCGTCCTCGGCCCGGGTTTCAATCGCCAATGCTCCCTGGCCGATCGCAGGGACCATCTCCCCGGGTGGGAAGAGGTAGGAGATCTGCGTCTCCAGGCCGAGGCGTTTCAAGCCTGCAGCCGCAAGGATCACACCGGCGAGGTTTTGCTCTTTCTGTTTGCGGAGCCTGGTGTCGACGTTACCCCGGATCACCTCGATCTCGAAATCACTGCGAAGCGCTCTTAGCTGGACAGTGCGTCGAAGCGAACTGGTTCCCAGTCGAGCCCGCTCGGGGAGAATCCGCCAGTCACTTTCTCCATTCCCCGTCACCAGGGCGTCGCGGACGTCGGCTCTTTCCATGATGGCGGACAGGGTGAATTCCGGGGAGAGCTCCGTCGGGACATCTTTCAAGCTATGCACGGCCAGATCCACTTCCCGGGCCAGGAGCGCTTCCTCGATTTCTTTGACGAATAGCCCTTTTCCGGTACCCGAAAAGGTTCCGAGCGCCGTCTCGCTGATCTTGTCTCCGGTTGTCTTGATGATTCGGATCGTCACCTCGAGCCCCGGCGTCGTTCGTTCGAGCTCCGCCCTGACGAATTGTGCCTGCCAAAGTGCAAGCTTGCTGCCGCGGGAGCCGATGGTGACTTTCATTTCTTGTCGTCCAGGTCAAAAAGCCGTTTGATCAGTTCCACATTCTGGTAGTGGCGTTCAAGACTGGATTCGGGATGTTTGATCTGCATGATAAATGGGTGCGCCAGTCGATGAGCGGTGATTTGGAGCATCCGCTCCATCCGTTCGTATTCACCGGGTTCCAGGGTGTTTCGGTTCTTTTCGAGTTCTTCCAGGCAAATGGCTTCGATACGCTGCCGCAGGGCGCCGATGAGCGCGCCGGAATTTCGGCTGGCAGCCCGCCGGGCGTACTGCTCGAGCTCTTCCTCGATGATCTGCTCGGCCGCCTCGGCCTCCTTCTTTCGGTCTCCGATATTCGCCTCGATGACCGACTTCATGTCGTCTATGTCGTAGAGGAAGATCTCCTCGATGTCATTGACGGCCGGCTCGACATTTCGCGGGACAGAAATATCTATCAGGAACAGTGGGCGGTACCGCCGTTCCCGAACGACCTTCTGCATCTGCTGTTTGCTCAACACGTACTCACGCGCACCGGTCGAGACAATCGCGATGTCCGTGCGAACCAGCTGAGAATGGAGCTCCTCGAAGGGTATGGGCGTGCCGTTGAACCTTGTGGCCATCTCGGCCGCCTTCTCAGGCGTCCGGTTCGTCACAAAAACTTGCGAGATGCCGCAGCGGATCAGGTTTTTCGCCGCCAGCTCGCCCATTTTCCCGGCGCCGATCAGCAGAATGGATCGTTCCTGCAATTCGCCAAGGATCTTTCGGGCCAGCTCGACCGCGACGTAACTCACAGACACGGCTGAGCTGGAGACACGGGTTTCGCTTCTCACCCGCTTGGCGACATGAAAGGCTCGGTGCATCAGGTTGTTGATGAGCAGCCCGACCGTCCCCTGCTTGTTTGCGACGCTGTATGCCTTCTTGATCTGTCCGAGGATCTGGGATTCCCCGATCACCATCGAGTCGAGACTGCTGGCAACGCGAAATACATGCTTTACCGTATCCTGCTTGGTGTAGCTGTAGATAAACGGCTCCAGGCATGGCGGTTCCAAGCCATGGTAGTTATGCAGGAAGTCTTTGAGAGGTTGGGGATTAAGGCAGCCGTCCTGCGGACGGACGATCAGCTCCACGCGGTTGCAGGTCGAAAGGATAAACGCTTCCTTGCAGGACAACTGTCCGAGCATCATCCCGAGCGCTTCGGGCAGAACCCGGTCATCGAACGCGATCCGTTCCCGCACCTCGACGGGTGCCGTTTTGTGGCTGACTCCGACTAAAACCAAGTCCATTGTCGTAAACTTCGGATCAGAACTTGTGAACTCCTCCGAGGAAGTTCGCGCTCACGAGGGTGAAAAGCACCGAGAGGAAGCCGGCGACGTTCACGATCGCGGCTCTCTTTCCCCGCCAGCCGGCTGTGGTGCGCAGGTAGATCAACACCAGGTAGATCGCCCATGTCACCATCGTGGCGATCACCTTCGCGTCACTCTCCCAGCCTTTTGCCCAGTCCTGCTTGGCCCAGATGACACCCGCCAATATGCCAAGGGTCATTGATCCGAAGCCGACGATCAGGAACTTATAGAAGAGGTCGTCGAGAAGACTGAGCGACGGCAGACGGTAGTAGAAAGTCTTCGGTTTCTTGCTCTTCAGCTCGCGTTCCTGAAACAAGTAGAGCAGACCGGCTATGAACGTAACGAAGAACATCCCGTAGGCGAGGATCAGAAAAGTGACGTGAAAGTAGATCCAAAAACTTTTCAGGATGTCTGGTATCGGTGAGGACTGGATGAATATGGTTCCGAGCATTAGAGCTGCCACAAGCGGCAGCAGAAAGAGCCCAAGCGCCCGGATCCGGTACCTCAGATAAGAGACGAAAAAACAGAGCGAAACGGTCCACGCGAAGAAGGCGAGGCTCTCCTTCATGTCCGTCATCGGGAAGTGCGCTTTTTCGATGCCCCTGTAAATAAGGAAGCCTGTATGCACAACAAAGCCGACAATCACAGCCGCAAGGGCAGCCTGGAAAGTGCGCTTCCCCTTCGTGAAGAATGTTATGGCACTGCCCGCCAAACCTATTCCGTAGAAGATGATAGAAAGGTTGAAGAAGAGCGTGCTCATCGAGGCAGTATTATAGCATTCACGCCGCATGGTATGATGACGCGGTGAATTCTCTCGCGGATATTGACTTATCGTGGGTTCTGATCCACTTGGCCGTACTGCTGTTTTCGCTGAGTCTCCACGAATCCGCGCATGCCTGGGTGGCTTACAAGCTCGGCGATCCGACGGGGAAACTCCTGGGCCGCGTCACGTTGAACCCGATACCGCATATCGACCCGATCGGAACGCTGCTGTTTCCGGCAATCGGTTTACTGAGTGGCTTCGCGCTGTTCGGCTGGGCCAAGCCGGTCCCGGTCAACACGCGTGCATTACGAAACCCCCAACGGGATCACGTGCTCGTATCGGCCGCCGGCCCGGCAAGCAACCTGATCGCCGCGGTCGGTTTTCTGATCGGGTTGAAGTTTCTATTCATCTTCTTCCCGAGTCAGCTCGAAATGAGCCATCCGGTTCTAAACCCGCTGGCGCTCGTGTTCAGCGCCGGGATCACCTTGAACGTTATCCTGATGGTTTTTAACCTGATCCCGATTCCGCCGCTGGACGGGAGTTGGATCCTGTCCGGTTTGTCTCCGGTCTCAATTTCGCGCTTCTACGACGCGCTGCGTCCATATGGTTTCCTGCTGCTCGTCGTGCTGCTCTGGTCTGGTCTCGTTGAACAAATCATCGGTCCGGTCCTGGCTTTGTTCCAGGCCTTGGCTTCCTGACAACTCACTTACTCCTATGAAACATCGAGTCTTCAGCGGCATGCGGCCGACAGGTCGGTTGCATCTGGGCCACCTGGTTGGCGCCTTGGACAACTGGGTCCACATGCAGGACACGCACGACTGTGTGTTTGGCATCGTGGACTGGCACGCTCTGACGTCCGAGTACCAGGACGTCGAAAAGGTACATCGAAACGTGACGGAGATCGCGATTGACTGGCTTGCTGCAGGCTTGGATCCCTCCAAGTCGATCATCATGATCCAGTCACTGGTTCCGCAGCACGCGGAGCTACATTTGCTGTTCTCGATGATCATCCCGGTTCCCTGGCTCGAGCGTGTGCCGACGTACAAGGAGCAGATACAGCAACTGAAGGAGAAGGACCTGTCCACCTACGGGTTCCTTGGCTATCCTTTGCTGCAGTCCGCCGACATCCTGATCTACAAGGCGGACACCGTCCCGGTAGGTGAGGACCAGGTGTCGCACATCGAGCTGTGTCGCGAGGTGGCCAGGCGCTTCAACAGCTTCTATGGCGAGGTTTTCCCTGAACCGCAGGCCAAGCTCACTCGATCTCCGAAGCTGCCCGGGGTGGACGGCCGGAAGATGAGCAAGAGCTACGGCAACGAGATCCAGCTGTCGGAAGATCCGAACAGCGTGCGTCAGAAGGTGCTCACGATGATGACGGATCCAGCCCGCAAGCGTCGCACCGATCCGGGCAATCCGGACGTCTGTCCGGTTTTCGATTTGCACAAGGTTTTTACGGACCAGGCTGGACAGCAATGGGCCGCGCACGGCTGCCGGACCGCCGGCATCGGCTGCATCGACTGCAAAAATAAGCTCCTCGAAGGCCTCTTGCCCGTGATCGAGCCGCTTCATGAAAAACGAGTGGCGCTCGAAAAGGATCCGAGCACCTTAAAGGACATCCTGTTCGAGGGAAGCCGTCGGGCCCGCGAACGTGCGGAGGTCACTCTTCAGGACGTACGTCAGGCCATGAAGCTAAAGTACGACTGATTCCCATGAACACTGAGTACAAAGTCGAACTGGAGGCGTTTGAGGGACCGCTGGACCTGCTGCCTCATCTAATCAGGCAGCAGGAGATCGATATCTACGACATCCCGATCGCCACGATAACCGACCAGTACCTTCAGTATCTTCAGATGATGGCAGATCTCAACGTTACGGTTGCCGGGGATTTTCTGGTGATGGCGTCTACCCTGATCTACATCAAGTCGAAGATGCTCTTGCCGACCGACCCGGCGGTCCTCGATGAGGTGGAGGATCCCCGGCGGGAGCTGGTTCAGCAGTTGCTCGAGCACGAGAAGTTCAAGGACGCCGCGCAGCTCCTCTACGAACGAGAGACGGTTGAGCTTGCCGTATGGGCGCGCGGCGCCAATGAGTTCGAAGAGGACGAGAAGGAGATGGTCAACGCGACGCTTTTCGACCTGGTCCATGCATTTCACACCATCGTTGAACGGTACAAGGACCAGATTGGCATGGACGTCCCGCGCGAGACGATCACTCTCGAACAGAAGCTCGATGAAATCCGAAGACTTCTTAAGGTCAAGCGCTACTTCTACTTTTCGATGTTCCTCAGGCAGAAAATCTCTCGGCTTCACCTCGTCGTGACGGTGTTGGCGCTTCTGGAGCTGACCAAGAGCCACGAGGTACGGCTTTTCCAGAAAGGCATTTTCGAGGATATTCGGATCAGCGCATGTTGAAAGACGCCTTTGCCTCGGAGTTGCTCGCCATCCTGTTCGTCGCCCAGGAACCGGTTACGCTCGAGCAGTTTCAGGAGATCTATCCGGACCAGGATGCTACACAGATTGAGGCGCGTGTGCGGCAGCTGTCCGAAGATTTCAACTCGGTCCAGGACGCCGTTGAAATACGCCAGGTCGCGGGCGGTTACCGGATGACGACCCGGCCACAGTACCACGAAACGGTGCGGGCCTACTTGCGAACGCGGCCTTCGGCAAAGCTATCCATGGCCGCCCTGGAGACTCTGGCCGTAATCGCTTACAAGCAGCCGGTGACATTTCCTGAGATTATGGAGATCAGAGGAATCAAGGGGACTTCAACCATCCGCACACTGCTGGAAAAGAAACTGATCCAGACGCGGGGCCGAAAGAAGGTGGTCGGCCGTCCGATGATGTACGGGACGACGCGCGAGTTCCTCGTCCACTTCGGGTTGAACGACCTCTCGGAGCTCCCGACGCTCAAGGAGCTCGAAGAGCTGCTCGGGGAAGAACCAGCCATTAAATCGCAGCCGGCGACAGGCGAGACGGCAAACCCTGCTCAGTAGACTGACTCCTCAACCGGGCGGCGGAACGAACTCACGGAGCTGCTTCGGAGTTTCGGTATACTGTCACCTAGGAAGGCCATTCCGACCCATGAAGGAAAGACTCCAGAAGATCATCGCCCATGCCGGTATCGCGTCGCGCCGCAAAGCCGAGGAGCTTATCCGCGACGGATTGGTCAGCGTCAACGGAAAGGTGGTCACGGAGCTCGGAAGTGTGGCCGACCCTCAGCACGATCACGTCAAGGTTAACGGCAGGCTCATTCGGGCTGAACCTTTGGAGTATTTCGCAGTCAATAAGCCCAGGGGAATGTTGAGCACCGTGTCCGATCCGGAAGGGCGCCCGGTCGTGGCGAAGCTGGTAAGGACCGGTAAGCGTCTTTACCCTGTGGGGCGGCTGGACTACAACAGTGAAGGTCTCATCATACTAACCAATGACGGCGAGCTCGCCGAGCGGGTCTTGGAGGGTCGCATAGACAAGGTGTACCAGGTGAAAGTACACCTGCTGCCGGACGACGACCAGATCAGGAAGCTGGTTCGCGGCATCACCGTGGACGGCGTCGCCATGCGGGCCGAGAAGATCCGGCGCATCGAGGGGACGCGGTCTTCGAAGGACGCCAACAACTCCTGGTACGAGGTGGTCCTCCGCCAGGGCAAGAATAGACAGATCAGGAAGATGTTCGAGCGGATCGGCCATAATGTGATGCGGCTGCGACGCGTGTCTATCGGATCCGTCAAACTTGGGAAACTGCGGCCGGGCGAATACCGGCCTCTGTCAGCCGCCGAAATCAGCGCACTCAAAGGGAGGCAGGACTGAGGATGTTCACCGGAATAGTCAGAGAGACCGGTCAGATCGTGGACAAAAGGCTGGACCAGAGCGGTGCGACTTTTGAGGTCCGTTGCCAGGAAATTTTCGACGGGCTGGAAATCGGTCACAGCGTCAGCATCGACGGCTGTTGTCTGACCGTCATCGCCAAGGGGAACCAGTCCTTCAAAGTGGAGGCAACTCCGGAGACTCTCCGGCTGACGAACCTGGGAGAAAAGGAGGCCGGAGATGTGGTTAACCTTGAGCCGGCCGCACGATTGACCGATTTCCTCGGTGGACACCTGGTCCAGGGGCACGTGGATGGTACTGGTTCGGTGCAATCCATCTGTCCGGAAGGTAATTCAAAGGTATTCAGGTTCAGCGCTCCGGCTGCGGTTATGCACTACTGCACGATGAAGGGGAGCGTTACGGTGAACGGTGTCAGCCTTACGATTTCGGGCCTGGGAGCTGATTACTTCGAGGTCACGATCATCCCACACACCTGGGAGGTGACCAATTTCGGGACGATGAAGCCCGGTGAAAAGGTGAATCTCGAGGCCGATGTCATCAGCAAGTACGTGGAGGCTCACGTCCGGAGAGTCCTGGGCGGAGCGGCGGCTGTGCTGCTGATGATTTCGACGGTACTGGCCGGAAGCATACCCAACCCCTCCCAGACCACGCTGATTTACCACAATGTTGTCGCCAAGAGGGAGACCCCATTCGTCGTGCGGGTTGCCCGCTTCCAACCGGATATCTTCCTGGAATGGGAGTCGTCCAGTCACCAGGGAACGGTGCACATGCATCGCAAGGCGGTCACTGAGGGCCGCCGTTTCGCTTTGGATCGCCTCTTCGAAGTCGGGGTGGACACCGACTCTCCGGATGTTACGGTGCTCTGGTTGCCACGAAGCGTTTTTGCCGAGTTGTTGAAAAACGGCGGGGCGTCCATCCAGTTCAATGGGCTTCCCATGAAGCTGAAAGTCCTCGGCGAGGAGACGTTTGCATTGAATGTGGACAAACGCAGCCAGGAAGTGGCGGCGGTGCGGATTGAAGACGAACGCAAGAATGTCTGGGTCTTTCACAAGGACGAGCAGAACCCGCTCCTGCTTGAATACACCACTCCCCACTACAGGCAGTACCTGAAGTCTATAATGACTACGTCCTGGCCGGGGCTGAAATGGATCAAGAAGATCCCGCCGGTGAAGTAGGTGTCCCCGCGCGTCGGAGGCCCTGTGCTATCGCGGGACGCAAACCCCTCCCCTCTCGCCAACCGGGCCGTAAAGCGGCGGATTCTGAACCGCGAATCCGCCCTACGACTACGTTCTCACGGATGGCGAGCGGTCGTAGGGCGGATTCGCGGTTCAGAATCCGCCGCTTTACGGCCCGGTTGGCGAGATCGTTCGAGGAGCAACGCGGGGCTAACCGTCGTTCGACGCACACGCGTATAATGAAGCTTCGATTCGACTGAGCATTGTGAGGTATCGAAGCGTCATGAGCATGGACAGCATAGAGTCTGCCCTCGACGATATACGAGATGGCCGAATGGTCATCGTGATTGACGAAGAGGACCGCGAAAACGAAGGGGACCTGACGATGGCGGCGGAGAAGGTGACTCCGGACGCCATCAACTTCATGGCAACCCACGGCCGCGGTCTGATCTGCCTGCCGATGACCGGGGAAAGACTCGAGCACCTGAAGATCCCGGCCATGGTCACCGAAAACGAGTCGCTGCACGGAACGGCTTTTTGCGTCAGCATCGAGGCGAGACGCAACGTGTCGACAGGCATTTCCGCCGCCGACCGGGCCATGACGATTCTGACGGCTATCGATCCCACAACTCGTCCGGACGATCTGATTCGACCCGGCCACATCTTCCCTCTTCGTGCGAGACAGGGAGGAGTGCTGGAACGGGCGGGGCAGACGGAGGCCGCGGTGGACCTCGCCCGAATTGCCGGATTGGCCCCGGCAGGCGTGATCTGCGAGATCATGAACGAGGACGGGACGATGGCCCGCTTGCCTGAGTTGCGAGCGTTTGCCTCCAGGCACAATTTGAAGCTCATCTCGGTGGTGGACCTGATCAAGTTCCGCCTGAGAACCGAAAAGCTGGTCAGGCGGATCGACTCGGCCCAAGTGTGCTCGGAATCAGGCCCCTTCGAGGTGACGGTGTACCAGGATGCCCTCGAGGGCAACTACCACCTGGCCCTGACGACTGGAGATATAACGCGTGGCGAAGCGCCGCTGGTTCGGGTGCAGTCAGAATGCATGATCGCGGATCTTTTCGGCGGCTTCTTCCCGGCAGCCGCGCCGGATCTTCGTCAGGCTCTGACGGTCATCGAGTCGGCCGGCAGGGGAGTCCTCGTCTATCTGACGTCAGGCTGCGGGAAGAGACAAAAGTCGCTCGATCGGGAACTGCGTTGCCTCAAGGGCGAGCCGGCTGATTCAGGCGGGGCCGGAACTGAGAACTTCCGGGATTACGGTATAGGTGCACAGATACTGGCTGACCTGGGACTACACAACATTCGGCTTCTGACGAACCATCCCAAGAAGATGATCGGCCTGGACGGGTACGGCCTGAATGTTGTGGATTACGTGCCTATCGAGGCGGGAAAACTGACGCCGGCTGGATGAATTGCGGATTTCGGATTTCGGATTGCGGAGTCAAAACCATCAGGTCAAAACCCTTCCTAATCAGAAATCCGAAATCCGCAATCCGAAATCTCCTAACTTCCCTCGCCCTTTTCGGCTAGATAGCCTTCCCGGTGATTAACCTTCATCTTGTCGGGCTTTCCATCGCCGTCATAATCCAGGTCCACGTCCACCTTGAGCTTGCGCATCTTCCCGTCCTTCTTCGTGTTCGTGGGAACGTAGGACAGGGAGTACTGGTGCCTCAGCATCGCTGCGACGGTCTGGAAAATCTGGGGGAATTCGGCCTCGAACCGGGGGAAAAAGGCTATCCCGCCGGTAGATTTCGCGAACGTTTTGAGCGTGGAATCGGCCTGATAGAGGTCGAGGCGGGCGGAAGCGCCGTAATACTGCTCATACCGGGCTCTGAAATTCCCGCCGATACTGACCGGGTAGATGACGGCGTTCGTGGCTTGGACCCGCTTCAACATTTCGCCGAGGTTCTTCTTGCTGAAGGTGTCGATGCCGCTTGAGATCAGGACCACCGCAACCTTCCCCTCGGTCTCTTCGATACGGCCCAGCACGTCGAACATGGTGTCGTACAGATTGCTCTCTGAAAAAGCGGGGAAGTTCAGGCGTCGGAGGGCCTGGTACACTTCCATCTTGTTCTGAGTGAAATCGACCAGGATCTCTGGCCTGATGTCGTAGGCGACTACGGCGACCCAGTCCTCTTTTCGAATCTGTTCAACAAAGGTATACGAGCCGACCAGGACGTCGTAGAGGAAGTCCCATGGGACCGCCTTGCTGTATTCAGTGACGAGAACAACAGTCATCGGAGCCTCGATCGGCGTGAAATTCACGACTTCCTGCAGAACCTTGTCCTCGTAGACCTTGAAGTGGTCCTTCGTCAAGCCCTGGATGAGGTCACCTTTGCTGTTCTGGACAGTCACGTCGAGGCGAACCTGGTTGACGGCAACGCGGATGCCGGTCTGCCCCTGCGGTTTCTGCTGCTCTTCTTCGATCTTCTTGTCTTTCTGCTGCGGTGGTTGAGACTGGGCTGATGTGCCCGGAAGAAGAACAATCAGAGATAAAATCGGGATGCCGGCCAGCGCTAGTAGTCTTTTCATCGGGTCTTTGCTCCCGGGGAGTTTAGCGTTTATTCCAGTACCTATAGTAGCACGGCGGGGCCGTGGCGTGGGGGCGTGAAGGCCACGGACTAACACGGACCGACACGGGACAAACACGGACCAGGCGAGAGGCACTGTGTCGGTGCCGGTCCGTGTCAGTCGGTGTTGGTCCGTGCTAGTCCCCTGCTCGTAAAGAATGCCGCCACGCGTGGGAAAATGAGGAGGACGATGATCGCCGAAACCGCCATGCCTCCGACCACCGCGAGTCCGAACCGCTGCGTGGGTGGGAATTGCGAAAAGCCGAACAGCCCGAAGCCGAGGGAGATGATCAGAGTGGATGCGGTCACCGGTCGCCAAACCAGTTCGCGGGCACGTTGCCAGAGGTCCCAATCCCCGAAAGTCCCGCCGGAAATCCTCCTCGCCTGGACCACGAAGTGAAACATGCCGTCAATACCTATCCCAAGAGCCACGTTGGCGGCCGGGGCGGAGATCAGGTCCACAGACATACGCAGGTAGCCGATAATTCCCAGTACCAGGAGAGGTATAAGCGAAAAAGCGGCGATCATGGCGGAGGTGACCTTCCAGGATCGTGAAATGATCGCTGAGATGATCGAAAAGAGAACGAACAGAAAGACAAGGCCCTCCAGCAGGCTCCGTGCGATAAGCTCCGAGAGTTGGCCCTGCAGCCGGTAAAGCCCGCCGGTCAGGACCGGAATGAAGCCGTGCTTCTTCACGATTCCGTGAAGCCTCTGGACCACCTCCTCGCGCGAGGTCTTCCTTTCCGACTCCCGCATGCGGATCATGAACAATGCCATTGAGCGATCCGGGGTGACGAAGGACGAGGCGATGCGCCCGAATTCCGGCCTTTCCAGTTGCTTGAGCAGGCCATCCGATGAAAAGAGGAGCGCAAAGGGCGACCGTTTGGCTTCCGCCATAAGGACCGGCAGCGAGATTGTGGCACCCACATCGGGGTCCTTTTCCAACGCTCTCTGCACCGCCCACAGCCGTTCAAATGCCTCATCAGCGCTGAGTGAGCCGCCCTCCTCGTCTTCGAGGACAATTTTCAGCGGAACGCTGCCGCCCGTCCGATCGATCCTGTCCAGCCCGTCGCGGAGCACACTTCCTTCTTTGAAATAGGCAAGCAGGCTCGGGTCAGTGTTCAGCCTCCAGAGACCGGGGATGGCGACCGCAGCACATATCCCGCCTGCCACGAGCGCCCAGGTATGACGCCCCGAGCCGAGCACGCTGGACAGTCTCTCCAGACCCGGCCATCGCTCGAAATGACCTCCCGAGACGGCTCGCAGAAACGAAGGAAAGACCAGGTACGCGGTGGCAAATGCGATGACAGCACCGATCGAGCAGGAGATCCCGAACTGTCGAATGGGTTTGGCGGCGACGAGCAGCAGTGTCAGAAATCCCAGGAGATTTGCCGCCATGGACCAGAACGAGCCGGGCGCGGTCCAGTCGATCGTCTTTCGCATCAGCTCCTCGTTGGTTTGCCCCCCGCTTCCCTGGCGGGCCGCGTTTGTCCAGTTAGCCGCAAGAAACATGATGTGCGAGAGCGTCAGGACGAAAATGATCGTCGAGACGTTCGGGGTAAGTATCCCAGGCTCCATCCCGGTCAGAGGTCCTGCGAGCAGAGTCAAAAAGGATGCGATCGCGCAGGCCGACAAGGCTCCGAGCAGGATCTGCAGGGAACGAAAAACCACGATGATCAGCAGGGAGAAGACGATCAGCGCCGCGAGCCCGAATGTCTTCAGGTCCTGAAGCAAGTTGCGGCTGATCTGCTCGACGACAAAAGGGACGCCGGAGATCGCGAGGTTAAATCCGGGACCCTGGTGATGCCCAATCAACCTTTCGACGGCTGGGACCACCAGGCCGTAGTCATCGGTGCTCAGCTGGACAATCAGGCTCGTTGCCTTTTCATCGGGGGAAACGAGGAGACGACTCCATAGCGGGCTCGCAAAGGCGCTTTCCGGCTTGGCCGGCCCGCTCGTGATCGACCAGACCCCGGATATTCCCTTGAGCTTCTTCAGCTCCGCCGTCAACCGCCCGATTCGCTCGATGTAAGCAGGGGCTTTAGTCTCCGGGCTCGCGGCCGAAATGATGATTTGCGGACCGGACTCGAAGAGCTCGTCGATCTGAGCATCCGCCCGAAGCTTGGGATCGTCGGTCGAGAAAAAGAAGTCGGACCCGACTCGGGGGGTCAAATCCACAAAACCGATAACCACGACGGCAAGCACGATGGCGAGCGCCAGGTACAACCAGCGCAGCGAGGCCCGGGAGAGACGCAACACTAGTGAAGCGAACATAGGTGAACCGCCCGTGTCACCAGCTGACCAGCTGACGGCTGACCGGCTGACTCTGAAGCGTGATACGTGTCAACACCAGAGATGATAGGCGGGGGTGCTGGAGGCGTCAACGGGCAAGCGGTATTCCGATGCAGATCCAGGGGAACACCGCTTGTCTTCAAAGCGGAGTACCGTATTGGTAATCTGATTTTATCCATCCTCGATCGTCTTCTGAGACGATTCGCGATTCCGAATCAACAGTCCATCCAAAGGAGGTTCGTTGTGGGAACATCAGTTTATTCAGAGCGGGACTCACGGCTGGAGCAGCAGAGATATGAAACACCTCAACGCGAGTGGTCCGCTCCGGAAGACGGGGATCACGCGCTCGCAAGGGCGCTCGGTTGGTTCAGCATCGGTCTCGGGCTTGCACAGATCGCGGCGCCAAAGCAGCTGTCCACATTGGTCGGGGTGCAGGACAACCCCCTGTTGTTCCGCCTGCTGGGAGTTCGCGAACTCGCGAGCGGCCTTGGCATCCTCACGCAAGATCAACGCGGTCCGGGACTCTGGTCGCGCGTTGCGGGAGACGCCATGGATCTTGCCCTT
>Ga0105092_10001208_pt1 | contig 13761 bp, 14 predicted proteins | sample PPLLak2March2015_FD_87021 | JGI IMG/M metagenome (GOLD analysis project Ga0105092, IMG submission 87021) | Freshwater sediment microbial communities from Prairie Pothole Lake near Jamestown, North Dakota, USA - PPLs Lake P7 Core (1) Depth... | ecosystem: Environmental > Aquatic > Freshwater >... | reverse complement strand
TACGGTCTGGTGCCCATCTCTAAGGTTATTTCTGGCGTCATGAACCAGACCCCTAACGAGCAAATGTTGACGAAGCGCCTTAGCCGCACGATCAACAAACTCATACAGTCCCGTAAGTACGGGCTGAACTGGGAGCTCCACAACTTGCTCCAGTTGCAGGCGATGCTGATCTGCATTCCCCCCAATGGGGAAAATCCACCACTACAGTTCGTTATGAACTCCCTTACGGGGGCATGGACGCGGTTTGATTTACCAATCAACTGCGGAGGTATTCACAGTGGGGACTTTTATTTTGGTTCTACTGACGGTCGTGTACTCAAGTATGGAGCTGGTCTTTACGTTGATGATGTCAAGCTGGATGGTACTGGTGGTGATCCTGTCGAATGTTTCTTATTCAGTGCCTACGACTACATGGGTGACCCGACCACGCTGAAACACTGGAAGCTGATTAGACCATTATTCCAGTCTGATCAGCCCCCCAGTTATCTTGTTCGGTTAAATGTTGACTATGACATAGCCGCACTGCCGGGGGCACCTGCTCCTCCGGCGGGAGAACAAACTGACCCCATCTGGGACGTAGCCATATGGGATCAGGCATTTTGGTCATCGTCGTTCACGGTGTTCCGTCCGTGGATTGGGGTGTCAGCGCTGGGCTTCTGCTGCGCGCTGCTGATGAAGGCATCAACTAACGATGAAACGACGTTGGTGGCCATTGAATACGTGTACGAGAAAGGGGGTGCAATATGAAGACTATTGACTGCACTACTCTGTATCTACCCTTTCTGTGCAAGGCTCTGAATTACACCCCCACCGTTCTTGCTCAGTGCATCACCTGCGTGGATGACGGGGTTCCGGTGGCGGGTGTGATCTATGACTGCTACAACACGGTTATAATAGCCGCGCACATTTGGATAGACACAGACCGTAAGCCGTCTCGGGCGTGGTACGCAGCCATATTCGACTACCCATTCAATCGCTTGCAGGTGACTAAGCTGGTGGGACAGGTTGCCTCCGACAATGAGGACGCCACCAAGTTGGACGAGCATTTTGGGTTCGTTGAAGAGGCTAGAATTAAGGACTACTCAACAGACGGTGATCTTATTATTTACACAATGACCAAAGAACAGTGTCGGGTGCTGAATTCCCCCAGCTGGACTAAGGTCGTTGATATGGTTCGGAGGGTCGCGTAATGGGTGGCGGAAAGAAGGCAAAGGCTCCTAAGGCTCCGAACTACACTGCGATAGCCAAAACGGAGGCGGAGCAGAGTCGGCAGACGGCCAAGGAGCTGACTCAGTGGAATAGACCCACTCAGGTTGACCAGTTTGGCAGCACCTTGTCGTGGGAGCAGGACGGCAACGGCAACTGGACGCAACGGCAGTCTTTGAATCCTAATATTCAGGCCGCTAACAACACAGCATTCAACAACTACTGGGGGGCGACCAATGCTCTTGGTAGTCAAGGGGCGTTCCAGGGGCCGAGTACGCAACAGGCTCAAGACTTGTTCAACCAGTACGCCTATCAGGGCGACTTCCAGAACACAGCCGGAAACATTGGTGACTTCTCAAACCAAGCTGGGGACATTAGCAACTTCCAGAACACGGCTGGTGCGATAGGTGAATTTGATAGGTCACAGGGAGACCGCGTAGCTAACGACTTCTACGAATCTATTATGAGTCGCAACCGCCCAGAGCAGGCGCGCAACACGTCTTCACTAGACGTACAGTTGCGTCAGCAGGGGTTGCAGCCGGGGACAGAAGCGTACAATCGTGCTATGCAGAACTTGACCACCTCATACGGGGACGTCAACTCCAAGGCTGCGTTGGACGCGACTGGTGCTGGGTACAGCGCCGCTCAAGGTATCTACAACACGAACCTCGGCGGCCAAGCACAGAGATACGGTCAATTGCAGGGGGACTACTCTGCAAATCTGGCAGGTCAAGGTCAGCGGTTCAATCAGCAACAGAGTGTGTATGATACCAATCTGGCTGCTCAAAATCAGCGATACAATCAAGCCGCTGATGTCTATGGCATTAATTCTCAGCAGAATGCACAGGCTGCTGAGATGGCACGGGCTCTTCAAGATCAGCAGTATGCCCAAGCGACACAGGACTACAACCGTCCACTGGAACGGGCTCAGGTTCTCCAGGGTCTGTACGCCAACGCCCCCGGTGGACAATGGGAAGGATTCAGCGGTGCGACAGGGTACAACCCAGCAGACCTGACCGGGGCGGCGCAGGCGCAGTATCAGGCTAAGATGGGCGGCTACAACGCTGGCCAGAACAAGAGTAATAGTCTTCTGTCAACTGCCGGTTCGCTCGGTGGTGGCTTCTTGGGGAGCAAATGATGAACCAATACAGACAGCAAATTCAGTACCCATCAGGGGGTGGAACCGTAGGTCGCGAGCAGCGTGGGTTCACGGACAACTCCCAGCCTACGATTCAGTCCAAGCCCGGTCAGTCTCAGGTTAGCCCAGAGATGTCCAAGATGATGGGCAAGGCGCTGAGGAACTACATGGCCACACCAGGACCAACCGGCTCCCTCTATGGTGCGGGTAGTGGTCTGGGTCTAGAGGCTGGTGCAGGTGCTCTAGGGAGCGGCATGGTCGGCACTGGTGCCGGTGGTTCCATAGGTACGCTGTACGGATCTAGCGCCCTTGGTGCGGGGGCTGGTGCAGGCGTGGCCGGTAGCGGTGCTGGCGGTGCAGTTGGCTCTTTGTACGGCGCTGGCAGCGGCATAGGCGCGCTGGGCGCGGGTGGTAGTGCCGCTGGTGCGGGCGCAGGTGCGGGCCTTGGGAGCGCCGCTGGTGGTGGCATGATGGCTGGAGCCAGCGCGGTAGCGTGGCCACTAGCGATTGCCGCTGCTCTGCACGGTGCAGACGAGATAATGAATGAGAAGGGTAAGGACAAGTGGTACAGCCGCGAGAAGCTTAATAGTCTAGGCTCTCGTGACGGCAAGGGTATCCGCCTCGGTGACGGCCTCAATATGATAAATCCGGCCACTTGGCTCAGCGATCCTAGTAAGGCTATGCAGAGCGCTGGCAACTTCCTCACGTTTGGCTTGTTTGACTGAGGTATATCATGGACTTTGTAGGCGATTACCAAACAAAGAAAAAGCTGGCCGAAGCACTCCGCGCCAGACAGACCGCTATGCAGACGGCTGGTAGTCAGATTGATACCGGCCCCATAGTCACGCAGGGTCAGGGGGCGTTTCCTGGTCAAGTGCAGGCGAACTGGGCGGCTCCACTGGCGCAGATGGGGGCGGCTTACTTTGCGAACAAGGCTGGTAAGAAGGCGGATGTGGCGGAAACAGAGTCTGCGGAGGCGCGCAGGCAGGCACTCCAAGAAATGATTGGCGGTGACAATAGTCAGGGATTCTTAACCCCAGAGAACGTACTTCAAATGAGTGAGCTTGGCGTTGAGCCAGGAATGGCTAAGCTCCTTAAACAGGAGCGCCCAGCAGCGGGGGCAATTGCTCAGGCAGCTCAAACGCCAGCAGGTATACGCAGTCTAGTTAATATGAAGATCTGGACTCCAGAGCAAGGGGAACAGGCGCTTTCGGCACTGCAAACTGATCAAGCCTCTTCCCAAGAAGCAGAGCGTCAGAAGTACCTGTTTGAGGAGCAAAACAAGAGATTCGCCCCCCAGCAGGGAAGAGCCCCTAACGAGTTCGAGTTCGCAATGCAGTACCCAGATCAGTATGCCAAGATGCAAGAAGCGAAGGCCGCTGCTAGACAGGGGGCAGCATCTAACCCGTACGAGAAAAAGGTTGCGGAAGAGCAGGCTAAGGTTGACGTCAAGCTTTCTGAGGGTGAGTCCAAGCTCAAGGCCGCTGCCCAGAGAGCTGATACCCTCATTGCCGACTACACCGCCAAGCCATATACGAAGGGTAATTCTCTAAGACTTAGAGATGATGCGGCGTCTGTCGTAGGGTTGCCTAAGCCGTCTGACTATGATCAAGATGTTCAGAAACAGAATCAGGCCATAAAACAATTCCACCTCGACGCCATGGAGCAGATGAGGGGATTTGGTCAAGTGACCGAAAATGAGCAGGCTATTATCGGGGCTACTCAGTTTGACATTTACGATGGTCCAGAAGCTAGAATACACAAACTCAACACTGTTAAAGACGCTGTTAAAAGAGGTCTTGAGAAGGTAGCTCTGGCTAAAGAACGCATGAAAGCCGGAACGGCTGTGCTGGGTAAGGGTAAGTCAGCGACTGATGATTTAGATGCGGAAATGGACGCCCTTATGGGAGGTCAGTAATGGCGTATTCAGAAGAGCAGCGCGCATTCTACAGCAAGGCCAAGGCCGCAGGGTGGGAGCCTGAAAAGATACGCGCCGGGTTAGCTCGTATGCAAGAGCGCGTTTCCCCCGCCGCTGCGCCGGTAGAACGTCCTGCCCCCGCACCCGTTGATCCACAGGCTGGGCAGAAAGCCGCGCTCGCTGAAATGGGTATGGGTGAGAAGTTTCTAGCCGGTATGGGGGGTTCTGCCCAAGGACTTAGTCTAGGGGCCCAGCAGCTATTCGCTAACGCATTTCAGGGAGAGGACAGGCAAAAACAACTCATGGATGAGGTTGCAGAACATAAGCGCATGATGGCCCCGCTGGAAGACACTGGCGCTGGTATGGCCGGAAGCGTCGGTGGCAACATTCTAGCGGCTATTCCCGTCGGTATGTTGGCTGGAGCAGCCGCGCCCGCCGTCGCTGGGTACGCTGGGTTGACTGGTGGTGCTGCTGAGTTAGCCGCTCTTACCGGCGCTGGGTTGACAGAGGGGGGCATCATGGGTGCGCTTGCCCCCACCAGTAAAGAAGGCGAGCGTACTAAGAACATAGCGTGGGGCGCTGGTCTTGGTGGTGCTATCCCCGTCGCCGGAAAGGGGGTTCGCAAACTTGTAGGGGAGACTGACCCCGTAGTGGCCAAGGCCGCCGAGACCCTTAAGAAATACGGCATCAGTACTCCAAAGGGAGATATCGCCCCCGGTGCGCTTTCTAAGACAAGTGATTATGTTCTTGAAAACGCCCCAGTAATCAACAATGTGTTGAAGGCTCGGGCCGGTGGTAAAGAAGAAAAGGTTCGTAGCGCGCTCTTTCAGATGCTTGGCAAAGAGGTTCCAACTTCTGGCGAGGGGATGGAGGCTATCGTCAAGGAGCTGGGTGCAGATATCGGAGCCGCGACGGCAGGAAAGACTGCAAGCATCGCGGGTGCGGTTCCAGCCATTGACGACGTCGTTTCGTCATATAGTCAATTGTTACCAGCTCAGAGAAACGCTAACGTAACTAAGATAGCGGACCAGCTTCGTGACCTGTCGCAGTTCCCAGGAGCTAAACTCAAGGGTGAGGCATATCAGGCCATTAGGGCTGATTTGGGGCACGAGGCTGCGACCGCCGCGCCAGCCCACCAGAAGGCTCTGTTCGGACTTCAGAAGGCTCTAGACGACGAGTTTGGCAAGGTTCTTAGTGCGGAGGAAGCGGCCAGTCTGACCACTAAAAAGGGTCAATACCGACTTGCCAAGGCTCTGCAAAACGTACCGTTTAAAGAGGGTGAGTTCGACCTCGGACGCGCTAGATCATCGGTCGAGCGCGTGGCTAGGAAAGGTAAAGTGATGCCAGAGGCGCGCGAGCTTCTGCAGGCTGCTGACGTCGCTATCCCCAAAATTAAGACCGGGCTCAAGCCTGGAACCTTGGCAGAGGGTGCTCTAGCTGCTTATAGTCTTCCAGCTCTGGCCAAGGTGCTTGGAGCCGGAGTCGCCACCAAGGGGGTGCTCAATACAGGCATCCCCCAATATCTAGCGGCGAGTCCTCTAGTTAGAGAAAAGACAGCTCAAGGGCTGCGTGGGTACATTCAGTCAGAATTAAGCGACGAGGATTAAAAAATGGCACGCGATAGTTCGGGAAATTATTCTCTGCCCCCCAGCAACCCGGTCTTTCCAGGTACCGTCATTGAGTCCGACTGGGCCAATGACACGATGTCTGACATCGCGCTTGCCCTTACCCAGAGCATCGCGTACAACGGGGAAACGACACCCATCGCCAACCTGCCGATGGGGGGCTTCCATCACACCAATGTCAGCGACCCGACCTCGCGCAACCAATATGCGACTCTGGGCATGGTGCAGGATGGTAGGCAGTCGCGGGTAAACATTACGTCCGGGGTAGATAACCTGATCGGTACTCTGGTCGGTGGTGCCACGGGCTACGCCGCTGGTTCGATCATCAGTTTCTTCGCACCTGCGACAAACACTGGTCCAATGACCCTCAACTACAACGGCATCGGCGCTCGGTCCGTAGTGGCTGCTACCGGTCTGCCACTGGCAGCGGGGGACATTCAGGCCGGGGCGTTCCTACTGGCCATCTACGATGGGGTGCAGTTCAAGTTACTTAGTCAAGTGGCGAGCACGACGCCGTCGGAAGCCCTGACCGCCAATACCACGGGCCAAGAGCGCCCCCCCGGTGGCGTCTACCCAGCGCTGACCATTGCGTCCGGCACTACGGTCAACGTTCAAGCCGGCACCGCGTGGATTGTCCCAGCAGGGGGTGGCAGCGCTACGGAAGTCACTTGGGCCACACAGACCATCAATCTTCAGTACCTGCTGACCAGCTTCTCTACTACTATCGCCATAGACGACACCGGTACCATTACTCAGTTCGCCGGTCGCGCCTTGGGGGCCTCCCTGCGCAACTTCGCTGTTATCGGTGTAGTTACTCACCCCAACGGCGCGGCCACCACTGTAGTCACTCGCCCGTACATCTTTGCGGACGACGGCTATCGTGGCACAGACGTGTCCAGCGTACTGGCGAACTCCATCATTAGTGGGGCGCTGATAACCCCCAATTCTGTCGCAGTAATGCAGTTGGATATCTCCGCTGGCTCCATATTCATGCCGGGGGGCTCGGCCAATTCCATTGACTCCCCTAATCTGTACCCAGTGTTCCAGCAGAGCAACGTACCGTTCCGCACGCTGGCGGGGCAGAACAACATAAGCGGAGGCGTCATTTCTACCGCCCCCGTAACGAGTTACGACCCCAACGGAGCCGGGGCCGTAGTTGTCATTCCCAACAATGCCGACGTGGTTATCCATCGTCTGTACTACCTCTACGGCTCGTTCATCTGGGTCTACGGCCAGCGCATCTTCAGCAGCGTAGAAAATGCTCTGTCCATGATTGAGTGGGATCGTACACAGTATCGCCCCAGCCAGTATCTGCAAGACGCGGTGCTAGTGGCCGAGATCGCAGCGCGGAAGGACACTACTAGCCTCGCGCTTATTGCACAGGCTGCGATCGTAGCACCGGGGGGCATCAACTTCAGTATTGGCTCCCCCGGTGGCATTGCCGAGGCCCCTATTGACGGCACCCCCTACGGTCGGCAGGATGCGGCGTGGGTCCAAGTGCTGCGTTCTATCAGCCCCCAGGTCAGTACGAGTATGACCATCACAGGTCCAACGCCGGCTATTACGGAGGTTATGAACCCGGTAGGTCCGGGATCTGCTGGCCTTGGGATTTATAGTGGGGTGAATGCTTGGTTTGGGCTACAGGTCACCAACCCCGACGACAAGGCGTACTTCCGCAGCTACAATCCTGCGAACGGAGCACTACGTTCCTCCACCATCTATGATCTGGCCACGGGGGGTTGGAACTTCCCACAGAATATTACGTTCGGTGGTGTGGGTGCTCGCATCCTTGGTGACTTCAGCAGTGTCGCCGTAAGCGACCGAGTTCTGTTTCAGACATCACTGCTAAATGGTCAGACTCGCGTAGGTGCGATTCCGAACGGTACCGGGAATGTCTCTGTGTTCTCGACATACAGTTCTCCAGACCCCAATAACAGTTCAGCGTTTGAAATTGGTATAAACGGGGGAGTTGGCTATGCCGGTATCAACAGTAACAAGACAGGTACCGGAGCAATTCTGCCTATCAATTTCACGTTCGATGGCGTTGAGGCGATGCACATTGACACTGCTGGTCGTGTTGGTATAAAGACAGCCCCATACCCTTGGTTACCTGCTATACCTGTTCTTGAGATAGGTCCTGGCTCTGGCCTTCCCAACGGCGGGACATCTCTGCATTCAGGTCAAGCTACTACTGTAATGACTTCAAATGCGTATTATGATGGTGCTTGGAAAGCCAAATCGGCTAACCATGCACAGCAGATAACCATGACAAATGGTGGGCTGCATTTTAACAATGCCCCGAGTGTCGCAGCTAATGCCCCTGTTACGTTCACTGAGAGATTTAGAATTGATAATATCGGTAGAATAGGTATGGGTGCAGTACCTTCTCCGTGGGATATACCAGCAGTAGACATTGGCACAGCCGGTATCCTAGGTAATGGTGCCACATACATAACCGACAACTTATACTTTGGATCAGGTCAGTGGAGGCTAAAAACAGCTAATCCTGGATCAAGCTATCAGCAGATTAACGGTACTCATGCATTCCTTACTGCCCCCACTGGAGCTGCTAACTCTTCAGCTGTGCTTGCTAATCGCTTGCAGATTAGTGCTGCTGGTAATGTAAATATTGATGTTCTAACAGAGTTTGGAAGACTCAGTGTTAGACAACAAAGTACAACAAATCCCGTTGCGTGGTTTGGGAACACCACCGCCGGAGACTCGGCAATACCAACCTTGCAATTGGTTAAGCAAGATATCAACTCGACCACTGCACAGAAATTTATCGAGTTCTATATGGGTGGTGGCGGAGCACAGAGTGGGCAGATTAATGCTAATGGTGCGGGACTAGCTGCATTTGGTGCATTCTCTGATCGTAGATTGAAAGAGAATATTACCACGCTCCCATGTCAGCTCGCTAACATCCTTGCACTGCGACCAGTAGAGTTTGACTACATAGACGGTTCTGGCCACCAGATTAGTTTTGTGGCACAAGATCATCAATTAGTGTATTCAGACACTGTATGCGAGGATACAAAGACTGGAATGCTAATACTCACTGGGTGGAGTAAGACTGAAGCCAGACTAGTGAGTGCCATCCAGGGGCAGCAAAAGATAATTAACAAGCTGGAAGAACGACTGGCAGCTCTGGAGGCCAAGTGCGCTGGATTGTAATGACCCTACTATTGCAGGGGTGCGTCCAAACGACCGTTGTTAAGCCCCAAATTACAACGGCGGCAGGGCTACCACCCTGCTACTATGTACACACGCCACGGCTTTATGAGCTATAACTATGGACGATCTATCGCAACTAAGCCATTCTGACCTCTACAACCTACGGGGGCAACCGGGGGCTGATCAGAAGCAGTTAGCCCCTCTTGAGCACCGGGCCTTTGCCAGAGAGTTCAGTGCCGAGCACCCGTTCGCAGCCACCCCTGCTCTGCTGGCGGCGATTCCGGGGTATACGCTGGCGAAGCTGGTGGGGGCGCTTAAGACGCGTTCCCCGGCCAGCCTAGATGAGATTAGTCAAGGGTACGAGGGGTTACGGGAGGGGCTTGCGCAGGCGCTTCGTAGAGATGAACTCCGGTACAAGTGACCACACGACCCAGCAGGCTAGGAAGAGAGTCCAGGACGCTAGGTAGTTCCCCCATATCATAAACAGTGCCTCTGGGTTGACCCAGCCCCAGTACAGAGTATAGACTCCGTTAGCGGCAAAGTCACCTATCAGGAAAGCATAGAGGGGGTTGCGCCCCCTCGCAGCCTTGTCAAACACTGGCATCAATACGTACGTCGTAAATGCCATTATCAGACTAGCCCCGGTGTCCCAGTCGGGGGCGTAGTCTATGGCGGCTCCGAACAGCAGGGTGGAGATGCCCACAAACAGCGTGAACAACCTCCATGGATTGTAGTACCAACTAATCTTCATACTAACCTACTATCACAGTTTGGGCAATTGTGGATGCCGCAGTTATGGGGCCAGCGCCAGTCGCAAACGCGGCAGAACTTTATACGCCGGTCGTGTGGTTTCCCAGGAAGATCACTGCTAGGTACAGCCCCCACCCTATCACTGCCAGTGCCCGGTAGAGCCACAGCTCCAGCGCGTCTTGGTCGGAGTCCTCTTTCAACTCGTGTACCTCGGCGCGGAGTTCCGAGATCTCCCGTTGTTTCTCTTCCGCTATTGTCTTCCAGTAGGTGGTGTCCAGCATGGTTTTGTACCCCTTGTGTGGTGGTTGGTGTGGCACTTGCAAGCGCCGTGGGCTTGCGTCTAAGGGTGGGCCGCTGCATAGGTATTGACCCTAATGCAGCACTGCGCGTGGCGCTTGGTTGGCAATGTCTTGCATTGCACCATAAGCCTCGGCACATAGATCGTTGAGTCTTTCCCAGTTTTCTGCAATGAAGATTTCCAGCCCTTCGTCCGTTAGCTCCCGCTGGTCGTCTACTAGGTAAACGGCAACGATGGCAAGGTGGGGGTCTGGAGTATCAGGGTCTATCTTAATGTAGAGGTTTCCGAGGGGGTGACCCTTTAGTGTGAACATTATTGTATACTCCTTTAGTGGTGGTACTGCGTACAGTATACAGTACCACCGGGCCAAAAGCTAGTCTTGATTAACGTATCCCGCCGTGGGGGCGCAGGGAAAATGCTGTTGAACATGATCCTCTACCAGAAGCAGATAGCGACGCAGGTCGGCAATATCGTCTAGCAACCCGTCAACTTCTGACGACTTGCAGGACGCTTCAAATACATCGTAGTTCTCGGCACTACATTGCTGCTCTATCCTATCCCACTTGCGGGCCAGCATCATGAAAGCCCCGACACCCCCTCGTTTCCTCCAACTGTCCCCGTATGTTCTGCCCTTGGCGCGGAGCACTTCCACGTCGTGGCTGGCGATACACCCCATGTTTTCGTAGTCAGTAGGTTCATAGATCATTTGTTTGCTTCCTCGTTGTACTCTTGTATGATTTGAAGGGCGACGCCGCGAAAGGGGGCGTCGAAGTCACACATCTCAATGATATAGTTGCAGTAGTTGTCCCCCGCCGTGGTTATCCGACGGTTGCCCATTCGGAGTTCGTCTATGCACTTTAGTAGTCCATCTAACTTGTCCGCTAGGCTAAGTAGAAAGGCCTCCGCTGGTGCTAGGAAAATCCCCTTCATGCAGGGGTGGATGTCCTGCACCGCCCCCTCTTCCCGCAGGTCGATCTGGTGGGCCACTTCTTTAGGGAGCGCCCGCTTTATGGGGGACGGTATGTCCCCCACGGCATACTCCCCTAGATCGTGGGTTATCGCGGCCAGGATCAGGTTCCGACTGGCGTTGCCGTTGGTGACTATCATAATAAGATTGACAAGGTTGAAGCTGTGTTCAGCTACCGTCTCCCCCTGTATCAACCTCGCTGTGTGGAACCGTTTGATGGCCCCGGCGTCGCGGGCCTTGTGTATTTTACTTAGCATTTCGTTTCTCCTGTGCGCGGGTTAGCCAGTCAATGCAGGCGATGTTCCAGTCAATTGCCCCAATGGTGACGCAGTGTTCTACGGCAAGGTCGTAATTGCCCCCCTTCCACGCCTTCCATGACCAGAGCATGGGGGTTACAGTCTGACGAAAGAACGGCTCTCTGAACTCTATAGATCTACCCCCGCACATTTCCTTGCAGTCGGCATCAAACGCCTCCCAGTCCTCCACTAGGGGGCTGAGTCTGGGGTAGTCTGACACAAGTCCCCAAGGGGCGTTCAGCAGGTGGTAGTGCTTGTCGTATACGTGCAGGTTGTTTGTGATATGATACCACTCCCCCACAGGAATTCCCAGCTTCGCAGCCATGTACTCCTGCAAGATAGACATGTGTACCGCATTTGCCCCGCACAGACCGAAAATTAAATCGTTGCTTCGGTTTGTGATGAGGAAATCCAGCCTCCCGTGGACAATGCGCGGCATGATCTGGGTATTGCAGGGGAGATCCTTGCTGCTACCCCCTAGATCGTTCCAAGCGTCCCACATGGCAATGACGCAGCGGCGGTCGTCAGGATTCCGACGGAGCATATCGCAGACGCGTGTAATCTGATCGTAGCCAAAGTGATTCCTCCAGCGGTCACCGTAGGCGGCGTTGAACGTAATGCCGTCGTCGCTATAGGTGGCCATGTTACTATTGAAGTCTACCAAGAACTTGGTGTCATTGCGCCCCGCCAGCATCCACAAAGCCTCTACCAAGTGGAAGAAAGGATTGGCGTTACGGAGGGGGTCAAACAGCACCCGCTCACATGGGTCGGTGAAGTGGACAAGCAGGGGGTGAGTTAGGGCCAGTGCCGGACCGTTGCGGGTCTGCACCTCTTCCCCCTCCTCAACCACTATGCCCATCAGTTCTGGGTACGCGGTATTGACATTGCGGGTTTTAAGCATGAGCATTGTATATTCTCCGTCTGCCATGGGTGTCTTCCAGGTACCGTACAAATTTCGAGTACTCGCAAAGACAATTTTGGAGGTCCTGATTGTGCATCTTAGGAATCCTATCCCCAAGAGACATTCGTAGCATCGTAAGCCTGTCCCTGAAATTAATCTCTGTAGTGCCCACCCCCATTATCAGGTTGAGTCCTTTCTTAGAACCCGGCCCCATTACGGCGAAGGTATCCCAGTCCTTGGCACCGGCCAGGAAGGGGGTATACTTGAGGTCCGCAACGATCTGGCCCCCTATGAAGCTACCGATTCCATTCACCGTGCGCAGAATACGGAACACTTCTTGACAGGTAGGCTCAGGGGGGAACTTCAACTGCGCCACGTCCTGGACAACCTCGTGCACGTAGTCTATCTTATCCATGCTCACCCCGCAAGTGGAGACAACATAGGCCACGTGGAATATGTTGAGGCCACTGTTGCGACACTTCTTAAGACCATCTACCCCTTCGTTATAGTATATGCTTAGACTTGGTGCGTAGTTAAACAACCGAGCAGCGGTATAGATCATTGGCAGTGAGTCCACTGGGGCATTGAAGCCCTTGACTGCGTGGTGCAGCTCTTTAGTCCCCCTATCGTCCTCCCGGTGGACGTTGCAGAAGTGGAAGTTTTGGAAAATGGGGTCGTCTACCCAAGGCTTCGCATAACCAGCCTCGCGGTTAGTCCTGGCCAGCTCCCGCGTGTTGATCCAGTACACTAATCTATCTAGTTGGAATTCGTTAATGTACATTTAGTCACCCCCAGCAGGTAAGCCTTCTTCCACTGTATAACAAAGTCGGTGCGCTTGCCACCGAACCAACCCTTTTCTACTTCTTTCTCTTTGACCGTAACCACCTCTGGGAACATGGCGGCTAGGCCCAGAACAGCTTCGGTTTGCTGCTCCGGAGTGCGGTGAAGTGAGCAGCCACCGGGGGCATTACTGGCTCCCACTTGGTCCCAGAACAACTCACACCAGATGGCGGTCTTCTGTCCTCGCGTTAGGAGCGTAAGATTCAGCACCATGTCTGCTAGGATTGGCCAGTAGTTCACCTTTAGGGGGCCAATTAAGGTCAGGTTTACCCCCTGCATGGCGTTAATTCTGGTGCATTCCTTTACCCCTGCCGGTGCGCGGTTGCCCATAGCGCGGGGATGCAGACCTACTAGGGGATAGCTATCTAGCATATTGTTCAGAACGTGCAGACCGCTGAGTATATCGTCAGAGTCAGCCTTCACTAGCGAGTCGCTGGCTACATCGCGTGCTGAGAAGCGTAGGTCGTCATCCATTATAAGGATCTTAGTGCCAAGCTCTGGGTAGTACCCATCTAGTATGCGCTGGAACTTGTCGCTATAGTTAAGGGTTCCCCCTTCTGGCAAAACGGTCAGGTATGGGTAGTTCCGTTTGTGATCTTCTACCTCGTCATCTGGGCAGAGAATATAGGTTTGGAAGCGCCAACCGGG
>Ga0105092_10001207_pt1 | contig 13763 bp, 3 predicted proteins | sample PPLLak2March2015_FD_87021 | JGI IMG/M metagenome (GOLD analysis project Ga0105092, IMG submission 87021) | Freshwater sediment microbial communities from Prairie Pothole Lake near Jamestown, North Dakota, USA - PPLs Lake P7 Core (1) Depth... | ecosystem: Environmental > Aquatic > Freshwater >... | reverse complement strand
CGGCCGTGTACTGACCTTCCGCGTGAGCGCGAGCTGGGCGGAGACGGCCGACTATAAGCGTCTCATCCAGCGAATCGACGGTATGATTGAAGAAGTGCGCGCGTTGCCGGGCGTTGACGCGGCTGCTACCGCCTTGTTCCTCCCCGGTGTCCCGGCCCAATACGAGTCCGCCTTCAAGCTGGTTGAAGGAAGGGGTGACCCCGAAGCTCGCATGGTTGCCGAGAACCGAGTTGTTTCTGCCGAGTATTTCGCCACGATGCAGATCCCGTTGGTCAGTGGTCAACCTTGCACCCGCCGACCGCTCGACGGCGTGAGCGACATAATGGTGAACCGGGCGTTCGCGACCAGGTATCTTTCCGGATGGTCATCGGCCGTCGGGCTGCACCTGTCAACTCAAAGCATGCTGCCGTTGGGACGAATCGTCGGAATTGTCGGGGACGCACGTGAACGGGGCCTGGACAGTGATCTGGGGCCAATAGTGTATACCTGCTTCAGCGCGCCAACCCCGACCCCGTACTTCCTGGTGCGGACACACGGCGAGCCGGCAGCTATCGTCCAGTCGGTGCGCCTGAAGGTCAAGGAGCTTGAACCGCTTCGCGCCGTTTACGACATCGCACCGCTAGAGGAACGGATTGATGATTCGTTCTCGCAGAACCGCCTTCGCATGGTCCTGCTGGTCCTCTTCGCCATCACGGCGCTGTCCCTCGCCTGTGTTGGCTTGTATGGAACACTCAGTTATGTCGTCAGTCTACGGCGGCGGGAGGTGGGCTTGCGATTGGCGCTCGGCGCCCGGCGCACTACCATCGTTCGGCAATTTCTGCTGAAAGGATTGAGAGTTGCGGGCTGTGCCTCCGCTTGCGGCCTGGTGCTTGCAGGTGGATTTACGCACGTCCTTGCCGGAATGTTGTACGGCGTGTCAGCTTCCGATCCGGTCACGCTCGTCGGCGTTACCGCGATCGTCCTGGCGGTCGCCGCAATGGCCTCACTCCTCCCGGCGTTACGTGCCTCGCGCTTCGATCCGATGCACCTTTTGCGAGAGGAGTAACCGAAGCGACCGCGGCAGCCATGGCTGCCGTCGCAGTCTGGTTCCCCGCTTCTGAGGATATGCGGGAAAAGCGAGTAGCCGAAGGTCAACAATCTATGCCCGCCACAAACAACGGAGTCGGCACCCACTACTCCGGAAAGAAAAACGTCGAGACAAGGACCGGGGCCTGCCGGCACTGAGAAGCCGGAAGCGGAACAACTCTATTCCCTCGAACCGTTGGGAACTCTGGCCAGAGCAGCAGGCGAACCGCCATGCTGATGCGCTCGAACTCTTCGCGGCATAGTAAGGCCTTTTGGCACTGCAACGGTTCACAGTCTGGGCCTGGAGTGGGGTGACATGGATCTGTTTCATTGGGCGAACACGACTGACCGTGGAGATGATTCTTTCTTCAGCGTTTGGACTACTACGGCCCCGGGGTACTTCCTGCCGGAGATGATAGCAGCGGGTGAAGTTCGAGTAGATGACCTGGTCTACGGTTATTCAGTCCCCGCTCGGCTGCTCCCGCCGCCAGCCTTGGCCGGATGGTAACAGCGGCCGAATACTCGCGCAAGCGCCTCGGCGGCGAACTGCGAGGTCAGACGGGCGCCCTTTTCGACCGGGCCAAGTCTGAAGCAGAGGCTTCGAGGGTGTCTCGTACGCTTGAAGCGGCCGGATTCCCTCCCGGCTCAGAGTCAGCGCTGCGACTATTCTGATATTGCGGTCCGAAGGGTTGAACGCTGTTAAGACTCACAGACAGAACAAGCAATCTTCGCGTACAAAAATGGCACAAAAACTGACACACTGGAATGGGGTGAACCCCTCTGGTAAGACAATCTGAATTAGCACACTCGCCCCAAAATGCCGCAGGCTGTGTTCTCCAGATGCCCCAGCACTCCTCCCTCTTCTGATTGCCCGGGATCATCGCGTTTGACAGAAGCCCCGGGAACTCCGACACTCCGGAGTTGAGAAGAGTTGGCTGGGATTATGCCCTGTGATAGCTTGAAGTTACCTATCACTGTTCAGGGTCGGCATAATGCTTGTTCCGATACTAAGAGGCATAGGCACCTGCCTTAGAGGCAGGTTTGCGCCGATGAGATTAAGTAATTGGTAAATCAGAAGTTCTGGTCGGGGCAGAGGGATTTGAACCCCCGACTCCCTGCTCCCAAAGCAGGTGCGCTACCAGGCTGCGCCATGCCCCGACCCAAGCGGCGTGACTTGGCGTAGTGTAACACGAGCGGCGCGGGTGATAAAGGCGACGGCTGGCACCCGGACTGTAAAACAGAGCGGCCCGTGCTTCATATGCCATGAAGAACGGGCCGCTCTGCACTTACCGGCGGGTTTGGCCTTGAGGAATGACTAGCTCTACCCGACCAACCGGAGATGGTCTTGTAAGCTACCACTGGGAATCGGGCCTACGACGGAACGTCTTGTTCTGCTGCCGAAGCGGCTTCCCTTTGAGACACGCCTTAGGGCCGGGTCTCGGGTATGCCTAGCCGTGTTGGGAGCGTCCGCGAGTAACAGAACTCGTACCCTTCCCGCCACGGTTACAGTACATTTTCCCCGTCGTCAATAGAAGCGACAAGATACGACATTGCTTTCATGTCGTATGCTGTCGTCTTTCTGCGGATCGGCCGGTCCTTGTCGGGTCAGGCGAAGAAGAACGACAAATAGCCCCCCTCTGCTCCCGGCCGGTCCTGCCCGTTAACCCGTCACCCGCAACTCGTAACTTGTGGCTCTCTGAGAGCGCCAACCCGCTTTTCTCTTACGGCGCAAGCGTCAGGGTGTGCCGCGCGGGACCGGGGAGGAAGGGTGCCGGCTGGCCGGAGGCCCAGGCGTTGTGGCCTTTCCGATAGTACTCGGAAAGAAAATGCCCGCTCTGGCCTCCCGGCATATGAAACAACCCCTGTTCCTCATGTCCGGGCGAAACCGCCAGCCTCTCCGACGCCCCCGCGCCCGGAGACTGAAATCTCGGCATATGGGAGTCGCCGGGCAGCGGCTCAGCCTCGATGTCAAGCCAGGTCCCGACCAGGGGAATTCCCGCGCTCATAGGGTGCCTCACTTGCACCAGGTTCCGCTTCCCCCAGGTCGCCTCTGCTGGATTCAAGCCTTGAGAACGAAGGTCTAAGATCAATTTTTCCAGCGCAGCAACGCACAGATCCTCGTAACTCTTAAAGCGCGGGTTCAAGAGATGTGACGGCTTGGCACTCAGCATGACCCAGACGGAGTACTCGACCTGTCGCGTCGGATAGTCGAACTGCGGGTCGATCTTGCGACACCGTTCGATAACAGGTTCAAGAGCCAGCTCAATGCAGAAGGTGCGAAAGCCGCGGACCAGGCGATACCCGGCCGATTCAACCGCAGCCCGCCCCCCCCAGTTCTCGACCCTTTTCCCTAGTTCGGCCGCTTCCTTGATCCGCGAAGCCTTGTCGAGCGATAGGGTTGACAGGAGAAGGCCTCGCCAGCGTTCGAGAAAAACAGCCCGGTCGTCCAGCTGAATCGCCAGCATATCCCGCGGAGAGAACCGTTCGCTTGCCCGCAGATCGTTCCGTATCTGGTTGGCTCGGGCGCCCAGATCCACGTCCCAGGGACCGGCAGCAAGGTAGGCCGGACTCCCGGCGACCCGGTTGTTAGCCGTCCAGATCCGGCCATCCGGAGGGCCGACCAACTTCGGGTATTCTTCGCTTGGAATCCAACCGTCCCATCTGTTCGCGCCGTCGGCCCAGGATACCGGCAACAGGCCGCTGAATCCGACTCGGCGAGGCAGCCGGCCCATCACTGTCCAGCCGATGCGACCGGTTTTGTCACCTACCACGAAATTCTGGGCCGGGACTCCGCAGGTGGGCGCCAACCGCAGCGCGGCCTCCACGTCTCCCACCCCTTCCAAATCGAGAAGGCTCAGATTGACGGCCTCCGGCAGGTGGGCAAGCCAGCGAACAGCCTTCTTTGGGGAGCCAGTCGGACCAGGAACAACCGGGCCCCAGATGGTTGTTTCGACAGTCAGCTTCTGATCGTGTTCGCCCCTGACGTGCAAGGTCTCGGTTTCCTCCTTGAGAGGCAGCCATCCTCCCGGCGTCTTGTAGAGACGCGGGTTGTCGGGCGAGCTCTCGAGCAGTATCAGGTCGGTGGTGTCGAGCATGCTGTTCGTGAATGCCCACGCAATCCGCCTGTTGCTGCCGACGATAACGGCCGGGACCCCGGGAAGAGTTACTCCCGCGATGTCTAGACTCGGGCGGCTATCGTTCTTCGCCTGGCAGACGATGCGCGCTCGATACCAGGTGTTGGGGAGCCGCAACCCGAGGTGCATGTCGTTCGCGACCAAGGCAGAGCCGGTTGTGGACAGACGGCCATCGACCGCCCAGGAGTTGCTCCCTAAAACGACCCCATCTCCAGCAGATCCCAACCGATTGGGGAGAAAGAGCGCAGATTGCTGACGGCTGCCCGTTGACCGCCGGCTTGCCCCGGTCGTATCAGCAGACTGGGTACCCGGGAGTTGGTGGAACGAGAATTCGTTCGGCGCGGGGAGGACGGGAGTCGGGCTGGGGCTCCCATCAACCGCCGCATCCCACTCGGTACCGGATGGGAGGAAGAAATCGAAGGCCTTTGGCGGGACCATGTTGGCTAACGCGCTCACGTGCGCTTCCTGCCTTCCGCCGCTGTCCTGCAGGAAGAAAAACATGGCGTGAGCGACCAGAAGCGAATCCTCCGGGACCCATTCGCGAGGTTGACTTCGCAAGATGAGATACTCGGGTGGTCGGGAGCCGAGGGCCCTGAGTCCGGCATTGACGCCCTCGGTATAAGCCTTAATCAGCTCGACTTGGGCGGGCGGTGCCAGTCGCATTGCCTCCCGGGCGGTCTTGCGCAGGCGATGGAGCCGGAAGCCCCGATCGAGGTCCAAGACTCCGGGTCCAAGGAGCTCGGCCAGCTCTCCGGCCCCCATCCGTCGCGAAAGGTCCATGTGAAAGAAACGGTCCTGCGCGTGCAGGAAACCAGTGGCTCGGGCTGCATCCAACCGATTGTGTGCCCGGATCGTTGGAACCCCGAGGCCATCCCGTTCCACGACGACCTGTTCCTTGAGGCCCGAGAGGCGTAGGGTCCCATCCAGTTGCGGCAGACTTGCCCTGACGGCCAGCCAGAACACGACGCCGGCGACGATCAACAGGATCAATATCGCAGAGAGAGACCAGAGGAAGATTCGAAGAAGTCGGCGGAGTCTCGTGCTCATGCCGAGGATGATACGGGAAAACAGTGGAGGATGAGAAGGGTTCGGGGTTCTGGGTTCGGGGTTTTGGGTTTGAGCCAGCGGCGGTTCAGGCAGCGATTTTGCGGCACCAGATAATTAGAGTCGGACTCTACTGGAATCAAAATCTGAAAGCGCGTGGCTTGGCTTCTTGGTGTTGAGGGTTGAGTGACTCGCCGTTTTGTGGCGAGTTGTATCGAAACCCCGCGGCCCTGGAGGCGGGAGCCCGTGCTCGCTGAAGGCTCGCTACTTTGGGGCTGCGGGGTTTCGATACAACTCGCCACAAAACGGCGAGTCACTCAACCGCCGCGGGCTCGAACCCCGAACCCCGAACTCCGAACCCCGAACCCCGAACCCAGTTATCTGCTTTTTTTGCCCGCGAAGAACTCTTTCTGCATGTGCACAATCAAGCGGCTGCAGGCGAGGACGGCAATCAGGTTGGGAATGGCCATCAGGCCGTTAAGAGTGTCTGCGATATCCCAAACGAGGTGCAGGCTGCCGACGGCACCGAAGTAGGCGAAGATCACCCAGAGTATTCGATAGGGCATCGCGGCCCGCACTCCGACCAGATAAACGGCCGCCGTCTCCCCGTAAAACGACCACCCGATCAGAGTCGAGAAGGCAAAGGTCAGAAGAGCGATGGTGATCACCGTGTCTCCCCACACGCCCGGCAGCCCCGTCTCGAACGCCTTGGCGCTCAGTGCTGCGCCGGTCAGACCACTTTGCCAGGTGTTGGTGGCGAGAATAACGAATCCGGTAACTGTGCAGACGAGGATAGTATCGACGAAGACCTCGAAAATCCCGTAGAGGGCCTGTCGTATCGGGTGGTCAGTCACAGCGGCCGCGTGGGCCATCGGTGCGCTTCCCAGTCCTGCTTCGTTAGAAAACAAGCCCCTGGCCACGCCGTAGCGAATTGTGTCTCGCACCACCGCACCGCCGAACCCTCCGACAGCTGCATGGCCGGCGAACGCGGAACCCAGAACCAGTGAAACGATGCGAGGAACTTCACCAAGGTGCGTGACAAGCACAAACAGCCCCGCCAGCAGGTAAAGACCGCACATGAACGGGACGAGGATTTGTGTCACCTCGGCGATCCGCTTGATCCCGCCCAGGATGACCAGTGCGGTCAAACCAGCGATCACGACTCCCGAGAGCCAGGTTGGAATGCTGAAGGTGGCGTTGATCGCCTGCGATACGGAGTTCGCCTGGACCATGTTGCCGATTCCGAACGCGGCAACGGCCGTCAAAATGGCGAAGATCGTGCCCAGCCATGGCATCCCGAGGCCCTTCGAGAGGACATACATCGCGCCTCCCCGCATGGTCCCGGTCTCGTCCGGCTCACGATAGCGAAGAGAGATGGCCACCTCGACAAACTTCGTGCACATGCCGAGGACGCCGGACACCAGCAGCCAGAATAAAGCGCCGGGCCCTCCCAGAAAGATGGCCGTGGCGACTCCCGCTATGTTTCCTACTCCGACGGTTGAAGCCAATGCGGTTGCAACGGCCTGAAACGGAGAGACTGTTCCTTCCCCGTGGCCTTTTTGAAAGACCTTACCCAGCACCTCCCGCAACGCGAAGCCCAGCTTTCGGAATTGAACTCCTCGGGTGAGGATCGTCAGGTAAGTGCCGACTCCGAGCAGGACGATGATCATCGCCCAGCCCCAGATCAGACCGTTCAGCCAGCGATGGAAATCAAAAAGAACTTGTGCCATTCACTCACTCCCGGGATTCGGATGAAAGCGCGACTCGCGTGAACCTGCGTGGTGCCTCGAATCGATTGTAGCGGCAATGGGTGTGGAGCGCGAAGTCAATCCGGGCAGTGGCTGATCGACGGCCGACGGCTATCAGCCGTCAGAGGGTATGGAAAGAGTCAAAATTGCCCGCAACCGCAGGTCCCATCTCCAGATGGGACCTGCGGTTGCGGGCAATTTTGACTCTTTCCATACCCTCTGAGCCGCCAGCTTCGGCTCTAGTCAAAAATCCCGAAGGCGATGGTGAAGTAGATGCTCCTGCCCGGTTCCGGCACCTTGGTTCCCAGCCGGAAAGGATCCCGCTGGAACGAGAAGTGTTCGTAGTAGAACCGGTTGAACAGGTTGTCGATCCCCCCGGCCAGCTTCACCTTCTTCGTGTGCAGCCCGGCCTTCAGGCTGACGACCCCGTAGCCGGCGGTCGGATCTTCCTTCAGGTCCGAGTCGATCCACTTCTGGGAACCCGCGAGGATATGCTCGACTTCGCCGAAAAAGCAGGAGTCTCCGTAACGAAGGGCGGTTCGCGCCCGTAACGGGGGCATCTCTGCGAGGTCTGCATCTCGAATGCCGGTGGCCAGGCTCGTTTCCTTGGTGCCTCGCGTATACGACACCCCGCCGTTAAGCAGCAGCGAGGGCAGGATGCCGACGCTGTAAGCCAGTTCGCCGCCGTATATCTTGGCGTCCACGTTCTGGTAAGAACGGGCGCCGGTGTTCATGATCCCGGCAACCGGGTTGACCTTCGCCTGGTTGTGAACGGTGATGAAGTTCGAGAGGTCGCTGTAGTAAAGGGTTGGCCGCAACATGAACCGGTGATCCCGGTACTGAAAACCGAGATCCACCTCGGTGTTCCGTGTGGGGTTCAGGTCAGGGTTGCCAATCCAGTCGCTGCCTTTTCGTTTCAGCGCGATGAAACGCTCCTGGGGATCGGGGAAGCGAACCGACCGCCCTACGCCGGCAAAAATCTCGAGGTGCAAGGGCAGAGAATACGAGAGCCAGACGTTGCCCGAAGGGTCGAAGTTTTCCTGCTCGGTGATTCGCGTGCCCTTGTACGCCCAGTAGAGATCAGGGTTCAGGGAGCCGCTGCGGGCTTTCATCCTGGCTGCATCCAATCGCCCTCCGGCTGTCAGCATCAGCCGGTCGGCCACCAGGCGCCGGTACTGCCCATAGAGGCCGCCGACCCAGGACTCCACATCGGGGATCATCGGCTGGTGCATTGCCATCGCGGTGGGATACATGGTGTTGACTGCGTTCCAGTTTCTTCGATAACCCTCGAAACCAACCAGCAGGTTCCGAAGTTCAGCATCAATCCGGGTGCCGAGAGCTTTTGTATCGGCAAAGGTGGCCATGCTGAACGACGTCGGAGTGGGCGAACTGGTCCGGTACTCGTCCGTCATCCAGTGCTTCACCGTCGTGAAATAGCCCTGCATTCGCACCCGCTCGACAACCGAAGAAATATTCTCGATGCGGTAAACGGCGTTCAATCGGTCCGCGTTGTCGTAGATGCCGTCCATCGCCAGGTACGGGTACAGGACAAGGTCCCCCCGTTGCCGGCTGTACCGGAGCTCGAGCTTCTGACTCTCACGGGTGGCATAGCCAAAATTGAACCAGGAGGTGCCGACGTCAAATGCACTCTTGTCCCTCGCCGCCGGCCGGTAGTTGGCGTAGTCGATGAAGCTCTTTCCTCGTCCGTCGGTATACGGGTCGGAAGTCCGGTAAGAGTGCCCGACCAGCGCGTGGAAACGTTCCCGGGCGTACGAGGCGGTTCCCGAAAGGTTCAGGAAGCCGAACGAGCCGGCGGAGACAACGGGTGTGGCCCGAAAGCCCGGAGCCGGCCCCTTGTTGACGATGTCGACCACTCCCCCGAGGCTTCCCTCGTGACGGATATCGAAGACGCCCTTGGTGACTTTCACGTGCTCGATTTCAGAGAAGTCCACATGGAAGGCCGGAGGATCCATGTTGTTCGGGCAGGCGCCATAGATCCGCGCCCCATCAATGATCACGTTGATGTTGTCCTGCTGGAACCCCCGCACGACAATATCGTTCGCAATGCCCCCTTTCCTGATCTTCCAGACTCCATCGAGCTTGCCCAGAGCTTCTCCAACATCTCGAGCGGCGCTTTCCCGCACTTCGCGTATCTCCAGAACCTCCTGATGGTTGTTTGTCTTGGTCTCCGCCTCGCCTTCGAGTGAGGGCGCTCTTGCCGTCACCGTGACCCTTTCCTGGGGTGCCTCGACGGTCAGGACCACGTCGACGACGTTCAGATGCCTGGCCTTCACCTCTACTTTTTCCAGGACGAATGGCTCAAACCCGGTTGCTTCGGTCCTGATCGAATACATACCGGTGGTAAGCGTGACGCTGTAAGTCCCGTCTTCTCCAGTCACGACCTCCTGGCTTTTCCTGTCTTGCAGGCTGATGATTTGAACTCGTGCCGAAGTGATGACACCGCCCGACGCGTCTGACACTTTTCCCGACAACTTGGCGGACCGAAGCGGTTGAGCCGCGGGAGTCGCGGTCATTGCGGCAAGCGTGATCACGCACGCCAAGAAAACTCGAATCTTCATGGGGATTTCCCTTCACGAATAAGGCCGTAAGGTTGCAGAGGTTACGCTGCCTGGTTCCGGTTTCGAGTCACTCGGCAACGCGCCCGTGATGCCCGGAGTGGGCGGGCGTCGCCGGTGTGCCGTCGAAATCAGGGGGCATCCGGAGTGCCGATTAGAACTGGTTGCCCGGCCGCGGCATTCCTCGGAGAGACACCTGTCGAGGGCGAACCTCTGGAGATTCAAATCACGCGAAGGGAGTGACAGGAGGGGCGCGTTGATGTTGCGGCGCCCAGAGGCAGTTCACGAAACGACTGTCCGAGCCCGGGGGGGCCAGCCGGCAGGCAATTGGCCCGGTTACGTCCACGCGGTCTTTCAAGACCGCGTGGACCTTCAGGGCAAGGAGGGATAAGCTCGCCGCCGTGCACGGGCACTTGTGCGCCTTTTCATAAACAAATGCCCGGACTCGGTCTAAGTCCGGGTCGGGGGTCTTAGGCGCGCAACAACAGTGGCAAACACCACCGTTGTCGTTGCACCCGCACTTGCAGCTTTCGTGGGCAGCAGGCACCGAAATGAGCGGCGCTGAACTGAAGGTCAGCAGAATCCCGATGATGAGCGAGGCAACAAGTCGGTGTGCCATTTCCTCTTTCACAAGTCAGGGCTGGGGAACGCCGGTGGGGGGCGGCGCTCCCAAGACCTGCGTCGGTGCGCGTTGTCCTGTTTTCATAATACCCGGCCCTCTACGATCAGTTTATCGCCGACGTTAATCTGTTAACCCGCTTTGTAAAGTAGTTGACATTGGGGGAGGCTTCGGCGAGCCTACCGATGTTCAGTCGCCTCTTGGCACTCTTGGCGGGCACTATTCCGCTCCGCAGCTGTTTTGTCTTAGAATTGGGGCAGCCTTCGCGAAAGTGGCGGAACTGGCAGACGCGATAGACTTAGGATCTATTGGGGAAACCCGTGGGGGTTCGAGTCCCCCCTTTCGCACCAGTCATACAATCAACAACTTACCCGATTAAGCCTCCCCCTTCATGTGCTTTAAAGGTCTCAGTTTTGGTTTGCAGGAAGACGCGAAGTAGCGGCGACCAGTCACAGAGCCGGGAGTGGCCAGCGCCGAAGGCGCAAGTGACCGGTCATGCCGAGCGTGTCGATGTCAATGACCGGTCGCTTGCGCCTTCGGCGCTGGCCGCTCCCGGCTCCGTTAGACTGGTGGCCGCCCTTTCGCGTCCCCGTGCAAACCAAGACTGAGACATACCTTTTAGAATCTTAAAGACATTGCGATCTCCCGCGAGTGGGTTTATCTTCCCAACCGGCCAATCCATGATGACGAAAAAAACTTACGGGCGCGCCCTGTCGAAATTCTCTTGGTTCTCTCCGGCATCGGTGCCACTTAGCGGACTCTGGCTTGGATCTTAACGGCGACTTGGCGTTTGTGCTCTCCAGTCGTCCATTGGGGGCGTGAGCACGGACGACTTGCTGCGCATCATTGACCCAAGCCCTGTTTACAGAGTCTGCCATGCACCACAAAATCCTCTTCCGCCTGCTCGCGTTCGTGCTCCTCGCCTTTGTCTTTCTCCTCGCGCCTGCGCCACAGGTGTACGCGGGGGGCGTCGTCAGCGTGTGCGACGAAGCGCATCTCCGCGCCGCGCTCTTTGACGGGGGCACGGTCACCTTTTCGTGCAGCGGCACGATTACGCTGGCGAACCAGCTTGTCATTCAGAACCACACCATGATAGATGGCGCGGGACAGAGCGTCACCATCAGCGGCGGTGGTAAGGTGCGCGTGTTCTGGATTACCGGGAGCTCCACATTACCTCTGACATTCAACCTGCGAAACATCACCGTCGCGAACGGTTACGCGGACTTCGGCGGCGGGATGCGACTCAACCCACACAGCAACTCGACAACACTGACTAACGTCACCTTCACCGGCAACCACGCCACCTACCACGGCGGCGGGATCTACGTCGACTCGGACAGCAGCCCGACACTGAGTAACGTCACCGTCACCGGCAACTCCGCGGACTGGGGCGGCGGGATGTTCAACGCCGAATACACCAGCCCGACACTGACTGACGTGACCTTCACCGGCAACTCCGCGAGCAGCTGCGGCGGCGGGATGTCAAGCTACAACGTCCGCCACGTCAGCCAGTGCGCACGGCTGACCAATGTCACGTTCAACGGCAACTCGGCCGTTCTGGGCGGCGGGATGGACAACACCCACAGCAGCCCGATACTGACCAACGTGACCTTCAGCGGCAACACCGCCGGTTCGGGTGGCGCGATGCTCAACAACGAGGGCAGCAACGCGTTGCTGAGGAACGTGACTTTCAACGGCAACACCGTGACCGGCTACGGCCGCGCGATGTTCAACTACCACAGCTACCCGCATATATGGAACAGTATCCTGTGGGGTGATACCGGCGGGGAGGCCGAGGTGTACACCGTCGGCGAACTGCCCGTGGCCATCACCGCCATCACGGACAGTGTGGTGCAGGGCGGATGTCCACCCGATACGATTTGCACGCGTGTCACGAGCGCTGATCCACTGCTCGGTTCGCTCGGCAACTATGGCGGCAGCACCCAGACGATCCCGCTCCTGCCTGGGTCGTCCGCCATCAACCTCGGCAATGCCGCCTACTGCACGCTCGGTCATGACCAGCGCGGTTTAAGTCAGGTGGGCCCATGTGACCTTGGCGCGTTCGAGTCGCAGGGGTTTACCCTGGGCAGTCTCACCGGCAACAGTCAACAGACAGACATCAATACCGCCTTCGCCCAACCCCTCGGTTTGACGGTCACGGCGAACAATGCAAGCGAGCCGGTGATCGGCGGCAAGGTCACCTTTACCCCGCCCGGCAGCGGTCCGAGCGCGGCGATCACCGGGAGCCCGGCGACGATTGGCGCCGGCGGCGGCGCCAGTGTGACCGCGACCGCAAACGGCATCGCTAGTTGGTACGTCGTAACGGCGAGCGCGAGTGGCGCCTCGGATGCTCAGTACCACCTGATGAATCTCTGGGACCTGAACGTAGCTCTCACCTCTTCGCCGAATCCATCCGGTCAGGGACAGCCGGTGACGTTTGCCGCGACCGTGACATCCGCGAGTGGTCCCACGCCGACCGGCACGGTGCAATTCCACGCCGATGGCACGCCGCTCGGCCCGGAGGTCACCCTGTCGAGCGGACAGGCATCCGTGAACACGTCCGCCCTCGCCCTTGGCACGCATCAGATCACGGCCGCATATAGCGGCGATACGAGTTTCAGGTCGGGTACCTCCGCCCCCTATACCCAAACGGTCAACCTGGCGTCGATTATGTATGCCCGACCCGGCGGAGCCACGAGCGGTTACTGCGAGAACTGGGAGAACGTGTGTGAACTGAGTTATGCGCTGGCCAGCTCGGCGGCCGGGCAGGAGATTTGGGTCCGCGCCGGCGCCTACAAGCCGACCACGACTGACCCCGACCCGCGAAAAGGCACCTTCCAGCTCAAGAACGGCGTGGCGGTCTACGGCGGCTTTAACGGAACGGAATCGACGCGCAACCAGCGCAACCCGACAACCAATGTCGTCATTCTCAGCGGCGACCTGAACGGCGATGACGCCGGTTTTACCAACAATGGCGAGAACAGTTACCACGTGGTGACCGGCGCGAACGGCGCCACGCTGGACGGCGTCACCATCTCCGGCGGCAATGCGAACGAGGTCCTTTACCCGGACGACAGAGGCGGCGGGATGTACAACTCCTCGAGCAGCCCGACGCTGGCCAACGTCACGTTTAGCGGCAACAACGCCCAATGGTTCGGCGGTGGGATGTGCAACTTCTCGGGCAGCAACCCCGCGCTGACCAGCGTTACCTTCAGCGGCAACTCGGCTGTGTGGGCCGGCGGCGGGATGTACAACGATTTCAGCAACCCGACGCTCATGAACGTCACCTTCACCGGCAACTCCAGCGAATACGGCGGGGGGCTCCGCAACTCGTCCAGCAGCCCGACCCTGACCAACGTCACCTTCAACAACAACTTGGCTTCGTGGGGTGGCGGCGGGATGTGGAACTCCACCAGCAGCAACCCGACCTTGACGAACGTCGCCTTTAACGGCAACTCTTCCCTCCAACACGGCGGCGGGATGTACAACTCCTCCAGCGCCAGCCCGACCTTGACCGGTGTCACCTTCAGCGGCAACTCTGCGACCTACAACGGTGGCGGAATGTACAACACCATCG
>Ga0105092_10001206_pt1 | contig 13767 bp, 10 predicted proteins | sample PPLLak2March2015_FD_87021 | JGI IMG/M metagenome (GOLD analysis project Ga0105092, IMG submission 87021) | Freshwater sediment microbial communities from Prairie Pothole Lake near Jamestown, North Dakota, USA - PPLs Lake P7 Core (1) Depth... | ecosystem: Environmental > Aquatic > Freshwater >... | reverse complement strand
TGCCAAAACCGTCCCTGTAGCGATTGCAGAATTTGTAGGCCGTTACGTAGTGAACATCAATGGCATGATGGCGGGGGGAATCCTGGCAGCTGTACCACCCGTTTTAGTGGCACTGATTTTCCAGCGTTACATTGTAAGAGGTATGACAGCTGGGGCTGTGAAAGGATAATGACGTAATCGACAATAACTTCAATCGGCATGGTTTTACAATAATCACTTGAATGGACACAATGCCAGCATGAGAATCCTGATTGCTGATGACGAATACCTTGTAAGAGCGAGCCTGGTAAGCATGCTTCGTGAGGTTGACTTGCCTATCGATTCCGTCGAAGAGGCAAAAACCGGCGAAGAAATGGTAAAGATGATTGGGCAAGGCTTGCCGGATGTGGCTTTTGTTGATATTCGCATGCCCGGGCTAAACGGGCTGGATGCTATCAAGGTGGGAAAACTGGTATCACCTCAAACCAAATGGTTCATTTTGACTGGTTTTCCGGAGTTTGACTATGCTCAGGAAGCTATTCGATTAGGAGTATCTGGATACCTGTTGAAACCAGCTAGCCCGGAGGAATTGAAGAAAATCCTCGTGAGCTTTCTGGAGGAGAACAAGAAACAAAAGGCAGCTCAAAACAAACAGTTTGAACAAGAATTAATGGCGCTGCTCTATGGCATGACATCTTTGGAGTTCGAAGATTCAGAGAGCTTCATCAGAAGAGCACATTTTACCGGTGCCATTTGCTATTTCGATAGTCATCTCCCTGAAAAAATAAGAGCGGAACGGCAATTCACCTTCTGTCGCGGCGTTCAGGAGATTATTGGTGAGAATCTGGATAATTACAACAGACTGGCATTGATCGTACTGCCAAACGGTGAACTGGCAACGGTGGGAGCTTGGGAGCCAATGCAAGACCAGCGCGCTGAACAACATGTCCAACAATATTTCAAAGGATTGGAGGGGAAGATTCGAAAGGTGAGCGGAAAGGATCTGGCGGTAACTTTAATAAAGACCAGGGAATCTTCTACTTATCAAGAATTCTTGGATCAGCTAGACCGTCTGCAGGAATTCTCCTCCTTGCGTGTCATCTGTGGGATTGGAAGATTGCTGGATGTTAATAGTCTTGGCCAACACGCCAAAAATACGGATCAAAAGGACCTTTCGAACCACATCCAATCCCTTTGCCGCAGTTATCGTGACAGAAATAAGCTAAACTATATGAAGACTTTGGAACGTCTCAAGAAATCTTTGCGGAAGGAAAGCCTTAAGGCGCAAAATCATCAGCTGGAAAATCTGGTTGATTTTATTAACCGATCCATGGGATGCCAGCTTGCGTCCAATCAAAGCCCAGAACAATGGGTGCAGATGCTTGAGCAATATGATGTTTTATTCCCTGCCAATTTACCCAAAGATGAACTTCAAAATATGGATATTGTTGATCAGGTGATTGCCTTTATGGATGAGCACTTTATGTCTAATATTGGCATTGGCCAGATCGCTGAACAGTTGAACATCACACCAAATTACCTAAGCACTTTATTTCACAGGAAGACTGGTATTAATTTCATGTCGTATTTGAAAAAAATCCGCATGCTAAAAGCTAAGGAGCTGCTGACCGATCCCAATATTCAGGTCCATCAAGTTGCGCAACAAGTCGGCTATTTCAGCACTCGTCATTTTGCGAGACTTTTTACGGAGCATTATGGATGTCTTCCGTCCGAATACCGCGACAGGTATAAGAGCCAGTAAAAGTGGTACTTCGATAATCTTTGTCCAACTTGGAATGATGATAAGCATAGAAGGGAGCGAGTGATAGAAAAAGCCACTCGCTCTCTTCATTTGTTGTGGGATTTCCCTCTACAGGTAGTACACCAGGAGTAGAGAAATGAGCACATCGAGCGTAGTTTTATGTCATTGTCAAAATTATCCTCCATGCTATTATAAAAATTGGATGCATCCAGATTAACAATACAGGACCGTTGGGTAAGAAGCCAAATGGACAACGATACTCTATAGGAGGATCCGCTCCCAAATACTCGCCATCTCATATAGCTGGATTGTTGCATTCGATAAGGATTTGCGCGATTCATTGACAGATGGAAGATTTATCTGCCAAAGGATCTGGTGTCTCTCGTTTTGAAAAAGGAGAAAACATGAATACCACGAAGAGAATCACTGCTTTGCTTAGTCTGGTCATCATTCTGTCTTTGGCTGCTTGCGCAAGCCCCGCGACCCCTCCGCCTGAGGCGGCTGCTCCGACACAGCCTGAGACGCAGCCCGAAGCAACGGAGGCTAGTGCACCCGCTGAAGTTGTCACCATTTCAGTGATGACAAACCGTGTCGGCACGCAGGCTGAGCTATTGGAGCAGATTGCCAGAAAATACGAAGCTGAAAACCCAGACATCAAAGTTGACTTCTCAGCGCCCGGCGCTGATTACGAAAAGTTGATGAAGATCAAGATGGCTGCCAATGATATGCCCGATGTATTTTCCACACATGGTTGGGCAAAAATTCGTTACGGCGAATTCCTGCTTGATCTGAAAGATCAGCCCTGGGCTGCACAGCTTGATTCAGCCATCAAACCGGCGGTGACCGATGATACAGGCAAGGTCTACGTTTTGCCCATGGATCAGGAGAAAACCGGACCGGCATTTAATGCGGATGTCCTCAAAGAGTATGGTGTTGAGGTTCCTCTCACATGGACCGATTTTATGGCTGGCTGTGAAACGATCAAGACCAAGAGCGATGGTAAAGTAGCCTGTGTCCACATGGGCGGAGCCGATTCGTGGCCCGTAGGGCAGTACTATGACTTCTTCTCGACCGCTCTGGCGATCAGCCCTACTCCAAACGACGAGAAGGCTCTCCTGGAGGGTACATACGATTGGACGAAATATACGGTCCTCTCGCAGAATCTGCTTGATCTCAAGACGAAGGGCTATCTCAACGCCGACGCGTTGACCGCCAAATACACCGATTCCGCAGTGGCTTTAGCCGAAGGGAAGGCTGCTTTTGGGTTCTATGGTCCTTTCATTTGCGAAGAAGCACTGAAGACGAATCCGAACTTCAATTGCGGAGTCATGCCGATTCCATCCCTGGTGGAGGGTGACAAGCCTACGTTTGCGGGCGGCGAGTTGACCACGTGGGGCGTCTGGAAAGACTCCAAGCACACTGACGCGGCGATCAAGTTCGTGAACTACTTTGCCCAGTCTGAAAACGTGAAGGCTGTAGCCGAATCCAACAAGGTCCCGGCGGGACTGGCGGAGATTGAGGTGGATGCAGGCTACCTTACACAGTACTACACCCAGTACGCGGACTTGCGCACGTTTACCTATTTTGACCGCATCTATCTGCCAAATGGCATGTGGGATGTGCTGTGCAAGAACGGTCAGGATGTATTAGCTGGTGGAATCACCCCAGAACAAGCGACTGACAATATTGCCAAGGAGTACGCGCGACTGCTCGCCTCCCAATAGACTATCTCCTTCTGGGTTTTAGGTTTGCCCAGTGTGAATGTAGAGAGCGGCGCAGAGGATTGTGCCGCTCTCAATATCGAGAACTTGCAATGGACATTGTTCAATCTGCGAAAAGGAACATAGACGAGATGAGAAAAACAGGAGGGCGGTGGAGGAGATTCTTTGATTCGCCTGCATCCCTGAATCTCATGTACGCTCCTGCATTGCTTTTATTCACCGTTTTTATTTACTATCCCATTGCCCAGGGAATCAAGATCTCGTTTACGAATTGGAATGGATATTCTGCTCATTATTCCTTTGTGGGGCTTGAAAAGTATCGTTACATGTTCACAGATATGAGGACCTACAAGGTTATTATCAATACTCTGATTTACGGTCTGGGCAGCACGCTGTTTCAAAATATTCTGGGTCTTGCATATGCGATGTTATTAAATACAAAGCTCAGGGGCAGGGGGATCGTCAGGACAATCGTCTATTTTCCGGTCATTGTTGCACCCATTATTATGGGATATGTCTGGTACTTTATCTTTCAGTACGATGGCGGCGCGCTGAACGACATTATGCTGGCTTTGGGGAAAGAACCTATTGATTGGTTGGGGAATGGTCCGCGAGCTGTTTGGTTGATCACGTTGGTCAATACGTTCCAGTATATGGGGGTGGCGATGGTCGTTTATCTGGCAGGATTACAGGCAATTCCGAAGGAATATCTCGAGGCTGCGGAAGTGGATGGCGCCTCTGGATTCTATAAATTCATACATATTACATTGCCCTTATTGATGCCGGCGATTACTGTCAGTGTTGTCCTCAATATCATCGAGGGCTTAAAGTTGTTCGATGTCATCGTCTCCATGACGAACGGAGGACCAGGTTATGCATCACATTCCCTGTCGACGATGATGTCTGATCTGTTCTTCGCTGGGCAGGATGCGGGTTTTGCCGCCGCATTGGGGAATTTGATGTTTGTAATTATCAGTTTGTTTGGCATAAGTTCATTGAAATTTCTGCGCAGGAAAGAGGTGGATCTATGATCAGGCTCATTAATATGACCAGGAAACTAATGAGCTATTTAACGATGTTTATCATTTCCATCATTCACCTGATCCCTTTCTATATATTGATCAATCTCGCCTTGAAAACACGCCAGGACACTGGCTCAAAATGGATGCCGCCTGATTATTTGTACCTGAAGAACTTTGCCGATGTATGGACTCAATCTCACCTGGCTTCGGCGCTTTTGAACGATTTGATTATTACCGTTTGCACAGTTGCTTTGGTGGTTTTTGTGGGAGTTCTAGCCGCCTATCCCCTGGCGCGCTATCCGACCCGCTGGAACAACGCGATCTACACTTTGTCCATTTCGACCCTGATCGTTCCGGCGCTGACCGTCCTGGTGCCATTATATAAACTTGTGGTGGATATTCATGGAGTCAGCACCTATTGGGCAATGGTTCTGGTCCTCACCACGTTTTTCCTGCCTACCGTTATTTTTCTCTACACAGGCTTTATCGGGACGATTCCCAGAGAGCTGGATGAAGCTGCATTAATTGATGGTTGTAACCGCTACGAGATCTTTTTCCGCATTATTTTCCCACTGCTCAAACCCGTGACGGCCAGTGTGATCATCATCATTATGCTTGGGGTCTGGAATGACTATCGTTTTTCCCTTTTCCTCCTCCAAAAAAGATCGGTCCAAACCGTTCCGCTGGTGCTTTCTCAATTCTTCTCCCAATTTCAAAATAATTTGCCTCTGGCGGCTGCTGGCAGCCTGCTCAGCATGATACCCATGGCGCTGATCTACCTGTTCTTGCAGAAGTATTTTGTCAGCGGCCTGGCAGAAGGCGCGGTCAAAGGCTAGAAAGCAGTCTGTTCCGGAGAAGCCGTCGATGAATGTAAGCTATGATGCGAAGCAGGGGAAGTTTATCCTGACGACAGATCACACAGCCTATTGCCTTGGCATCGACCTGGAAGGAAATGTTCAGCATCTCTACTGGGGTGCGAAATTACCTTCTGCTGAAGATTACCCCGATTGCCACGAGATCGGTCAAACTGTCGGCATCGGAAAGAATCTGGAAAATCCAAGGAACTTGCGCCTCAACAATTTTTATTATCCATACGAAGCTACAAAAGCCGTGATCAATGAGGAATATACAGGTTGGGGTGGACTGAACTTTGTTGAGCCCAGTCTGAAGGTGGATTTTCCTGATGGCGTGAGAGACCTGGTATTGAAGTATCAGACCCATGTGGTCCAGAGTGGTTGCGAATTATTGGTCACGCTGAAAGATGTTTACTATCCTCTCTGTGTGCATCTCGGCTATCGCGTGTTTCCGGATGTAGATGTTCTTGTCCGTTGGGCGGAGATCGAAAATCAGTGTGACGAAAGTGTCCTCCTGGAAAGCATCCAGTCGGCCGTGTGGCACTTGCCAAATAACCGGATGTATCGCTTATCTTCTCTTTCGGGCCGCTGGGCGGATGAATTCAATCTCACCCAGATGATGGTTGAGCAGGGGAAGAAACTGATGGAAAGCCGCCGAGGAATTACCAGCCATCACGAAACACCCTGGTTCGCTCTCGATCCCGAGGGCGCTTCCACAGAGCATGATGGTCCCGTCTGGTTTGGGGCGCTGGCCTGGAGCGGGAACTGGAAAATGGTGGTCGAGCGCACCTCCAACGAGCAGACGCGCCTCACGGCTGGGATCAACGACTTCGATTTCGCCTGGGAACTTCGGCCGGGCGAAACATTTAAAACGCCCGAGTGTATTGGCGGATATACACAGAGCGGATTTGGAGGTGCAAGCCGTTCCCTGCATCATTACGCTCTCCGTTATGTGTATCCAGAGACATACCGCGCCGAGCTATGGCCGGTTTTCTACAATACCTGGGAGACGTATTGGTTCGAGATCGATGAGCAGAAATTGATTAGGCTGGCGGAAAAGGCCGCACAGCTCGGGGTCGAAGTCTTTCACGTGGACGACGGCTGGTTTAGTACACGGCAGAACGAATATTCCGGTTTGGGGGATTGGTTTGTCAGCAAAGAGAAATTCCCAAATGGGCTCAAGCTGTTGGTGGAAAAGGTAAAATCTCTCGGGATGGAGTTCAGCCTGTGGATCGAGCCAGAGAACGTCAATGTGAATAGCGACACTTATCGCGCCCATCCTAACTGGGTGTATGGTTTCCCAACTCGTGAACCCAGTATCCAGCGCGAAAGCCTGATTTTAAATCTGGGACGTCAGGACGTGCGCGCCTATATCTGGGAATGCCTTTCCCAATTGATCCGAGAATATGGCATCCGGCATTTCAAGTGGGATCTCAACCGCCATATGAGCGAACCGGGCTGGGACGTTCTACCAACCGACAAGCGTAGCAGTCCTGTGGATAACCAGAAAGAACTTTGGGTGAGGCACGTCCAGGGTGTTTACGAAATCAAGGAGCGGATCAAGAGAGAGTTCCCGCAAGTTTCTCTGGAGTGCTGCTCGGGCGGCGGTGGACGCGTGGATTATGGGATGTTGAAATACTGCGAGCTTGCCTTGGTGAGTGACAATCATGATCCTTTGACCCGCCTTTTGATCCATGAAGGTTATTCTTACGTCTTTCCTGCCAAAACAATGGGCAGTTGGGTGACCGATGTACCTTCGCCTCTCACCAATCGCAGCCTGCCATTAAAGTTCATGTTTCATATGGCGATGACAGGTGCTATGGGAATCCAATCGAATATTTTAGCGTGGAGCGAGCAGGAGACCGATTATGCCAAAGAGATGATCCGGCTTTACAAAGAGATACGTCCGATCATCCAAGAAGGTGACCTATATCGCTTGAATTCTTTGCGCAAGGATCATATTGCTGCCGTCCAATATGTTGATCGACCATGTGAGCACTCCGTCCTCTTCGCTTTTATGTGGACGAACTGTGCTCGCCCGGCACCGGTCAAGAACATTATTCGCTGGGGCGCGCCGCGCTTCAGGTATAGGCTTTTTCCACAGGGACTGACGCCTGACAAACAATACTCGCTGAACGGAAGTGCTGCGCTGCGCAGCGGCGCCTCGCTGATGAATGTCGGTTTGGAGATCGAACTGGAAGGAGACGGAGACAGCCTGCTCGTGCGGCTCGACGCGGTTCCCGCACGGGAAGATCGGAACGTGAAACCATCATGAAATGCCGCATGTTTTCAGCCTTTCGGCTCAAACCTGAAAGCGTTCCCGAATATGTTCGTCTTCATCAGCAAGTGTGGCCCGAGCTCCTGCAGGTTTATCGTGAGGCTGGCATTACACAGATCAGTTGTTTCCTGAACGGATGTGATGTGGTGGTTTATAGCGAATATGAGCAGGAAGTGTATCAGCAGGCAAAGGAGTCCCTCAGCCACAATTCAATCGAATTGCGCTGGCAGGCATTGATGCAGACCTTACGTGACCCGTACTTTCAAGTACTACGCTTTGAAGAGATATTTCATATGTCAGCTTTGGAAGGAAATCTATGAAATACATTGTCATCTTTCATGCAAACTTAAATTATGCATACCTTACCGAAGACCGGTATGAATTCGTCATCCGCCGCGCCTACGAGATGGTCCTGGACACCATGCAGGCTTGTTTTCCTGAAGTAAAATTTGTCTTTGAAGCCTCCGGTTACACAGTCGAACAAATCGCTGGGAAGACCCCGGATGTGCTGGAAAAACTCAAGGCGGCGATCGATCGAGGCCAGTGCGAGTTTATGGGTTCGCCTTACGCCCATCCCATGCTACCGAACTTTCCTAAGGAAGATGGCGTTTGGTCCATCCGTTTCGCGAACGAAGCTTATCAAAAATATTTGGGCGTGCAGCCGAAGAGTTTTTGGAATCCGGAATGCGGTTGGAGGGACTATATCCCGCAGCAGGTGTTGGAAAGCGGCTATAGCCATCTGATCGGCGACTTCGAAGCGTACAGCCGCTCGTGCGGACCGAATGGTAAGCCGCTGCGGCCAGAAATCTATGCAGAAGAGCATAGCGAGGAAGCGGCTTTCTACAATTTTGGCTTCCGCTACGATTTGCCCGGCACGGAAAAAGCGATCCATTTCCCCTTTTCGAAGATCTATGGAATCGAGCAGGAAAAGCTGCGGATCCTTTTACGCTCAGATCGTATCGCTCAATTTGGCGTACGATATTTTATGGGTATGGAGGGCTATCGCCTCGATCAATATCTGGCATTGATCCAAAAATATTCAGCCCAGCCGGATGAGGAACCGGAAGGCGCATTGATCATCTTTGCCGACGATGCTGAGTACATTGGCACGAACGGCTGGTTTCGCCTCAAATATCAAAATAAACCGGACGATGTCTTTGAATCCACTCCCGAATCCCGGCAAAAGCTGATCGACCTGATCACGACGGTACGGCAGATGGGCGAGTTCATCACGTTCGATCAGGCTTGCACCACGCTGCCTGCGTTGGCGGATGATCTTGCCTTCGACGATGACTCGGCCTGGCATGGCGCGAAAGCCTCCACCTGGGCAGGCACGCCGATGGCCCGGCTTTTGCGCCCCTGGCAGGATTTGGTGCGCGCCAAATTGAACGATCCACTTTCAGGATTAGACGAGTCAACCCGGACCCTGGCCTGGTTCCATCTCACGAACTCTTACAACTCTGACGGCCAGTGGCCACCAACCCTTCCCGCCGCGCCGCATATCGTCCATCCTTTCAACTACACCTATTGCTTTGATAACCTGCTCAAAGCCGAAATGCTGGTCGGCGGGATCCATCGCAATCAGCTTGAGACGCAACCATTGAAGATATTGGAAGAGATTTTGTTGCCTCAGCAAAAGTTAATCCTTGAGAAAGCAGAGATACTCATCGCCTCGGGAAGCCGCGAAGAAAAGGCTAATGCCGCCCGAGCCAAAGCGTTGATCCACAAGTCGCAGGGTTTTTCGTCCGTTCACACAAATGACAAAATCTTATATCCTTCCGAGTACCGCGTCCGCGCCGAAGCGCTGGTGGAAGCGCGCCGATCGGTGAATGGCGTGTTGATCGAAAAAATGTAACGTTTATGTTTTGCAAAGAGGCTTATGATTGGAGCCGCGTGACCTTTCGGACGAGGAACCAGGCATCTCAAAGTTGAGGCATCCCCATGCGATTTGCGTTTTCTCTGCGCTTTCGTCTGATGATCTTTTACTTGATCATCTTTCTGGTCCCGGCGGCGATCATGATCTTTGCCATGCCGTATTATTTCCAACAATCGCTGTCCAATGAAACCCGGACTCTAACAGAAGGAACCCTTACCTCCATTGCAAGAAATATCGAGACGTATCTGGATGATCTAAACCGGCTGACAATCACGCCTTATTTGAACAATGATGTCATGCAGGCGATGCAACTGAAGGCCAGCCCCAATTACAACCAGACGGATGATTACTCCAAATTAATAGCTGACCGTGCACTCAAGACGACGCTACCGCTCTTCCTGCAGAATTCGCGCACCGACATTCTCGCTACTGTTTTAGTGACTCCCGATGGAACCGCCTACATCGCCTCCATCGGCGCAGCCTTTGGTGACCCGGTTGCCGACTATGCCTATACTCAGCAGGATTGGTATCAAAAGGCTGTGCAGGCGGATGGGGACGTGGTCTTCATCAGTTCGCACCCCGAGGACTACTTGAGTAATATCCCGGTTCGCCAGGTTTTTTCGGTCGCCAGGCTGATCAAGGATCCAGACACGCATCAGCCGCTTGGCGTGATCATGGCGGACGCGGATACCGTTGTCCTGGCGCGCATTATCAACGATATCCACTTCAATGTCAGTTCCATCGTTTGTGTTTTCGACGATCAGAACAAGTTGCTGTATTCAGGCCAGCCTTTGCCAGCGGAACTGCAAAATCAGGATCTTGGTGACGCCTCCACGGTGGAGGCTGAGGGTGATTCTTATACCGCGGTCTCGACGACCATCTCTCCGGCGCAATGGAAGCTGGTGGTTTTGCTATCCAATGCCGAGGTGGTCGCCAAGACGCGTTGGATTTATGTGACCGGCATCCTGTTTGCAGTGGGTGGGCTAACTCTAACCTTCGTAATTTTTTTCATCCTGTCGCGCTGGGTCGGTCGTCCTTTCCAGGAAATGATTGTGGTCATGAAACAGGTCGAGACGGGTAATCTCAAAACACGTTTCATGGTATCTGGTAATCACGACGAAATCTCGGAGTTGGGCCGTGCGTTGAACAATATGATCGAGCGGCTAAATGAACTGATTGAACGAGAGTACAAGGCTGTCATTAATCAGCGCAATGCGGAATATCGGGCGCTTCAATCACAGATCCATCCCCATTTCATTTACAACACATTGAATGGATTTCTCGGTCTAAACCGTCTAAACGATACAGTTGGGCTTGAAAAAGCTATCCTGGCTTTGAGCGGGATGTTGCACTATATTTTCGAAGGGGAAGATCGAGTTTACCTGCGAGATGAGATTGCCTTCGTACAGCGTTATTGTGAACTCCAGTGGTTGCGTTTTCGCGAGCGGCTGACGAGTCGAATCCGTTGCGACCAGGCTGCTGAGGAAATAAAAATCCCAAAACTGCTGTTGCAACCTCTGGTGGAAAATGCCATGATCCATGGCATCGAACCCGCGGGACGGCCATGTACGATGACCGTTGATGTTGAGCTTGTGAAGCAGGATGGTACGTCATGGCTCCGCATCACAATTCAGGATGATGGCCGAGGGTTTGATCCTCAAGTGCCGGGCAGAAAAGAAGGACTCGGACTTGCTAATGTTGGTGATCGGCTCCGAATTGCCTTCCCGGACGCCAGGATGTCGCTTTCCAGCCAGATCAATTCAGGAACGAAGGTTGTTATCGAGTTTCCAGTGCAAGCTGAAAAATGATTTTCGCTATTCTCTCAGGAGGTAAGCATGTCTGCAAATATTGGTCCCAATTGCTGGATCGGCTCTCTGCCAAAAATCGGCATTCGTCCCGCTATCGACGGACGGCGCAAAGGGGTGCGCGAATCACTTGAGGAACAGACGATGTCCATGGCGCGCGCCGTTGCCGAGCTCCTCACAATGAATCTGCGATATCCCAACGGCCAGCCGGTGGAATGCAACATCGCTGATACCACGATCGGCGGCGTGGCGGAGGCGGCTGCCTGTGCCGAGAAGTTTGTCCGCGCCGGGGTCGGGCTTTCCATCACGGTGACACCCTGCTGGTGCTATGGCTCGGAAACCATGGATATGGACCCTCTGATCCCCAAAGCGATCTGGGGATTTAACGGTACCGAGCGTCCTGGCGCTGTCTACCTTGCCGCTGTGCTGGCTGCCCATAATCAGAAAGGCCTCCCGGCTTTTTCCATCTATGGACAGGATGTACAGGATGGTGGCGATACGATGATCCCCGCGGATGTGAAGGGGAAACTTCTGCGCTTTGCCCGCGCCGGGTTGGCAGTTGCGATTATGCGCGGCAAATCCTATCTTTCCTTCGGCGCTGTCTCGATGGGGATTGCGGGGTCGATCGTAGATCATAATTTCTTTGAATCCTATCTGGGCATGCGCGTGGAAACAGTGGATATGACAGAATTTCTGCGGCGCATTGAAGAATGTATCTATGATCCCGAGGAGTTCAGCCGCGCCCTGGCCTGGGTAAAAGCCAACTGCAAAGAGGGGCGGGAATACAACCCGCCTGAAAAACAGCGCAGCCGCCAGCAAAAGGATGAAGATTGGGAGACGGTCGTGAAGATGGCAATGATTGCTCGTGACGCAATGAACGGTAATCCCCGTCTGGCTGAACTCGGCTTTGGCGAAGAAGCTCTGGGACGCAATGCTATTCTCTCTGGCTTTCAGGGGCAACGCCAGTGGACTGACTTTAAGCCCAATGGCGACTTCCTGGAGGCGATCCTCAATACTTCCTTTGATTGGAATGGCCCTCGCCAGCCTTACCTTGTCGCGACGGAGAATGACAGCCTCAATGGGGCCTGCATGTTGTTCGGTCACCTGCTCACGAACACTGCACAGATCTTTGCGGATGTGCGTACCTACTGGAGCCCGGCGGCGGTGAAGCGCGTCACCGGTCATGAATTGAGTGGACGTGCCTCGGGCGGCATGATCCATCTGATCAACTCCGGCGCCTGCACGCTCGACGCTACCGGCTGGCATGAGCTGGATGGGCAGCCCGTCATCAAACCCTGGTGGGAAGTAACGAATGAAGAGGCGAAGAAATGCCTCGAGGCTACGACCTGGCACCCGGCTGTCACCGAATACTTCCGGGGCGGCGGTTATTCCAGTACGTTCCTGACACGCGGGAACATGCCCGTCACGATGAGCCGCCTTAACCTGATCAAAGGATTGGGGCCGGTCCTCCAAATCGCCGAAGGCTGGACCGTTGACTTACCTGAAGATATTCATCATCAGCTTGACGAGCGCACGAATCCTACCTGGCCGACCCATTGGTTTGTTCCCAATCTCACCGGGCAGGGACCCTTCCATGATGTTTATTCTGTGATGGCGAACTGGGGTGCAAACCACGGTGCATTGAGCTATGGGCACGTTGGTGCAGACCTGATTAGTCTTGCATCCCTGTTGCGCATCCCGGTTTGCATGCATAATATTTCCGAGGAAAAGATCTTCCGCCCCAGCACATGGAGTGCCTTCGGCGCGGACGATTACATAGGCGCCGACTACCGCGCCTGCGCCAACTTCGGCGCGTTATATGGATGAATTCCATCCCAGAATCCAATTCACTGCCGATGCGACCGGCTGCGAGATGATTGCAGGTCCGGTGGAAGCCACCGCGATTGGCAACATTCTGCTGCAAGCAATCAGCCTTTGTCATCTTTCATCCCTGGTGGAGGGCAGAAGACTGGTGTGGCATTCGTTCGATGTGGTATCTTACGAGCCTCGAAAACCCTTGGCAGTCATTTGGAATGACTATCGCAAAATTATCAGACAGCATGAAGCGGCTTTTACGGAATTTGATTACGTGGAACGCTTTGCTTTTTATGAGCGCGCAAAAAAAGCGTACGCCATCCTGGCAACTAGTGAAATGGCGCTATATGCCAATCTCATCCTTAAAAAGGGGATCATCAAATCCTAAGGATCCCTTGGACGAAAAAGCTTTGTGGCGATTACCGAAAAAATCTGCAGATCTCAGAATAGTTTTCAGACCGAATTGGTATTTACCAGGGCGGCGTATCAGGCAGCATTTTCTCGAATTCGGCGATCCGGATGGCTTCATAGACGCCTGCATATTCCTCGTTTAGGAATTTTTGGTGTGCTTCGCAATATAACCGTTCCCATGATTCTTCCTCATGCCCGGGAACGATAGGGTAGAACAGCGCGTTGATCGAGCGGGCGGCTTTCA
>Ga0105092_10001205_pt1 | contig 13769 bp, 9 predicted proteins | sample PPLLak2March2015_FD_87021 | JGI IMG/M metagenome (GOLD analysis project Ga0105092, IMG submission 87021) | Freshwater sediment microbial communities from Prairie Pothole Lake near Jamestown, North Dakota, USA - PPLs Lake P7 Core (1) Depth... | ecosystem: Environmental > Aquatic > Freshwater >... | reverse complement strand
GGAATTGACGGACGGGCCGGTCCCGGCGCGATACATGCTTTACGAGCACGTGCCGATGCTGTGGCCAGCCACCTCGTTTGTTCTCGCCGGACATCGGTCCGAGGACGTCCCGCGTCTTCTCAATGCCGGACGCCAGGTGATTCAGCGGGAAGGCCGGGTGCTGGCGGTCGAGCGGACGCTGTCAATGGCGTCGATCTTCGAAGATGCGGTAGGGGTGCCTGGGCGTGTCGCGACACTCCTCTCCTTGCTGGCAGGTCTTGCCATGCTGCTGGGCGCCGTTGGGGTGTACGGGATGATCTCCCACTTTGTGACCCGACGGACGCGGGATTATGGCATCCGGGTCGCGCTGGGACTGCCTCCGCGGCGGGTGGCGTCGCACGTCCTTGGGCGCGGGCTGCGGCTCGTCGGGCTCGGCAGCGCGATCGGAATCGCGGGCGCCCTGGTGCTCACGCGCCTGCTCTCGACGCTGCTGTACGGCGTCCGGGCCACCGACCCGCTGGTGCTCGGAGGTGCTGTTGTCGCGCTCGTGTTGGCGGGTACGCTCGCGGCGTTGATCCCTGCAACACGCGCGAGCCGGACCAATCTGATGTCAGTCTTGCGGGAGGAGTAAGAAGTTGGCTTCATAACTCGCCGGCGGTTACAGTGACTCGCGTTTTGTGGGAGTCGGCCGGCGGGCGAATCGGAACCACGCGTTGGCGGAAAGCAAAGGGAGGGGGAGATGACTGTGAATTCGTCGAAGGTCCCGGAAAGCGCCGGTCTCGGCAACTTTGAGGAGCAGGTGCTGCTCGCGGTTATCCGCACCGGTGGCGATGCGTACGGGATGAGCGTGCGTCGTGAGCTTGAGCGGGTAACCGGCCGGAGCGTGACCATCGGATCGGTCTACATCACTTTGGACCGCCTCGAAGCGAAGGGACTGGTCACGTCGGCCCGGACAACCGCCGGTGCCGATTCGCCCTCCCGCCGCGTCTTCTCGGTCACCCCAACTGGCGCCCGCGCGCTGGTGGAGACTCGGGCGACACGTGACAAGCTATGGGCCGGCGTGAATCTACGTCCGCTCCTGCGCGACGCCTGATCACTTCACCTTACCCCGCTCCGAATACTTCACAGCGTTCGATTTGCGATATCCCACCGGAGCCCTATCCCCGCCATTACTTCTTGCCAACGAAGGCGCGGGCGTGATCGAGCTCCGCGCGAGCACCGTCCGCCTGTGCGCAGGCCTCGAGCAGTTTCGTGTAATAACTCCTGGCCTTAGGTCCATCTCCGGAAGCCTCCGCCGATCGAGCCGATCCGTAAAGGCTTTGGAATCTGTTTGGTGCATCCCGGAGCACGGCTTCGAATTCCCGCAGGCTTTCCGCGTAACGGCCCGATTGGAGGAGCAGTTCTGCCAGCAGCTCTCGGGCCGGCAACACGGCCCCTGGTGTGACGGGATGCTTTTCGGTCGAATCCTCCAATTCGGCTGCAGATCGGAGGATCTCAAACGCTTCTTCCTTACGGCCTTGCGCCCAGGCCAGATAACCGGCAGCCGCGCGACGCTGAATCTGGACCTGACTGGCCCAATCGTAATCCGATTGGATTTTACTGACCTTCTTCTCGATCTCGGTCAGCGAGTCGACCTCTTTGGCTGCGGAGATCGGATCACCGCTTCTTGCAGCCCCCAGGGCCCGCGCGAAGCGGGTTATGGCTTCGGCGTATGGGAACTTCGCCCAGGGAAATCCAGCCGGGTGAAGCTCAAGCCCGGCCGCCTCGGACCAGCGGCGTCGTTCCAGCACGACTCGCGCGGGAATTGCTGCAAAGGCATAGGCGCACTTGAAATTCTCGGGCCAGACTTTCTGGATCCCGCGGAGTTTTTGGAGCGTCCTTTCGGCTTCGCGGTCCTGGCCGCCCTGCAGGTAAGCGTAAGCCAGGTAGTCCATCGCGTGCAGCTCTTCGTCCCACGTGCCGGCCATGCCGCTCGTCTTAGCGTGCTCGTGCGCGGCCGCGGCGGATGCGAGATTTGACTGAATCGACTCCGACCACAACCCCAGCCTGGTGAAGATGTGAGAGGGCATGTGCAGAGCGTGAGCCGAGGCCGGAGCGATCTTTGCATAGCTTCGGGCGGCGGGCAGGGCCAGGCTCGCGAGCGCCGGATAGTCGTAGCTGCGGATGAGATAATGCGCTACCCCCGGATGCTGGGGGTTCTCACGCAAGACCGCGTTCAGGATCTCCGCGGCCTTTTTCTGTTTGGCGTAGGTCTTGTCCATCGGCACTGTGACGAGGGCCGTTCCATTTAGGGCAAGTGCATAGAAGATCGCTGCCTCCTGATCCCCAGGATGCGCCTGGTAGAGCTGCTCCATCGCTTTTTCATAAGCCTGAGCCCGGGTGCGGTGATCAAGCTTGTCCGAGTCGCCATAGAAGCTCCGGATGGCCTGGAGCCAAGCCTGCTCGCGCTCAGTTGAGGCGCCGAGCGCCCTGGCCTTCTCGACCGCCGTCCAGCCCTTCTTTAACTCCTCCGGATTCGGTGGCGCCCAGAGCTGGTGGTAGAGGCTCATGGCTATCCCCCAATAAGCCATCGTGCAGTCTGGTGCCGATTTGAGGATCTCCGCAAACGCCTGCTCTGACCGGTCGTACTCAAAGGAATGAAGCAGGGCGACAGCGCGATTGAACTGCTTCTGGACCGGTGGAGTGGCGGATATCGGAAAGGCAACCTGTCCCAATACCTCGCCCCCGGAATGCCCCTCGTGGCCGCTATGTTGCGCTCGGACAGCCAGACAAGAGCAAAGGGCGACGAACATTACAGGCAGGAGTTGTCTCGTTGACATGACGGCCCTCTCAATTCGAATGGATTCGGGTGACCTGCGTTAGTCGTGGCCCCTCGTGGCCTGCCACGGTTAAGACTCTTACAATCTGGACGCACGTTGCAGTCAGCGGTTTCAGACGGGGTCAATAGACCACCGGACGGTCCGCCAGTCGGACCAAGGAAGTAACCATCTGGCTACCCGACAAATCCCACTCTTGGTGGAATCCGCGGCTCAACGCCGGTAAGATCAGCGGATGCCCGAAACCTACCTCTACCGCCATCGTGTGACAGATGCCGAAAGTGACGAGCTCCGCCATGCGAATAATGTCGCCTACGTCGAGTGGATGCAGGATGCGGCAGTAGCGCATTCGGCAGCGTGCGGCTGGCCCCCGGACCGCTATCTGGAGCTGGGCTTCGGTTGGTTCGTTCGCCGCCATGTGATCGAATATCTGCAGCCGGCCTTTCCCGGTGACGAAATCGTTGTTAAGACGTGGGTCGAGTCAATGGACAGGGTATCCTGCGTCAGGAGCTACGAAATCAGGCGGGACGTCGATGAGGTCCTTCTAGCCAAAGCCGAGACCAGGTGGGTTTTCGTCAATTACGCCACGCGGCTGCCGGCCCGCATACCGATCGAAATTCGGGAACGCTTTTCGTAACGATTAAGCGTTTGCAGCCCACCTGCAAACAAGTTAGCACCTATGCCCTCTGCTGCCTCTGCCCTGATCTTTATAGGTATCTTGGAGGCACCCGACGTCGGGTTGGCAACCGACCGCTTTTTTGGAGTGCGGTGGCAACGGGAGAGGCCGATGCCTTATCAGGCCTCGAAGGCGACACCGCTTTGGTCTGTGGGCATTCGCTGGTTCATGGCTGTTTTCCACCGCGGCAAACTGGTGCGCAAACCAAAGCGGTGTCGCCTTCGAGGCCTGATAAGGCATCGGCCTCTCCCGTTGCCGCCGCACTCCAAAAAAGCGGTCGGTTGCCATCCCGCGTCGGGTGCTTCAGAAATGCGGCTCCCAGCGCTCGATTTAGGGCACAACACTCATATTCACCGCTTCGTCTACAATGTGGACAGGAGGCCTTACTCGTGAAAAGCCGCGCTCTTGTCTTCGTCGTTCTTGGGGTTTGTCTGATTGCCGCGTGGAGACAAACCGGGGGGAGTGTCAAATCGCGTGGGACCGAGAGTGCCCTCGCCCGGCTGTCGCCCATCGATTCTCACGCTCACATCTACAACTCGTCGCCTCGATTCTCGCAGCTTCTTGACCGCCTCAAGATGCGTCTGGTCAACATCTGCGTGGTCGACCTGCATGATCCGGGTTTTGAAAAAGCTGAGCCTCAGCACGCCAAGGCGCTCGAGTTATTTCGGCAAAGCAGGGGCCGCTGGGCCTGGTGCTCGACGTTCGATCCGGGGGACTGGGAAAGGGCAGGCTTTGCCGAGCGCGTGAAGCGGGACCTCGATTCGACTTTCAAGAACGGCGCGGTGGCCGTCAAGATCTACAAAGACATTGGGATGGAGCTCAGGTCCCGGTCCGGTCGTTATCTCATGCCCGACGACCCGGTCTTTGCCCCGATCTTCCAATTCATCGAATCCCGCGGAAAGACACTTTACGCCCACATTGCCGAGCCGACCGCCGCCTGGAAGCCGCTCGATCCCGAGAGCCCTCATTACTCCTATTACAAGGCGAACCCCGACTGGCACATGTATCTCCACCCTGACCGGCCCGCCAAGGAAACCATCCTGGCGGCCCGCGACCGCCTGCTTGAGCGGCATCCCAAGCTGCGCGTCGTCGGCGCTCACCTGGGCAGCATGGAGGACGACGTCGACCAGATCGCCCGGCGGCTCGACCGCTATCCCAATTTCGTCGTCGACACGGCCGCCCGGGTGCCCGACCTCATGATTCAGCCCCGCGAAAAAGTGCGCGCGTTTTTGACCAAGTACCAGGACCGGGTGCTTTATGCGACCGATCTCGTTTTGCTGGCGACCGACGACCCGGACAAAGCGATCTCGCGCTGGGAGGCCGAATATCTTCGGGACTGGAAATACTTTGCGACGGACGAGACGGTCGTTTACCGGGACCGCAAGATTAAGGGGCTGGCACTGCCGGAGACGGTTCTCATCAAGCTCTATCGTCTAAACGCCGAAAAGTGGGTCCCTGGGCTGAAGTCGGACGCCAGGTAAGCCCCGCCAGTTAAGCCCCCGCGGTTACAGGTCAAGGAGGGAGATGAAGTCCTTTCAGCGAGATCAATCCCGCGGCTCCGCAGGGGCCGGACCAACAATCTTGCGCGTCTCAATCACGCTGCTTGTCTTCAGGGGCCCGCTGCCGTCACTCGTCTGAATCTCCTGGTGTGTTCTGCCATCCGGGGAAGAAACCTCAACAACTCTCTCTACGGTTCGGAGACCTCCCCGAGGGTCGGCCAGGCGGCGTTGCTCAACCTCTTTCACAACTTTCGACCCTTGGTCGGACTCCGGGGCGTAATGCAGGCTGATTCGGCGGTCGAGGCCAAGTTCCTTATCGGACGAGAGCGTAAAACCTTGAATGTTTCGCGAGTAGACTTCCGTCACCTCGTGTCGTTGACCATTCGGGTCCTTCCAACGCCTCGTGACGCTTCGCTCTGACAACTCCAATCGGCCTTGAGAATCCTGTCGAAAAACCTCCTCAACCTCACCCTCCTTTTCAACGACCCGAGACACTCGTTCTTGGAGATCCCAGGCGCCGCTGTCTGATGAGCGCACAACGTGCTCCTGGTCGATCGTCTGTTTCCCGCCCTGATCGCGCCTCTCAGTGCGGCGAGTCCGGCTGACGGATTCGAGACCTCCGTTGATACTCGGAAGTAGGACCGTTGACTCGGTTGTGGATGAGTCCGGCCCACTCCGTACGGTCTCTTCCACCTCCCGGCGTGCCACCTGCTTATTCCCGTTCAGGTCCGGTTTCGACATCACCCTCGTCACGGTTCGGACACCAGAAGCTTGCTCGACCGTCTCCTCCTCCAGAGTCTCCACGAGTACCCGGCGTCCGTCAGACTGGTTGAACAACCTCTGAAGCCGACGGCTCTTTTTAGGGCTCTCCTGGATGGTCTCCTCTTCCAGGATCACCGAATCCGTAAGCCTGCCCTCCGCCGAGGGCGTCTGGAGAACGCTTGTCCGAAACGTTCGGTTTCCAGTCCTGGTGGTGGATTCCTCAACGCGATATGGGTTGGTAACAGGGGATAAGGCATCACGCACCAACCGGACTTCACGACTTTCCAATTCTCTTCGAGGCGACGAATCCTGACCTGGCAAGGTGGAGACTAAAGCAAAACTTAGACCGACACCGAGCACAGGAAGCAAGGAGGGGTGAATCCGGGCACCGATAGCGACTCGCATGGCGACCTCCGGGGTTGTTGGAAAAGCAAGCTCTCTCTTCGAGAATACACTGAGAAGATTGTTCAAGAGGAGTGCGTGATCGCTGTTCTCGCGCGTTAAGGAGGTCATGCGCTGAAGACCTCGTGTTAGGCGCGGCTGCGGGCCATCCCTCGGCTCCGCCTTGGTCTTGATGCCCTAAAGCTGGACTTTCACTAGAGGAGACTCCTTTGACGATCGCACAGAGACAGAGCAGACAATCGAGGCCCTCTGCAGGGTGTATGACGCATTCAACCGGGGGCCATCGGACTCGGGATGGTCGTCACTTCATTCGAATATGCAGGGCGCAGAAGTCTTCCAGCCTGCTTATCCGCAGTTCCAGTGCTCCATCCCGGGGCTCGAGAATGCAGGTGCCTTGCGTGCGCAAGACCTGGTAGTTTTCAAGCTCTCGTTCTGCGAGTCGAAGCTTCACCTTTATGTCGCTTACGGGCACCAGGCGACGAACGGGGCGTCCGGATCCGGAGGTTGTGTTGACCAGCGAGAGCACGTAGTCGCCCGGTCTGCGCATCGATCGTGTGAGGCCGATGTGCACGCTCTCAGGCGCGCTGGTTTCCACGGGAATCGAAGAACCAGCCAGGAGCCTGACCGCCCGCAGCAATAACTGCCGTGCGTCCGGATGGCCGAGCTCGTAGCTGATCTGGTCGGGCTGGTTGGCAAAGTAGAGCACCGTGCCCTTCCCGTAGCTGTTCTGGATCACGGTGGGGAATTCCCGCGGCCATTCCTGGACCCAGGCCTTTTCGGGCGGCTGGTTGTGCACCCGCGGCACATAGGTGCAAATGACTTCGGCGTCTTTCCTGGGCCTGCAGAGCAAGGTGTATGCGGCGTTGATCAGCAGTTCCGTCTCGGCGCTGTCCCGCTGAACCAAGGGATGCCCCGCCTCCAGGATGTACTGATAGCAGTCTTGTCGCGTGTTGACTTTCTTTCCGGAGTAGTTGCAGCCAAACGCCTCAGCCAGACTGAAATCAGTCAGCTCTTCCCCTTTCGCGTCGTGCAAGCTCGTGGCAAAAGTAGCCAAAAGATTTCCGCCCGCGCGGACGTAGTTTTTGATCAACTCCACTTCCCGGCTGGACAGACAGCGGACATTCGGCAATATCAGCAGTCGGTATTTTCTCAGTCGATCAGTGCCGACCTGGTCGTCGGCCACAAAATCGAATGGTATGTGGTTTTCCGTAAGGACGTTTTCGATACCCTTAATGGAGGCGTCGAAACGGTCGCCCTCTTCCGTCTTTCGACGGTAGAACAGCCGGGTCGGTCGAGAATAATAGACGCCAATCGTGGCTACGGGCGACTGTTGGGACAGAACTGCTTCATGTTCTTTCACGAACCGGTAAGCGTCCACGTTGTTGAAGGCGTTGCGTCGGTCGTGAGTCGCATTTGGATGCATCCCGGTGAAACTGCAGTTCCAGAACCGCCCGCCCGCCGACAGGGCTTCCCAAAGCCAGATCTTCAGATCCTGCGGAGGATCCATGACGTAGCGGTGGGATGTTCCATTGCCACCGTAGAGGATGATCGCCTCCTTCTCTGGCGCCATGGACTTGAGGAACCGGACGACGGTGTTGGCGTAGGTGAGGTCCTCATAGTGAATAAGCTCCCGGTTTTCGGTCAGGAAGGCAACCGTGACCAGGAAGTCAAAATGATCCCGGGCGTTGTACAGGTCGATCCCTGAATGCATGCCGGCAGGGGACTCGAACATGCTGAACACCTCGGCGGTGTAGACTTTGTCGCCCCCGAAGGACTTCACGGTCTTCTTCATCCGCTCCATATGCCGGTTAGCCGCGTGTGATTTCCACTCCATGTAGCGGTCCAAGTCAGCGCCAGGGGCGTTTTGTGGTTGAGGCAGGCCCGTCCCGGCGGCTTGCCGGTAGTCTTCGCGGCACCGCGGGCAGTAGCAGATACCTGAGACGGCTATCGCGTTGTGCCAGATCCCGTCCAGGTCATAGTGGGAAAGCAGGTATCGAAGAAAGGCCTCAGCGTGCTCGTTCCGGTGGTAGCCGGTGTAACAGGACGCATACAGACGGGGCCGGGTGTAGTCCAGTTGGACGGGATTGCCGGACGCATCCACGCTGAACCAGTCGGGATGCTCCCGGAATACGTGCTCTTCGACTCCCCGGAAATCGACGCGTCCGATCACCCGAATCCCGGCGGACTTGCAGGCGGTGGTGATCTCCTTGAGAACATCCCGTCCCCCCAGGAAACGATTGATATTGGCGGCGGGCAGCGGGTTTTGGAAGAAATCCACGATACCGCCGGCATTGACAACCAGCACGTTGCATTCCGCTTCCCGCATGTACCGGACGACCGAAGCGGCATCGTAATTCTTGGCGTCGTTTTCCCTCAATACCGTCTGCAGGATCCGAAGAGGCCGTTGATACCACAGAGCCGGGCCGTCGCCTGTCTGGCTGCTGCGGGCCCCGTCGTACATAGGCCATGAAGGGAGGGTGGAACCTCCCGCGAGCGCCGCGCCGCCTTGGATGAAGCGGCGGCGGTTCAATTTGCGGGCTGAAGTGGAGTCGTTTTCCATAGTCCTGATTGCGGCAGCACAAGCCGCAGCCGAAGCTTATTCTGAAGAAATCGGGAAAGCAACGGGCAACCAGGCCGATGGTTGTGCTTCCGCTTTCATGGAATCACGGCTAATGCGGGCTTGACTACTGCACTCACGCCGAGACTCGCGCCAGACTGGATGCGGAGCACAAGTGGAGGCCCTTCAGGCCTCCACTTGTGCTCCGCAACCCATCTGGTGCCCGTCCGGTAACCGGACCGTCCGCTGACGGTCCGCAAAAGACGCTGCGCTCACGGCTCTGATTGGTTCGCCAATGCGGTCGTGCAACCGCAGGTCAATACCCCAGCGGATCCAGCAGATCGATGACGTGCGGCTTGGCGGCATCCTTGATCCGGATATTCTGGCCTGGCACAAGGTTCTGGTTCTCGAAGAAGGCCACAAGACCGTTTTCCTGCGGCGACCAGTCTGGTTTCGGCTTCTTGCCTTTTGCCTTTGCCTTTGCCTGTTCCTTCTTCCAGTCCGCCTCGCGTTCGACGTCGATCTCGTCTACCGGGTACGTCAGGTGGATCTCGAACGGGTCCCTGCCGCGTGCCTTGAAGAGCATCTCGAGGGTTTCACGCTCCGGGTTCCCGTGCTCGCCGTTCCCTGAGAACACGTAATGGTCAGCCGTGATGCGTTCGAAGAAATCGTCCTCGAGATTGCGGGCGCTGCCGTGGTGCGGGACCTTAAGCACGTTGACGTGCATCGTCCCGCCCTTTTTCAGGACCCCGGCGAGTTCCAGCCCCTTCAGTATCTTATCGCCGCGCGCGTCGCCGGTAAGCAGCATGCTTTTGCCGTCGCCCTGTGCCAGCACAACGACGCTGGACAAGTTTGGCACCGAATCGTCCACGTAGGCGGCGAGGGCGGCCTCACCGTCTTCCTTCTTCTTCTTTTTTTTCTTCTGGTCCTTCAGCCATTTGTCGTGCTTCTTCTGAAGTGCCTGCAGTTCGGGCTTCATGGGACCGGCGACAACGAATTTCAGCCCCTGTCCCATCGGATGTTTCTTCTTCCCGGCGAGGATGAGCTTGCCACCGAACTCCGGGTTGCGGTCAAATCCCAGGCCTTCGGCATCGGTCCGCAGCCGAAAGCCCTGTGCGATGCTGGCGAGAACTTTCAGGTTGTCGACGATGGTCTCTTCTTCCATTTGACCCGCGTCGACGGTTGCGTCGGCAGGCAAGTCACCGTTGAGCGACGCGGATCCGAACTGGGCCTCTATCGAGGCAGTGAGCTCTTTCGGGTCATCGCCGATGATTTCGTCAAAACTGTTGTGCCAGAAGCCCAAGACCCGAAAGCAGGGATGGTTCTTCGTCACGATCAGCTCCCGGGTCAGATCGAGAATGCCCTGGATGTGATCGTCGTCCACGTGACTGACCATCAGGAGGTCGACGAGGAGCGGCTCCTGACTGTCCAGTCGCCGCCCCTTCCTGATTTCCATGAGGCGAGGCCTGAGATGAGGTTTGTAGACGTCTTTCGGACCGCCATCGATCATCACGAGGCCCGGTTCCGTCGGCGGGCCGTAGTGGAGAAGCAGGCAGTCGCCTTTACGCGCACGAAGAACATCGAGACTGAAAATCATGGGCGCCTCCTATGGTTTAGATGCTCTGGAAAGCCCGCAGAACATCCAACATGCCGTGACCCTGAAAGGTTCTCTCGCGGCCGAGATCGGTCGCGCTTTCACAAAGGATCTTCTTGATTCGGCGCGGCTGGCCGACCAGTTCGGAGTAGCGGGACATCAGCATGGCCGCTGCTCCGCTGACGTGCGGAGCAGCCATGCTCGTGCCGTCGAGGTCACCCCAGACGTTTCCGGGCAGCGGGGCGCGTATCCGCTCGCCTGGGGCGACGAGATCCGGCTTGAGACGGCCGTCGCCGGTGGGACCGCGGCTCGAGAAGAAGCTGACGCCATAGGTATGGGGCCAGTATCCGTGTGTCGACCCGACCGTGATGACGCCGTCCGCATTGCCGGGATCGGTGACGCTGAAGGCCGCGTAGCTTTCGTATAAGCCTTCCTTGGTTTCGAAGTTCTGGTAGCCGCGGTTCCCTGCGGCCGCGACTACGACCACTCCGCTGTTGACGAGTCGTTCACATTCATTGCATATCGGCGTGCGGCCGCAAGCGTAATTGCGCACGTCGTGGCGGATCGACAGGCTCAGGTTCGCGCCATGAATGGTCATGTAGCTATTCCGCTCATTGATATAGCGGATGTACTGGAGCGCGGCGATAATGGCGAATTCTGTTTGTGCCAGCGAGGGTGCGAGAACCCGGAAATCGTAAAGCTGGATATCGGGGCACATCCCGTTGCACCAGTCGTTATTTGGAGCGGCTTCTGAACCCGGCTCTGCCGTCCCCGTTGCTCCCTGATTCTTTTTTGCCTTTGCTTGCGCTTGTGCTTTGGCCTCCGCTTCTGCTTTGGCCTTTAAGTCTAGCGGCCTTCTGTCCGCGCCAAGGATGCCCGCCACGTGCGTGCCGTGGTGGCTGGCCGGGAGTTTAGTCGGCTGGATCTCGATCAGGCGCTCCACCAACTCCCAGTCGATAGCTCGTCCCCTTCTCGCCCCTTCCGCGAGCAGTTCGAGTTGTTCTGCGGCCTCTTGCGGTGCTGGTGGATTCTTGAGTTTCAAGTTGGCGTCCAGCAGCTGTGCGATGCGCTGTTTCGCTTTTTCGGCCTTGAGGTTATCCAAGCTGACAATCTCCCGGATGCGAGTGAAGTCGAAGCTCCTCTTGATCCTGGATTCCTTGCCGAATTCGTCCGAGAACGCATCGTGCGTGGCGTCAATGCCGGAGTCGACGACGGCCCATGCGATCTGGCTGCAATTCAGTCTGAACAGTGTTCGCGCCGCATCAGCTTTCACGGAAGGTACCGACTGTGTGAGCGCGGGAGTTGCCCTGCGATTCAGTGCGACAATCCAAACGAGCGATTTGTTCTGGGATTGATCCGCGGGCACCGACTCGAGCAAATCCCGAAGCTTCTTGGCAATCTCGGCGCCGAGACCACTCCGCAGTTCCTCTTCAAACTGCTTCTTGAGATCGCTAGAGCTAAGCTCTTTTTCAGGCGCCGGCTGATCTTTCGCCCACAGAATAATCCCGGCGAGCGCTGCGTATCTCTTATGCGCATCCAGATTCGGGATTAAAACGACCTCCCTTTCGCCCAGCCATTTAGCCGCAGCGTCGAGAATGTTGTCGATGTCCTCCTCCGGAGAGGGAACCCCCTTCGGACGCTTCTTCGACAGGTATTCCGTGATGACTTGTGCCATCCGCCTCTGGCTCCACCAGGAGGTCATGGGGACCACAAAGCGCAATACCTCCTCGAGCGTCAGGCTCGCGGCCACAATGCCCTGCAAATACGCGATGTTCGAGTCTGCGTCTCCCGTCAACTTGTCGAGAGTTGTGGCGACATTGCCGGCAGGTTGATCCTTGTAAGGCGTGATCAACAGCTCCAGCCGAGCACCAGGTTTCCTGGCGTATTCGATCCAAACGTCGCCGAGGATAGGCGAGTCCTGCAATTGGCGCCGGTCATCCTCGGGCCCGAGCAGAATGAACTCCACCAGTGGGCGCGGAACCTCAATTGCCATTTCTTATACCCTCGCTTCCGGATAAGGAAAACCCTGGGGGTGGGGCAGCTTCGGATCTACATGCTTGCGCAAAGCCGCGTCGCAGACCGCGTAGCCCCAATTGATGATGCGCTCCTGCAGTAAGTCGTCCATGCGCTTCAGGCGTGTCGCGGTTTCCGCAAGTTCAGTGGTTCGTTCAAACGGGCAGTCGAGCGCGTCCTGTAGTCGGTAGTCCTTGATATCCGTCCGGATGCCCCAGTATGCACCTTTGCGTGCACCCGACTTGAAGGAGTCGATGACCTGGCGCTTGCGCAGCGAGCGCACCTGATTATCGATTACCTCGAGGATCCGATAGGAGTGCCGGGCCCAGTCGCTCTTGGGCTCTTCCTCGGCCTGCAGTTTGCCGCCGCCGTCGCTGACGAGCACAGTTTCCAGGCGCTTCCAGACGGTTTCGAGGCCCAGGTTGTCGTACACGCCGCCGTCCGTGAGCGCAACTTGCTGGTAAAGGGCGGCTTCTGAAGGTCCAGGCCGGACTTAGGCTCGAAGTCGTTCGGATCCAGTCGCAGTTCGAGAGGCGAGAGCAAGGGAGGAAAAGCCGATGAAGCGGCGACCGCCCGGGCCAGGGGGATGGCAGGTTTCTTGACCTTTCCCACCCTGTAGTCCCGCATGTATGGCTTCATGAATCGCCAGAGAACCCCGGACTGCACGTTAGTGGCGTTGATGACGAAACGGGGCTCGTCCGGAAGGTCCTGCAAGGTGGCATTACCGAACAGATGGTTTTCGTAAGCCGCCGCCACCCGATCGCTGATGCGCCCCGGAAGCGCAATACCAAGGATTATCGCTTCGGCATCGATGGTTTCGCTCGCTAGCGACCGTATGGGCCTAACCACGTTGGGCAGGAAGTCCGTCTCGAGGCGTCCCGGATCGAAACTCAACTGGTTCCATTTCAACCCCAGCACACCCGCTGTGATCGAACCGCCCGAGACGCTGGAGATTCTCTTCACCGTGCGCAGCAGTCCGCTCTCGTACAAACGCCACAGCGCTCCGAGATGGAACAGCATGGCCCGGTATCCGCCGCCTGACAGGCAAAGGCCGATTCCCGGTTCTGGTTTTCGGCGTGATTCGTCGCCCGGTATTAGCTGTACTGGATCGTCTGGCATCGTGATCCCTCCGGCTTTGCGGTAGTCTACCTAATTCGCCGTGAAGGATCCGAGTGTTCGAATCTGTCAAATAAAACTGGGGGAGCAACCTGGCCCGTCAGCTCCTCCCGATGGACCTTCCTCCCAGAAAATATCACAAAAAGCCAGGCGCAAAAAGTCGGTATCCGAGACCTTAATCCGTGAATAAGGAAGTCTATGGTCGCGGCAATGATCACAGAGCCGCGCACGGAGCGAGCTTGCGAGCGAAGTAAGCGGACCACCGCTCGAACGTTCAAGGTGCGTTGGGTGGTCCGCTTACTTCGCTCGCAAGCTCGCTCCGTGCGCGGCTCTGTGATCATTGCCGCGACCATAG